>Ga0169931_10014879_pt1 | contig 10470 bp, 9 predicted proteins | sample Kivu_15m_20L_FD_129675 | JGI IMG/M metagenome (GOLD analysis project Ga0169931, IMG submission 129675) | Freshwater microbial communities from Lake Kivu, Western Province, Rwanda to study Microbial Dark Matter (Phase II) - Kivu_15m_20L... | ecosystem: Environmental > Aquatic > Freshwater > Lake ... | reverse complement strand
AGCTGATGCTTCAGCATTTGGTCGCGTAGTTTCACAGCGCGCTAAAGAAGGCGGCGGCTGGCTTACTTGGGTGGTTTCAACCGATGATCTTTCGCCGATTGAAAACCGCCTTGGAAGGCAAGCTATAGATGGTTCAAGAAAGCGCCCGGATGGAAGTGAGTTAAAGTGGAAGCAACTTGGAGTTCTTGGAACTCTCAATGACTCTCAGCTTCCGTTCTTCATCCAGTGGATGTCTAGTGATCACCCATCAAATGATGGGAGAGCAGTTGCTGAAATTGTAAAGATTGAGATCGCTGGAGACGAGAAGACAATTGAAGAGTGGCTTGGTTCAGATCTATCAAAGGCTTTTGATGGCGTTGCAATTGAATGGGTAAATCCTGCAACTAACGATGGTCAGACTGGTCTGGTTGCAGTTCATCTATCTACGCCTAATGGCGTTGTACGCTTGGATTAATCTAAAAAAGCTTAAAGCTCTAAAGCATCGCCGCCCTAGCTCAGTCGGTAGAGCGTCGCTCTCGTAAAGCGAAGGTCATGAGTTCGATTCTCATGGGCGGCTCTAGGAGAGAAAGTTAAAAAACATCTAAGATAAAATTTTGGATTAGCACCCTATTGTAAGCGCATTAATCTATAGATTAGTCGAGAATTTAATTGCTATGATATTGGTATTTGTAAACTTAGGCACTCTAAACCAATAAAGTAATTCCTTTTTAGTCCCTTTAACATAATTGGTGTAGAATTCAACGATTCAAGGAGAGGGGCATCACATGGATAAGTTACAGAGTTTTCCTTCAGAGATTAGTTCCTTTTTTTCGCTTATAGAGCATCCCAAATTCCCGATACTAAATGTCCCTCAAGAGTTTGAGGATGCACGCGGAATTATTCTAAACATCGCTGATGGACGACTGGGGGACGTAGCCATAATCCACTCGACAAAAGGAGCGATACGGGCCAATCACTACCACAAGCTCGATTGGCATATCACCTACTTGCTTGAAGGGAAAGCAAGCTACTTTTGTGGCGAAACGGAAAACATCAAGGAATCAGAAATACGAGAAACAGAATTAAACAAAGGCGACTTACTTTTCACACCAAAAAAGACATGGCACAAGTTTGAATTCATAGAGAATTCCATAATGGTAGTTGTTTCAGGCTTAAGTCGAAAAAAGGATTTATATGCTTTGGATACTGTGTCCTTGGCGACTTAGATGAGAGTTAAAATCGAAGTAATTTATGATTAATAGAGTATGGATTATAGGTTCGGGTGTATGGGCGGGTAAAATTGAGTCATCTCTTTTAACTTATTCGAAGTTTAGTGTTATTAAAGTAGGAGCAAGAGAATTCGAAGCAATTTACAAAAATATAAAGTCAAATGATCTTGTTTGGATTGCATCACGTCCAGAAGTGCAGATATCAATATTACAGAAATTTTTAGAACAATATCCAGGTTATATCATTTTGGAGAAACCATATGGGTTATCGAAGAGAGACCTTACCTATTTGAAGTCACTAATTGGAACAAAGGACAACGTTTTCCTTTCTACTCCTTGGCTGTATTCGAGTCTATGGAGGAGTGCAATGGAACTCATCTCTAGCAACAAGATCATTGAATTGCATGGTAAGCGAGTTGGGCCCGTTAAGCGACCCTACTGTTCTTCTGTAGAAGATAGACTGCCGCATGACTTGTATATGCTTCAGTATTTGAAAGAGAATTCTTCATTAGAAGCTTCGCAGTTGAGTTTTCTTAACTCCACAAAGTCAGAATTAGGCTTTTTAGCAACAGATAATAAGTTAGTTCAAATTGAAATAGGCCATTCTGAAACACTTGTAGCTTTTTGGAAAATTACTATCTCCACGGGATTTATCCTAGTGAACTTTGATACTCATCATATTTTTGCAGAGGGGAGATGGCTTTCACACCATAGTTCTCGCGATAAGCCACTAACTCAAATGCTCGAAAAGATGATAACCGGAGAGAGATTTCTACATAATCAAGTTGGATTAATCGATACTATGCTCGAACTCAGCGTATAGGATATAAATATTATGAAATTTCTCAACCTAGGTTGCGGGAACTTATTTGTCGATTCTGATAACTGGGTTAACATCGATCAGTCTCCCTTTGACAAAAGAGTGAAGAAAGTAAATTTAGAGAACCGTCTTCCTTTTCCAGATAACGCCTTCGATGTTGTGTACAGCAGTCATGTATTTGAGCACATTTTGCCTCATCATCTACCAAAAGTACTCAATGAATGTAATCGAATTTTACAAAAAGGAGGAGTGATAAGAATTGTGGTTCCTGACTTTCAGGAAATGGTAGAGGCCTATCTTAAACTAAAGCATTTAGGGCACATGGAGAGAGCCAGTTTCATTAAGCATGAGATTCTGGACCAATGTGTTCGACATTACTCGGGCGGCAGACTATTGAACTGGTATGAAAAAGCAAGAAAAGATGCTTCTCTTAGGAACTTTATTGCCATGAGAAATGGCCACTTTTCAACAGATATAGTGGATCATGTTAACTCTTCTAAGAGATTGTCTGGCATGAACTTCAAAAGAATTCGGAGGGGAATTCTAAGAAGATATTTTTTGCTGTTAGTGCTAATGATGCCAAGAAGCTACAGATCAAATTTAGTGTCTTTAGCTCAGCTCGGAGAGCTTCATAAGTGGGTATATGATTTTGATGATTTATTTTTTTTGTTAAAGGAAGCTGGTTTTGGGAAAATACAGAGGGTGAGCGCCAAAAAGACGAGAATTGAAAGCTTTCCTTTGGAGCCACTTGACCTTACTCGATGGGGCAAAATACGAAAAGGAAAAGAATCGATGTTCATTGAAGCTGTTCGATTGTGAAAATAGTCCACGTAACACACAATATCCATACTGGCGGAGCCGCCACCTACGTGCACCGAGTCATTCGGTGTAATGAAAAATTAGGTATAGACCAAAGCCTTATTGTGGGCTCACCATCTGGATTATATAGCCGTGAGGAAATTTTGCGACCGGGTGGCAGTGATGCATTAAAGATTTGGAAAGCAAGAGTGTCAAATAAACTTGACAACAATCTAAATCGACTTGAATTCAATACTAATAGACGTCATCGTTCACTGAACCTTATTGGAGCATTGAGTGGCAAAACATTAAATGCCTCAAGAGCCAACATCGTACATTTGCATTGGATTAATCATGGGCTTATCTCTATTCGCCAGCTGAATAGAATTGAAAAACCCATCGTTTGGAGTTCTCTGGATATGTGGCCCTTTACGGGGGGAGAACACTATGTTTCCAGAGAAAATCTCTCAAGACTAAAAGGTGGTTACAAAAAAGACAATCGTAATTCTGAAGATTGGGGCATAGACTTAGAAAAGTATTGTTTTATTCAAAAAGAGAAACTAACAAGCAAGAAGCTACTCTTTATACACCCAAGTGCTTGGCTTAAGGATATTAGTGCGTCTAGTAAAATTGGTTCAAGCCTACAACACGTGATTTTGCCTCCTCCTGTAGATACCGATTTTTTTAGGCCGTTAGAGAGTCAGATATCTGATCAAGAAAACACAAAATCTGATTTCACGATTGGCTTCGGCGGAGGTTTGAGTGGACGTAAAGGCTGGCAGGAAGTGAAGAGTCTATTTCTTAATTATCTCGTAGATCATAATAGGGTCAAACTTGTGCATTTTGGTGGGACTAAAGCAGATAGCGACCTGGTCAAATTCGATAACTATAAATTCGTTGGCCAGATCCCAGCAGAGAGCCAGGAATTAGTAAGACTAATTAACCAAATGGATCTACTTCTTTTTCCTTCAGAAGCAGAAGCATTTGGTTTGCTTGCACAGGAAGCTCAGTCATGTGGCACTCCAGTAATGTGTAGGTTGGGAACGGGCAGTGTGGATACTATTGAGGTTAATCGGACAGGAAGAGTATTTTCTAGTTCCGCTGATCTAATTGCCCAAATCAAATATTTTTTGGAATTGAGTCGTGAAGAGTTATCTGAGATGCGCCATCAAGCACGAGTACGGGCCGTCAAGCTGTGGAGTTATAAGAGTATCTCAATGGAGCTTTTTAAAATATATCGCGCTTGGGAGAAATCATGAAGGATAAGAGGATTCTTCTGACGGGCGCCTCAGGCTTTGCTGGCGCCCATATGTTGCGAAACTTATTGGAAAAAACAGACTATTATATTTACTGTCCAGTCACTTTTCTTCACGGTGGAAGTAAACAAAGAATTTTAGACTTGATTCCGATTGATTTTGTGGAGAAATACTCACTTCTAGAAGTGGATCTAGCAAAAAGCAGAGTGGACATAGAAAGTCTTGAGATAGATTACATAGTTAACTTTGCAAGTGAAAGTCATGTAGATAACTCAATAATAAACCCACAGCCCTTTGTCAGGAACAATATAAATTTACTGATGAATCTATTGGAGTCTGTGAGAGAAAATAGAGCTAGAGTTCCTATTCTGCATATTTCAACAGATGAAGTCTATGGTGAAATAAAACTCGGGTATGACGTTAAGGAGTGGGTCAGCAAGCTATCACCTAGTAATCCCTATAGCGCAAGTAAAGCCATGCAAGAAGAACTTCTATTATCATATCAGCGAACTTATGGAATACGTTGCTGTATTTTTAACATTACCAACATGATTGGTGAAGCACAAAATGTAGAAAAGTTTTTGCCACGTGCTATAAGTAGAATAATTAAGGGAAAAACAATAAATATTGATACTAATCTTGATGGTCTCATTGGCAGTCGGAAGTACGTTTATGTTAAGGACGTCGCAGAGGGAATATTACTTATCTTAAGCAAGATTGGAAACGGAGATATTTCGCTTGAAACAAATGTTGAGAAATTTCACATTAGCGGGGTAAGTGAATTCTCTAATTTGGACATCGTAAAAATTGTCGGTGAGTGCCTAAATATGGAACCAGTTTTGACATTTAACCCTTCACCACGAATAGGATACGACTTGAGATATGATTTAAATTCACAGAAGATTAGAAGCTTTGGCTGGCATGAATCCCAAAGTGTGCCTTCAACGGTTCAGCAGATTGTTGAGTGGACACTTTCAAAGGCACATTGGATGTAGAACGTTACTAATTTCTTTTATTGCTAGATTAAAAAGCTGCAAAGGGAAGAGGGACAATCACATCACCATAAATTCCTTTGCGGTTGAAATTTGAAATTACTTCAGTTTTATAGTTCCAAGCAAATAAGAAGATAGTTTGCCCAAGGGCTGGGTTCAAGTCTTCAGAAGATTTTATCTGCTGAGTAGTTCCAGGAACGAAGTTTCCAATTTTTAGAGGGTTGTCATCAAAGAAATCTGAGATCTGAAATTCGTGTAACTTTAGGCCATAATATAAGGTCGTGAATTTAGCTGAGATACCGTATCCAACAGGTTTTTGCCCACTTTTAGCAAAGTCAGCCTGAAGAGTGGCTTTGAGTTGATGTTCGAGAAGCTTTGCCCTCATTCTGAATTTCATCCAAGTTTCGCAATTGCTGTTTTCTAAGTTTCGTTGTTTTTCATCATCCAAAAGAACATTCAAATTTTCCCGCGCAACTAGTGGATTACTCTTCATGGTTATCATCAGGCGAACTGAACCTCCGTGAGCTCCAAATCTTGTAGCCTCCACAATTTTTAATCCATATTCATCAAGAAATCTAGTAAGTGGCAACAAATGGTGATAAGAGGTGTGCTCGTGGTAGATAGTATCCAAGAGTGTATTGTCTATGACGTCTATCAAGTAAGAGAATTCAACATATAGATGAGTATAAGAATCCATCAACTCTGTAAGTGCTAGAAAAATCTCTCTTAATTTGCTGGAATGAGCTAGTACATTATTTGCTATAATTACTTTTGGTTTTCCAATTTTTTCTAGTATTGCTTTGACGACATGAGGTCCAAAAAAATCAATTATGGTACTAACGCCTAAGCGATTTGCTGAGTGGGCTATGTTCTTTGCGGGATCAATACCTAGCACCTGTAACCCATAATCTTGAAGCTGTTTCAATAAAAAACCGTCATTCGAACCAATTTCGAGTACAGTATTACTCTTCTCTGTTATAGAATTCTCGATAATTTCAGAACTTAGTTTAACAAAACGTTCTTTCATGGTTTCATTACTTACAGATACATATGGGTAATCTTCGAACAGTATTTTAGGTTCAACTAGTTCGCGTAATTGTACGTGTTGGCAGAAATTACAGATAAGTAAAGTCAAAGGAATTCTAATGCTTGAGTCGCGGGTCGCGTCTATCAAATTTTTCGGAAGTCGATTAGCGATTGGGGTTTCTGCCAGCTCGAATACTTGTTCTAAGTCATGAGACATACAAAGCACACATTTATCACGAATCTGGATATCTATCATGTGTAGTCGCTTTCTAAGATACTTACTATATTCATCAGTATATCTCTAAGTGTCAACTAACGTTAGATATATCTTGTCGAGACTAAAAATGTGAGAAGTTTTGAAACCTGTTTCTAATACCACTTTGACTGTATCCCAGAATTAGCCACCCAGCTAAATTCGACTGGAAGATAACTAGTTTTGCCAAATATAAACCACCTAAAAATTGCTGCCCAGAGAGATAATTTCGCATTTGTCCCCAAGAATTGATAGGAGTATATGCAAGCTTCTAGGGTCGTGTACGGTTCATGAGTTGCGAGCTCAAGAGTCTTTAAGCGGTTTGAATTCCTTAAGAAGAGAGCCACATCTTCAATGGCGCTATCCGATAGCAAAACAGCAGAATCTATAGTGGAAATAAACCCGTCCAAACAACCCTCAACCCTTAGAACGTCAATTGGATGCTTGTTCGACAATTCCAACAAATCGCCCAATCTGTAGTGTATAACCAGGCTATTAACTTGATCCGAAGGAGACTGAACATTTAAAGGTAAAGATTTGTAAAGGGTTTGAATCCTAGACTGCTTCAATTCAAGTTTTGTGTAATGTCCCCGTAGAGATAAAGTCCAGAATCGAATAGAATCAAACGACTCTTCAGTGTCTGGTTTCAGAATTAAACATGACCATTTTAAAGCTGCTAGCAAAGTACTACTAAGAATTCTTTTGATCTCAATAGAATTCAGAAAAGCGTTATCATTTACCCGACGTAAATTGGTACGAACTTTATAGTCTTCAATCTGTACTACCTGTGCTCCAAGCTTTTCAAATTTAAATTCAATAGCTCTCCTGGAAACTCCAGCAGTATGGGCTATCACCCGAACACGTCTACCTGGAAATCGCTCTTGCACTTTAATGACTAAATGTGCAGCGAATAATTGTGAGCCAAGCCCTCCCCAGAAATGTACTCTGAGTGGAGGGAAAAGTTTAATTATTTTATTCAACAGACCCTACCTCTCTGCTATCTCTAAAGCCTTAAGATAAAGTCTTTCATGGGCTAGTCGGACTTTGCTAATTGGAAACTTTTGAAGCTGTAGATTTTGATATCTCAGATAGAGCTTTAGGACCTCATCGTTAGTCACTAGTTCTCTTATTTTTTCAGCGAGTTCATGGGGACTATTTGATTCCAAGAGGCCAGGGTGTTCTTCCCCCATTACTTCTTGGATTGCCGAAATTCTCCTGGCTATCACTGGCAATCCTTGGGACATTGCTTCTAATAAGACAAGTCCAAAGCCCTCATAGTCGGAGGTAAGAACAAATACATCCAATGAACGATAAAAAGGGACCACATCTTCTAGCTGTCCTATCCATATGACTAATTTTTCGATTCCTAAATCCGCGGACAATGATTGGAGCTCTGTTTTTAAAGGGCCAGAACCCACAATGCTCAGATTAAACTCAGGTGTTTTTTGGGATTTTAACTCTTTAATTGCACCTAGGAGCAGAGGAAGATTTTTCTGGTGTACAAGACGCGAAACCGTTCCTATCTGAATTGGCCCAGAAACTACTCGCACATTGCTTCTCGGTGAGACAGAAGTATTCTTTATTCCGTAGTAGATCACATGATTGGCTTGCGCATCACTCATCTCTCCAGAAGTCTTTAGATAGTTTGCGACCGCCTTCGAAATAGATATTGACGCAAAAGCCCTGCTTAGCACAAATCTTGAGAGTAATTTAGATAGCCTAGCTGGACCTTTAGGAAAGAAAGCTTCACTATTATGACGGGTAACAATAAAACTTTTTGACTTTAAAGCAAGAGCGCATAAGAGTTCAGCTCTGGGTAAATGTGCATGAACAACAGACTTTTCTTGGAAGTCTCTTCTATTGAGTTTTAAGCACTGCTTTAAGAATCCTAACTGCGAGAAATCTAAATCTACCTTAATACCTAGGTCCAAAAAATCCGGCAATAGGGTCGGTTTATCCTTTAGAAAAATAACTTCAACATCAAATCCTGCCTCTTTTTGGCAGGCTGCCAAAGTTAACAACTGTTTCTCCGCCCCACCAAGATCAATTGTTGTTATAACATGCAAAATCAAGTGATTCACCTAGTCTCTCCCTCTTTAAGCGCCCCAACTAGTCGATTTATCCAACCGTCAAATGAATGACTTCTTATCGCTAATTCCAAGCGCCTCTTAATCTCTATGTGCAATTCACTCTCTTTTAATGAATTGATAAACTCGAACTCCATGATGATGAAGTCTAGAGTTTCGCTCACCGTTGAATTACTCCATGTACCAAACTGTGAGCAGTACTCTTTATTCCATGTGATGACGGGCATGCCCATAAAAGTTGTTTCAATCAAAGTTTTGTCAAGGGACCCACTGAAGAGGTTTAGAAAAATGTCATATATTTTGGCAATCTCTGGAATTAAAGCTCTCGAAATCGGATTATGAAATGTGATTGAGGCCTTTTGGCCTTTAGCCTTGTGTGATGAAGCAAGATCAAAAAAGTATTTTTCAGATTCTAAATTAGCGGGTTTTCCAAAGATATCAATCGAGTATGTATTGGGAGAACGATTAAGCTCAAAAACAAGATCAGGGAACATATGTATATTCTTGGATTGGTCTAGTCTTCCATAGTATAAAATCTTGCGAAGCCTTTTGGGTGAACGAGCATAATAAGGAAAGTTCCTAGAATCGATTCCTTGGTTTATATAAAGAACCTTTCTCTTATTTATGCCAAGATTACAAGATCCAGGAGTAGAAGAGACAATCTTGGAAACAAAGAAAGACGACCAAATAAGGTATTTAGAGTTTTTGGCGTGGGCATACCAAAGAATATGTCGCATCTTAAGAAGCCAAGTTAAGGGTGCGAGTATTGCTGCATGAACGTCTGTCATATGAGTAAAGAGCACAGAAGAGCGATTTCTAGCAAGAACTGGATAAAGAAGCTTTAGAACAGTTATTAAATTGCGAAGGGGCGAATTGGCTTTCCATGGAATATGAGAGACCTTGACGTTTCTTGGTAAGGGCTCCGAGCTGACTTCTGTAGTGAAAACTTCTACCGCCTCAAAAAATTGAGATAATTCATGCACTACTTCTCTTTGGTGTGAAAATACTAGGCTTTTGGAGCTCATGGAGTAATTCACAACAATGAGTCGCACGACGAAGACTGTACAATATGACAGCTAGATAAGTCAGTTTTTTGGAATACGGGGCGAGGTAAAAGTGCAAATCTACGATGTTTGGCCCCTTTCGTCTTTGAAGAAACGTTCGATAGCTCTTCCAATAAAGCTCTTATCAGGGCGTGATCGTTTTCTCTTGGTTGTTATCACCTTTATCACAATATTTCTTGCAATTCTTGATCTCTTCGGAGTCTTACTGATTGGGGTGATAGGTTCTCTATCCATTACTGGTCTAGGAAATGGACAAACCGGAAACCGCGTTTCTATAGCCCTAAGAGTCCTGCAAATAGATAATCTGGGTTTCGAGTCTCAAGTAATTGTTGTAGGTCTGATAGCCACTCTTTTACTAATAACAAAGACCATTTTATCTTTATTTCTTATCAGAAAGACCTTGTTCTTTATGGCAAGACGAGCTGCCGTGATGTCATCGAACTTAATAACAAGGTATTTCACAATTCCAGTATCAAGAGTTAATAACAGATCAACACAAACATCAATCTACGCTTTAACTACAGGGGTAAATTCAATTATGGTTGGGGTAGTTGGAGTCTCAGTGGCCTTGATATCTGATATTGCATTGTTAACAGTCATGAGTGCAGGACTATTTCTGATTGATCCTGTTTCAGCAATTGGCGCTTCTTTAATTTTTGGGTTCTTAGCCCTTTTTCTTTATAGAGCTATGTACAGAAAAATGCAGAGACTTGGTGAGGAGCAAGGAGTTCTGGATATAGAGAGCTCACAAAGAATTTTTGAGTCTGTTAATTCGTATCGGGAACTCCTAGTGAGAGATAGAAGAGGCTTCTATGCTCAGCAAATTGGGGAACTTAGATACAAACTTGCTGACGGCGTCGCAACTATGGGATTTATGGGGAATATCAGCAAATATGTTTTAGAGATAACCCTTGTAGTTAGCGCCTTACTCTTGGCCTTTTATCAGTTCTCTACAAGTACTGCTTT
>Ga0169931_10014878_pt1 | contig 10471 bp, 7 predicted proteins | sample Kivu_15m_20L_FD_129675 | JGI IMG/M metagenome (GOLD analysis project Ga0169931, IMG submission 129675) | Freshwater microbial communities from Lake Kivu, Western Province, Rwanda to study Microbial Dark Matter (Phase II) - Kivu_15m_20L... | ecosystem: Environmental > Aquatic > Freshwater > Lake ... | reverse complement strand
CGGGCGCGGCATCCCGGTCTCGATCCACCCGAAGGAGGGTGTGCCGGCCGTCGAAGTCGTGCTGTCGAAGCTGCACGCAGGCGGCAAGTTCGACAGCGAGTCGTACAAAGTCTCCGGCGGCCTGCACGGCGTCGGTGTCTCGTGTGTGAACGCGCTCTCGACCGAGCTCCGGGTCCAGGTGCACCGCGACGGCAAGATCCACGAGATGGCCTTCCGGCGCGGCAAGAAGAGCGAGGACCTGCGCGTCGTCGGCGAGAGCTCGAAGCGCGGTACGACCGTCATCTGGTACCCCGACCCCGACATCTTCTCCACGGTCGATGTGGAGTACGCGATCGTCGAGAAGCGGCTGCGCGAGACGGCGTACCTCATGGGCACGCGGGGCCTGACCGTCGAGCTCGAGGACGAGCGGACCGGCACGAAGGAGGTCTTCCGCTACCCGGAAGGCCTGCGCACGTTCGTGCAGACGATCAACAAGAACCGCGTCGCTCTGCACGACGACATCGTGCACTTCACGAAGGCGGTGCCCTCGCCCGACAATCCGAAGCAGGAGTACGAGGTCGAGCTCGCGCTGCAATACACGGACGCGTACCTCGAGACCGTCCACACCTTCGTCAACAACATCAACACCCACGGGGGTGGTACGCACCTCGCCGGCTTGCGCGGCGCGCTGACCCGGACCTTCGGGAACTACACCCGGAAGGCGAAGCTCATCAAGGAGAGCGAAGAGCTCCCGACCGGCGATGACTTCCGTGAAGGCTTGACGGCGATCCTCTCGATCAAGGTCCCCGACCCGCAGTTCGAGGGCCAGACGAAGGACAAGCTGGGCAACCGCGAGGCGCAGGGGATCGTCGAATCGGTCGTCAACGAGCTGCTCGCGACGTACCTCGAGGAGAACCCAGCGCCAGCGAAGGCCATCGTCAACAAGGCGGTCCGCGCGCGCGAGGCCCGCGAGGCGGCGCGCAAGGCCCGCGACCTTGTCCGGCGCAAGTCGGCGCTCGCCAGCGGTAACCTGCCTGGCAAGCTGGCGGACTGCCAGAACAAGAACCGCGACGAGACGGAGCTCTATATCGTCGAGGGTGACTCCGCAGGCGGCCCCGCGAAGCAGGGCCGCGACCGCAACTACCAGGCGATCCTGCCCATCAAGGGCAAGATCCTGAACGTCGAGAAAGCGCGCCTCGACAAGATGCTGGGGCACCAGGAGATCCAGTTGATCATCCAGGCGCTCGGCTGCGGCATCGGCGAGGAGTTCGACATCGAGAAGCTGCGCTATGGCAAGGTCATCATCATGACCGACGCCGACGTCGACGGCTCGCACATCCGGACGCTGCTACTGACGTTCTTCTTCCGTCAGATGCCGCAGCTCATCGAGCATCAGAACCTCTACATCGCTCAGCCGCCGCTCTACAAGGTGACGATCGGCAAGAACAGCGCGTACGTGCCGGACGACGCGGCGTTGCGCCGGTACCTCGTCGATCGCGGCGCGTCGTCGTTGACCTTGCGGGACGTCCATGCGAGCCGCGAGTGGGCGGGGGCCGAGCTGAAGGCGCTGCTCGATCAGCTCCAGCGGTTGCAGGGCCTCGCCGAGCAAGCGCTGCCGAGCTGGGTCACCGTGCGGTTCGAGGACTTCCTCGATCGCTGGGACGGCAGCAAGCTGCCCAACCACTGGGCGCGGGTCGGCGCTGCGAGCGGGTTCTTCGATACGCGCGAAGAGCTCGACGCGTGGCTCGAGCTGCAGAGCGCTGGCAAGGGCGCACCGCTCTCGATCTACCGCGGCCCGGAGAGCGACGTGAAGCTGCAGGAGGCCGATGGGGTGTCCACCTTCCTCCGCCAGCGCGACCAGCTCGAGGAGCAGCTCGCCACGATCGCCGGGCTCGGCTTGCAGTTCCGGGGCGGCGGCAACTTCCTCGTCATCACCCCGAAGGGGGAGGTGCCCTGCGTGAACCTGATGGAGCTAGCCCGCGCGGCCCAGAAGGGCGCACAGAGCAACGTCGACATCCAGCGCTACAAGGGCCTCGGCGAGATGAACGCGGACCAGCTCTGGGAGTCCACGATGGACCCGACCCGGCGCACCCTGTACCGGGTCGAGCTCCAGGACGCGATCGCGGCCGACGAGATCTTCACGATCCTCATGGGCGAGGGGGTCGAGGCCCGCCGCGAGTACATCGAGAACCACGCCCTCGAGATCACGAACCTGGACGTCTGAGCCGCCTCGGCGGGGGGGTTCGTCTCAAGTCGCGCCGGGCGCCTGCCGATACCCCCCGTTGGCCCCTCCCGGTGACCCCGCCGGGCTCCGGGGCTGACGACGCCCGTGAAGCACCACCAACGCCTCGACCACGGCCGCTTGGCCGAAGTCCTCCACGAACGGGGGATCGCCAACGTGGACGCCATCCGCGAGCTGCTCCAACAGAGCCGCGAGGGGGGGATGCCCTTCTGCGAGGCGCTCGTGACGACCAACCTCGTGCCGGACTGGGACCTGTCCCGGATCGTCTGCGAGACGTTCAGCCTGCCGTTCCTGCCGATCGACATGGTCGAGCCGAACGCGAAGCTGCGGACCGAGCTCGACATGAAGCTCTTCCGGCAGCACCAAGTGGTGCCCTTCGACCGCTTCGGGCAGGTCCTGACGGTCATCATGCCGGCGCTCGTCCAAGCGGATGTCCTCGCCATGCTCGCCGCGGCGTCGGACCTCGTCATCCTGCCTGTCGTCGGGACCGTCGAGACGAACCGCCGCTGGATCCTCGAGAACCTCGGCGTCGGCAAGGCGGCGGAGATCGAGGGGGGCTGGGGCAGCCTGTTCGACCAGGCTGATGCGGAGGTCAACGCCTCGCTCGGCGGACCCTTCGGCGAGGAGCCTCTGGCGCCGGTCGCGGGCCCGCGGGAGGAGTTCAGCTTCGACCTCGACGCGACCGCGGCGCCGCTGCCAGACGAGGACAAGCTCGACCTCGACTCGCTGTCGGGGCTCGGCGACCTCGGCAGCCTCGGCGTCCTCGACGGGATCGATGCCGAGCCGCTCGAAGCGCTCACCGAGGACGAGGACGAAGCGCCGCAGCGGCTTGCGCCGGCGAAGCCTCGGACTGCGAGCGTCAGCAGCGACCTCGACCTGCCGCCGATGCCGGACTTCGGGTCGAATCGGGCGGCGATCTGAGGCCGCGGCCTCTCAGCGCGACGGCGCGCGCCAGTCGCCGCCGAGGCGACGCACCAACAGGCGGTCGGCGAGCCGCGGTGTCAGCACCGAGAGCACGCCCAGCAGCCGCCACTTCCAGCGCAGCGAGCGCTCCGGGATCGGGCGCTGATCGAGCGCGAGCACTTCGCGCGCGACATCGCGTGCGGGGCTCGCGTCCGCGAGGTCCGGAGCGGGCAGCGCGGCGGGGTTCGCTTGGTTCGCGAAGAAGCCCGTCGCGGTGAGCGCCGGGTTCAGCGTGCAGACGGCGATGCCCGCGTCCGCCCACTCGATGCGCAGCGCTTCACCGATCGAGCACACGGCCGCCTTGCTCGCCGCATAGCCGACTTGGCCCGGGATGCCGCGGCGCCCGACGACCGAGGCGATGTTCACGACGACGGGGCGCGCGCCGCGCCTCAGCAGCGGGAACGCCGCGCGGCACATGAGCAGCAGCCCGAAGACGTTGGTGTCGAACACGCTGCGCAGCGTCGCGGGGTCGAGCTCTTCGACCCGCGCGCGGTAGCCGACGCCAGCGTTGTTGACGAGCAAGTCGAGGCCGCCGAAGTCCTCGGCGAGGGCCGCGACCGCGCGCTCGATCGCGGCCGCATCGACGAGGTCACACGCGAGTGCCCGGTGGGGACCGCTGGGGGTGGGCGGGAGCTCGCCGCGAATGCGCTCGAGCACGTCCGCGCGGCGCGCCAGGAGCGCGACGCGGTACCCCTGCTCCGCGAGCAGGCGCGCCACCGCCTCTCCGATCCCGGAGGACGCCCCAGTGACCAACACGCGCCGGCCAGCCTGCATCACAGGATTCCACGCGAGGGAACAACTTGTGGAGAACCGCCGCGCACAGGGCCGAATTCAGTGGGCCTTGCGCACTTGCGACAGCATCTTGCGCCAGGTCGCGATCTCGGCGTCGATGCGCAGCAACTGCGCGTCGCGCGAGCCCCACTTCAAGCCGAGATCGATGTGCCAGTCGGCGGTCATCTCCAGCGCACGGTCGAGCTTCTCGCGCGCCTCCTTGGCCTTGGCGCCCCACGTCGGCACGTCGCCGGCTTTCTCCGCCGCGAGCGCGCCCTCGACGAGGGTCTTCGCCTCCGCAGCGATCTTGCGCGCTTCCTGGAAGACCGGCTCGTCCGCCATCCCCGGCGGCGCATCGTGCGTCTCCTTCTCGCGCGAGGAGCCGCCGCCGGGCGTGCGCATGAAGCGCTCCTTGCTCGTGTCGATGTCGCCGAAGATGTTCGACGCGGTCGCAGCGGAGCTGTCGGCCGGGGCGCTGGGGCCCGCGTCCTTCTCCGACTTCTTCGTCGCGATCGCCACACCTAGCGCGGCGACCACGACGAGGCCCACTGTGGCGAACACCGGCACCATGTTCGGCGTCGCGTTACGGCTGGACCTCGGGGCGGGTTCGTTGGACCGGGAACGGCGGGTCGGTGTGGCCATGGGGCGGAGTCTCGGAGCGCGGGGCGCCCACGCATCGTAGGAGTGTGCGTTGTGGAAACCAAACCGCCACAGCTCGCGAGTTCTCCCCGACTTCACCGCAAATGTGGACCATTCGCGTTTTGCGACAGCCGAACGTCGTGATTCGAGACGGTCGCGAGGCGCCCGCGCCGGGGGGCGGGCCGCGGGGCGCTCAGCCCTTGGAGCGGACGAGGCGCGCCGCGTACCCGCCGTCGACCGGCCCGCCGTTCGGGGCGGAGTCGGGCAGCGCGCTGTGCTCGGCTTCGAGCTCGAAGCGCGTGTCCTCCGCCAGGATGCGGCGCACGAGCTGCGCGCCCTCCTCCGGCTCGAGGCTGCAGGTCGAGTGGACGACGGCGCCGCCCGGGCGGACGCGAGCGCACGCAGCGCGCAGGAGGCGCGCCTGCTCCTCGACGAGCGAGCTGAGCGTCGCCGGCCCGAAGCGCCAGCGGGCCTCCGGCCGGGCGGCGAGCACCCCGGTGTTGCTGCACGGCACGTCGACGAGCACCGCATCGAATGGCGGCGCCGCCGGCGAGAGACCGAGGTCCCCGTCGCTGACGGCGAGGCGCACCACGCCCGCGGGTCGCAGCCGGCGCAGCCCGCCCGGCACATCGGCGAGGCGCCGCGCCGAGCGGTCGAGCGCGATCACTTCGGCCCCCGACTCGGCCAGCACAGCCGTCTTGCCGCCCGGCGCCGCGCAGAGGTCGAGCACTCGCTGGCCCGCGCTGGCGCCGACGAGCAGCGCCGCCCGCAGGGCGGTCTCGCCCTGCACCGTGATGCGGCCGTCGGCGAAGGCCTCCGACTGCACCACAGCGCCCGTGGCGTCCGCGTCGGCCAGCAGGATCGCGGGGTGCAGCCCTTCGCGGGTCGCGACGCCGAGCGCCTCCAACTCCTGCGCGATCGCCTCGCGGTGCCCGTGGGCCGTCACCCGCAGCGACAGCGGCGGCTCGTCGAGGGCCAGCCGCGCCAGGCGCGTCGCGGTCTCGGCGCCGTGGCGCTTCGACCAGCGCTTGAAGAGGGCCGCAGGGATCGAGAGCGCGTCCTCCGCCCAGAGCGCGGGGTGCTCGTCCGGGTCGCGGAAGATCGGCTTGGCAAGGTGCCAGGGCCGCCCGACGAGGTCGCGGGTCGGATCGCCGGTGCGACCTTCGCCGCGCGCGCGCAGGGCCTCGCGCAGCACCGCATTCACGAAGCGCCCCTTCGACTCGCCCAGCAAACGCGATGCGGCGTCGACCGTCTCCGAGAGCGCCGCGTGCGGCGGGATCCGGTCCATGAAGAAGAGCTGCGCGAGGCCGAGGCGCAGGATCAGCGCGAGCTCCGGCTTGGGCTTCGGGCGCGCAAACGCGTCGACGAGCGCCCGCAGGGTGCCCCGGCGGCGGATCTCCGAGCCGACGAGCCGCCGCACGAGGGCCCGGTCGCGTGCGTCCAGTCCGCGCCCTTCCGCGACCCGGTCGACGGCGCGCAGGGGCGCGGGCGACCCAGAGGTCAGCGTGAGGAAGGCGGCGATGCGGGGCACGGGGCAGAGAGCATAGCCCCCCACACCGTCCCGGAGGTCAGCCCATGACCTGGACCCGCAGGATCAGGACGGGGACCTGCGCAGCATGGCACCGGAGCTCCAAGCTGCCGCTGTCCGCGCCGAGGGGCGCCGCGAGCTGCAGCTCGAGGGTGTGGACCTGCCGCTTCGTGTCCGAGCCCGCGCGCTGGGACAGCGCCTGCCCCGCGAGCGCGCCGGTGAGCTGGAACGGACCGTCGGCCATGCACATCACGCGCACGCTCCGTGCGCCCGTGAGCCCGGCGCCGAAGGGCAGCTTCACCGTCTGCGGCTCCGTCCCGCGGGGCAGGAACAGCGCATGTTCGAGGCCGAGCGGCACGATGCGCGCCCCGGCGGCGGAGAGCTCCCAGGTCGCCGGGGCTGCAGAAGGGACCTTCAGGTCCGCGAGGGGCGGTGTGCCGTAAGCGGACGACGAGCTCGGGGAGCAGGCGCCCAGGGTGAGCGCCAAGGCGAGGGCGAGGGAGGGCGGTCTCATGGGGGGGGCCCCCGATGTTACCCCGGTCGCCGCGCGGCGGCTCACCCACGGCCCTCGCGCTGCGCGAGGCCCTCGATGAGCGTCGCCACCAGGGCCGTCCAGCCCGTCTGGTGGGCCGCGCCGAGGCCGCGGCCGCTGTCACCGTGGAAGTACTCGTGGAAGAGCAGCAGGTCCTTCCACTCGGGGTCGTCGGCCAGCCTCGGCCCGTCTGGACCGAGGCGCGCTTCGCCATGAAAGGGCCGCGCAGCGGACTCGCCCGCCGACCACGGCTTGACGAGGCGTCGCGCGAGCTCGCGCGCGACCTCGCCGAGCGTCATGAATACCCCAGAGCCCGTGGGGCACTCGACCAGCAGCGTGCTGCCGTAGAAGTGGTGGTAGCGCTCGAGCGCTTCGATCAGGAGGAAGTTGATCGGCAGCCAGACCGGGCCGCGCCAGTTGGAGTTGCCTCCGAACATGCGGCTGTCGCTCTCACCTGGCACGTAGCTGGCGGTGAAGCGCCGCCCGGCGAGGGTCACCTCGAACGGCCGCGCGAGGTGCGCTTTGCTGAGCGAGCGCACACCGAACGGCGAGAGCAGCTCGCTCTCGTCCAGGACGTAGCGCAGGACACGCACGAGGCGCTCGCGGCTCGGGATCGAGAGCAGGCGGTGTTGGTGGCCCGCGTCGTCCTCCATGTAGCCCATGCGGTAACAGACGTCCGTGCGGTTCTCGAGGAACCACTGCATGCGGCGTTTGAACCCCGGCAGCCGGTCGATCGTGGTCTGCTCGAGGACCTCGACGGCCAGCAAGGGGATCACACCCACGAGGCTGCGCAGGCGCAGCCGCACGCTGCGCTCATCGACGAGGATGCGGTCGTAATAGAAGCCGTCGTCCTCGCTCCAGAGCCCCGTACCGCCGAAGTGGTTCATCGCGTCCGCGATCGCGATGAAGTGCTCGAGGAACTTGCTCGCCAGGTCCTCGTAGGACTCGTCTTCGCGGGCGAGCTCGATAGCGATCGACAGCATCGTGCCGCAGTAGAACGCCATCCACGCGGTCCCATCGGCTTGTTCGAGGGCGCCGCCGCCGGGCAGCGGCGCGCTGCGGTCGAAGATACCGATGTTGTCGAGGCCGAGGAAGCCGCCGCTGAAGAGGTGCCGACCGTGCGCGTCCTTCCGATTGACCCACCAAGTGAAGTTCAGGAGCAGCTTCTGGAAGCAGCGCTTGAGGAAGAGCTGGTCGCGCTGGCCCGGCGGCCCGGTCATCTTGTAGACGCGCCATGCCGCCCACGCGTGCACCGGCGGGTTGACGTCGCCGAAGTTCCACTCGTAAGCGGGGATCTGCCCGTTCGGGTGCATGTACCACTCGCGCAGGAACAGGATGAGCTGCTCTTTGGCGAACTCCGGGTCGACCTCGGCCATCGGGATCATGTGGAAGGCGAGGTCCCACGACGCGTACCAGGGGTACTCCCACTTGTCGGGGATCGAGAGCACGTCTCGGCTGTACAAGTGGTCCCACTCCACGTTGCGCCCTTGCTTGCGCGCAGGCGGCGGGGCTGGCTGCAGCGGGTCACCCTCCAGCCAGTGCGGCACGACGTAGTGATAGAACTGCTTCGTCCAGAAGAGCCCGGCGTAAGCGCGGCGGGCGATCACTCGCTCGTCGGGCGTGGCGCGCGGTGGCGAGAGCCGCGCATGGAACTCGTGGGCTTCGAGCGCCCGCGCGCGCATGACACCTTCGTACTCCGCCCCGAAAGCGGGCGCGCGCTTGCCCGCGGCCAGGCGCACACGCACCTCGCGCTCACCGCCCGCTGGGATCGTCAGCACGTAGTGCGCCGCGCACTTCGTCCCCGGACCCGTCCGCGACGCCGCGTCGGCACGCCCATGGATCACCACATCGTGCACAGCGTCCTTGACGTGCGGCGCGCCGTTCGGAACGCCGTACAGGCGCTCGACGTTGGTCTCGTTCTCGCAGAAGTAGAGCGTCGGCTCGGCCCCATCGTCGGTGGCATCGAAAGCGAGCGTCAGCTCTCCGAGGGTGTCGTGCTGCGCCCGAAGCGAGCGCCCATCGATGCGCGCGAGCGACGGCTTCGGCCCGTGTTCTTCTCCCGCGCGCCCCCAGCTCCACGTATTGCGAAACCACACGGTCGGGAGCAGGTGCAGCGTCGCTGTCTCCGGCCCACGGTTGACCACACGCCAGCGCGCGAGCACATCGTCGGGGCCGGCTTTGGCGTATTCGACCGTGACGTCGAAGTAGCGCCGCTCGCAGAAGACGCCGGTGTCGGTCAGCTCGTACTCGAGCTCGTTGAGGCCCCGGCGGCGGTTCGTCTCCACGAGGTCGCCGTAGGGGAACTCGCGCTGCGGGTAGCGGTACAGCGCGGCCATCCACGAGTGGGTGGGAGTGCCGTCGAGGTGCCAGTAACACTCTTTGACGTCCTCGCCGTGGTTGCCTTCGGGGCCGGTCAGCCCGAAGAGGCGCTCCTTCAGGATCGGGTCGCGACCGTTCCAGAGCGCCACGGCGAGGCACAGCCGCTGCTGTCGGTCGCAGATGCCGAAGAGGCCATCTTCGCCCCACCGATACGCCCGGCTGCGCGCGTGGTCGTGCGGGAAGGCGCTCCACGCGTCGCCGCTCGCCGAGTAGTCCTCGCGCACGGTCCCCCATTGGCGGTCCGCGACGTAGGGCCCCCAGCGCTTCCAATTGACGCGGCGCGCGGTGTCCTCGGCGAGGCGCAGGCGCTCGGGATCGGTCGGCGGGGGGATCGGGAGGGGCACACCCCGTTATCGACCCGAACCCGGGACTTCCGCACCCCCGGGGGTCGTCAGTCGAGCGTCACCCCGTCCGCCAGCAACCACGTCACCAGCCCCGCGCGGGCGCTCCAGGCGAGCGTCCGGAGCCAGTTCGTCTGCACGAGGCGCCGGTGGGCCGCCACATCGAAGCGCGCGTCGAGCCGCATATGTAGGGGCACCTGCAAGAAGAACGTGCTGAGCCAGATGAACGCCGTGAGGGCCGCCCCGAGGTGGAGGGCCCACGCGGGGAGGCCGGCGCAGGCCTCGGGCCCCTCGAGCGCGAAGGCGGCGAGCGCCAGCCCGGTGGCGAGCTCGATCGACATCGCCGGGATGACGACGTAGGAGGTCCAGCGGCAATGGGCCTCCTCGTAGGCGCGCCAGCGCTCGGTCCCGACGAGGGACATCAGAGGGTAATGGACGAGCTGGACGAACCAGATCACGCCCGCCATGAACCAGGTGGCGGCGACGTTCGCGAGGAGGAGGGCGCTGAACACGCCTCGCCGGGTTCGCCCGATCGGCGGTCACGGACGCGGCGCATCCCGTACCTTGTCGGAGCGAATCCCCACCCATGCAGCCCGCGACCCACCCCCAGCGCTTCGGCCTCGCCCTGTTCCTCGGCTTCGCCCTGGCCCACGCGTGCGCGCCGGGGCCCAAGGGCGAGGTCGCGCAGCAACCGCCGCCGCGCACCGCTCCGGCGCCGCCGAAGCCGCCGGAGCCGGTTGGCGACCCGAGCTCCACCGCCGCGCCCGAGGCACCGCCGCCCGCGCCCCTCGCCTCGACACCCGCCGAGAGGTCCAGCCAGAGTCCCATCCAGATGGCAGCCGCTTACAACCCCCTCAGCCCGGAAGAAGCCCGTGTGATCCTGCACAAGGGCACGGAGCGCCCCTTCATCGGCGCGTACACGGACAACAAGGCGGTCGGCACGTACGTGTGCCGGCAGTGCAACCTGCCGCTCTACCGCTCCTCCGACAAGTTCGACAGCCGCTGCGGCTGGCCCTCGTTCGACGACGAGCTGCCGGACGCGGTGCGCCGCGAGCGCGACGCGGACGGCCGCCGCATCGAGATCCTCTGCGCCAACT
>Ga0169931_10014877_pt1 | contig 10471 bp, 14 predicted proteins | sample Kivu_15m_20L_FD_129675 | JGI IMG/M metagenome (GOLD analysis project Ga0169931, IMG submission 129675) | Freshwater microbial communities from Lake Kivu, Western Province, Rwanda to study Microbial Dark Matter (Phase II) - Kivu_15m_20L... | ecosystem: Environmental > Aquatic > Freshwater > Lake... | reverse complement strand
GCGCAAGAGCCCGCTCGTGAGCGCCTCCCGTTCGATCGCGTTGTTGCGTGTGAGCCGCAGGGTGGCCTCTGTCCAGGCGTCCACCGGAAGCAGGCGCTGCATCAAGGCGGCGACCGAGGTGACCAGGATGGTGTCCGGCGCGGCGCGCAGGCGCTGGAGCGTCTGCATGCGGCGGGCGACCAGGCCGATGTGGGGCGCCGTCGCTTCGTAGGGCAGCGTTTCCCATTGGGGAAACAGCGTGATCCGGCCGGCCGGTCCGCCGGTCAGGTGATGGCAGCACTGGAGGTCGGCATAGAGCCGTTCGGCGGCGTCGTTATTCGCGGTCACGATCAGCCAGGGCGTCGTCCGATGTGACGCCATCGACGGCGCGTTGGTGAGACAGGTGAGGGTGAAGGCTCCTGTCGAACCATGGAGTCCCGTCACGCAGGGGCGCGCCGACGGCTGGCCGAGGGCCGATGCCAGCGGGGTGATCCAGGTCTCTGATGGCGAGGGTGTGCGTGACACAGATCAGGCTTGGGGTGCGCGAATACGGTGAATCAAGGCGGTGGTCGAGAGGCCGGGCACCAGCGGGACGGTTTTCACCACGCCGCCCCGCGCTTCCACAATGTCGCGGCCGACGATGCGGTCCAGAGCCCAGTCGCCGCCTTTGACCAGGACGTCCGGCTGCAGGGCGGCGATCAGCGCATGGGGATCCGGTTCCGGAAACAGGACGACGAAATCGACGCAGGCCAGCGCCGCGAGCACTTCGGCGCGCTGCGCCTCCGGGACGATCGGCCGGTCCGGCGCCTTGTCCAGGCTGCGGACCGAGGCGTCGGTATTGACGCCGACGACCAGCACGTCCCCCAAGGCTTTGGCGGCTTGCAGATAGCGGGTGTGGCCGACGTGCATCAGATCGAAACAGCCGTTTGTAAAGACGATTGTGGCCCCTCCGGCCCGCAGCGCGGGCAGCCGTGCAGCCAGGTGTTCGCGGGTGACGATCTTCTGTGTCATGGGGCCATCATACCTGTCCCATCCTCCCATGGGAAGCGGCACCGTTCGTTCTGGCCATCGTGGATGACGGCCAGGGATTCGATTGGAAGCAGCATCTGGATCTTGAGGAGAATCTGTCCGGTGTGTCGCATGGCCGCGGGATTGCGATGTCTCGATTGATCAGTTTCGATCATCTGGAATATCGCGGTCGCGGGAATCATGTCGTGGTGACCGCGCAGTTGGATCCTCCGCCTGCCGGGAGCGATGGTCCGGAGCGGGCCGAAGCGGCTTAACGCGCAGGCCCGCCCGGTTGAGCGTGGCTATCCCAATCCAGCATCAGTTGAGCGGCCCGCGGTGTGGCGGCAGGATGCCGCAGTCTGAGCGGGTCGGCCTGAACCGGCGGCGGGTCCGGAGGGTGTGGGGTGTGGCCCGGTTCTTCCTGCAAGCGGCCGCGGCAGCTCCCGCACACGTGCCGCCTGGGCTGGATGGTCTTGCGCTGGCGGCGATAGACCCGTCCACAGCCGGTGCAGCGCCAGGCAAATCGCGCGAGGGCCAGCACTTCCGTTTGCAGCGAGTGGTAGGTCGTAATCGAGACCAGTCCGCTGCGGTTCAGCTCCGTCATTTTCCGCAGAAAATCCGGGCCGTGATTCGGCTTCCGCTTCAGCACATCGAACTGCCATTGGTGAATCATCTCGTGTGCCAGGGTATTCAGCAATTCTTGCCCGGCATAGGGCGTTCGTTCGGACAATTGCGACAACAGCGGTGCGGAGAGGCGAATCTCCCGCGTGATCCGGTGCGCGGGGATGAGCGCGCCCAACAGGCGCGGACGAGGGCCTCCCCGGCTGACGAACATGCCGGCCGACGAGGTGAGGCGGCGGCTCCAGAGAATGGCGATGGCCGGCAGGAGTCCGGCGAAGTAGCGCTCGTTGAGCGCGCGCCATTCGGCCTGCAAGCGGTCGGGGCTCCATTGTATCGAGGTCGAGCCAGGGCTTTCGGAGGAGGATGGGGGCATGGCACCGGCGCCGGGTTAACGGAGTTGTTCGAGGACCGCCGCCGCCAGCAGCGGCAGCATGATTTCATGATGGCCGGTCAGGCTGTAGCCCGTGCCGCCTTTTTGGGTCGGGCGCCGGACGACGTTGGTCAGGGGCCGGTAGTGCGACAGGAAATCCATGTTCACCGTGGTGATCTTGGTCAGCGGATGGCCGAGGTTCCGGCCCAAGGAGACCGCCTTCAAAAACACTTCGGGCAGAATCACGGCGGAGCCCACATTCAGGTACACCCCGCCTTCCATGCCCGCCACGACGGCGGCCAGCCGGCGAAAATCGAGCAGCGAGGTCGCGCCGATGGCGGCGCCATCCGCCGACGGATGCATATGGATGATGTCGGTCCCGATGGCGGCATGGACCGTGACCGGAATGCCGAGCCGCGCGCCGGCCGCCAGAATGCTGGTGGCCTTGTGGCGAAACTGGCCTTGGGTGCGGTTGATGGAGTGCCCGATGGCTTCGCCGAGACCCTGGCCGTGCTGCGCGCCGCGCGCGATGGCCTCGTTCAGGATCCGGCCGGTGTCCTCGGCCATGCCGAAGCGGCCGTCGTCGATCTCGGCCTCGACTTCTTCTGAGGTATGGCCCATCAGCGCCAGTTCAAAATCGTGGATGATGCCGGCGCCGTTCATCGCCACGGCGGTGACGATGCCGCGCTCCATCAGATGGACGATCACGGGATTCAGCCCGACCTTGATCACATGCGCGCCGATGCCCAGGATCACCGGGCGATGCTGGCGGTGGGCGGCGACGATGGCCTGCGTGACGGCGCGGAACGTCTTGGCGGCCAGTTGATCCGGCAGGGTTGCGAGGAAGTCCGTGAGCGATCCGCCTGCGGCCCAGGGTTGCGCGAAGTCGGAGACGCGGACTTTGCTGTGGCGCTTCTTCAGAGGATAGGTTGTGAGATCCGACACGTCGATCGGGGGAATCAGCTTGGGGCCGGGCCGCTGCGGGGGAGTCCGGTTAGGACGCGTGGCCAAGGAGTGATTCCTCTACGAGTTCGCACAGCACATGGCCGAGCGTGATATGGCTTTCTTGAATGCGGGCGGTGACGTTCGAGGGCACGACGAAGGGATGATCGACAAGGGTCGCGAGTTTCCCGCCGCTGCCGCCGGTCCAGGCGACGGTGATCATTCCGCAGGCGCGGGCCGCTTCGACGCCCTTCAGTACGTTCGGCGAATTGCCGCTGGTGCTGATGGCGATGGCGATGTCGCCCTTCTGGCCGTGTGCGCGGACTTGTCGCGCGAAGAGTTCCTCGTAGCCATAGTCGTTGGCGATGCAGGTGATGGCGGCGATATCGGTGGCGAGGGCGATAGCCGGGAGCGGCTGGCGCTCGCGCTTATAGCGGCCGACGAATTCGGCGGCGATGTGCGCGGCGTCGGTGGCGCTGCCGCCGTTGCCGAACAATAAGACTTTGCGGCCTGCGCGAAAGGCCGTGACCATCAACGCGGCGACCTGGGCGATCCGGCCGGCATGGTCGCGCGCAAACTGCTGCTTCACGTTCGCGCTGTCGGCAAAGGCCTTGAGGATGAAGTCGTTCATGCAGGGCGATTCTAGGCGAGGGCGGCAGTCCTGTCAAACGGGACGGATCGATCTCCCGCGCGGCCTGGCGGCGAATTGAAGAGGCCGGGAGGCAATGCTATAGTCCGCGCGCAATGGCGCATGAACAATCGACCAAAGCCTTGGTGCTGGCGTTCACCGGCGACGCGGCCGCCGCCGTCTATGTCGTCGATCGTCTTCAACCGGAGGCGCTGTGCTTTGTCTTGCCGGAATCGGCCAAGGGGCTGGTGGAGTCCGCCGTTCAGCCGAAGATCGAGCGCATGCCCCGGCGCTGGGATTGGATCGCGCTGGCCGAGGCGGCGGATGTCAGTGCCTGCCACCACGCGCTGGCGAGCGGGCTGCCGGAATTGTTGAAGACGTGGGCGGTGCAGTCCGGCGAGCTGGTCGTGGATCTGACGGGGGCGACGCCCGCCATGGCCGGCGCCTTGACGCTGGTCACGTTGCCTGTCAGTTCACGAACGATTTCTCTCTTGCCGTGGAGCGAGGGGCAGGACGGCGAGGCGATCGATCTGAATGGCCGGCCAGTGCGGTGGGTGCAGAGCAATCTCTGGGACGACGTGGCGACCGTCTCTCGGCGCGAGGCCGCCGAGCTGTTCAATCGCGGGCTCTTTTCGGCCTCGGCCCGGGTCTTTCACGAGATCGAAGCGCGGGTGAGCGGAGGGCAGAAGCCGACCTATCGCGCCTTCGCCGATCTTGCCGAAGGCTATGAGTGCTGGGAGCGGTTCCACTATCGGCAGGGCTGGGACAAATTGAAGACGGCCGCCAAGGCGCTGGAAATGGCCTCGCTCTGGGGCGGGCCTCCCGGCTTGAAGGCGGTGCTCCCGGCGATCAAAGCCAATGCCGGATTTCTCGAACGTCTCGTGCTGGATCCCGCCGCCGTCAAGGACTCGTTGGCGCTGGATCTGCTCGCGCACGCCGGCCGCCGGCTCCATGGCGGCCATGATCCCGAAGGCGCGATGGTTGCGCTGGTGCGGGCGCTCGAAGCCTTCGCGCAGCGGCAACTGTTCAAGCCATACAAGATCAAGAGCTGGGACGTGCAGCCGGAGCAACTCCCGCAGGCGCTTCAGGAAACCTGCCGCACCTGCTGGCTGGAAGACCTCGATGGGAAATACAAGCTGTCGCTGCAGAGTCAGTTCCGCGTGCTCGCCGGACTGGGCGATCCACTGGGGCAAGCCTTTCTGCGCGACTGGCCCACGATGAAACCCCTCCTCGACGCGGCCAACCACGCCGTGCTTGGCCATGGCTTCGAGCCGGTCAAAGCCGAACGGGTGCACCAGCTCTACGACATCGTGTTGAAGCTCACGGGCGTTGCGGAAAGTTCCTTGCCGAAGTTTCCCACACTGGTGGCGTGATGGAAATTCGCATCTATTATGAAGATACCGACTGCGGCGGGGTGGTGTATTACGCCAACTACCTCAAATATTTCGAACGGGCTCGCACCCACTACATCGAGCAATGTGGGTTCTCCGTCGCAGGGCTGATGGCCGAAGGGACCGTATTTGTGGTCGTGCGAACCGAGGTAGACTACCGGTCTCCGGCCCGCTATGGCGAGACGATCCTGGTCGACACGGTCGTGTCCGATGTCACACCGGCGTCGTTCACGTTTGCTCATGTGCTGCGCGAGAAGATGAGCGGACGCGTGGTGGTCGAAGGTTCCGCGCGCCTCGCCGCGACGGACGGCAACGGGAAAGTGAAACGCCTCGACAAGGGGCTCGTCGCCGCGCTACAGTCCGGTGCCACGAAAGGAAACTAAATGGATAAGCTTGGAACCTGGTTGGCCGTCACGGGCGTGGCTATTGGATTCATCGTCCTCGGCTGGCTGCTGTTTTCGGAGAACCCGTCGGAGAAGAACAAGAAGAAGCCGTAATCTTCCCGCGAACTGAGCATCCTTGGGCGGCCCGGTGCCGGTTCTGCCCCTGGCCGTGGCAGGTCCGGTCACGCATAGATCGGTGTTCCGCTGGCCAGGCGATCCCGCAAGGCTGCCAGCAGCTCCTTTTCAGATAAGTCGGCCGCCCAGGCCGGCCGCAACTGAAAGTGGGGTTGATCGACAATCGAGGTCCAGTTTCCTCCCCACTCTAATCCCAGTTCCAGGCCGAGCGTGCCCACGGCTTTGTACTTCGGCGAATCCGGCAGATATTTATTGCCCGAGAAGACGCCGATATCGAAGGCCATGCTGAAGTTGTGGTTGGAATAACCGCCTTTCGCGTTCGTGACCTTGTCCCCTGGTTCCGTCCGGCCCTTTGCGTACAAGGCATCTTGCTCGGCGTAGGTGCGGGATCCGCTGATGACTTTGATCTGAATGTCGATGGCGGCGGCTTTCTGAACCAGCGCCCGTGCGATGGGCTGCACTTCGGGGAGCAGCGTGGCAATGACGGCCTCGCTGCGAGCGTCGACTGTCGCGATGGCGAGTTCAGGCGGCCGGCTTGTCGCTGAGCCCCTTCGCGGATGGGGCTGTCTTGCCGAGGAGGCCGGCCAGGAGATCGGCGCCGCCTGCCTCGGAGGTTTTGGCTTGTTTGGCCGTGACGCGCGAAAGGGACGGGCCGGCCTTCTCGGCCGCCGCAAACAAGCGGTGAAAACGGGCGATGCTCTGTGCCGGCGGCAGAGTTGCGTCGATGCCTTGCGCGCTAGTGTCGGTTGACGCCACCACGCGGGCCGGCGCTTGCTTGACGGTGGCGGTGATCCCAGCTTCCCACACCGGCAGATTGAGATAGGTTTGGTAATACGCATAGGTGACCGTATCGAACAAGGCCTTTTCCTCGCTGAACCGGTACTCGATGTTCTGGCTTAGAGGGTCGAAGTACGAGATGGGTTGCTCAAGGTTGCGCAACGCGTCGGGGGCGATATTGAACGATCCCGCAATGTCACGGATATAGGCCTGTGCGGCCTCGCGTCCGCGCACGTTTTCCATTTCTCGAAATTCATCGAGGTGGTTAATCCCTCGCACCTGGCCGGCCTCATCGAGTGTGACGGTGGCTTTGAGGGTGGGATCGTAGGTCCTTCGCATCGAGTCGCTCCTTTCCTGTTGAGAAACAGGATCCGTTCAGCTGTGTGGGCGGTCTCTTCAAGGTCAGATTCAGGTGTTTGCCCGCTTTGCCAGGCAACACGAACCCTCTCCTTCGCGGGTGAAGGACCGGAAACCCCCCTTTAATTTTGAAAGAGCAGGGACTATGCCACTGACTGGATAAGAAGAGCGTCAACGCGACGATCTGTTTTCAATGGCTTATGTAGAAAGGCTTACGAAGTTTGTGATGGGACTGGAACCGGTGAGGCATTACAGGTCATTCAGCCAGGACGGTGCTGGTGACAAGTGCGACAGTGGGAGCATTCGTTTCCCTTCGCTTGAGGGGTGAGAGTCAACGTGACGCTGGCGCTGCCGCTGAAAATGCTCGTGCAGGGAATGTCGGCCTTGAACGTACGCGTACAGGCTGTCGGAGCCACGAGTGGAGCGTGTTGTTATGCGGCTTCTACTTCGACGAGATCGCCTGTGGAGGCAGGAGCCGGAATCGGTTCACCCTGTTCCTTCAATTCCTCTAGGTGCAGCGCAATCGCTTCGCGAATGAGCGACAGCACCTCCTCCCTCGATTCGCCGGCCGCGACACAGCCCGGAAGATCCGGAACGTATGCCCCATAGGAACTTGGGCCCTTTTCGACAACAACAAGGTATCGCATACGCTTCACCTCTCCTTCTTGAGCCCAGCTTGCTTGAACGCACTATTCAACGTGCCAGGCGGAATGTCAACGTTCGGTTTTCCTGCAACCGTCACAGTCCCCCTTTTCGTCGGATGATGAAATTGCGGTGACTTCTCACTCCTCAGCCCCTCCGCCAGATTCCGTCCGTTCACAAACCCGTCGGCGACGGTGCGGCCATGCACGTCCACGCCCTGGAGTGGCGGGTTCGGTCCGTCGATTATGCCGCCACCTTCACGGCCACCGACACGCCGGCCTTTGCGCAGAGGCCGACCAGGTAGTCGAGCGACAGCTTGTCCACTTTGTTGCATGCGATCTCGGAGATGCGCGGTTGCACCACACCGAGACGCTTCGCCGCCTGCGCCTGGGTCAGCCCTTCACGGGCCATCCACTTCCGTACCGCCTCGGCAAGCTCACAACGCAGCAGCAGGACGGCCGCTTCGTGCGGCGGAAAGCCCAGATCGAGAAACACGTTTCCGCTGCCCTGTGTGATGCGCGCGTTCGCTTTCTTCATGATGCCTCTCCAATGAGCCCGTACCGTCTCACCGACAGCTTTCACTCGGTCTCGAATATACGAATATTCGTATGTATGGCGAAAGGGTGTGCGGATCAGCCAGGTGTTAGCGTGAGCGTCTACAAATGAGGTTTCGCGAAGCCCTCTTGCCTCAGTACCTCCGCCACATTTCTTCCGTTCACAAACACGTCGGCGACGGTGCGGCCGTAGACGTCTTGTCCGTAAGGCACGATGCGGATCGGGCCGTCGTGTAACAATTGCTCAAGCCGCTGTTTGGCTTCTTGTCCGCCCGGTTCATTCAGCTCTGGGGTATCGATGCCGCGAAGGCGGATGCGCTCGCCACCCATCCGCAAGGTGTCGCCGTCGACTGCCGAGACCGGCTGGTTGTACGGAAGCCTTGGCCTGAGCAGGCGGCGGAGCGCGGAGGGCTGAATCTGTTTCTGATAGGGTGTAATTTTGTACCGGCCTGAGGGTCGGCGGTGGGGGCGGCTGCTCCGCGGGTGATGGGGACGATAGGGTTGTAAGGTTGAGGGCAGCCGATTGGATTCACCGGTCGACGGGCTCCAACACAGGTCGCAATTTTGCGGAATGGTCGCCCCGCTATTGGAAGCGGAGAGCTTCGCGGCGTGAGCAACCATTGCCGGATCTAGGCCGTTCAGGCAGAAGAGCAGGCAGGCAAGAAGGGTGGTTATGTGGTGCCGCATGAACACTCGTTCTCGCACAGCTTGTGCCAGGAGCGGTTCGGTTGACAACGGAGAAAACGGCGTGGCATTTTCAGAGCCGATAGGTGATGGCTGATAGCTCATAAGCGACAGGGTCGCGGAGGGATAGATCATGGAAATGTTTGGACGAGTCGGCTTAGTGGAAGTCCCGATTCTGATCGCCCCGGATCAGAAGGTGTGGATGGATAAGATGATCAAGGAAGGGAAGATTGCGATTCCGCCTGGCGGGACGCTCGAAAAAGGCTCGCTCTATTCGATGTTTATCCGCATGTTGCTCCATAATGCGATGGAGGAGCAAAAGCGGCAGGAAGCGTTGGATATGGACGACGAGGACGACGAATAGGACGCTGTTGAAAACAGCCGCCAGCTGCGTTCTCGCAGAGCGCATGGCCTCAACGTACTCTGAGTACGCCTCGGTCGTGCGCTCAGCTGCGGCCTTGCTGGACGACTGTTTTGAACAGCGTCCCACCCGCTAAAGACCGTATCTTGCGCGATACGAGACGTATCTTTCTCGGCAAGCCGTTCCTCAATAGGAACCGGCCAGAGACCCTCAATTATAAGCTCTTGAACGCGGTGTGGGCGGCGCGGATCGTCTTTTCGATATCCTGAGCCGTATGGGCGGTGGAGAGAAACGCGGCTTCGAATTGTGATGGCGCCAAATAGATGCCCTGTTCGAGCATTTTGTGGAAGAACTGGCCGTAGCGTTTGGTGTCGGCTTGCTTCACGGTATTCCAATCGGTCACCGGGCCTGAGAGGAAGAACGAGGTGAGCATGGAGCCCACGCGGGTTTGCGTGAGGGGAACGCCGGCCTTCTTCGCCGCTTCCCCGATGCCCTTGGCGAGCGTGGCCGATCGGGTGTCGAGCTTTTTATAAACGCCCTTTTTCTTCAACTGCTTCAGTGTTTCGATGCCTGCGGAGACCGCCAGGGGATTACCCGAGAGCGTGCCCGCCTGGTAGACCGGCCCTGATGGGGCGATCAAATCCATGATTTCTTTTCGTCCGCCGTAGGCCCCGACCGGCAAGCCCCCGCCGATGATTTTCCCCAGCACGGTGAGATCCGGCGTGATGCCATAGAGCCCTTGCGCGCCTCCGTATCCGACGCGGAACCCGGAAATCACTTCGTCGAAGACGAGCAGGATATCGTGTTCTGCCGTCAACTTGCGCAGCGCGGCCAAAAATTCAGGCGCAGGCGGCACCACGCCCATGTTTCCCGCGATCGGCTCCAGAATGATGCAGGCCAGGGTCTTGCCTTGCTCGGCGATGATGCGCCGAACGGCGTCGAGGTCATTGTAGGGGACGGTGAGGGTGTGTTTGGCGAAATCCGCGGGTATGCCGAGTGAGTCAGGGATGCCCAGCGTGGCCAGGCCCGACCCGGCTTTGGCCAGCAGGTAGTCGCTATGGCCGTGATAGCAACCCTCGAATTTCAAGATGTTGTCCCGCTTCGTGAAGCCGCGGGCGACGCGGATGGCGCTCATCACCGCTTCGGTGCCGGAGCTGACCAGGCGGACTTTTTCCATCGAGGGGAAGGCGTCGCGGATCATGCGGGCGAGCGTGACTTCCAATTCCGTCGGCGCGCCGTAGCTGGTGCCGTTGTCGGCGGCTTTTTTGATGACGCGGGTGACGGCGGGGTTTGCGTGGCCCAGAATCATCGGCCCCCACGACAGCACATAGTCGAGGTAGGTGTTGCCATCGACGTCATAGAGCGTGGCGCCTTTGGCGCGTTTGATGAACCGGGGCTGTCCGCCGACCGAGCGGAAGGCGCGGACGGGGCTGTTGACTCCACCGGGAATGAGTTGTTGCGCGTCGGCAAAGAGTTTCGCGGAGCGGGTGGTCTTCATAATGGGGGCGCACCCTAACATGCTCGTGTGAGTTGGTCAAGAAAGTTGCGCAGGCGCCGGTTCAGTGACAAAGAATGTCCCATCTGGAGACAAAATGTGTCACAAGAGATACGCGTGAGCCGATTGGATACGGTGGATATT
>Ga0169931_10014876_pt1 | contig 10471 bp, 15 predicted proteins | sample Kivu_15m_20L_FD_129675 | JGI IMG/M metagenome (GOLD analysis project Ga0169931, IMG submission 129675) | Freshwater microbial communities from Lake Kivu, Western Province, Rwanda to study Microbial Dark Matter (Phase II) - Kivu_15m_20L... | ecosystem: Environmental > Aquatic > Freshwater > Lake... | reverse complement strand
TGATAATTATGATATTCTGATGGAATATATCTTTCAAGATCTTAAAGTTTCTGATGTTCTTGTAAAATGACTAAAGTTCTCTTGAATCGTGAAGGTTATCGCTTTATAGAGGCAGGTATTATTGAACTCAACGGTAAACCTGATTATCGCCTTCAAAAACAAAATGAATACACAAAACGCTGGAATGACATTTATCTTTTTGATAATGGAATGCAGTGTTCTCTTGCTATGGAAGACTTTGAATATACTCTCTGGTTAGATGACCAACCATGTTACAGAGAGATGAGGGAGAATATGGGAGTATATTAGTATAAATAACCAGAGATACTCCAATAAAATGCCATACAAAAACAAAGAAGATGCTGCAGATCAAAAAAGACGATGGAGATTATCTAATCCTGAAAAAGTGGCTGAAATTCAACGGAAATACAGGGAGAACAACCCATACAAATATGCTGACAAAAGAACAAAAGAGCAGCATAAAATAAAAAATAGTCTCCAAAGAGAAAAAAGAAAATCTATTCTTTTTGAAAATCTTGGCAATAAATGTTGTAAGTGCGGTTCTACAGAAAAACTAGAACTAGATCATATCAATCCTCTTCTTAAAACTACTAGACAATCTATCTTGTCTGTTGGTATTGAGCGGGCACTAAAAGAATGTGATAACATTCAACTTCTATGTAAAGAGTGTCATATTAAAAAAAGTCAAGCACAGAAAAAAGCAGCATATTATCTCTTCTATAATATGCCTCTAGAAGAGCAAGAAAGGTGGATTGAAAAGTTTATAGACCATAAAGGTTTTATGGATAGATCAAGTTCTTTGGAAGACACGGAGAGTCTTTAAAAGCACTGGTGGAGTCAATGATCTATTTATTCCCTCGTCGTATTGGCAATATAAATGACGACTGGTGCGGATAATGAAGTAATACTCCCGTTTGGTTTATTACTTCCAGTCAAAGAATTGGTGGCGAGCCTGAGCACATAAAGGTGGGTTGCATAAATCCACCTTTTTTAGTATAATAAAAGAAAAACAATATGATAGGATTTAATGCTTTAGGACAACTTAGTAGATTAGGAAATCAAATGTTCCAGTTTGCTGCACTCAAGGGATTTGAAACTAATCCTCTTTCTAGATCCTGTGTAAAAGAAGACGAAGACACATCTGTTTATTATCAAGGATGTTTATGGGGAGGTAAAGTTCCTGACATTATTGAATTAATCGAAGAACTTGACACTAGAACAACTCAAGATTTAGAGGATAATGTAATCGCCATTTGGCACGATGAAAGTCACCTGAATAAATTTTTTATTGAAAATAAATCAAGAGTTCATACTTTAGGTCCTGGATATGCATATCCAGAAGTATTTGAAAGTTATTGTACTTTTGATCCAAAAATAATTCACCTTGCAAAAGATAATTCTAAGTATCATCAATGAAATTAGCTGTTTGTTATAGAGGGCATTTAAGAACTCTTTCTAAAACTTTTGATAATCAAAATCAATATCTATTTAAAAATCATAATGTTGACTTTTTTTGTCATACTTGGAATGTATACCCAGAAGAAATACAATATTTGAAAGATATTGTAAAACCTAAAAGATTGTTGATTGAAGATCCTAAAAATTTTGAAATGAATCCATATTCTCGTATGACTATCGGACAATCTTTTGATGTTGCCGAGAATTTTAATAGGAAGAAAAAGATTGGTGATGAGTATTTGCAATCAATGCCATATAATGTTTTAAGTTTATTGTACTCTTTACAAAAAGTTAATTCATTAAAGAAAGAGTATTGTCAAGCACAAGATATTAAATATGATGCTGTTCTTGTGATTAGACCTGATATTTACTTTTATGATAAATTCAGGTATAATGAAACTGATATAGATAAGATCAATATCTCTTGGTATGAAAATATTGGAGATCATTTAAATAATCCTCACGCAATTATAGATCACATTGCCTTTTCTAAAGAAGAGCACATGGATCAATACTCAGATTGTTTTCTGTATGTAGCTGCATATTATTTTAATCATGGGATTCCATTTGTTCCTGAAACATTATTGGGATGGCATGTTAAAACAATAAGCAATATCGACATCAATATGATAAACACTCGCCACAAAGTTGTTAGGATTGAAAACTATAAACACGATGACAATTTAGATAGATGAATTTAAAAGATTTAGAATTGATTTCGATTAATCAAGAACTATATGATGGATTTAATAACTTCATGATCAGTTCTGATTTAAAAATTTTTGGTAAACTTTTAGCAAGAACTCTTCTTTTTAATAAAGTGAAAGACGTTCCTGGAGACATCGTAGAGTGTGGTGTATTTAAGGGAACAGGTATTTTCACCTTCTTAAAATTGAAGAGATATTTTTGTCCTAATACTTATAAGAAAGTTATTGGGTTTGATTTTTTCAACTCAAAAGAATTGACCGAATTCCTTTCACCCCAAGATAAAAAAGCAATGACTTTACTTTTTGAGGGTAGAAATTTTTCTCATGAAAATTCTTATAAAGAAACTTTGGAAAGAAAAATTCTAGATTCTGGATTCGAAGATCATGAGTTTGAATTAATTAGTGGAGATGTGTCAAAAACAGTTATTGACTTTAGAGAAGAAAGACCTGGAGTAAAAATTTCTTTACTTTATTTGGATCTGGATTTAGAACAACCAACTTATGATGTTCTGATTGCTTTATGGGATAGGGTGAGTAGTGGTGGTATTATTGTATTTGATGAATATGCATACCATAATTGGTCTGAATCTATTGGTGTTGATAGATTTTTTCAGAATAAAAATATTAAAATCAATTCTTTAAACTTTGTTGCCCCATCTGCATACGTTGTTAAACCATGAATAAATTAGTAATCTTTGATTTAGATGGTGTTCTTATTGATAGTAAGGACTATCACTATGAAGCATTGAATCAAGCACTTGGTGAAAAGTATGTCATCAGTAGAGAAGAACACGTCAGCATTTATGATGGGTTGCCTACTAGCGCAAAACTAGAATTGCTAACCAAAAACAAGGGACTTCCTGTAGGATTGTATGATGAGATCTGGCAGAACAAACAGGAAGCAACACTCAAGATCTTTAATGATTGTGTGGCAAAGGACTATGAGTTGATGGGTTATTTCCAGCAACTTGTGGACACTGGGTATAAGATTGCAGTAGCATCTAACTCTATTAGGAATACTGTTAAAATCATTCTATTGAGATTAGGAGTATTAGAGTTTGTGGACATGTATGTGTCCAATGAGGATGTAGTCAGGAATAAACCATTCCCAGCAATGTACTGGAAGTGTATGACTGCTCTTGGCGCTCTTCCTGCTGATACTGTGATTGTTGAGGATAGTCATATTGGTAGGCAGGGTGCTCTTGATAGTAAGGCACATCTTGTACCTGTGGAAAACAGAAAGGATCTAAATCAAGATAAGATTAATAGAATCAAAAAGATTTTGAATGGAACAAAACAGAAAGTAGCATGGGAGAGTAAGACCATGAATGTACTGATTCCTATGGCAGGTGCTGGCAGCAGATTTGCTAGTCAGGGTTACACCTTTCCTAAACCTTTGATTGAAGTCAGAGGCAAACCTATGATTCAAGTTGTCGTAGAGAACCTCAACATCAAAGCAAACTATACTTTCATTGTTCAGAAAGAACATTATGAAAAGTATAATTTAAACTACCTACTTCCATTGATTGCTCCTAGATGTAACATTGTTCAGGTTGATGGTATTACTGAAGGTGCTGCTTGCACAACTCTCCTTGCCAAAGAGTTTATCAATAATGATGAACCTTTAGTGATGGCAAACTCAGATCAGTTTGTTGTCTGGGATTCTAATGAAACTCTCTATGCATTCCAGAATGGTGAATGTGATGGCGGTATTCTGACATTTCCTGCAACACACCCCAAATGGTCCTATGCTAAGTTGGGAGAAGATGGATATGTCTCTGAGGTTGCTGAGAAGAAACCTATTTCTGAACATGCAACTGTTGGCATCTACTATTGGAAGAAAGGTTCTGACTATGTAAAGTATGCAGAACAAATGATTACCAAAAACGTTAGAGTCAACAATGAATTCTATGTCTGTCCTGTGTTCAATGAAGCAATCTCTGATGGTAAAAAAATCAGGATTAAAGAAATTGAGAAGGATGGTATGTGGGGTATTGGAACACCTGAAGATTTGAATTATTTCTTGGAGCATTACAAAGAATGAAACTGATTGCACATAGAGGAAACATTGACGGTCCAAATTCGTTAGATGAAAATTCGCCAGAATATATTGATGATGCAATATCAAAAGGATTTGATGTTGAAGTTGATATTTGGTATGATACTTTTGAAAAAAACTTTTATCTTGGACATGATGATCCACAATATCGTGTAACATCATATTGGTTAGCAGAAAGAATGAGCAATCTTTGGATTCATTGTAAGAATCTAGATGCTCTTTATGAGTTTGCAAACAATAGAGATGGATGTAATTACTTCTGGCACCAAACAGATAACTTTACTTTGACTAATAATAATTATATTTGGACATATCCAGGTCAACCCTATACACCAAGATCTATTATTGTAATGCCAGAAACTGGCATTAAAGATGAAGAACTTAAAAAACTGGTTGACTTTAAAGCATATAACTGCTATGGTATTTGTTCTGATTATGTGGAGTATTTAAATGTATAAGGGTAAAAAGATTGTTGCATGTTCGCCAGTTGGCAGAAAGATGGATATGCATGTGGTCATTGAATCTGCAATGAACAAATTTAAAGGTATTGCCAAATGAAAATTGCTTTATGTCTTTCTGGACAACCTAGGTTTGTGAAAGAGGTTGCTCCATATATTCTTGAGAATGTATGTGGTAGATATGACGCCGATGTTTTTATGCATCTATGGTTTGATGAAAATCTTCAAACCAATCCCTATAAGTATGGTGGGGATGGTGGATGGGAAGTTCAAAGAATTCTTCCAACTGCTGCTGAAGATGTATTGTCTATCTATAAACCAAAACTATATAAGATAGAACCAAGCAAAACCTTTAAGGATTCTACAATCAAAACAGATTATTGTTATTATCCTAACGGTCAATTGGTTCCTTGGTCTAGACACTGGAATGAAAGTAACGAACCTGATTATAAATCCAGAATGGTTAATAATTGGTTGTCATGTCATTACAGTTTGAATCAAGTTAATATCCTTAAGAAAGAATATGAATATGCAAATGACTTTAAGTATGATTTTGTGATTAGATGTAGAACAGATTCTGTTGTTCACAGCAGAATTACATATGAAGATTATGATCCTAATACAATTCACTATACAAGTATTCTGAATCAACCAGATGGTATGATTGCAGATTACTTAAACTTTGGTGGGTCTGAAGTTATGGATCCCTTCATGAGTACATTTTCTTTTATCGATCAAATTTTTAAAAAGTGTGATGAGGACTTTGGTGGAGCATGGAGCAATGAAATGCTTCATAGAAAAACTTTAGATCTTTTTAATATTCCTCATCAAGCACATCCTATTGTAGTAACATTACCTCGTTTCTAATATGAAAGCACTCGTAACAGGTGGAGCAGGATTTATCGGTTCCAATTTAGTTGATACTCTTATTGAACAAGGACATGAAGTTGTCGTAATTGACAATGAGTATTCTGATGTTCATGAACAATTTTACTGGAATGATAAAGCACAAAACTATAAGTACGACATTCGTGACTATGAAAACACACGTTCACTTTACGATGGTGTAGATTATGTGTTTCATATTGCAGCAGAAGCACGTATTCAACCAGCAATCGAAAACCCAATCAATGCTGTAAGCATTAACTCGGTGGGAACTTGCACAGTTCTTCAGTGTGCTCGTGAAGCAGGTGTCAAGAAGGTTATGTACTCTTCAACTTCATCTGCATATGGTTTGGTGAATGAAATTCCAAACGTAGAAACTCAACCAGATGATTGTCTTAATCCATACTCAGTTTCTAAAGTCAGCGGTGAAAAACTGTGTACAATGTACACAAATCTATTTGGATTAAAAACTGTAATCTTCAGATATTTTAATGTCTATGGAGAACGTCAACCACTTAAAGGTCAATATGCACCTGTGATTGGTATTTTTCTTCGTCAAAGAAGTGATGGAGAATCTCTTACAATAGTTGGTGATGGAGAACAACGTCGTGACTTTACTCATGTGTCCGACGTAGTAAATGCAAATATTCTTGCCGCAACAACAGATATTGATGAAGATCTTTATGGATCAGTATTCAATGTTGGTAGTGGTAAAAACTATTCTGTTAATGAAATCGCGGCAATAATTTCAGATAACACCGTAAATATTCCTCCTCGTATTGGCGAATCTAGAATTACTCTCGCCAATAACAATAAACTTACGACAACTTTTAGATGGGAATCTAAAGTTGATGTTGAAAACTGGATTAAGAACAACCTATGAGAACTTTAGTTGCATATCATCAGTGCTTTAACAATCGTAAAGCAACTGAATTCGCAGTAAAAAATTTCAGAGAACATAACCCAGATACTCCATATTATCTTATCTCTGATGCAGGTTCTGATTTTTCTGATATTGCAGAGAAGTATAATGTGAATTGGGTATATGATGAAAGAAATGTTGGTATGAATTATCTACCAGCAAAAGATTCTTGGGTACTGCTTGAAAGAATTATGAATTGTTTTAATAATTCTGGATCACAGTATATGCTACTAATTGAAGATGATGTTATTTGTCGTGGTAAAATTGAAATCGAGAATGATTTTGATCTTGCTGGTGCTAATACTCCAGGAAATATTATTGGCAAGGAAGCATTTGAATACATCAAACAAAAATACAATGTTAACCCTAATGTGAATTGGTATAATGCTTGTGGAGGAACCATCCTTAACAAGAACATTTTTTATGAAAACTATGATATAATAGAGACATTCATCAAAGAGGATTACGACTACATCATTAATAATCTTTCTGGAGAACAATTTGGTTGGTCATTTGGATCTATGGATTCTTTTTTGGGATTTCTATACATGGTATGTGGAAAAGAAATCTGTATAAACTCGGATCTGGTAGAATGTCTAAGAACACCAGATTGGAAATCTTCTTCCCATAAACTTGTCCATCAATACAAAGAGCAGTATGTCTAAACAAAAAGTTATCATCTGGGGTTATCCTTTAGATTCACACACACATTCTTATATTCATGGTGTTTGGTATAAAACCTTCAAGCATCTTGGATATGATACGTATTGGTTTCATGATGATAACTATCCAACTGGATTTGATTATTCTAATTCACTTTTTATTACTGAAGGATATGCCGAAAATAACATTCCTTTGGTCGAATCATCAACATACTTTGTACACATCTGTGTAAATCCACAAAAGTATATTGAAAAGGGTTGTCGTTTAGTTGATATTAGATTTAATGTAAACCAGATTAACGATTGTAATTATTCTTATGAGTTTGATAAGAATGATGTTGTGAAGATTGATGAGGCATCTTTCTATAATAAATCCGCAGATGATTCTATCTTATCTGACAAGTTTAAAAAAGGTATTGGTGGATATGAAGCACTATATCTGAGTTGGGCAACTGATCTCTTGCCAGAAGAATTTAATTATGATGATCGATTCATTACCAGAGAAAGAAAGATCTATCATGTGGGATCAATTTCTGAAAGTAATATTCAAGAACTTAGGAAGTTTGGAAAAGCAATGTCTGAAAATGGGATTGATTTTATTCATAGAGATCCTTGGTCAAATCCTGCAACTTGGGAAGAAGTAAAACATCTTACTCAAAAATCTTACATTGCACCAGATCTCCGTGGATCAGCGATGAGAGCAGAGATTAATGGTAAAGTTGATACTGGTGCAAATCACAAACTGATTGGATACATTCCATGCAGAATCTTTAAGAACATTAGTTATGGTCAGATTGGAGCAACAAATTCTAAAGCAGTCAAAGAACTGTTTGGCGATCTTGTAATCTATAATGATGATGAATATCAATTGTTTTATGATACAGACAAGAAAAAAGATAATACGGATTATATTCTAGAGCAAATGAAATTTGTTCAAACCAATCATACCTATATCAATAGAGTTGATTCGATCATGAAAGTTTTTAATCAGGAGATTTGATATGTCAGTAACACTTGTAACATCTTTGTATGATATTAATCGTTCCAATTTAGATGGAAGAACTTGGGATGAATATCTAGAATGGTTTGCTAAAACATTGCAACTCAAATCTCCCATGGTAGTATTTGTAAATCAAGATTTGGTTGAATTTGTAAAGGAACATAGAAAAAATCTTCCTACAAAAATCGTAGAAAAATCTATCGATCAGATTCCTTACTATCATCTTAAGGGAAAGATGGATGCTGTAATCGAATCTGAAGAATATCAATCTAAAATTTCTGATCCAAATAGAATCGAATGTAAGAGTAGTTTGTATAACATTATTCAATACTCAAAGTTTAGATGGTTAGAAATTGCAGCAGATGAGAACTATTTTAACTCAGATTATTTTCTTTGGGTTGATGCAGGACTGTCTAGATTCTTTTATGATATTAATTTAAACAATCCTTATCCCGGGGAAAACGCAAAACAATCCTTGTTGGATATTAAAGATAGTATTCTGATTCAAGTATTCCTTTCTTACTATCCAGATTTAGCAAATGCAAATGAACTATCCAAAGAATATCTTCAAGATAATCGTTCTTATATTATGGGGGGAATGTTTGGTGCTGGAAAAGAATCCATCAAAAAGTTTCGTCCAATCGTAGATGATATTTTAGATCAAATGTTATCTGATAATATTATCAACAATGAGCAAATTGCTTTAGGCTACCTATATAAAAAGCATCCAGATCTTTTCGCAGAGTTTTTTAATGAATCTTATTTACATAGAAGTTATGAACTCGTTATGGAATTAAGCAAATGAAAAAATATTTTTTTGATTGTGGAACTCATATGTTCCAAGGGTTTCAAGAATTTGTTGGAAAATATAATATTGATTCCTCTTGGGAATGCTATTGTTTTGAAGCAAATCCACTAACTTATGAAGAATCCAAAAGGATTTATGAAGATCTGAAATCAAAATATAAAATTACTCACTTAAACAATCCTGTTTCTAATCAAGATGGTAGTGTAAATATTATGTGCTCAAAAGTAAAAAGTTGGGGACACCAAGTTGAAATTGGAATCTTTACTGATCAAGCGTCAAATATTTTAGAAAAACCTCAAGAATGGTGGAATGGCGAATATGAAGAACATGAGGTAAAATCTATTGATTTTTCTTCTTTATTAAAAAGAACTGTTAGTAAAGAAGATTTTGTTATAGTAAAAATGGATATTGAAGGAAGTGAATTTGATGTTTTAGATAAAATAATTAAAGACAGAAATATGAATTTAATTGATGAAATATATGTAGAATTTCATGAACGACATTTTGACAACCAAAATTATTATAAGAAAAAAAAAGAAGAATATATAAGTATATTTTTAGAAAATCAAATTAAGATTTTGGAGTGGGTATGAATAGAAAGATTTTTATAGATTGTGGCGCAAATATGGGAACAGGATTCTCCCAACTCTGTAATAGAGTTGGTGTGGATGAAACTTGGGAAATTTTTGGATTTGAACCGAATGAATATGCTTTTGACATATATGTGGATCATATAAAATCTGGAAAATATTCATTTTTAAATAATAAAAACTTCAATTTATATCAAAAAGCTGTTTGGATTGAGGATGGATATATACAATTCTGTATGGAAGGTCTAAATGAAACCGAATATAATAATGAAAATGGAATATGGAAAAATGCCATTGAAAATCATAAGAAAAAATATCCATTAGATTCCAAACTAGATATTGGCATACCATCTAGTGGAGGATCTTGTATTAAAGAAATGCGCGATAAGCATAATCGAACTCCAGAACACGAAAATTTATATACTTTTGAAGAACCTGTTTCGGTAGAATGTATTGATTTTTCAAAATGGATTAAAGATAATTTTTCCAAAGAAGATTATATTTTTCTTAAGATGGATATAGAGGGATCGGAATATAAAATATTGCCAAAAATGATTGAAGATGGTACAATGAGTTATATTGACACATTAGTTATAGAATGGCACGATTGGATTATGCCAGATTTCAAATCAGACACTTTACAGTTACAGCAACAATTGCAAAATTTGGGTGTCAACGTATTGCCTTGGGGTTGAATTGACAAATGAGAATTACTTTAGTTGGTCCTGGTATTATGCCAATCCCACCTACAGGTTGGGGAGCGGTTGAAATACTTGTTTGGGATACTAAAAATGCCTTGGAAGAAATCGGACATGAAGTTCAAATCGTCAATACAAAGAATCCTAGACAAATTATTGATGAGATAAATTCATTTCGCCCAGACTTTGTTCATATTCATTAT
>Ga0169931_10014875_pt1 | contig 10471 bp, 18 predicted proteins | sample Kivu_15m_20L_FD_129675 | JGI IMG/M metagenome (GOLD analysis project Ga0169931, IMG submission 129675) | Freshwater microbial communities from Lake Kivu, Western Province, Rwanda to study Microbial Dark Matter (Phase II) - Kivu_15m_20L... | ecosystem: Environmental > Aquatic > Freshwater > Lake... | reverse complement strand
TTTCTCTTGAGAAGAAAGAAGAAAAATAGAAGAAGTTACAGATAAAAGTTTAATGTAGAAAATAAAATTATTGAATAAGTTTTTAATCTCAAATGGGGCCTTTTTTGTTCTTAGCAACTTTCTTAGCGGGCCTCTTAACCTAACTGGCTGTAGGCATGGCAACTTGCTTGACTACAGTCTCATCCATGGCGGCAGCGACTGAGAAGTTGGCCTCGGCGGGTTCCTCGAACGTTTGCGGTTTGAGTGCCTTGGCGAGCTTCCTCACTAGCTCCCGCTTCTTATTCTTAATGTCGTCCTCCACGGCTTCAAACAACTCGAAGACCCTAAACGCGTGGGAGACGTAGACGGAGCGGCACGGGCTGAAGAGGTCCGCCCACCGGTAGAAGTCCGGGCTCGTGGCCACATCGAAGAGGTACTCGTTGAAGTCTGTGCACAGGTACGGGAACAGCTTCTCGTTCGGGCTCAGTGTCTAGTTGTTCCCCAGCTGCCTTACACACAACCGGAGCAGTGCGCGCTTCAAATGCTTTAGCTCTTTTTATTATTCTTTATAATTGATAAAGTTGGCGTTTATTATATCTTAGAGCATTTTAGATTCTTGAGTATCGAGCTCCCTTAGGTACTTCGGGTGGGTCCTCTGTATGAGAGTCTTCCCACACGCTTCCTCTACCGTCTCATAGAAGTGGAGGAAGTCCGAGAGGCGCACGTCGGCGCCTATTTCCTTTTCGAAGCGATCGATGTTAAACGCCTTCATGAAGCTTATCAATGCCTGCTCGGGCTTCCCGCCCGTCTGAGACAGCAGGTTTATCGTCGTCCTAAGCTCCTAGTTGAAGAGCTGGTGGCGCTGGGTCTCAGCGAAGCCTGCGACTATGGCTTTGATGGCCTTGTTGCGTGTTTGGGGCTTGATTTTGTCGGAGATGGAGTCGAACATGTCGAAGGGGTTTCCCATGTTGGTGAAGGCGAACTTGACCTCGTCCTCGAACTCGACGATGGCCTTGCCGGCGAGGAGAGAGCTCTCGAACTCGGAGCGGATCTGCTTCATGTCGTAGCGGACGATGTTGCCTGTGCCGTACTTGAGGCAGGCGAAACTGTTGTGGTTCTCGATCAGGCTGTCCATGCACTCGTCCGTGATCTCGTTGCTGATGATGTGCTTGCTGTTCAGCTTCATCATCTCGATGTTTATATCCTTCCGCCTGATGTGCGCCTTCTCCGTGATCCGCTCCAGGAACAGGTTTTGCAATGATGCAAGGTGCTTAAGGAGCATGTAGAAGTGGAAGCCCAGCGACTCGGGGTTTTTGTTTGTGACACAGCAGAACTGGAAGCGACAGTCCTCCGACATCCGCTGGATTATGATCTCGTCGCAGCCGACCTGGAGACCCACCCCTTGGAAGGTGTTCCAAGCCTCTTCAAATTTCTTGTACTTCTTTCGAATAAACTGGGTCTGGGACCGAGACCCACGCTGAGAGATCCTCTCTCTCACCCTTATCTCGAAATCGAGGTCGCCGAATTTGAATTCTTCTGTCAGTATCTCTGTAATGCTCTAGACAACCTCTTACTCTTAGGCCCTTCTATAGAGGATCTCTTTGAGCGAGCCTTTAACGTCCCTAGAGAAGTTAAACGAGTCGTTGGACATCACCTCCTTGACTAGACCCTCCACGTCCTCAATCAGCAAGTCTTGCTGCTAGTTGTAGTTGTCGTTGGCAAGCTTGATGATCATCTCCTTGATAGAGTTCTCGAGGGACTCCTCCTATGAGATCTTATTGCCCCAAATTTGATTCACAAGATGGGCCCAGTTCAGAAGTGGCTTCAAATACCTTATTTTGTGCAGTTCTTCCTGTGCCTCGAGCATGTTCTGTACCACAAGCGAGTCTGGGTCATCCTGCTCCATAACGTGGTTGAGGAAGTTCTGGAAAGAAATCTGCTTCTGGATGCGCAAAAGGGACCCAAGAGGCGGAATCTCTTTGACTCTCTCTGTGACGAGCAGTGACTTCTCGTCCTAGGCGCCCAGGTTCTGTTGAACAAGCAAATTGATCTCACTCTCATCCTTGGGTATTAGCCGCTCAAAGACTCTCTCAAAGGTCTCTCTCCCCTCCCTGGTCTTGAGGGAGCTAAAGGTAAGTTGCTTCTCTAGGATGAGATGGCTGGTCACCTGCTAGAGGAGGATCTGGACTTTTTCGGCCGAGAGGTTAAGAGTCTTGCGTAGCTCTGTGAAGTCGCTCGCAATGTGGCCTAACAGCTCTTAAAGGGCGAAGTAGCGATTTGCCTCGAAGGACTCTGTCTTGCGGAAGTCATTCGTCTTCAGAAACTCCTTGAGGAACTCGGCTTACTTAGCTTCGGTCGTGAAGAGGAAGCCAATGTAGAGGAGGGAGTGAGTAAAGAGGTGGCCGACAAGCAGAGTCCTCTTTTTTAACTTACGAATTTTTATTTCGTTTATACAGCCGATATCGATCGAAACATATGACTGTTGCGACTCGTTAGAAGTAGAGAAATTCTTGCTGCTAAATTTCTTCGTTTCTAACTGCTCAGTGTTCGCCTCACCACCAAACCCGATGGGCTTGCCGCAGGTACTGCACTTAGAGCCTCCAACGTTAAGTCCTTTCTCTCTGGCTCTATGGTTTGAGATCTCCCCGCAGTCAGAAATAACGAATATGGTCTTGCAACTCTTGCAGCGATAACGTTTAAACGTCTGTCCGTTCGCCAGGCTGATGTGATAGTAGAAGTCTTCCTTCACATTTGCCAGGAAGGGAACGTAAATGTCTTTGATAGACTCAGGGTCATTTGCCAACCTGCCTAGGAACGAGGCTGCCGATTGGGAGAAGCAAGCTGCACCTAAGAAGCTCAGGTAAACTTGGATCTCTCTCGTAAGCTCATCTGTCTTGGGAATGAACTGTTTCTCTCTCAAGTCCACCATCGACCCTGAACATAGCGCCTTTAGGAATGCAACCATATTCGCCCCAAACGTTGACTACGCCTTCTTGATGTCTTGTTCAAGGAACGGTGTGAAGTACTTGGTGTTGCTGCTGTTGAGGTAGAAGAACTGGAGGATGCATTGCGCAATAAAGAACTTGTCCTTCTCATTCAGGTCCGACTTTGCGAGCATCTTGCGAATGGCGTCGAAGACCTCGTCTTTACTTTAAGCGACAAGGAGCTTGTTGCGCACGGCGATCTTCTCTTCGAGGGTGATGGTGTAGTACTTGAAGTTCTGGATCGACTGCTGGTGGTAGTGGCGGATCCAAGGAGCGTACTCCTTTGCCTTTTCAAAGTTGAAGTGCTCAATCTCCTGATTCATTACCTTCACCGAGTACACCCTAAGAGGCTCAAAGTCAAGGTCTTCTTGACGGCCAAAGACTGCAGTGAAGAGGCTTTAGTCCATTCGGAACACGTGGTCTCTGATGGACAAGGCGTAATCGATCTCGCGAATGTATTACCTGACGACCTTTCTTGTGTAGGCGATGCACATTACGCGCTTGATGAGCGGGACCCTGCCAGGAATGAACGCCTCTTGCACCGCTTGCCTTAGGCTCGTGCTGATGTGGTTTGGATCTATGAAGTCAGGGTAGGTGCTCTCTATGGCGTCTACCAACGCGATAATTATAGGGCTCTCCTCAGTGAGAGTCAACTTTCGACGTTCTACCCAATCAATCAGCTCTCGGAAGAGCTTTAGCGTTCCTGAGTTTGCGGTGATTTCATCGATCAGAGTGGTGATCTGCATGAACGGATTGGACCCTTCCTCCTCATCGTCCACTAGCATGGTCACTACAAATGCGATCATCTGGCACTTTTGCATGGTCTCTTCACTTGTTACCTGCTCGTGGTCTGTAGGTAGGATGAACTGAGTTACACTCAGTTCAAGAAGAAGCTTGAAGAAGCTTATCATCTTCTAAGGCTGCAGCACTGCTCGGTTGTTGAAATAGAACCTTATCAACCGGTGGCGAAACTAGACTATCGTGTTATAACCCTTTGCGTTCTTCTTTTAGTCCGCAAGTTGCTCTATGAAATTGATGGAACTTATGTGATCAAACTTCTTTAGCATTGTGGCAAATTCGTCTAGGACTGTGTAGGGTTCAGGGAAACAGAAGGACTCGCTAATGCATACTTCGTTGAAGAAGTCAATTGTCAGCCCGATGCTCTGCAGCTCGTACGGGACCTCGTCATTAAGAAACTCTTCTGCCAGCTCATTTAGGATCTCATTCGCGCTCTTCGCGTTGGCTTCCCAAGTTGACTTGAGAGAGAATCGCCTAAACAGTAGCTTTTGCGGGTAGTAGAGCCTGTCGTAGGTCATGATCAGGACTGTTGAGTAAAAATCACGATTGGTGAAACGGTACTTAGAGCGGTCTTTGTAGGGTGGCTCGGTCACAATCTGCCTGTAGCTTGCATCCAGAACTGGAAGCAGCTCATTTTCCATATTGAAGACTTCAGTAACCTAGTTGACGAAAGAGAGCGAGGTAAGGAGCATCTTCTCCATGCGCCAGTACACTCCATAGATGAAGGAGATACTATCTATGGAACTTTTAGAGAGAATGCCGATACTTGCCATGAGGAACTTGTGGGACTTGATGTCGCTCTCACACATCATCAGGCAGAAGTCGTTCAAGTACTTCTCGACTGGCGCCACGCTCAGAATGTCGATTTAGCCCTTGAGGTACTCCGGTAGTATAGTTCGTATTCGTTTTTCCAGATTGTTGATGCAATCAAGGACGTCCGCGTCAATCATCTTCTAGACATCTTGATCTGATTAATCCTAGCTCATTCTCTACGTCTCTCTTGCCATTTCTTACTCTTCTGCATTGTTGTACTTGGAGTGCAGCGACTTAAGCTCGTTAAGATAGTTTTCCTTCAACTTGAGGAACTCGTTGTGGATCAGAGACGAGAGAGGGTACTGGCTCCTCGATTACACCTGAGAGAGCAGGAGGCTCTTAGGGTTGCTCTGCATGAACGTGTTGTTTGTAAACAGAGGCAGTAGCTGAGCGCACGCAGCTCTAGTTGACGTATCCGCCAGCCCTTCAATGAAACCGTACTTCTCCAGCTGGTAGATCGAAGTCGAAAGGAATCCTACAAAAATTTTCTGGTAGTACTAGTATGAGGCGTTGACTATAGTCTAGTTAATCATAATGGATGGGTCAGATACGCACTTGACGAGCCAGTTCTTCTCATCAGCTGTGTGAAACCGTACGATAAGCTTGTAGATCAAAGTCTGGATTTCGCTCTTGACCGCCGGCAAGTTAATTACGCGCTTCACTAGCAGGTGGCGGCGTAGCAACCATTCCTCCATTTGATCATTTTGGTACTTGACCTCAGAAAGTGCTTGAGTGAGGTTCTCTGTGATCAATTTCTCTACGAAGGACTCGTCGCTTATCATCTCGTTGAAAGTACGGCTGACAACTTACTTGTTGGTCATCTCGAGATGAGAGGCCAAGGTCTCCAGCATGACGAACCGCCAGCCCTCGCAATAGTTAAGTTCGTAAAGGGCTTCCTTCTCGATTCTAATGAGGACGCAAATGTATTTCTTGACATCTTTCCGCCCCTCTTTCAGCCTTACCTTATTGATGACGGAAAAAGTAAGGTCTACTCTCCTCTGCTTGTCAACGAGTGGGTTGAGGGAGATAATAAAAAGGTTTGAGGTGTCTTCTCTGAAGAAACTTTGGAGTGAGCTCTCCAACTTATCTTTTGATTGCACCTCATTAAGCTGAGTCACTGAATAGACTTTAAAGTCTTCCAAGATTGATCTGAGGTTGTTGGTCTTTGCCTCGAAGTACCCTACCGTCAGGTTCAGCCCAGTGTTAGGTATTTCTTCGCTCTCAACGAGCTTTGCTGAAAGCATTGTAGACAGACTGTCGTAAGCTTGAGTGTCGATGTACCTTCGTTTAAGTTCTTGATTTTCTTGCGTGGCTTTCATGCGAAGGACGCCAGAGTAAGATGCAGCTTCCATTAGGATAGTTTTGCATCTGGAAAATCTTTATTCATTTGAGAGAGAGCTCTCACTGGCAACGACAGACTTCACGATTCCTTCTAGAATGTCTCGACTGACTAGGGGGAACATATCGTTTTCATCAAAGCTATTGCCAATACGAGATATTTCCTTGAACCAACTGCGCACTAGAGTGCAAAGTTCTTTCAACTCTGAGTCCAGAACAGTGTCATCCGTGAACTATTGCTTTTCAAATCGATTTAAGAGTGGCAGGTCAAGTGTCATGGTACGCGATGCCTCAATCAGCAGGGCGCATTTGAAGGCCGGGTTGACAACCCTTAGCTTGCTATCTGGACCAATTGCGATCTTGCAATAAAGTTTGCCGTCAGTTTCGTAAAAGTTCTAATTCAGCATGTCGTAGAAACTCTGGTATATGCTCTCAAGGTTAAGTAGGATGCAGAAAGTACCCTTCTCCATGCAGTAAGCGATGTCCCTGATCAGCTTGTACGCGGCCTCTTCTCCTTCGTCCTCGACAAAGTCGCTGCCGTAGAATACCTCAAAGTCGCGTTTGCACGCTATGCACACACGCTGCAGGTAGGCGATTGTCTTCATGAAGGAGTTCGTACTGATGAGCAAATTTCGGGAGTTCCTGTCTTAGATGTTGGCTTCGATCAACTCGGTAGTCGTCACGCTGTAGTCAACGAACAACCCTGGCAAACATGCCTGTGCAGCCTCACTCTTGAAGTAGCCTTCAGCTTAGGTAGAGTGCTCAGAGCCACTGAAGTTACGCTTGAAGGCGAGGTAGCAAACCTTATCATTTTGGTCTTCAATGTTCCCTCCTTCTAGGGTGAGGCCTCGGTTGATCTCTTTGATGAAGCAGTAGAAGTCGCGCAGGCCGAAGAAGGTAGGGATGTAGCGGAAAGTCATGATGTAACCCTTGATTATCCAAGAGACATAACGATACTTGAACAGGTTGACCTTCTCGGGACTATCTGCATTGATGTCACGAGCGATACTCATAGCTGACTCCTCGAGGTCCCTCTCCTGAGGGTCTGGCCGCTCAAGGTTAATGGCTCGGTTTCGCTTGCTCGCATCCAGCGCCCAGTTCGAGATACCGATAGTCGCAACCTTAGGTGGCTCTAGCAATTCATGAAGGACCTTGAGAGGGTTGTAAGGAGAGATCTCGGCGAGACCGATCTCCTCTAGGATGACAAGGGCCAGCATCTTCGAGTCTTTCTTGCTTTTGTCCATCATCTCTTGCTTCTTTATCGCATTATCAAACACCTTCTTGATGCCCTGCGAAGTTGACTGCTCTGAGCCTTGGTACATGAGGGAGAATATGGAAGGCTGTTTCTTGAAGAACTCCGATTTGGAACCTTAGCCTTTGAATGACTTCTGAACGAGACTGATTGCCAGTGACTTGGAGCTACCAGGTTTTCCAACGATGAATAGCGGTATCTTGTTGATCAGACAGACTATCATTGCGAATATATTCTCTTTGAGCAAGCTATTAACACCGATGCCTCTTGGGATCACCATCTCGCTGATGTACTTCATCTGTTCTTCTTCCAGGACTGCATGGAAGAACCTGATGTCAATCTGTAGAGAGGCAAGACGGTGCTCCTGTATCTTGAGAAACTCAATGCGCGTCTTCTCCTAGGGGATTCGGAAGTAGTAGCAGAAAGCGAGGGTGAGGATGACAGCGCGTGACCTTTAACTATCGACGACCTCCACCTCTCCTGAGGCAGTGGTGGCTCGGCGCTTCAAAGGAGGCTGCAGAGATTTCGTGTTGTTGATCAAGAAGAAGTCTAGCAGAAGGATGAAGCGGTTGACATCGCGAAGGGAGACGGCCCACTCTGCCTCGTTGTCCTTGGTGAAGGAGTGAGCGTCAGAGATCGCATTCGTAACGTTCACTATCTCTGTGTCACTCATCAAGCTCCGGCTAGACAGAGTACTGTAATTCTTCAAAATTTTCTGAATATACTCCCTCTCTTCCTGCTTAGGGAGACTGCCATAGTCCCAGACAAAGGAGAACATAGCCTCAGGCAACGGGTGAACTTTGTACACGAGCCTGGATTCCCTCTACTAGCTCTCGTTTTGGATGCTGAGTCCACAAGAGGAACCACGCATTTGCTAGACAGTTTTGAACTTGTAGGGGTTGCACGCGGCAACAATTGCAATGTTTCCTGGGAGAAGCTCCCCTAAGAGCCGCTGGTCAACGATGATTTCTTTGAGCACGCCAGATATGTTCTCATTAGTGTTGATCTCATCGAGGAATATGATAACGAGGCGCGCGGGGCTTTTCTTTGCATCCTTTATAGCATCGATCATGAACTTTCAAATCTCCCTCTCTTCCACTCCCGCGTGCAGAAACAACTTCAAGTATAGTGCCTCCATGACATCTGCCAGGTAGTTCACAAGAGAAGTTTTGCCGACACCGGTCTCACCCATGATGATGACTGGCTGGCGGGATTTAAGTCTGTAGTAGATGAGTGCCATTTTCACGAAGTTGTCCTTGGTAAATTGTAGCTTTGAGAAGTTGAACTTTTGCTTCAACTCTATTGCACGCTCAGGGTCGACGCACATCTCGAGAATCTTTTCGTGGTAATCTTCCTAGGTCATGTCTTGATACGGCTTCAGCATGGTGCCACCCTTCCGCTTTTTGTCGGCGAAGATGTTGGCGATCGAACCGAGCTTCTTGAGGTCAGAGAAGACAGGAGTTATCGAGTGGAATTCGTTGAAGATGACAAACTGTATATCGCTGCTCCATTTAACCTTGTCGAGTCGTGCTACCTGTGACATCTCGATTTCGTCTTAGGACTGGGCACGCGATATCACTTGCTGCTGCTCTGCCTGCCGCTTGGTAAGGGTGTCAGCAATCTAGAAGAAGTAATTGATGATCTCTGCGTAAATCGATTCTTAGAGATTCGCTACCTGGTAGAAAATTTGGGCCATAAAGGATGGGGACTTGTGCATGCGACGAAGCTGCTCCGCCACCAACGAGATGTAGGAGGTTAACAAGTAGAAGTTAGGCTGCTTTATATCTTTAAGGAACTGATCCTAAATCAGAAGCCTGCACTTTTCCTCTGAGATAGTCACTTTAGGATCCTAGAGGCGATTTATTTGGGGTTGCTTGTAGCGGTTCCCCAGTTCGACTCGGTTCTCGAGATAGCGGCATACGAGCTGAATGTCAGAGTCGCCATCTGTATCAATGATGATCGTCTTGTGTCCGACCAGACTCGTGCCTTCCTGGGGAGGCTTAGAAGAATCTAAAGGCCAATCAAGCTCAATGTGAGGTAGCTAATTCAGAAACAGCCCACTCTAAAGAAACAGTAGGTTCATTGAGTCAGCGACCTCTATGTATATAGTCTGAACTGTGTCTTAGTTGAAGACGTAGAGACATCTTTCTCCTCGGTTAATGGAGTTAAGGAAGAGAATATCGAAGAGAATGACATTGAGAGACTCTTTCTTAGGTGTCCCTTTGTACCCTAGGACGTCAAGGCACACGTCGTAGTGGATGCTCACGGGCTCTGTTTGCTTCCCAATGCGAGCTGAATGAAGCCATGACAATGCGGTCCTGTTAGCATCTCCATATATCGGGATCCGATCGTACCTAGTCTTTCTGTTGCACGTAATGCTATCTCTGATATATTGCGACTTTCCGAGGCCGGTGCGAGTTGAAGTCACTACCAAAACTCGGGACTAGCCATCTTTTCCCTTTAGGAAGGGGGGGAGGACCTTCTGTTAGAGGTCGAGCGGCCCTTTCCTGATGATCAGAGTGGGGCATTTGATCAACTCATCGATCAGTCCGCTGCGGTTCGGTCTGTAGAAGAGCGCATAAAGGTACGTCTATCCACGCTTAAGCTTCTCATGCAGCTGCAGACACTCGTGCTGCAGGATAAGGGGCAGATTTTGGAGGTTGGCAAGGATAAAGATCTTCCCCTCCTTATTAAGAAATGCTCTCAAGAGGAAAGTCTCTATCTCTGCCAGCTTAGTATTGCGCTCGCAGAACATGACCTGCCAGTTGTAAGGCCGTTAGTTTTTTAGGTAGAAAAGGTATAGCATGTCGAGCATCTGACCACTCTCCTGATTTGACTCGACGTTGTAGAATCCACTCTTTGGCAGAGCATCTTCACTCCGAGGCTCATTGTCGAATTTGACATCAGCGAGAGAGAACTCGTCAATGACTCTTTAGATGAGCTCAAACTTCTTGAAGAGCTAGCTCTCACTTTCCTTCTTGAAGACTGAAGGCATCATGTAACTCTGATAGTCTGACTTCTTATCAGCTGCTAAGCAATCAAGCAGGCGCTTAACTTCATAAAGCTTGATTCTACTACGAATGGACTTTAAAGTGTATTCAATTGGGTTGAAATTCTCTGGCTCTGGGTTCTCTACAAAGCGGACAAACAGGCCAATCTGTTCATTGGGTATAAAGTTGAGGCAGTAGTACTATAGTCTTGCTCGGTAAATGAGGTCTATCCAATTTTCAAGCATAGTTTGGAGTCGCAGCTTCTCAAGCTTGAGCACCTGTTCGATAGTCGCTCTGTCAATTTTTAAACTTATTTT
>Ga0169931_10014874_pt1 | contig 10472 bp, 7 predicted proteins | sample Kivu_15m_20L_FD_129675 | JGI IMG/M metagenome (GOLD analysis project Ga0169931, IMG submission 129675) | Freshwater microbial communities from Lake Kivu, Western Province, Rwanda to study Microbial Dark Matter (Phase II) - Kivu_15m_20L... | ecosystem: Environmental > Aquatic > Freshwater > Lake ... | reverse complement strand
CTCCGCCCAAGGTTTACCTGCCGTAGGTAGGCGGATTTCATTGAGGGCTTTTGTCCCTCCCATACTTCAGTTTGGGAGGGGGTGGACAGCTTGGCTGGACGGGGTTGATTGTCTTCTGTCCTCCTTCGCCTGCCTGCGGTAGGCAGGGAGGAGGTGGTCACTGTCGTATTTATACGGGAGTGGCCGGAGGTGGATTGCTCTCTGGAACTGGGTTCTCTGTCCCTCGCCGGCGAGGGTGGCGACGAAGTCGACGGGTGTGGACAGGCGACTGAAAGGTTGAGTACATCCGCCTAGAGCGTGACGCCCCTACAATTCCCCATTCATCACTCACCATTCATAATTCTTCATTGATAATTCAAAATTTCACCCCCCTACCCAAAAGTGCTAAAATGTGGTATAATAGAAATAGTTATAAAAATCTACTAAATTATATATGTCTAAAAGTATTATTGAATATTTGCCGAAGGTGGTGAGTGAGGGAAAATTGGAGGCTAACCGTATTTTGGAATCTATCTCAGAGGCGAATAGGATTAATTTGCAGACGAATGAATTAGTAATTCCTTCTAAAGTTTCTAATTATCAGGGTATGTTTGAAAAATATGCTCAGGAGCGGGTTATTGCTAGTAAGTCGCAGGATATTTCTGATGAGACTTGGAAAAATAGATTGATTTATGGTGATAATCTACTCGTAATGCAGGGGTTATTGGCTGGGGATCCTGAATCTGGTTTACCTTCTATGCGAGGCAAAATTGATTTGATTTATATTGATCCCCCTTTTGATTCTAAAGCTGATTATAGAACTAAAATTGAACTTCCTGGAACTGAGGTAGAATCTCGTCCCACGGTGATTGAACAGTTTGCCTATGCAGATACTTGGACTTCCAAAATTGGGAATGAAACAGTCAAAGGTACGGTAGCCTATCTACGCTATATGTATCCTCGACTAGTCTTAATGCGAGAACTGCTCTCAGAAAAAGGTAGTATTTATGTACATATTGACTGGCATATTGGGCATTATGTAAAGATTTTATTAGATGATATTTTTGGTAAAGACAACTTTACAAATGAAATTATATGGCATTATCCATCGATGTCAAAAACTAGTGCTCAGCACCCAAGAAAACATGATAATATCTTTAGATATAGGAAGTCTAATCAATCTTTCTTTAATCCCCTAGCTAAAGCAGTTCGTGAGAAATATGCAGATAGTACTGTATCTAGAAGTAAATATGCCGCTGGATTTAATAATGAGAATGCTAATTATTTACAAAATGATACAAAGCTTAGTGATGATGTTTGGGATTATTCTTCTGATACATGGACTATAGGTCATGTGAAGTCAAAGAACGAAAAAGTTGATTATGGTACTCAAAAACCAGAGAAATTATTAGAGCGTATTATTGAGTCTTCATGTATAGAAAATGGAATAGTGGCTGACTTTTTTGTAGGTTCAGGAACAACTGCCGCTGTTGCTGAAAAGTTGGGTAGGAAATGGATTTGTTCAGATATTGGGAAGCCTTCTAATATGGTGACTCGTAAGCGAATGATTGATAATAATGCTAAGCCATTTTTGATGCAGTCTATTGGGGATTATCAAAAAGAGCAATTATCTCAAACTATGGGTTCTCGTTATAGAATTGGGGATTTGGCTCAGGTTGTTTTGGGATTATATGGAGCTTTGCCTTTACCAGAGGAGCAGAGCAGTAGTCGTAATCTTGGTAAAATGGCAAGGGGTAGAATTTTGGTTTATGCTGATTCTCCGAATAAACTTTGTGGAGCTTCGACACTTCGGAAGGCTCAACGATTAAGAGATACATTCTTAGGTGGTTGGGATAAGGTGATTGTTTTGGCTTGGAATTTTGAGAGTAATATTGGACAAGTCTTAGAGCATCTTAATGACTCAAAATTGGAAGTATTGGTTATTCCTCCTGATTTATTAGATACTTTGTCTTCCAAAACTCATTTCAAAAAATTGTCTAGTTCGGTGGTAGTGGATGAATCTGGAACAGTGTCTACTCCTGTAAGATTTTCTACTTTACAATATTTGACGGTGAAAAAACCGATTGTAGAACAGAGGGATGATGTAGATATTTTGACCATTGAGTTAGAAAACTATGTGGTTTTAGATACTAATGCTTTGCCTTTGGATGATAAGAATAAGGCTCAATTGCAAGAGGTTATTGGTAAGGATCCTTTGTCTTTGATTGAGTATTGGAGCATTGACACTGATTATGATAGTGTAGTGTTTAGAAGTGTATGGCAGGATTATCGTAAAAATCCAGATAAAAAAGACCAGCTTAGAGTGGTGAAAAAGGCAAAAATTGAGGTGCCTCATCTAGAGAATAGAATTATTTGTGTGAAGTCGGTGGATGTATTTGGTTGGGAGAGTGAGGTGGTTTTAAGTATTGATTGATATGGCTAAAGATATTTCTCTTAAACTTGCTCAAGATATTACCAAAATTACAAATGAGGCTTGGTTGTCTGGAGAATATTTAGATAATGTCTCTGATATTACAAAACATTTATTGAAATATTGGTTTTCAGAGGATAGTCAGACTTTGAGAGAGATTAATTTTCATCTTGGTCAGAGGCAAGCTATTTTGAATATTATTTATTTGCATGAGGTTAAAAAGTGTCACAATATTAGAGATATTTATGAAGTGATTGCTCCTGAATTGCTTTTGACTGGTAATTTATTATCCAAGGTTGGTGGGGAGAGATGGGATTATCAGAAATATGCTGTAAAAATGGCTACCGGAACTGGGAAGACTTGGGTTTTGCAGGCTTTATTGATTTGGCAATATTTGAATGCTAAATATGAGGAACAAAAAAGTGGTTTATATACCAAAAATTTTCTTTTGATTGCTCCGGGGTTGATTGTATATGAGAGATTATTGGATGCTTTGAGAGGTAAAATTAGCTCTGATGGGATTAGTCGTGATTTTCAAAAATCGGATGTGTATATTTTTCAAGAATTATTTTTGCCTGAGGAATATCGTATAGAGGTTTTTCAATTTTTAAGAAATGCTGTCAAAACTAAGGATGAGATTGGAAGGGGTGTTTCTGGTGAGGGGCTTGTGGCGGTGACTAATTGGCATGTTTTTTTGTCTAAAGAAGAGGAGGATTATTTGGAGTCTGAATTAGAATCAGGAGAGGATATAGATCCTACTAAAATCTTAAAAGACTTATTACCAACTAGACCTGGTAGAACTGCTGGTAATGATTTAGATGTTTTGGATGGAAGTATATCCAATGGTGAAATATTGGAGTATTTTAAGAATATTCCAGATTTATGTATATTTAATGATGAAGCTCATAGGGTGACTGAAGAGAGTAAATGGCAGATGGGATTGGATTATATTAGTTCACATAGGGATACTTTGATACAGGTTGATTTTTCAGCAACTCCGTATAATCAGGCTAGAGGAAAAAAAGACTATTTCCCACATATTGTAGTTGATTTTGAATTGAAAACTGCTATTCAGGAAGGTTTAGTCAAAACTATTGTTTTGGATGAAAGGCAAGAATTAGCGACTTTACCACTAGACTTTAAGGCAGAGAGGGATGAAAATGGTAAGGTCTTAGAGTTGTCTGATGGTCAAAGAATCATGTTGAGAGCTGGGTTATCAAAATTAGCTAAATTGGAAGAAGAGTTTGTAAAATTAGCTCCTGATCATGATAAATATCCTAAGATGTTTGTAATGTGTGAAGATACTAGTGTAGTTGCTAAAGTGACTGAATTTTTGATCACTCAAGAAGGTTTGACAGATGATGATGTATTGGAGATTCATTCTAATAAAAAGGGTGAGGTTAGTGTTGAGGAATGGCAAAATATTAAGAAAAAATTATTTTCTATTGATAAGGGTGCTAAGCCTAAGGTCATTGTATCTGTGCTGATGTTGAGAGAAGGTTTTGATGTGAATAATGTTTGTGTGATTGTGCCTTTGAGAACGGCTCAATCTAATATTTTATTGGAGCAGGTGATTGGTAGAGGTTTGAGATTGATGTGGAGAGAGCCTGAGTTTGATGAGTTAAAAAAAGAAAATAGGAAATTATTATTAGAGCAGAGAAGAGCCCCAAAAAATTATTTTGATATTCTGTCAATTATTGAACATCCAAAATTTAGAGATTTCTATAAAGATTTGATTGCAGAAGGGGATATCCATATTGATGATAGGGATGTTGAGGATATAGATAAAACTGATATTATTGGAGATATAATAACTGTTAGATTGAAGTCAGATTATAAAGATTTTGATATTGGATTTCCTTTTATCACGAGAGAGGATGAAGAAGTTTTGACTCCCAAAAAAATGGATGTCTCTGAATTGAGTGCTTATTCATATTCTTTGGATGCATTACAGAGATTAGTACCTAATAGAGAGAGATTTATTTCTCAGGAGATTACAAAATCTACTAGATTTGGTGATTATGATGTACATGGAGGTATTTTCTCTGCTAAAAATTACAATGATTATTTGGCTAGATTAGTGAATAGAGTTCAGACTATTATTCAAGGTAAAATGGAAACTAGAAGAAATCAAAATGCTGTTAAATTCCCAGCCCTACAAGTTGGTTCACATGAATTAGCTGCTTTAGCGGATAAATATATTAGATCTAAATTATTCAATCAAGAGTTAAATCCTTTTGAGGATAATAGGTGGAGAGTTCTGTTAATTGAAGAGGTTAGCGAGCATATTGTGAAGGAAATTGCTAAATATGTAGTCAAAATGCAAAATCCAGAAAGTACAAATGATGCTGTGGTAGAATATAGATATTTTTCAGAAGTTGACGAGCTGAGAGTGCGAGAAAGTTTTTCTATTCCAGTTTATAAATCTATTTATGAAAGATTGAGATATCCGGCAAATAAGGGTAATCTTGAGAAAGCTTTTATTGAATATGTTGATTCTCAAGGTGATGTTGACGCTTTTGTGAAGGTTGATGAGTATAAACACACCTTTGTTAAGTTTTATTATGTAAGAGATGATGGTATGTTGTCTTTTTATTCCCCAGATTTTATAGTTCGCTGTGGTGATGAAATGTATATTGTAGAGACTAAGTCTCAAGATCAGATGTCTCATCCTAATGTTGAGAGAAAAAAGAAAGCTAGTTTAGAATGGGTTGAGAGAATGAATAAATTAGATTCTAAGAAAAGAGATAATCTTACTTGGGAATATGTGCTTTTGGGGGAAGATACTTTTTATTCTTGGAAGAATAAGGGAGCTAGTATAAGAGATATTTTGCAATTTGCTAAATTGAGGGATAGGAAAAAAGCTGAATTATTATAAATTTATATAATTTGGTGAGTAAATTTTAGGCAACAAGTGTTAGAATTATTTTAGATTATGTTGTTTGAAAGTAAAATTTCAAAATGGCATAATTAAATATATAGGGTAAATTATTCTATCAAATACTAGTTAAAAATATATATGTATATGCAAAATCAAGACTCATTAGGAGCTGAAGATAAGGCAAAGGAAATTAAAAAAGATATTCAACTACTTTTATCTAAAAAAGAAGGTGGAAAGCAAGAACCTGAATATAAATACAGTAAAAAACCTAGCAATATGTATGCTATATATGGAGGGTGGGGCACCGGTAAAACAAGGTTATTAGAGGAATTAAAGATAATAATAGAAAAGAATTATAAAGTAGTTTGGTTCAGACCTTGGGAGTATTTTGAAGAGTCTCAAAATATAGATAAGAAATTATTGTCTATACTTCTAGACAATAATAAGGGTGGGAAATGGGTGTATCTAAGTTTAATTTTATTTGTAATTTTGACTATTTTTACCATTGGCAATATGCAATGGTTTCAGGCTAATATTTGGCAAAACTTTATTGCCTGGAATTGGATTCAATATTTGATATTAATTTTAGTAATTTCGGGAGTAATTACATTTATATTATCTAAATTCAATCTAATCCAATATATTTCTAGTCTAGCTATGGGATTAGTAAGTTTTGATATAACAAAACTATTTTCTAAGCTTCGAGATTATACAGAATCTAGTGAAGATATCCAAAAAGAAATTTCAAATAAAATAGAGAAACAAACTATAGTCTTTGTGGATGACTTGGACCGATGTTGCAAAGAAACGGTGGTAGAAGTTTTAGAACATATTAAGCATTTTTATGCTTCCGATAAATTATTTTTTATATTTGCTATAGATAGGAAATCTCTTGCTACATATATTGCTGAGCATTATAATTACCAAAAAGAGACTGGTGAAATAGACTTTGACCGAGGTTATCAATATCTGGATAAATTATTCCCAGATTCTTATAATCTTAGATATTTAGACGGTAGAAAGCTATTCAATCAATACTTAGAAGATAATAAAATATATGATGAATTGACTGATACAGATAGAGAGAATTATTATTTGTTGGTAGAATATTATGCTATATTTAATTGGAGAAAAGTTGAGGCTTTAATCAAAAAATTTGCTGAAATTTATAAGAAAATTGAATATGCGAAAGTTGTATTATATGACGATGGAAGTAATGTATTGTATTTAGATCAGATTTTTAGATGGTGTCTGCTACATGAGTTCTATCCTGAAGTTTTTGAGGAGAGAAATTGGAGAAAAGTTGTCATTGAGAAGTTCTATACAGATAAGAAGTTAGTTTGTAATTTATTCAAAGACCAAGTTTTTATTGGGGGTAATTCAAATCAATATCTAACTCCTATTACTGAAGAGAAAAATGAGACCTTTCATTTAGAAAAACTATATAATTATGCGGGAGGGTTTGAAACATATCCTGAAATAGTAGGTTATCAAATTATAAATCCAGACGGTAATCCCAGTGGTCAATGGTTTAGATTAGAAGATAATCTTAATAAAAATATTAAAACGATTATCCGTACTCGTGATATGAATTGGGGTTGGAGTAGAGAGGATAGGGAGGGATCAGAATTAACAAGTTCTACTAAAGAAATTATTAAGGTAAAAATCAAAGAGTATTTGGAAACATTAATTAGGATGTATAAATTTACAGAAATAGAAGAATTCAGTAATAGTAATTCTAATAGAAAAAAAGATCTAGAAGGAACTGGCACTATCAAAATTGCTAAAATGAACGAGTAAAATATAAGATAATAATCTCTATGAAACTCTTCCGCTACCGCAAACCATCTCTCAAAACATTACTTGGAGTGACAAAAGTAAAGCGTAGAATCAAGAAAGCTACAGGAATCTCTGCAATTCAATCTTTGAGCCCTTCTCGAGTTAAGCAAAAAATCAAATATGAGGGTGGGTATAATAAACCTATTTTCAAACATACCAGAGAACTGAGCAAGGGTAAAGTCCCCAGTTTATTGGGTTTGTTTTCCAAATAGTTTAAGTAATAAAAAAATCCCCCAGCGAGGCTGGGGGAGGGGGTGATGTTTGAGTGACGGTTTATGTTATAAATCACCCACGTGAGAGTCAGGTTGATCTTCCGAGTCAGGATCTTTATCAGTCACGATACCGTCGGTATTGAGTTGATCCGCTTCTATTCCATCTTGATAGTAGCGGTCACGGCCGTGATTGGGGTGGAATCGTTTTGCGGTCTTTGTCATCTGTCGAAATTAATTGCGAAGGCAAGAATAAATTAACATACGACTGAGAGGTCGCCCCTACGACAGGGCAAAATACATCCTCCTCCGTCACCTACGGTGCCACCTCCTCCGAAGGAGGACAGGGAGGCAGGTTGCAAAATACTCCACCCCGTCATCAAAGATGCCACCCCTCGAGAGGGGAATTAGCTCAATCCACCTCCGGCACTCCGTGCCACCTCCTCCAAAGGAGGACAGTGAGGCAGGTTGCAAAATACTCCACCTCCGCCCTGCGGGCACCTCCTCCGAAGGAGGACAGAAATACTAAACCCCTCCGCCTACGGAAGTCAAATTATAAATTAGGCTATTATTATGGTATAATATAGTTAATATATATCCTGTTTAGAAATACTATGCCTAAAAAAACATTAAAGCAAAAATCTTCAGCGGAGCTTATACAGGCGAGTACGGCTCAGTATTTGACTTTTGTATCTGCGAGTGGAGATGATTCAGAGAGTATAGAGGTCAGATATGAGGATGAGAATATCTGGATGACTCAAAAAATGATGGCGGAAATGTATGGGGTATCTGTATCTGCAATCAATCAGCATATTAAGAAATTAATTGACGATAAGGAGATAAATGATTCAGTTATTAAGAAATACTTAATAACTGCGGGTGATGGTAAAGGTTATAATACCACTCATTATAATCTCCAAGCTATTATCTCGGTGGGATTCAAGATAGAAAATGATAGAGCGGTACAATTTCGTAAATGGGCAAGGCAAATAGTCAAAGATTATACTATTCAGGGTTGGGCTATGGATAGTGAAAGGTTAAAAAAGGCTAATCAATTTGATAAAGAGTTTTTTGAAAGACAGCTTCAAAAGATTAGAGAAATTAGGCTTAGTGAAAGAATGTTTTATCAAAAAGTGACGGATATTTATGCAACTAGTGTTGATTATGATTCTTCTGCTTCTACTACGATTAAGTTTTTCCAAATTGTGCAAAATAAATTGCATTATGCGGTGCACAGACATACCGCTCCTGAACTGATTGTAAAAAGAGCCAATGCGGATAAAGAAAATATGGGGCTTACTAGCTGGATGGATGCTCCAAATGGTAAAATTCAAAAATATGATGTGAGTATTGCTAAAAATTATCTTACAGAAAAGGAAATGAATTTTTTGGAAAGAATAGTTTCTATGTATCTTGATTATGCAGAGCTACAGGCTGAGAGAAATATACCTATGACAATGGAGGATTGGAGTAAGCGGCTTGATTCTTTTTTGGAATTTAATGATAGAGATATACTTATCAATGCAGGTAAAATCAGTAGTGAGGAGGCTAAACTTTATGCGGAAACTCAATTTGAAAAATATAGAATTGTGCAAGATAGACTTTTTGAATCTGATTTTGATAAACAGATCAAAGAATTTTTGAAAGATAATGAATAAATGATGGGATTTAACTCAGGCTACAAAACTCAGTCCACACCCAGTCCCTCCCAAACCAAAGTATGGGAGGGATCACCCTCGCCTACGCCCAAGGCGGATTAAAAAGCGAGGGACAGATAACTACACTCCCCACATCAAAATAGCACTCTGTACAGATTAGTGCTAATATTGTATAATATTTTGTATAAAATGATTAAATATTAAGTGCAATGGCAAAAGATTATTATCAAATACTAGGAGTGTCCAAAGATGCGAGTGAAGCTGAGATCAAGAAGGCTTATCGCAAATTAGCTCATACTTATCACCCAGATAAAAAAGGTGGTGATGAGGCTAAATTCAAAGAGGTTAATGAGGCTTATCAGACTCTGAGCGACCCACAAAAAAGACAGCACTACAATCAATTTGGCTCCAATTATCAGCAAGCTACAGGAGGAGCGGGAGGATTCTCTGGTTTTGGAGGAGGAGCTCAGGGATTTTCTTTTGATGATATTTTTGGGCAGACTGGGTTTTCTTTTGGTGGAGGTGGATTTGAGGATGCTTTCTCAGATGTATTCGGAGCTGGAGGTGGCAGAGGTGGCTCTAGGAGACAGACTCGGGGAAGAGACATTGAACTTGCTGTAAATATTAGCCTAGAAGAGGCCTATACTGGAATTTCTAAGTCCATCGATTTGGATCTTAATACCACTTGTGAGGCTTGTGATGGGACTGGAGCTGAGGGTAAAAAAACTAAACAATGCCCGACTTGTAGAGGAAACGGTTATGTAGAGCAACAGGTACGGACTATGCTAGGTACTTTTAATCAACGGGTCACTTGTGGGACTTGTCAGGGTAAAGGTACAATTCCAGAATCTAATTGTAAAAGCTGTCAAGGCACCGGTGTCAAGCGACAAAAGAAATCTATCAAAATCGAGATTCCAAAAGGAATTTCCAATGGTCAGACCTTAGAGATGCGAGGCGAGGGTGAGGCCGCTCCTTATGGTGGGGCTAAGGGAAATATTTATATTCATATCTCAGTCAAACCTCATAAAAAATTCGAGAGACGAGGCGATGATATTCATTTAACCCAAGATATAGTCTATACCACAGCCGTATTAGGTGGTGAGGTAGATATTGATACTTTAGCTGGAGAATTGAATTTGAAAATCCCAAAACACACCCAATCGGGAGAAATTTTTCGGCTTCGTGAAAAAGGAATGCCTCATTTACAAGGTAGAGGCAATGGGGATATGTATGTGACGATTAGAATTACAACCCCAAGACATATATCTCGCCGAGCCCAACAATTATTAAAAGATTTGCAATCTGAAGGAATGTGATATAATAAAAATATAACTTAAATATAAAAATATGGATTCATTAGAACCTCTATTTGATAAAGTCACTCTTAGCTCAATCTCAGGAGATTTGTTTATTAGTATAGTTTTGGTAATAGGATTGTCTTTATACATCTATAAAAAAGGAGTCAAAGATATATT
>Ga0169931_10014872_pt1 | contig 10473 bp, 8 predicted proteins | sample Kivu_15m_20L_FD_129675 | JGI IMG/M metagenome (GOLD analysis project Ga0169931, IMG submission 129675) | Freshwater microbial communities from Lake Kivu, Western Province, Rwanda to study Microbial Dark Matter (Phase II) - Kivu_15m_20L... | ecosystem: Environmental > Aquatic > Freshwater > Lake ... | reverse complement strand
TTTTGCAATGAGAAACGAGGTAGATCTCGATCTTTAACATCATACTTTAAATATAACGACGATTGAAAACAACTATTGGTGTAATAGGGAGAGAATCAAGATCTTATATCAATCGATCATCAGAATGCAACATTGACGAATATCGTAACACTAGATTGTCAAGGCACTGTAACGTACAATAGCGTTTTGTCCACTAACACTGTGTATTTTTATATCAGCGACATCTTCAATAATGTCGGTAAAGGTCTCGTTGTCTTAAGGCAAATTAGGTCACTTCTTTCCTTTAGGCTGGCTGAACTGTTTCAGGTGTAACGTATACTATTTATCAAACCCAGTGAGAAATGCTAAGGCTACACTTACGACATTATCAGCTCCAGTCGTTCACGAACTACTAATACCACAGACCACGTTTTTCCAAGAGAGAGTAGACATGGCTGAATGGGTGTTACATCTCATCTTGGAGAAATCGTTTTATTTCTTTAGGCCCACTTTGAAGCATACTGCTGCGAGCTTCGAGCCTTTCGGAATGTAGGATTACGGGTAAAGCTGTCGAAAACCAATTTAGAAGTGTATACTACTGTATCGATCAATAAACTTTTCTCAGGTGGTTGATGGGTGTCTAACGTCGATTCTTGGCTACAATATAAACTCGAAGATAAATTGTTATTAGAATATGTATATGCTGAAGTCATAAATTAGTCTATTTGATGCTGGATGGTTGTGACTGGATTTGGAAAACTTATTTCTTCTTCATCTTTCTGTACATTACCAAGGTTTTCATTACTGGAAGGTTTCCTACCTCTCTGCAATACTATCCAAGCGAGAAGTGCAAAAAGTATGGCAAATAGTAGGAACCCAACCCAGAGACTGTCCATCGATCCTCCTGATTGCAATTGAGGATCTCCGGGTTTTCCAGGGCAAACACCCAGCTGCATATTTTTTAGGTAACCCACATCGGAGCAATCGATACCAGAGAGCTTACTGATAGTTTCTTCAATAATTTGAAAGACCTTAATGTTGCTATTACGATCATAGTTCATTTCCATATCAAAGTTGAGATATCGGTCAAGTAAAGCAACCTCACGACGATTTACTAAGTTGACGTAAGGAAGAATTACTCGACTTGATATATAACCAGAGGTGTGGAGAAAGTCAAATGTTCGACTATCACCTGAATGTATCACCATGTTGGCGGATGAATACAGCAGCGAACCTTGAATGAAAGGAATGAGCAATTTCTTACTGATCTGAGAAACATGTTCCTCTACGATTGAACATTGTTTAGCATCCAATGCTGCCCTCCCTGAATTTAAAAGTATCATAATGACATGGTTGACACGAGAATATCCCGTATCACAGACACCAAATGGTTCGCAAAGATAATTCGCCCAAAAATGAGCAAGATATCCATCATTGTCGAGAACCCCCTCTTCACTCCTACCCTCTAAAGATCCTATAAGTAAAGCGGCAGCTTCGTTCCACAAGTTTCTAGCACTTGTTAAAGCTCCACTATTGCACAGGGATATCGCCCCGAAAAGTCTTTGAAGTGAGGCCATGGAAAGCACTAAGTAACTCAGTGCATTTCTTATCAGTAGAGCTCCTTGCTGACGCGAATAAATCGATTGGCTGTAAGCTCGAATGATACTTGAAATGTGGGCGTGTGCATAGTCCATATCTCCATAGTACATAACAAACCACTGATAATCAGGAACAATGTCACGTCCTGTATCAGTAGCAAGACTATATAATGAAACAAAATCATTCCCTTCGGTAGAAATCATCGAAGGACAATGCTTCCCCATCATGTAAATGTCGCGGGCTAGACTTGGCGCTCCCATCATGAGCATAATTTCAATTTCCTTTATATCTAAATCTAGTTTGGATATCTTAAGTTTTCAGATGCGATAGTGGTCAGAGTCAACTAGCAATCTAGACGAAAATATTGTACAAAGACAGAGCAGTTTGAAGTCTTACCGATCTTATGTCTGTCGTCGGTACAAACCCAGCTAACGGAGTATCAGCTGTAGCGTCGACACATGTTGTTATTCCTTGGTATGAGCCGATATCGTGACATGACAAATCTAGGCATTCGTAAACATCTTCGATCTTGCTAATTATTTCTTCAACATCGTCAGCAGAATAAGAATCTTCCAAAAGCTTCGATTTGAGGTAATAAAATGTTGAGCTTCGACAACCAACGAATAGAGGGACTATCGCGTGAGCATATATTTTTACTCGTAGACGATCTCCTTGTTTCAAATTAGCTATCAGATGCTGAATCAAAGGGATCGTCATTTGAGAAATACTTTGGATAATTACAGATCGCAAGTGTGACATGGTCGTGCTACCATCCTGGCATGCTCTCGGTGATGAAAGAAGGATGGACGCTTGCTTAAAGAGTTGCAAAATTTTTTTATTTGTCGATGATGGACCTGCATTTGAACTTTGCATGAACAAACTAGCTGCCTTTTCTGACAAGCTGTACAGAAGATAGCCTTGTGTTGAATTTCCTTCTAAAGGAAGGGAGCCGATCCAATATGCTGCAGCGGCATCTATCAACGCGATATTGGCTCTACCGTTCCAGCATTCTGTAACTGCGGAGTGAAGCTGGTGTGCGACATACATCCACACGTTCAAAGCGATTGCGGCTTCAACAGATAAACTTCGATAATTTGGGCTCAAGCCAAATATCGTTTTGTTAAAGAATGAGCGGACAAGCGTATCGCCAAATGCACCAACGTCGGCACCTAGATATTTTCCAGATATGTCGGCCAACGCAAACTTGAACAAAGTAAAAGTGCTCTCGTTTGCCATCAACTGTGATGCATGAAGACTAAAATTTGCGAGATTCCACTTGCCCGAGGGCATAATAGAATGAAAGCCCTGCAAAATTCATTAAAAGGTCCAGATAAATAAGACACAGTCCGATAGTTTACATAGTCAACCACTGCAATTACTTACATTTGAGTATACAATTTCTGCTAGATCGGCTTCATCTTTCGATAACGCATCGATCATAAGCTTCACGTCCAGGTCTATTTTTGCGAGGTTTGTTATATTCGAGGAGGTCTTGTAAGCCACAGAAGAGTTTGTGTCGCTAAAACTATACAAATCACAGCCATCGGATATTACCCTTTCAACCCGGAGATCTGTGCAGTTTATATAAAGCTTTGGTAGTATGCTCTTTAATGCAGAGAACAAGGCATTAGTGTTAATCCCCATGTTGAGTGAAACGATTTTAGCTGTGTCAGAGTCTATCGCGTTAATCAAAGGGATCATAGACAGAACATATATATTACCAGTGGCATACGCAAACATGTCCTCATTGGCATCAGTGATGTTCTCAATTTTCGCAGACGATTCTATCATAGCCTGAATAATTGTTGTCAATAGTGATGGCTTGATTGTAGACTCAGCGAGTCGGAGAGTATCTGTGCATAAACTTTGATCAAGTAATTTAGCACCCACCAAAAAGGCGTCATAAATCTTGTCAACTTCATCGCATGAGTTGAATACACCACATATCTCCTTTCCCAAAGCGTACAAGCTGTGGCCATTGTCGACAGGATATGCGATATCCTGGTCTGGTTTCACAGCAGAGCCAAGAAATAAACCGATTCCCCTATCCCACTCAGACTTTGCTTGATCTACCATGCCCAGTCGACACATATTAACAGCCGTATGTATATGTTGAAGTGAGCCCATAAATAAAACCATGGTCTGTGCAGCTTTATATATTGTTGTATTTGGCTGCACTGTCGTTGTGTGAATGCTTGATGGATGTGTCTCGAGATGAAAAGAACTCAAGATTATCGAGTCCGCATAAAATTCATCAGAGAAGAATTTCACATATGAATTAAAGTATGAGTTCTGATCAACTCCCATATACGTCGAGGCTCTACTGCTGTCTTTAGCGATCGCTTGAAGTGACAAAGTCGGGGAACTGAAGCCGTATTGGTATACCTCTTGAGCTAGAGCCGTAGCTTCAAAGTGTAAAAGGGCCTCAATTTTGGCAATATCCCTATCAATAAAGCTAGACTAAAAGAATTACGGTGGCGTGAGCACTAGATCACTTCCTCTTTCGTGTATAGCTGATGAATCGAAGCTTACCTCTAACGCCGCAACGGATAAATTGTTGCTCCAAAGGTTGGATAAGTCCCCATCTATTCCTAGCACCTCAGTAGCATTAGTTCCGAAGCAACTCAATGTATTTTTCAATTTGACCTGAGCATTATAGAGTGTCTGGTTCAGAGTCTGTTTTTCCGCGTCAGTAGTTACGGTAAAGGACAGGTCAATTAATGCACTTTGAAAGAATCGTTCATACATCAATGGATAACATACTGCCAACTGCGGTAACACAGCCAAGGCATACAACTCAAGGTGATTACCGTCATCATCGTCCCATGTCGAGGGAAAGATAGAGAGATAGTGGTCTAAGGCTTGTAAGAGAGGAATATTCATTTGGGAGACAATGTCTTGCACTATCTTTCGAAGTTCCACCCACGGTAAACCATTTCCAGTCGTACACTGACGCGAAAAGGTCTTTGCTCTCGCAAACAAGTTTAAAACGCGACGATTTGCGTAGGCCTCACCATCTTCTCCTATGGTTTTGTAAATGCGTCCGAACTTTTGCCCAAGGGCATAGAGCATGAAGCCTTGACTCTCCCCTTTCTTTTGCTCTGCACCGATAAAAAGAGCGAGTGCTTTGTCGATGTTTAGCACGGGGATAGTATTTTGCTTACAGTCAGCCACGGCCGAGTAAAGGAGATTAGTCACATGCATCCAAATGACCATGACGAGGATAGTCTCGCTGGCAAAAGGACCAGTTGACTTAGTGAGAGCCTCATTCACTATCACAGCAGTATAAGTTTCTACGGAGTGGTTCGGAAAATTCGGATCGTTCCGAAAAGCGAATCGATAAAAGCTATAGTAGGGATTTGTTTGTTGGAACGTACTCGCATTATTATTGATACTTGAGAGGCTCTGCGACGTTAAAATGAAAGAAAATTAAAGTTTACAGGTTACGATACATCCGCGTATAATAACGATCACTTAAAAAGTCAAGGGCGTTTATCATTACACTCACCTTGGAATAAATGTCACGAGCTGTTGCCAGATTAGATTTAGACATGTTAAAAATATCCAAAGCCAAAGACGCCCTAGAGTGATTTTAGAATATGTGAGACATAATCGTAAAATTTCTCTCGAGGGATGTAGTTTTTATCACTTACTCTGTTGCAACATTAAACGTAAAATTGTATTGACCGGAAAATGAAGGATCTAATAGATCAACTTTTGAATATGGATAAAAAGATGGAGATAATGTTGGCGAAGCACCGGCACTTGTTACCGGTGCTAAAATGGGTGATGAGGTGGGGGCATACGTCTCTTCAGGCTCGACAGTGTCAATATAAGCACAAAAGCTAGTAGAGGAGCTGAAATATGATCCAATCAATGAACAGTCGACACCTAATCCATACCATGATCGTGCAAAAGCCTTGAATACATCATCCTTAGTGCCGATGGTATTGCTGTTGCTAGGATTCAGGTCTACTAGGCGATCGCGAATATGTTGCGAAGCTCTTGAACTGACGTTGTGAACTAATGGAACTATTGCTAATCCGAAAGCTTGTGCGGCGCCTATTACGAAAGGAGTTGAGTTTTTCTCAAGCTCGATCGAAAAGTGAAGGGCGCCTTGAATAACGGGTACGAATAGGATTGATTTTAAAGTATCAACGTGTTGTTGAAGATCAGTGCAATTGTTTGACTTGATTGCAGACTTCCCAAGTTCTAATTCCAGGGAGAACAAATTTACAAGAATAGAGTTGCATCCGAAATATTGGCACATTTCCTGTGCTGCGGTGAACCATGTCGTCCGAAACCTAGCAGCTACAGCTGTATCAGATCCTTTTGGAATCGAGCCCAAAAGTATTGATGCGCCTATATCCCAACTTTTTTGCGAACGATCGAACGAACCAGAGTAGCAACTATTAATAGCCTCGAGAAAATTATAAAAAGAAAAATGAGGTGTGATGACCAACTGTATGAGTCTTAATGCAAGCTCCTTGTTCGCCAAACTACCATAGTCGTTTAAGGAGTTCATCATTTGAGAATCGGAATAGTTCTTCCCGAACATATCTTGAAACAAATGAAGAAACGATGTAGTGTCATTCATTAGCTGTTTAGCCATATATTGCAGAGTGATAGGAGTATCATCATTGATGTCGTTAGCCATCCACATATTCCGACCGTTTGAATAAAGGTCCATCGCTAAATCGTACTGATTACTCTGAAGAAGGATATCGATTTGCCTTATGTCACGATCAACTAGGCCGTACTAAATCAGTCAAAGCAGGCAATATATTACAAGGATACAGTCATTACGATTGACGATTCCATAAATTGAGAAGCGCACTATAATAGACATACCTTCAGGGCGATATCCGAGGTGATATTGTAGCCCTGCCAAAATGCGGTCGATGGCGCTGTATGATTATCCAAGCAACGAGGTATAATGCCATACAAATATTCTCCAACGTCATCACACAGAATACCCATGCAAGGGAATAATCGTTGCACTTGCATTAAAGTAGAATTAAGGCGGGAAGTTTGATATGATTTGATGACAAGGTCATTCATCAAACTGTCAAAGGAATTAGGATCACAAGTTCGTAAAAGGGGTAGAATAGATAATGTATACAACTCGACGTAGTTCCCTTCACCATTCCACATGTGATGAATTAAGTTCTGCACAAGTGGGACATATGACAGAGCCTGAATGCGCGATGTTTTTCGTCTAATATCTATACAGGTTGCACTAGAAGGCGACAACGAGGTTGAAGAAGAAAGGAGAGCTTCAAGTGTCGTTTGAAGTTGTGTCATTAGGGCAATAATCTGTGTGTTGATCAAAACTTCTCCCTGGTCTTGACCAAAGTGTGCACCCGCTTTTTCTGCCAAGTTGTAAAGCATAGATCCGTTTTCATTATCGCCATACGTTTGACCGAATCCAATCCATAGTGCAGCGAGATGATCTAGATTTGTAAGTGCGTCAAGGGGATCATTAGAAAAAGATCGAGATGGGTTACATATTCCTTGGACCTTTCCTAGATATGTCTGTGCTCTCATGAATATATCCATTACAAGTGCACTTTCTCGTATAATGTCGGGTGGCATATTCAAGTCAATTAAATCTTCTATGATTGTACTTAAGTATTCACCCACTGGACGTCCATCAAACAGACCGACTTGCTGTTTCTCGTAGTTGATACCTATATCCTCAAAAGCATCAGCATAAAAATGATAGAGTGGATTTTTATTGCTGAAACTTACAGCATCTATTCCTAAATCTTTCAAAGATCTGAGGCAGTAAATAAAATAAAATAAAGTGACATAGTAATGAATGATAAAAAGTAAAATTTTGCAGTAAGTTTCGTTGTGCCACTAACATTTTAGTATTATTTCTCCTCAATCCCTATGAAAGATTCAGAAACAGATCCTGAGCTTAGATTGTATATGACATGCTCGATTATAACTTATGCAGAACATACATTCTCAAAAACTGATCTTTGTAAGGGTATTTTTCTCAGTTCACTTAATGAGCCCACATCCATCGATAGGAAGATCCTATACAAATACATCGACAAGGGGAATCCGTTAAGTTTTATGAATATCAGTCGTAGGAACCACAAGTAATCTGAACTCACTCGTCCAAGATATCATCATTCGCATATTGAATCGTCCATCCATTGGGTGACGGACCGCCTAATATGATGGGTTGGGAGCGTTTCGATGATACAATCGAAAGCGATAAGCAAAGCGGTATTATGAGTAACCTCAATTTGCTTATCATCTTCTGATACATTATAGATTTTCTTGAATTCAGTGATTAAACTAATCAAACAAACTACAGCTTCATGCTTTTACTCGTCCGATGATGAGTTGTACAGGAAGGACAGTACTGTACCTATGGTGCAAAGCACGTTTCGTCATTTTTTCATGGCTCACTCGTGTTTTGTGTTTTGTCAAGAGATGATAGAGGGAGGACGGAGTAACTCACAATTTTGTACTTGTTTGTCTGAAGAGTCAGTCTATTGCGCCACCGTAAATGAAGCCTTTCATTCAATACAGCATAAAGGTTCCGTGAAGGCTTATAGAGTGACCGTTTTACTAACATTTAATACCCATAATGCTCTCGTTTGACGACTCGAACGCAAACTTATCCCTTAACCGATGTGCCAATTACATTACCTCAAACTCAATGATATAATTACTGTATAAAATTTTGAGAAAGGCAAGAGAAGCAGGACATGAGCCCGCAGTCGTAAATCAAACACACAACTCTCATTACTTGATTTATGAAAAATGCAATATCAAATCTTTTAATGATTATTTATAATGTTTGTATGATAGGCTACTTCAAATGTTCTCGAATATTCATGTTTCACCTTGGATGGTCTAGGATAAATATATGAGAGTCTTCCCTATTATAATACTTTTCTCTTGGCAGAAGATCGTGGTAAATCATTAAAGCTTCTAAAATATTGTATACCCTCTATACTGTCTACGTAGTGACATGTGCTGGCGATTCTCCATAATTCAGTGTACCATGGAGCTGGGTTGTAATTGTACAATCCTTTGGGTTCTAGATATTTTTTAATAGCAGCAGTAGCTTGATCCGCATGATAAAAGGGAATTTCATGGAAAAGATGATGGGCGACGTGGGTGGATCCAATTTTATGATGAAAGAAATCAAAGATTCCATAAGGGCGATCAATCGTGGCAAGACCACCTTTCACCCATGTCCACTCATCTGCGCCATATTGAGGCACAGATGGATCTGTATGTTGCAACCAAGTGTAGGTAACCAACCAGAAATTCACCCACATGTAAGGAGCACCATACCATAAAAAGACAGTTAAGAATCCGTACTTGAATGAAAGGATGAGTAATCCCACTAATGTAACCAACGTAGTCACAGTGGAAAGAAGAATTTTATAATAAATTTTGGATGGGAACATTTTGGACCATGGACGAAAATGATCGATTATTTCTCCATCTGCTAGAAAGGTCCCATCGATGGCAAGTCGACCAGTCGATGCAAGGCCAAGTAAGTAAATGGGCCAACCAATCACAACATGGGTAAATAATATCCATGCAGCAAAGAGACCATCTCCTACTACATCATGAAATTTAGCATAAAAGGACAGACGTTGATTGTTCGGTCCGAGTCCATTTTCTTGTGCTGTACTAGGAACATGAGATTCACCGTCTACCAAATTATTCGTACGTCGATGGTGTTTGGCATGTGAATATTGCCATGCAAAGTAGGGTACTAGTAATCCTTGGTGTAATACAAAACCAATCACATCATTGACTGTTTGAGAAGGCGAGAACGCTCCATGTCCACATTCATGTGCTAATACCCAAAGTCCGGTTAGGATACATCCCATCCAAAAGGCATACACATTCCATCCAATAAACCAAAGGATTGCTTCGATCGATCCACTTTTCGAGGATGGAAGTGTTGTGGAAAGTATTTGACTTGTAAGGTAAGCCAATGTCATAGCCATGACCGTGTCTTGAAGGACATAGTAAAAAGATTTTAGATAAGATCTATGAAAACATTCTTTAGGTATCGAAGCTTTGATATCACCCTTGGTGGGTAATTCTATTGCTTTTGGATCCAAGGGGAAATATTTAGATCTCCAAACATTCGTCTCGTTCTTCCTCGTAGCACTTTTGTCGACAACGTTTTTGGGTGTGGATGATAATAAATGCACGTTGGATCTTCCTCCTTTTCCCATGATGTAGTTGTATATGATATGTGTAGGTCGAATGTAGAAAAGGAAACGTATGTAGTTGGAAGGAACGTAATATATGGGGAATTATCCTAAACGATTCGGAGTAGAGTGTCGAAGAATGCGACGGGTTGCTTTTATTTACAAACAGAAAATGCCGAAAATGCTACACTTCTCTTTATAAACATTCGATGAGTGAATGGATGATGATGATCCAAATGTCCCACATGCATGCTTACGACAGCAGTAGTATTGTTCAGTGACAAAATATGGCGGGGACGCCGACGTTCGACAATTTTCTGAGCTGCGTCATCTGTCATCTGTAAGGAATATAGATAACGTACGTAGCCACGTACGTACAGTACGTAGCCTGCCGCCTGCCGATTTTTAGTGCGCCTGAAGGCCCACCTCACAGTCGCGCGACAAAAACGACATTTTATCGAATTTTTTTTTCTCTGTCCTCATCCTCTGTCGCTTTCCCCCCTCACACTGTCCGCCGACAAATCGATGATTTTGTCGGCGATGTCGGTGCCACGTCATCACATTTCATGTACATAACCAACATATTAAAACCGAACAATCAATCGTTTGTCTATGTTCTATTAAAATGTTTGCTTCCAGAGTTGCCGAATCTGGGCGAGTTATAAAGAATCAGAAGGGCGTGAGTCCTAATGGT
>Ga0169931_10014871_pt1 | contig 10474 bp, 12 predicted proteins | sample Kivu_15m_20L_FD_129675 | JGI IMG/M metagenome (GOLD analysis project Ga0169931, IMG submission 129675) | Freshwater microbial communities from Lake Kivu, Western Province, Rwanda to study Microbial Dark Matter (Phase II) - Kivu_15m_20L... | ecosystem: Environmental > Aquatic > Freshwater > Lake... | reverse complement strand
TTTGTTTTAATTTCTCAAAATGTAAATTTTATTCCATGAATTTAAAATCGGTAACCAAATATCCTAACCCATATACTGGGGTTAACTTTGATCCTAGTTATTATTATAAATACATTTACCCTATTATAAACAGATCGTCAACGCTTACTTTTTATGGACGAGCTGTTCGAACAATAATTTAAATAGATATAATAACTGAATGAAATGCCACTAACAGCATGTAAGCTATATTGACTTGACGCAGGCGCAACACAAAACTACAATCGCCTGTGCGCCAGAACGTTATAGGCAGATTAAAAGAGAATATAAAAATCAAGAAAGATAGCGATGGCTAAAGGGCTGAACATCCAATGTGATAAAAAGTGTACTTTTGTATTTTAAAGTTGAGATCAGCACCCCCAAAATTGAGGCGTATTCCGAAAAATCATTTAAGTAAAAAAATAATAGATTGATATGTCAAACGAAATTAAGTGTGATTGGTGTTCAAATTACGGCGCAAGTACATGGTATCATAAGGAAAACGGGAAAAAATATGTTTCAACCCAAAAATTCTGTTCAAGAAAATGTAAGGCTGAGTTTGATGATAGATATGGTGTAGATTATAAGCAAGAGTCGGAAGGATGCTTTGTTGCGACAGCTGTTTATGGAAATTATGACCATCCTGTTGTTTTAGATTTAAGATATTTCAGAGATCATTTTCTTGACCAAAAGAAATGGGGACGTTCCTTTATTAAATGGTATTATACTTACAGCCCTAAATGGGCCAATATTATTAGTAGAAATCGAGTATTAAGAATGACTGCATTGATTATCGTGGTGAAGCCTCTTCATTTTTTTGCAAAATTGGTAAGAAAGAAAAAAAATGATTCATCATTTTTATGACATACAAAACAGGGTTAGCTTTATAGCGTTCTGAGCTTATTTTATGGACAATTCATAAACACACAAAATGCATTAAAAAGGGTTACAATTTTTAAGTAGAATAATTAATAGAAAAAGAAGAAAAAGTAAAGTACTGCCTCTATTCTTCGCACCTCTTCAAAATAGCCAAAAGTAGAACCAGAGGAGGACTTAACTCTTCCATCCTCAACGTAGCCAATTGTAGAGCCATTAGAGTTTTTGACGCGGTTATCTTCAAAGTATCCTATTATTGATCCATTACTATTTCTAATGCGAGTCATATCAAAATATCCAATTGTATTTCCACTACTATTTTTAACACGCCCATCTTCAATGTAACCAATTGTAGTGCCATTACTACTTTTTACTCTCCCGCTTTCAATATAGCCAATCGTAGTGCCGCTACTATTTTTAAGTTTTTGAGCGAAAAGGTAATCATTTGAGGGTGTTAAAAAAAGTAGGATAATAATTAAATGTTTCATTTTAATGTTTATAATTTATTATTAATAATTATTTTTTTTGATGATGCGCTATTACGAATAATTTTAATTTTTTCTAGAATTACTCCTATTTATTAATCTCGATTAATACTCCATTTCTAACTGCTGCATAAATTTCTTCAATTTCATCGTTTGTTAGTGCAACACATCCCTTTGTCCAATCTTTCCATCTTTGAAATTTTCCTAATATTTCATAAGTTCTTCCAAGTCCGTGAATCAAAACATCACAGCAGTTGCCCCATTCCCCAACTTCGATTGCTCTATGGTATTTTGTTTGTATTCTTTTTTTACCCACAAAACGTCCTTCAGGGGTTAAGTTGTCTCCAGACTTTGTTTTTTTACCTAAGCCATTTCTACTAAGAGAAATTTTATATTTTGCAATTAATTTTTCCTTATTGAATAGAAGAAGTTCGTGTTTCGTTTTATTAATAACAATTCTATCGGCTTTCTGCCCTGCAATAAGTTTCTTTTCTGGTAAGAAATAATAAGTCAAAATCAACCCAATGGTAACTAAACTTAATAGTAAAATAGTTTTTCGATTTTTCATTTGTAATTATTTTATCAAGCTAAAGACTAATACTTAGTTTTTGAGCCACCCATATTTTATTAATACATGGGTTTTAGATATTGCTTTACTGGGCGAAAGTTGAAGATCGACTCGCATTAACTTGAAAACCACTAATAAAAACACGACCTTTTTGGGCTACGATTTCAGCCTTACATAGTTCACTTATCACACTTTCTAAAGTCAAATCTGGTTTTGCATTTTTCTGTAGTCTAAACTTCTTATGTATATTTTGAATATTGGCTCCGGTCAGTGCATACTCTTGTGCAATGGCCCGAGCTTTTTCTAAGGGGATGTCCGGAAAAACGTCAGTAATGATATTCAATCTGGTAATCTCATCTGGTGGGGTCATTTCAATTCTGTAAAGAAATCGACGATTAAAAGCGATGTCAAACTGAATTTCGTTGACCGTTGCAAACAGTATACCCGAAAAGTTTTCCATTTTTTCGAGCATCATAGTTGTCAAATTATTCGCCATTTGATCGGTTGCAGAACGTTCTTTCCCAATTCTGGATTTAAGGAGATTGTCACATTCATTCAAAAGCAAAATGGGACAGTTTTCTTCTTGTGACTTTAATCGTTCATACTCAGAGAATATCTTGGAAATATTTTTCTCGGACTCGCCAACAAACATATCATGTATCTTATCAATCTCTACTCTAAATACCACACGATTTGTTTTTTGTGCTAGGGAGTAAACTGTACTTGTTTTACCGACACCGGGACCACCTTGCAAAAGGACGGTCAGGTTTTCTGGTGCGCCATCCGTTTTATATTGCTGAAATAGACGATCTAGGCCATCAGGGGTAAGATTGTATAAAATCTCTGAAAAGGTATCTTGCTCCTTGTTGTTATAAAAAAGTTGGCAGTTTTTTTGTTTTTCTGGATGAATCAATACGCCTTTTGATGGGGTAAACTTCTTTTTTGCTTTCATTTCTTGCCCTTGCAGTTGCTCTGCTGCCATATCGCCCAGCGTCATCCATTCTAAACTAATATAGTCACCACCAAAAAAGCTTAACATCCTTTTTTTTATGAGGATATTTTCTTTTTTTAGCAAGGAGTCACCAAGTCTTCTTCTTTTGAACTGACTAGGGCATAATTTCTTGATTAATTTTTCTACGTCAACACCAGCTTGGTCATTTATGATCAAATCATATGCTACAAGCAAAAGCAAACTCCTTTCAGTAGCTGTAAGGTCTACATCTTTTATGAATTTCAGTTCTTGTAGATCCGAGAACTCTTGAAGCATGAAGTCTATTTGTGAAAAAAATAGTCCATCCTCAATCTCCTCCGTCTCGTAGCTTTCAAATGTATTATACACTACTTCCAAAAATGTACTTAGTGTTTTATCTTCAGGTGTAAGACGTGGGATTGGTCTCCCTTTTATTGCACTTGTCAGCACCTTCTGTTTAATAGCATATCTGGCTTTATCGTTTCGGTCATACTCTTTGCTAACGATCCCTGCCCTGAGGAGGACAGAGATTGCCTCATGCAATACCCCCATAAAGGGCAAAGAGGCGCCAAGCCATTCATTAATGTCAGCAACTTCAAGAGGGCGGTTTCCCATTGCGCTGTTGTAAAGAATTGGGGTTAGTATCAGACAGCTCACTCTGTCTATTCCAAAATAACTTTCCAATGTTGTAAAACTTTCATTCAAAGTATTGCTATCCAGCGTTTTGACTCCTTTTGATTTACAACTAAAATAGAGGTTATTGGCATGACATAGAAGCTTATTATCAGAGCTATTATCAACGGGAATTTTTTCTGTCAATTTTTTCCTTGCCATAAGCTAAATAATTTTGAGGGTAACAAAGTTAAAATAATTTGTTTATTCAAAAAATAAAATATTTATATTTGATTAAAATTTTCATATGCTTCTTCTTCTTGGCACACCTATTAATATCGCTGAAACACCCAATTTATTGGTTCGTTTAGGTGATTTATTTGAAGTTTATTGGGGCCCCGCCGATAGTCCTAGGAGCTGCTATACTGGCCCTCACGGGCAAAAAGTTATTATGGTGCGATTGAGCTCCATGGAAGCTAGTAGTCGCGCTAATGTTGTAGATTCTGGGACACTTACTTTAAAATCGGTTGACGAACTGCAGCAAAGGGAGAAAATATTAAATAGAAAGCGACAGGCAATCGGCAGTAAAAAAACATATTTACTTGAAAGGCAGTTAAAAGACACTACACTTTTTTTAAGAAATAATGACTTATTAGTTCCAATTAAGGGAATAACAAGAGTGATTGAGGTTCAAGACAATATGGATGCGAGCCCGGTAGCATTGGTCCCTTGCCAACATTTCTTGTTGTTACGAAAAAGACTCATTCATACACAAATTTTTACTCCATATTTGACTATGATAGCTAAGCTTCTTTTAGAGAGGATTGGCAAAGAGCGTTACAAAATTAAAGCCGACGAAGTTGAAGGCAGATACGGCCTGTTTAATACGTTTACTAAAAAAGATATAGTCTCAATTAGTTTTCACATACACGCTGATTATAACACCCAAAAAGCGGTATACGAATCACTTACCAAATTGGCAAAAGATATTCAGCCACTATACGAGGTTTATGAATCATTCCGAGATGAGCTATTCCACAAATCAATGATGGGTATTAATGACTTTAAAATTTAAATTTTAGCTTATGTCATTGCAGTTGCTCAAGTATCTAAATAGAGGTAAAAAAGGACTATTTAATAATTGGCTTCAGGAGTTTAAATCAGATCCTAGAATTGCATGGTATCCCTCCGCTGGAGTAGATTTCCGGCCTTTAATGTTTTTGCATCCTTTATCTACTTCACTTGTGAGTGGAGAACCCGATTTTCCAGAGATTTTTCTTTTTACTGATTATTTTCCATGGACAGATTCAAAATTTCTGGATTCTCCGGTGATATATAAGGATCTACAAACCGAAGTGAGCGTTACTAATCTTGAGCAGCTTTCTGATCTTCACATTCCGCTTGATCCAGAGGTTGTTCATTTTCCGGATGGTAGCCACGCTACCAATAAAGTAATTTTTATGAAAATAAAAATTACGAGCCGAGAATTAGGGACCATTTATTATCCGGTTTTGTATGCATTTGTTCAAAATGAGTCTTTTTATAGCAGCGTTTTAGAGCCATATCATGCTCGTATCTCACATATTATTCACGTACGATACGGTGGTGGGATGGGAGGTGGCGGGAGCGCTCGGGGCACCTGGATTCTTCACGTTTTAGCTAAATTACATACACAAGAACTAATTGCAGACAACCATGATATAGGACTGGGAGTTTATAATAGTGGACCTGGCGATGAATTTTTTTTAAGAAAACATCCAAGCTTGCCCAAAATGCCGTATCAAAATTTACAAGCAATCCGAACGACACAAGGTGAGCAGTGGTCAAACTATGGTGATGTAATATGGTATCTAGTTCAGTAAGAATAAGTATAAAATAATAACGGAGGGAAAGGAGATGCAACCACTTAGTTTTAGAAAATATGAAAAATCGATCAGTGAGTATGCTACAATGATCGATAATATGCTAGAAGATTGGGCTTGGGAAGCCGAATCCCCTATGTATCAAAAAGCGCTTTTTTATAAGAATCGGCTTTCAGAAAAATTATATCCAGAAAGAGCGACAACTTGTACTATAAAAGAACTCATAAGTCATGAATTGGCTTGGGTTGGCGTAGACCTTCCCAATTTACTGACACTTTTAATCAAGGAATATCCTTTTCACTTTAGTCCTTTTATTTTAGAGTGGTATTTGAAGGATTCAAAAATTGGAGAAACCGACGTACGAGCTTGCGTATACGAGGATCCAAGGATGCCTTTTTATTACATTTTACATGTGGATCTATTTCAGGATTACATGCTATTGCATAAAGGGACAGGACGATTATTAGATCTTAGGTGGCATGATATTTGTCCATCACCCACACCATCGATAATAAATGGAAGGCTTCTGACAAAACAATTCGCAGATTTTGATTTTTGTTCTCTAAAAATTGACGACCATACATTCGGAATAGAACCCAGTGTGAGCATTATTAATATCGAAGAAGTTAAATTATATGATCAATTAATAATACCTATCGATACAAATGTTGATTATATGTACATTCCCTGTAAAAGAGAGGACGATTTTTATTTCAATCAAAAAATTGTTGGAATGTTAAAGAGTAATTATAACGGTTGTTTAAAAGTAAGAGAAGATAACAATTCTGATAACACTATAGTTACAGATGATTTTGACGACTTACCATTTTAGCCATTAATATTAATAGCTAACTATAAAGGTTAGGCATAAAAATATTTTATAACTTCAAACTATAAAACATGACCTTATGGAGTTTTTATTAAGTTTATTATTATTAGGATTAGTAGTGGGTTTATTTGTAAGAAAAAAAGGTGATAGCTTTACAGATACTATTCAGTCTGGTTGTTTTTCACTTTTTGGATTGCTTATTTTACTAATTATGGTTATTCTAGCTTTAATTATTTGGAAGGGCTAGAATCAAAAAAATATCCCTAAGATAGTTTTTTGTACTTAAAGAACTTTATTTAACTGAGGGGCTACTTAAACAACTTCTACTGTTTTACAAGCACATTATATTTACGATTTACACATATTGATTTTAAATTTAGTCTTAAGTAAAAAACAGTCATTTTTTATTTCATTATTTAACTCCTTTGTGTTGATTGTAAAGCTTCTCACATATTTTATCTAATGAGTTATATAGAGCTTTATCTAATTGAAAACATTTTGATAGAAGACTTAGTGCCACTACTACATGAAAAAGTACTTCATTTTCCTTTTTTGAAATTCGCTCTTTAAAATTTATTTGTGTGCTACCTTTTTTTGATTCAGAAACTACCACTTCGTGGGTATTTTCATCAATTGCAAATAATCTTGTCATCTTTTAATATTAGATGTGATAATCTGATTCAATGTAGGTGGCAGCGATAGGAAGGATTATTCGTAAGATTTTTACATCTTGTACCTTTTTTTGTTATGCCTGTGCATTGATGTGAAGTATTTAATTGTGCTTGAAGATTTATTTTCTTCTTTTTTGTATTTTCATCGCAGCAGTTAATTCCTACAGTTCTATTATGAATCTTGCAATAGCAACTATTTGACTTACTACGATTGCATTTTTGACATAATAATTGAATATTTATCTGATTACTACTACCCCCGCAAGAGTATGGCACAATGTGGTCAAACTCAAGTTTTATTGTGCTTTGACAGCATTTACATTTGCCACCATCTCTTGTGTATACAATCTTCTTAGTTATAGATGAAATATTACGTCCTTGGGAATAGCAATTAAGACTTGCAATAACTAAAAATACGCCAAGAAATATTTTATACATTTTGGTCTGTGATATAGTTATAGTTATTGTATTAGTGCGCAATTAGGTTGACATTTCTTGAAATATTTTTCGGAATGTTATGGGCCTATTTATTTTTTTAAATGTTTCACGAGTTCCTCCTGTTCCAATAATAGTGATATCACCTAAGCCTAAAATTCTACCAACTATAGTTTGATTGACATTTACACTTTCAATTTTTGTTAGATTCATTTCTAGGGTTTTTCTTGAGATAAAACCCGTTTTAATAATCACCCGTTTATTTGTGATTGCAAACTCATTATAGTAAAGATCGATCAAGGGGGAAATGAATAATGTGAAAACGCTTCGAAGTGAAATAAATATTACCCAATGATGGTTTGTTTCATATTTAATATATTCTTCACGCACTAAGTTGTTTTTAACATAATTACCCATATTAATTAATTTATCTTCTATGAAGTTTAAAAATATTTTTAATTGAACATATGGCAATAGTAATACTTATTTAGGAAATTATTTTAACTCATTTTTCAATTTTTACTATGTATCAATTTAAATTATTCAAATCGAATTTGAAAAAGTAAGGCATTTGAATTCTTTCCTTTATTCATATTTAGATAGTTACAGTGTTGGCATTAGAGCTTCTTACATTCTCTGCAATTGATTTTATCTTTTGAAAATCTTTTCATTATAACATTTATTTCACAAAATCAAAAACATATTCAGCCATTTGTTTCGTTATAAAAAATATGAAAACCTTTTTATTCCCGCTCATTAGTTTTTTTTCTCTCTTAAGTATAGCCCCTGAAAGTCAAAAACCTCCTCCTTATCCGGCAATTGACCAAATTCATCGCAAAGTGTGGAAGGCGGATATAGGTCGAACTTCCTTTAGAACTAATTTATGCACGAATACAAATCTTCTTGTTATAGGTTCTAATGGCGATTATTTCAGGGATGGGGGTATAATTGATGTAAAGTCTGGTGTTTATTACATTAACCCTATGAGTGGTAAAATTTTACACTTAGTGAGCAAAGGTAAGTGGGGTGATTTTGATGTTAATGGCACACTCGTTTACGGTGATAGAGTTTTTTTCGGAAATGATAACGAGGAATTTATATGTGCTGATTTAAACGGCATTGTTAAATGGAAAAATCTAGCATCAGGTGATATTGAGGCTGAGCCAGTTATGATTGATATAAGTGGTAATAAGATAATTGTTTATGCTACAGAATTAGGAGAAGTTAAGGCTGTCAATCCTGAAAATGGTAAATCTGTGTGGTCTTATTTTACACCTGGATTTAGCGGTTGGCGAGAAGGAGACAGTCGCCCAATTTTTAAGGTAAAAGCTTTTTTGTCTAGCACTGAATCATTTTTTACAAAGCCTGTGCTAGCCGACGTAAACAAAGATGGCGTCTCTGATATTATTTATTCCTCTCTACCCAATGATATCGTGTGCATTAGCGGTCGTAACGGCACTCTTTTATGGAATTTGAAACAGAATGATGATTCATATAGCTATAATATTGACTATCAAAAAATAGATGGTACAACTGAGTTTTGGCTGTCAACCTCAACTTATGACCCCCAATCGAAAAAGTCTTATTTATCTATAACTAGAATAAACGAAAGGGGTGAAATTCTGGGTAAAATTCCAATTCAGGAGTCTGGTAGTTCAAGTTTTTCTCTTAACTCCCTCTCTCTTGATGATGGGAAAAGGATATATGCTACGGAGGATTCTCTATTTATCGTTGAAAATCTGAATCTTAAAAATACCATTTACATTGGTGATACATTTCACATTAAATCCTACTGGGATACTGAAGAGCGTACTGTAAACAGAGTTTACCGTGATCAATTATTTAGCTCTCACTCTTTTAAGTATAAAGGCCAAGATAACTGTATTGCTTTATTAAGTCAATATGATTTGGCCAATTACGAAAATGGGTTCCTAACCATAGTTTCTCTAAATAATAAAAAAGTAGTTGCTAGACTAGCTTTACCAGGTACAAGCGAGATGCCTCCTCAAGTAGGTGACTTTAATAGGGATGGGATTACAGACCTTTTAGTAAACTGTTCTGATGGTAGACTTTATTGCTATCAACTCAATTAATCATTTATGAAAAAAATCGATAGGGTTGGAGGTATTATAAGTTTATTATTTTTACTGGGTTTAATTGGTTTGATATTTGGTTTAAAGCGTTGCAATAGTAGCAATGCTAAACTGCATGGAATTGAACCATTGCACTCCAGCATAGATATCCCATTTATTAATTTTGAAATTAATGCTTCAAGAGATACGGTAATTTATACCTCAACAGGTACGTCTCTTACATTTTTAGCTGGCACATTGGTTACAAAAACTGGGACAGTTATAATAGGAAAAGCGACCGTAAGGGTTAGAGAATTTCACGATGCAATTTCTATCTTAAGAGCTGGTATTCCAATGCGATTACAAGCTGACAGAAATGCTTTTTTACAATCGTCGGGAATGTTAGAGATAAAGGCTTTTCAAAATGGTGAAGAATTAGAGGTTGGTTCAGGTAAGTATATTAATTCTGAGCTTGCTTCTTACCGTGCTACAAAAGAATATCAGTTATATTTTTTAAAAGATAATAATGATTGGAAGACGGATGGAACGTTTACTACTAAGCCTAATTTACGAAAGAAAAGTCGTCTTATAGAATTATTACAATTACAGAAAAAGAATAAAGCGAAGAATGAAGCCCAAGATATAGTTTTTGAACTTTATGGTGATGAAGATGCAGCTCCAGAGCTAGAACCCTGGAAGGGTCAAAAATGGAAAATTTCGAAGTACAAAGTTACTCAAGAGGTTGTAGAAGCACTTAGTATCAACTGGGATAGCATTAAGGTTGTTAAAGTAAATGAAAGTAAGTTAAAATATAAGTTGGCATTTTGGAAAAAAATGTATCAACCTGATGATAATACCGAAATTGTAAAACAATTTTTTGTAGATGTAATGCCAGTTAGTGATAAGTATACAAATAGAGAAATGTCTTTGACAATGAAAAATCGTTTTTTGAAAGCGGATAGTGTTCAGAAAGAAATTGAAAATGAAACGGCGCGATTAAATAAAGAAGCAGATTTACTAAATGCCTTCAAAATAAATAAAATGGGACTGTGGAATATTGATCGGCCCTTAAGTTT
>Ga0169931_10014869_pt1 | contig 10474 bp, 8 predicted proteins | sample Kivu_15m_20L_FD_129675 | JGI IMG/M metagenome (GOLD analysis project Ga0169931, IMG submission 129675) | Freshwater microbial communities from Lake Kivu, Western Province, Rwanda to study Microbial Dark Matter (Phase II) - Kivu_15m_20L... | ecosystem: Environmental > Aquatic > Freshwater > Lake ... | reverse complement strand
CACCTTCTCCGCGTACCGGTCATAGTGCAACACTTTTAAAAGATCAGAAAACAATTTTAGTCTATGGTGGATGGGATCCCTGTGCGGATGAACACACGGGGCTTAATTCGAAAAAGGGTTCGAGAAAAGTGGAAAAGCCCGAAAATGAAGACAAAATTTATGGTGACAGCTTTCTGTTATGCACAGAAACCTGGACGTGGCGACAAGGTCCACCTCCTTCGTTTTGGAATTTACGTGATGGATGTAGTAATAAATATGACAAGAGAACTGGACATGATGCTGCTCTTGTTGAAAGAGATGCCAGTGGAAATCGCAGTCTTGTAGCCTTTGGTGGCAGATCATCCGATGATACGTTTGCGAATGATTTCCAATATTTTTGTTATTGAAGGGTTGCTATTTTTAATTATGTCACTTATGCAGAATCTAATAACCACAGTCAACCATATTTTTTGTGCGGCTTTTCAGCTACTTCATAATTATACAATGCTAATCAACTCCAAAGCCCATCTAGCTCATGTATGAAATATACCGTATTAGCCCTAACCCTAACACAGAACTAACTGATGGTGCGTTGCAAGTTGCAATAACAGCAGATATTCTTTGTATCGCTCCCTCCCATCAACAAATTTAACAAGGTGCTTGATCCAAAGGAAACAATGCCTCCAAATACGCATTCTTCTCTGAATTCATGTACTGTTGAAAAGGATTGTCGAGATCAATCTTTATCGGCTTGTAAGTCAGAAATTGTCATGAACTCACCGCAACGCCTTTCCGACCAAGGAATGAATAAAAGTCAACTGGATGTGATGGAATCAAAATCCATTCCTGTTGATTCCTCTGTGCGTACTCAAAATAATGCTCATAGCCTCAGTGCATATCCATCAGACGCATACGCTTATGGGTATAGTTATCCATCACAACTACCGCCACAATATACCATGTCACCATATTATGCCTCATCTCCATATACATCGTACAACATTCCCACGAATAATAACCCTTGGGGATCATATCCTCAACTTCCACCTGGAGTAGTAGGTGGTGGAGGAAGTAGCTTTGTTACGAACACAATTCAAATTCTCTTTTCTATACAATCAGTTCTCTTCTCATTGGGTCAAGTAGTTCAAATCATCGGTTCGAATACTATTGCCATGGATCATTTGTATCATCAATGTAATACGTTATTTCGATCTTGGCTGGGGAAAATACAACATATCACTTCTCAACCACAATGGTCACTGGAATCTACAAAAGATTCATCGCCAAATACCAGTTTATGCCGAAATGATGACACAGAGAAGACAAGACGTAAAATGAAAGCAATACGATATGGTTTAATGTTAGGTGCCTCGTTTATAGGTTGTCGATGGATACATAGTTGGTGGAAGAAACGATCTGAATACCTTCGATACTTGCAATATTATCAGGAAATGGCCTCGAAAGTTAAAAATACTCCAGTCTAAGAAGTAAAGTAAATGTGTTGCTGGAGCGAAAGCGATTTCTAGCTAAAACTAGCTGGGCCTTTACGTACATATATATAAACAATATGTAATACAATGATTCAAAGAGTATTACGATCACTTTAACACACTTTTTCCTCTACTGGTTTGAGTATACAATTTACATATCTGAAACTTGATCCATCATTTATCAATTTCGAGACAAAGCATCAACTTCCAAGATACGATCACAAAAACCAATTACATACTCTTCCAAAACCTTTTTATCTTCTTCGATCAAGGTAGGTTCCATCAATAATGTCTCAATTAGTAAACCTGCAGATCGATAACAAGATCTTGCTGCATCAAAATGACCCAATAGTTGTTTCACAGCACCATCACGCCCATAATCTAGTGCGTGATTATAAATTACCTCTTCTACCTTTCGCACTCGTTGACTTTTAGTCACAGACGAAAGGACCTTGGATAATTGTTGATTCGCTGCATCCGCACGATCTAAAATACATTTGAATTGACTTGAGAGCCAATGACAACTCCCCTCACATCGTTTACGAAAATGCTCTGAAGATTCGAAATCTCCCATTCCACTAGATGTTCTCAGTGCAGTCGAGGAATAGGACAAGAATGTACGCGGTACTGTAATATTAGCCACTTCCAAGGAGGCCCATTCAGACAATAACCTTTGTACAGCATGAATAGAGCTTTTGAGCATGGACATGGATTTGACATAGCATGCCAAGGCTTCCTCAAAACAAACGTCAGACGATTCTGTTGCAGTAGGATTCGGGATCTTTTTCTTAGATGACCATGAATGGACAACTGGATCATTTCTTATTGGGATCGTTGGGAGAGAGAAGATTTGATTCGGTGAAGTATCACCCATAGCGAAAGGCATATCATGGTCATTTTCATCGTCAGATGTTCTAGATTCAGTTGTTTGAATAGCGGTTGACATGTCAAACATTTTCCTTTGAAATCGGCTCAAATCCTCTGTAGAATTATTCGTTTCTTGTTGTATCATGAAAAAAGGTGCGTATGGCGACGGCTTCTCAATAGAATCCTGTTGAGATGGCAACAAGAGAATGGACTTCATACCTATCCAAGCTCTATTATCTCCCAATAGGGCCACTTGAATCGCCCGTCGACCTATATCCTCAGCAGTAGCAAGTGTTTTGATCAGCATCCCTACTGATGATGTATTCCGAGAAATATTACTTCCAGTCGGTGTAAGACTCAGACGATGTGTCCGCGCTTCCATGTCAGTTTCTAAAGTAGATAATTGATTTACAGTTGATACGTAGGTAGCGCTATTTCTCCTTGAATTGGGAAGTGATGGAGATGAGCTCATCCATCCCATTAATGCAACCCCTGTTCCTGGACTTGTACTAAGTAATCCCTTGAACATTTTGGATGCTAAGGATGGTGATTTCGTGGGGTTCGTTGCGGTCTGACAAGTATTTCTTGTAGGAACGACATCCCGGGGGACAGGTATAGATAGTGTTTGTGATGATGGGAATGGAGGTGACGAGATCATTTTTTGCATAGCTCTATTAGCATTACCTTGATGTAATGATGGAGATATTTTACCACAACCGTCATCACTCTTTAATGATGGAGAATCAGAGTCTTGAGAACTTGCAAACTCTACGATTACAAATTCATTTTCCTCTGGTGTATGATTCACATACACTTTGGGTTGCTGGGTTAATGGCATTGAGTGATTAATTACTGCTATCGTGCATGTATTTGTTAGATGAGGTAGGGCTTCGAATTCGGAGATTTTCCGCTCCATCAATGCTGAATTATCTAAAGACAACGGCGACAAGGGATGAGCCATTTTGTCTGTTATATTTATTGACAAAATACTGGGTGGACTGGGTTCCAACGGTGCAAATGACGAATGAGATATCGCGGTCCTATATACAGATGTCGGATGTCGTAAAGCTTGCGAAGGTGCGTTGTTATCCGGAGTAAAGGTAGAGGTAGAAATCCTCTTTACTGTCGCGATAGATGTGTCGAGATTTGATGCATAATGTCGAGAAGAAGAAGTTTTCTTAATAGCCAACGGTTCATTCATACAAGTATCAGCTGAAGCCATTTGAGTTTGGGATTCTTCCAAAACAGCACTTTCACAAGAGCTTGTATGATTTTCCTCTACTTCAGAGATAGGACCCAGACTGCTACTCCGTGAGGTAAGAGATCCTCTTGATGTAAAGGGAATAGGTTGCATAGAATCCAAACCATTCGTTACCTCAGAAAATGTAGCATTAGCTGAACTTCCCGAGCATCCAAGGCTCACAAAAGCTTCCGTGGCTTCGAAGAATTCATGGAAACCAGCTCGATGCAAAGGATTGCGATTTAGTAATAACCTTAAAAGGGTGACACATTCTTTACTTACACGAACATCACGTGGTAATCGCACAGGCTTATGCTGTATATTATGAAGTAAATCCAGATGATTTTCACCTGTAAATGGCGGATAACCCGTAATCATTTCAAAAAGAACTGCACCTGCACTCCAAAGGTCAGCTTTTGCATCATATCTATACAAAAACAAAAATTAGCAAGAAAATAAAGTAAGGGACAGGTAAAATATACATCCACGTAATCAAACGAAAATGAACGATATATACCGTTTATGTTGAAGAATTTCAGGTGCCATATAAAGCGGTGAGCCACAAAGTGTATCCGCTAAAGATGATGATTGTAAATGTCTAGCAAAACCAAAATCTGCAATTTTTAAATGAAATTTTTCAGATGGATAATTGACTTTTCGTCTATATTCCTCGTCCACTTCAGCTTTACATATATCTTCTTCTTCATCCACCGGTAGTAATCCCGTCAAGAGTAAATTTTGAGGTTTGATATCTCTGTGGATTAAATGACGTTGATATAAAAAATCTAATCCAGCAGACAGATCTCGCATTAGTCTCCGTGCTAACTTTTCACTTATGCGTCCTGCCTTCCGACTACGTATTAGCTGTTGCACGTCACCACCAGAACAAAATTCTAAAATGAGAAAAAAATGTTGCTCAGTATTTTGAACTTCCTTTAAACAAACAATATTTGGATGACGATACGTCCGAAGAATATTTATTTCCATTTCTAGATTCTCTAAGACTACAGATAATGGTAAAGTGAGTAAATACGTCCATTTAATTAAAATGATGGATTTCCTTGTCAGCGCACGAACCTTTCTTAGTCATTTTCTCAGACTGTCTATGGATAACTTTAATCGCGGCTACAGTAGACTCATCCTCCGAAGTTGATGTATTACATTCCTGTGATGGTTTCAGTTTTACAGCTTTAAAAACTGTAGCGAAGGATCCGGATCCTAAACGTTCTTGTAGAAGATATTCTCCGACTTGTCGACAAGCAATGCCTGCAGATAGGTACGATTCGGTATAATTCCGATCAGTTGGTAGCGTAAAGGACATGGTATTTACGATGATATAAACTTTGCCGGATCTGATTCACAAACTGTAAACTTTGTTCGTGTAGTCATGTAATAAATTTTGCCTGATTCAAAGAATAAACATAGACTTGGTTATTGAAGGTATTGAAAATAAAGAGGTATGTTATTAACAGTATTTAAGCATGGTAATGTGTCATCATTTGTTCGTTTGATTCTATCATAGCATCATGACGATCGACGAATGTTCGCGTCGATCACAGAAAAAACTTCAAACTAAGGGATGTAATGATAAAGCTATATCAAGATAGCGTTAAAAAGAGAATACAGTACCGAGGCTTTACAGTATGTACATTCGTACGTAGTACCTGAATCGTAGCCTGTATAGGTGACGTCATGGGCATCAAACATTACGCCTGAGCTTTCTCTCACGCAGGTTGATAGATGGACGACTATACGACCAATATAGTAATAATCCAGGAAAATTATTTAGTCAGTTTGTCATTAATAGACTCATTCAATCTATCAAAAAGATGAGATCAGCAACTATGAAGATGTACCTGCTGTTAGCAGCAGTGCCTGCTCAGGCGTTTGGCTTACAGTCAGCTCGTGGTTGTCGAGGAGGTTCCGCGACGGCTGTATGTCCTCCATCAACAAATGCGCTTAAGATGTCGTCGTCTGTCTTGACGGAGCAAGGTGTTTATACCCCGTCTTCTGTGAAGGTAAGAATTTGGCTCGATATATTCTTTCTTATCCTACTAGTACAATTCTATACGTTTCCATGTCACATAAATCAGTCACCAGCTGATATTTATGCAGGAGCCGTGAAGCTGGGCACCATGAAAGCAAAAGCATCAGCTGGAAAGATTTTTAGGCTTGGACTTATATCTGGCGCACACATTGGTTTTGGGGCTTATCTAGCTCTTTCAGTGGGAGGTGCTTTACCTGGTTTACAAGCTTCTAATCCAGGTTTAGCGAAATTAATCTACGGGGCGGTTTTTCCTTTGGGTCTAATGATGACGACTATTACAGGTGGTGAACTATTCACAGGCAACACCGCGTTGGTGTGTATGATCTCTTCTTTTCGCTTGCTCTTATTTCTTCATCGTTGACGTGCATGACGATGATTTTTCATGCTATCTCACTGAATCAATTATTCCATTCAAAACCCAAATTAGGTGACAACATCTTGGATGGAGGGACAAATCAAATTAAAGGAGTTGCTGAAATCTTGGTCTGTCTCATATGTTGCCAACTTCATCGGATCTATTGTTTTTGCTGCTCTTGTTCTAAAGGCAGGAACACTCTCTGCGTCGACTCTTCCTTTGAGTATTGCATCAACAAAAGTATCATTACCATTTACTGTTGCTTTTACGCGATCCGTCCTGTGTAATTGGCTTGTTTGCATGGCAGTGTACATGTCATCTGGTTGCTTGAGTATGACTGGAAAGATGGTTGCCATGTGGTTCCCAATCTGTGCATTTGTTACTATGGGACTTGAACACAGTGTGGCGAATATGTTTTTTATTCCACTGGCTATGATGAGTGGTGCTGATATTTCTATCTCACAATTTCTTCTGAAGAATCTCATACCGGTCACTCTCGGAAATATTGTTGGTGCAATAGTCTGTGTCATGGCTCCTTTTGGAACGTCGTTCGGTAACTGGTTGAAAAACGATTCATTTGAATAAGTATCCTCAAACTATCGCCATAAAAATAATTATTTCCCTTATAAATTATTATCCTTATTTTCTTAGTTATAATTGATTTGTGTTAATATCTCTCTATGTCACTAGGTGATGATATATCATTAAGATTACTGCTAATCTGATGAGATGTAATGGTTAAACATATTGCAAGTTTGAGGGAAATGACTGAGGAAGAGCTATTCTTACTGCTACGACGTTTCTCATAGGCCTACATGGACTACACACTAGGAATCGTATAAAATACTAGTGCAAAGTACAAACTTTTGGTCCTATCCTCCAATGAATCGGAGCTACTGATTGGAAATTTAGTGCGGGGATGAGAAGATTGGAGATTAGATAGAGGATCTTACTGTGCAAATGCATATCTGAAAATAAATACTAAACTCAATTCTATCGGTAATTTATGCATTTTTCTTGACGCTTTACGATTTTGATTCATTCATATTTTGAAATTATTGATTAGAAATTGGAAATCGCAGAAGTCGGAAAATTTCAAATTCAAGTCTATAAAAAAGACAACACTATTATGATCATTATTATTATTGCACGACAAAGATAATTGCGTTTACAGTATTATTGCCGACTTATGACTTTTATGACACTCCTCTTTATGACGTCCAGGTTTCTGTCACAAGAAGAATGATGTGCTTCAAGTCCTGACGTCATGGCACTGTTGTTTATACTGTAGTGATATACATACAACACAAGAGTTCCTTCTTTTATCATTACATGAGATCATGATGATGCTATATACTGTTTTGTACCCGACTCAAATTATCAATCAAGTGCACAGGGGACCATCTATCTCATCGTTTCGAATTAACTCCAGGGCTGATCCGCTCCGGAAAAGGATAAAATTACATGTAAAGCTAGATTCGGATGAAAACGATGATTTCTTTACTTCATCTGTGAAGGTATGTTTACATTTTCATGTTATCTAATATCCTCATGTCTACGATATCACACGCATCATACAGCTCCTTTTATTGATCATTTAGTCTCCACAAGATATGTATTCAGGAGTTGTCAAGCTCGGTATATCGAAAGCCACTGCATCAAATGCAAATATATTTAAGCTGGGACTCGTCACTGGCCCGTTTATAGGCTTCGCAGCTTGCTTCGCCATGACTGTTGAAGGTGCATGTCAAGGTATTCAATGTTTGAATCCCGGACTTTCGAAATTAATATATAGTATGATATTCCCTATGGGTATGTTGATGACAACCATCACTGGTGGTGAACTATTCACAGGCAATACCCTTACAACAACAACAGCTTGGATCGAAGGGAAAATCAAGTTGATAGATCTTTTGAAATCCTGGACGATATCGTATGTATCTAACCTTTTGGGATCCGTTCTATTTGCAGCTCTTGTTATGAAAGCAGATATACTTCCTAGATACTCTCTTCCTTTAAGTATCGCGTACGCAAAAGTTGCGTTACCTTTTGATGTAGTTTTTATACGATCAGTGTTATGTAATTGGCTTGTTTCTATGGCGGTGTATATGTCCTCAGGTTGTTTATCAATGACTGGCAAAGCGATTGCTATTTGGTTTCCTATATGTGCCTTCGTGTATATTGGTCTCGAACATAGCGTGGCTAACATGTTTCTTATCCCATTCGGGATGATGAGCGGCGCAGACATCACAGTGTCACAGTTTCTTATGAAAAATTTGGTTCCAGTTACTTTGGGTAACTTGGTTGGCGCAATCTTATTTGTCATTACTCCTTACGCTACGTCATTTGGAACGTGGTTGCAGAAACATAAGCGCTGAAGATCTATAAAAATAAATTGATTACAAATCTATTTTATTAAATAAACTTTAGTAAACTTTAAATCAGTTGCACTACACCTATTTTTCTCTTGTCGATGGATGATTTTTCATAGTCAGTCAAAACTTTTAGATACCGTCGCATAAGGTCTGGAATTCGCTCTGGAGTTCATCGTTCAATGTTTGGTAAAATTTGTTGATAACATCAGCGGGACTCTTTGGATCAACATACTTAGCGTCAACAACCTTTTGGATGACAGGGCCAAGAGCTGTCTTGATGTGAGCGTAAGTAAGCTTAGCATCAGCTGGGGAATCCGCAATCGACTTTTGGCACAAATCATAGAATGTAATGATCGAAGAAAGCATACCCACACTCTTTGGCAGAGGGCAAGTATAATCATGCTCAGTAAACGCATTTTGCGCCAAGAAATCTTCACGGATAAGCTTGGCAACTTCCATAACAACCTTTTGATCTTCAGATAGGGATTCTTTTCCAACAAGTTGGACAATCTCAGACAAGTTATCCTCTTGTTGAAGAATGTTACGAGCTTGGTTACGAAGATATCCATAACGCGAATCCATTTTGTTGAAGAAGGGTTCAAGAACCTGCATATATTTGGTGTAAGAAATGAGCCAATTGACAGATGGAAAGTGTTTTCTTTGAGCAAGCTTCTTATCCAAACCCCAGAAAACTTGTACGATGGAAAGGGTAGCAGCGGTAACGGGATCTGAGAAATCTCCTCCAGGCGGAGATACGGCTCCGACAACAGTTACTGTTCCTTCACGATCTGGAGAACCAAGACAAGAAACACGTCCAGCTCGTTCGTAGAAAGCAGCAAGACGTGCACCAAGGTATGCTGGATAACCAGAGTCAGCAGGCATTTCACCCAGACGACCAGAGATTTCACGTAAAGCTTCAGCCCATCGAGAGGTTGAGTCAGCCATCATCGATACGTTCATTCCTTGATCACGGAAGTATTCAGCGAGAGTAATACCAGTGTAGATAGAAGCCTCACGTGCAGCCACAGGCATGTTGGAAGTATTAGCGACAAGGGTGGTACGTTTCATGATACCAACCTCTCTCTCCTTCCCAGTAATCTTATCCTTGACAGTCATGGTAAGCTCAGGGAAATCGCATAACACCTCAGCCATTTCATTTCCACGTTCACCGCAGCCGACGTAAACAATGGCATCGGAGTTAGAAAATTTGGAAAGAGATTGAGAGATAACAGTCTTTCCGCAACCGAAAGCTCCAGGAACAGCACAAGTTCCACCCAAGACAGACGGGAAAAGACCATCAATAACACGGAGACCAGTGATCAAGGGTTGGTTACCAGGAAGCTTTTCAGCGATAGGACGAGGTCGGCGTACTGGCCAGAAATGAGAAAGTGTTAAAGAATGGGTTCGATCATAGGCTTCATTGTAAACCTCCATAACAACATCATCCACACTATATGTTTCGGATTTATCTGTACCCGTTGCATAGAGTTTCGAAACAGTACCATAGACGTTTGGTGGACAAATAATTTTATGAGAATCAATAATCTCGTTCTCGAATACAACACCGATGACATCTCCTCCAGCGATGGGCATACCCTCCTTGATGTTGGAAGGAGTGAACGTCCACCGTTTGTCTCGTGAAAGAGACGGAATATCTACACCCTTAGGCACATACACATCCCCAGTACCTTGAAAGATATGCTCGAGAGGACGTTGAATACCATCGAAAATGGTTTCCATAATACCCGGTCCAAGTTCTACAGACAGGGGTTGTTTCTTACGAAGAACTGGATCTCCAACAGTCAAACCAGAAGTATCCTCGTAGACTTGAATAGAAGCAGTATCACCCTCAAGCTTAATAATCTCACCGACAAGTTTGGAATGTCCTACACGAACAAGTTCGTACATGGCAGCTCCGGACATACCATCAGCAACGACAAGGGGACCTGACACCTTAAAGATGAAACCATAGTCTGATTCCTTTTCAGTTTCCGAGTAACTCATTTGATATTTCTGTAGATGTAGGAAACGGACGTGTGAGGGGGTTAGAGGTTTGTGATAACAAACGAGACGAACAACATTTATTCGGTTTGTCGATAGTTTACTCTGGGGATGCCAGAT
>Ga0169931_10014868_pt1 | contig 10476 bp, 6 predicted proteins | sample Kivu_15m_20L_FD_129675 | JGI IMG/M metagenome (GOLD analysis project Ga0169931, IMG submission 129675) | Freshwater microbial communities from Lake Kivu, Western Province, Rwanda to study Microbial Dark Matter (Phase II) - Kivu_15m_20L... | ecosystem: Environmental > Aquatic > Freshwater > Lake ... | reverse complement strand
AATGGTATTCTGTGCGAAAATCGATGACCTTTATATTTTTCTTTTGAATCTGTGATTTTTTCTTAGTTTTCAACTAACTTTTTTCTAATTTTTTATTTTAAATCTGTGAGCTATTGTCGAGAAAGCTAATCGTTTTCATATATTGTGACTGATTGAATGCTTCCTTGATATTTATCAAGCAGTCCCTTAATATGATAGTAATCTTCCTTTGCTATACTAAGATCTAAAGAAGTGGTCTCTAGTTCAGTCATAGTCGATTCGAATTTTTTTGACTAAAAATCATATTGTATAGATTTAAACTGTCATATTAATTTTTATAAAGCTGCAACAAAATGCCATTATGAGTCACACTATTGCCTTCAATATATTAAACAAAAATGATATCAAATATTTTTATTTGTTTGATATTAAACATACAATACAATATATCTTTTTTAATCACAATTCTTAACTTTGACTTTTTCCTGCCTTAATTTAGATCATTTTATTTTTAGAAAATAGTTCCCATTGATCGTCATAGTGATCTAACTTACAAAACAATTACCTGAAAAGACGTATTAACTACTTCCTGAATCCACAATAAACCAACTTTTTTAATTCTAAGCTAAACTGTATACAGCTCTATAGGTGGCTCTATGGTTAATTTCGAAAACTCCAAACTAGACTTTGTTCATCTTGCCTACATTAACCGTATTAATGTTTCCGCTTCCAGGAAAAGTTCTATCATACAAGAATTTCAAAGGAGAAGATCCGAAAGGCAAGTGATGCATAACATCTTGATGATATTTTCCCCACTTCCATTTATTTTGTAAACTTGTTTTGAAAAAACTGGTAAGATTAGCTTACATTTTATTCCATGCTTGGTTTAGTTAATCAATTTTATTATGCGATTTGATTTAGTTTAGAATCCTTTGCTGGTTATGATGAAAAGTCATTATGCTCATGTTTTGAGTTTTGTGGGGCTTTGTTAGATGATGGTACTCAAACATTAAGATTTCGTACATGGTCGCTTTATATGAATCGCTTGAAAAATTGCAATCGAAATCTTTAAATTATGTCTAAGCTGTAGGAATAGCTGATAATAAATAAGGTAAAATTTGTTTACAGTAAACGTCGACTGAGTCGAAAAGCATTTCTTTCATTTTATCCACACTAAATTTTCTTCCTGCTGCGATCTAAGATTAAATGATTTCTTTTATGCGATCAGCCCTAGCAGTGTAAATCTGATATTGATGAAGACCTCTATAATACTGATGACTAGAAACTTTGTTATTTGCTGTAACAAGATAACCGGATTCAGGATCTATAACACGCAGATGATGCTAGATAGGAAGTATTTCCAACCAATCGTCTTAAGTAGTTGACCCGTCTTTTATAAAATTACCCGAGTTTTAGCGTCTTCGGACTGGAAAAATACCTAACTGATGATAACCGATATGACCATCGTTTGTGGCGTACAACAAATTTGCATTAAAAACATGAACTATCTATGTCTTTACCAGCTCATTCAAACTTTATAAATGTTAAATTTCGGCAAGGCGAGTAAGCAGGACTAATGAAGAAAATTCATCATTGAAACCTGTCCATTGGATTGAAAGACCCTATTAGATATAAAAATTTCCACTAGCTCCAAATAAATAATGAATAATTGGTCCTCGATGAGTCTAAAGGACTGTAATTTTTTACTCTGCTTGACCTTTAATCTTAATAATTTCTTATCTAATTTTCAAAGGTCTCCACTTATCATCGACCAAATATTAATTTCCTCTGATTTTTTATCGAAAAAGATCCTGATTATCGGTATAGATCAAAGTCACTCCGATTGCTGCATAGTTATTTTTTCCAATAAGAAAAGGTATTCCAGCAGGACCAACTCCAGCATAATTAAATCTTCTTCCATTTACAGCGTAGCTGCCGTATATTTGATACCATTGAGAAGGAATTGAGCTTTAGAGATGAGGATCATTTGCTAACAAAGGCTTACCAGATTATGTGTGTTTACCCGAGATAGCCCAACTGTTGCTTCCATCAACGCTCTTCAAATACTAAAAGATACCTAAATTAGTTATGGTCTAGATGATTTCTGAACTAAATGCTGTTTATTTTTTATTTTTTCGAAGATATTAGGTTGTTAATTCCTATGGAATATATTAATCTTCGATGATTGTTGTTGAGTCAAAAGCCCAATACTCTTCTTTATTTGGCAGTAGTCTCTAACACTCTTCTTTACTATATTTGCTAAGTAAATGACTTCTGGCGAACTAGTCATAAACTGAAAAAGAAAAGCTCCATTAAATAAGTTTTTTCATGCCAAAGATAGAAGCAACTGTCCAGTTGTGCCACTTAATGCCACTTAGATGGAAATCAAGAGGCAAAAATTTAAGAGATTATACTTGATCGTTGATTCCGTCAGCATAAGCTGCATACTAAAGATAGTCAGTATAGTTTTATTATTTCATTCTTTAAGCGTTTCTTTCGCCCCAAGATTTTAAATCCAGTTCTCTGAAAAATTTGTCTAGAGGCAAAGTTTTTTATCCGACAAATTCTGAGAGTCTACCTTACATGACTAATCTTTTGAATTGCATTTGAAAAAGTCTGTCTTAAGCTTGAACGTATCCCCAAGCATAGAGATATGCCTTGCGAGAGGGAGCATGTATGTTGGGAATGTTATAGCTATCTCTGTAGATAGTGATGGTCTAATTTTGATAATGAAGCGTGGTTACGTAAGATGGTGCAAACAAAAAAACAAGGCCGACGATGAGCAAGCTTAGAACTAATAATATTCTTTTGATTGCTCTCAACATCGGATGGAATGAGTTTTAATATTTATAAATAATTCTATCAATTTTAAAAGATATGCTTGTTTTAATTGTAGATCATATTCATATTTTACTTTCTATTCTCAAGATTTCAAAAATTATTAGATGACATGCATACAAAATTAGTTTTCTTTTATCAAAAACACCGTTTTATGACTAAAATCAATTCAAAATTTTTATTCAGTGCAAAAACAAATAGAGATGATACTATCCATATTTCATATGATAAATAGATTATAGTTTTTAAATCATACCTACTTTTTGCTACTCTTTATCCTTTTATTGTATTTTTTGCTTAAGTTAAAGTTTTTAAACAAGGTGAAATATGTTCTTTTATCTTATGTTGAGTTTATAGCTACAAATTATTGTAAGTAATCTTAAAAAATATATAAACAAAAGAATAACAAAAGAAGCTGGAAAATAATAAGTAGAAAAATATTAAGAACACTTCCAATAAATTTATACGTATTTAAGATTATTCGATTAAGTAAAATTAAAATGAACCCCTATCAGGATGAACAATCTCATAGGTTTTCAAGATATGAGGAAGACATTTTCGAAGTAATGGATTTAGACGAAAACCGGGAATCACCTCTTTGCGTCCCTTTAATGGTTGAATAGTTTCGCTCATATGAAAATAAAAATGATGATCGTGATGATCGTAGAGAGTAAGAAAACCAAGTTGATATAAGCGCCCAATAAAACTCAGTTAAGCTACCTTAGTAGCTTAATGACACTCTTCATTTTTCTGAAAACAGATAGATATTTCATAACTTCCAGAAACACCTCATAGTTTTCATCAAAAATCACATCATAGGTGATATATTTGATCAGAACAAATATTCAATTTCTGATTTAGGTCTAAAAATTATTAGGGCATTCAAACTCACTCGATCCAACACCAAAGGCACCCTCAGTATGATATTTGGAGTCGGCAAAGGCTAAGAATAAATTTTAAATCTTTGCCAAAAGTTTTAACATTTTTCTGATGCTATTAAAGGATAAAACTATTCTGACATTTTGAGTGCTCAAAAAATCATTCGAGAAGTTGTAATCGATTTTGTAGGAGCGTACTCTCGCGAGGATATCAGAAAGAAGTGCGCCATGAATCGATTCGATGACTTTTACGCATATTTGATGGGTTTTGTTGATTAGATGCGATAAGGAGCAATCTCAAAACGGATCAGCAGGACAAAGAAAAACAGAATTCTAAAAAAGATGAACAGAAAATAAGATGCCTGAGTGATGACACTCATTTTTTATTCTTAATCTTTATTGAAAACTCATTAGTATTGTCTATTTGAGCATGCTAAACATTCTCTTTTGGTTTTAAATGATATTCATTTGTTTGCTGCTGACAGTATGACTCGTGTTATACATCTAGATGAAGTTTACATTGCTTATGAGCTGACTCATAACATTTTTTTTTGATTATAATATATTTGATTATTCAAGATAATATTTAGAATGAATTGATACTAATAATAATTTTAGAATGCAATATTTAATTAACATAAAATATCTTTAACTTCTAGAATTATTTTAAAATTTGAGTAATATTCATAACAGATTATTTTATTTAAATTTATAAAAATTAACTGATGCTAAACGAATTAAAAAACAAGCTTAAAAACCGTGACATGTTTGGATCAGCTTCAATGCTAAGGTACAAATAAGAAGAGTCATACACTACATGGACGGGTCTTTTTATAACTTTGGCAACATATGGTGTCATCATCTACTTAATATACTAACAATTTCAATAGTCTTTTACTCGCGATAAAGTAGAATATTCTTTAAAAATTAAAAAATAAAGAATCCCAGCCAATTTTTCTTTGAAATCAGATCAAATTAATTTAGCGGTCCATCTTCTCGAAACAAGTCTGGGAGATCGTATTAGCTACGTTGATATACAGACAAGGAATCATCGCTATGAAAATTCGACAGGATGGACTTCAAAAATAATACCTATGTAAACTTGTCAAAAGAAACTCTGGAATAAGACCTAAGATATCGAATTTATTTTCAAAGACTATGAAGGAAGTAACTGGTTATGTCTGCAAAATGATATCGATATTGAACTAGCTGGTAAATGGACAACTCAATATGAAAGTTATTTCGAGCTAGTAGTCGCTCCATGTGGATCTTTATATAATAAGACTAATTGCGCAAACCCTCAATAAATGATCGACTTCTGGAACAAACGACCTTTAAAATAAATAAAAATATATGCTTAGACTCCTTTGATCGAACCTGAAGAAGCCAAACCTATCACTTACTAAATTAAAGATTATGATTTGAGATTTGACGATTAAATAGGAGTCACAAGACAATTTTAAGTTGCAGAGTTTTAAATAACAACAGATAAGAGTACCACACCCTTTAAGAAAATGGAAACTATAACTGGAGCTTTTATATAATAAAAAGTGCAATCTTTTCCAAGAAAAACTACTTAAAAATTTTATTCTTCAGCTATTTTCAGCAAATCATCAAATCGTTATACATATTAAAGAAAATTTAAAAAGATAGATTAGACATTGTCATATGCAGGTGGTCTCATAGGTATTGTTATTGCATTTCTTTTCCTGATGCCTCCTTATACGTAGCTCGCATTTTAGTTGTCCCTAGGCAATCGCATTTTGAAGGATGATGACAGCAAGCCAGTCAAAGCTCCAATGAATCCTTTTTATTTTGTACTCTTTAATATTTACAACTTCGTAAAATACTTTTGTTCTTGTTGGGAAAACAAAACTTTTGATTTGATTGATAAATGCAGTCAAACTATCCAGAACGAGATAAATGTGCTATATTTGATTAAACGCTTAAATACGCTTTAGAAGCTTATGTATAGTTCTGAAAAAATCACATAAAAAGATATAGGCTTTTAAAGAATAAGTTTTTCTGAAGCTAATGATAAGAAATAAAAAATATGCAAAGATTAAAAAGATTAAAAGGAAATATAAATTATAGATATTAATTTCAGCTAATAGAATTAAAGTTAAAGCAAAAACATAATCTGGATTCAAGATGAATTTAGTAATATAACACGTAAGAATTTTACTGAACACAAGAAATAAATACATATTAGCGTAACTAAAAATTATCAGACTTAAATCAAAAATAAACTAAAAAGTGTTAATCTAAGCCAGTAACAACACAAAGTAAACTTATAAAGAATATTAAAAGAAAAACAAAAAATTATCCCTTAGAAACACGAAAAATAAGTAAAATGATTCATAAATATAAAATAGAAATTTGCTGATTGTAATAATTATTAATTTAGAGATATATTGTTAAAGATAATTTAATCAGAAAATTAAATAACGGCAGTATTTATAAATCGATAACTCTTGAAAAAAAAATGTAAAACAAATATATGTGATTTATATTAATTAATATATGTTTCTTTGGATTTTTCATCATTTTTCCAAGATTTCAGTCGCCTATTAGTTGATGTCGATCTAATAGATTATTCTTCCGCTTATCTTTAAGGGCTAAGAAAGGTTCACTTGAATCTTTCGATTTGGTAAATAAAGCAAAACAGAGTCACAATAAATCACTTATTTGAGAGTAATATCACCTAAGAAACGAATCTAAATTTAAAGTTTAGATGATTATGGAGTCATCTTAGCCTTCAAAATAATCTAGTAGGAACAACCAGAATATCCGCATCTACTTATCTTCTTTTCATCAGAATAATCACTCACTGAAGCAATCTGACCGTCGGCTTGATATATCTTATGAGTTGCGTTTGAAAAACTTTTGTCAAGGGACATAGCTCCCACGAAAGTAAAATGATTATCTAGATGACTAGTTTTAGTCACATTTTGCGTATTTTGTCTCGATAATATGCTTCCTTCGGCAAGAAACAGTGGAATTAGATCTGTTAATTAAACCCCAGAAATCAAAGAAAAGCCAGGCTCATACATTTTTCCAGTGTGCAGATCATACCAGTTAGTTTACGGGAAGTAAACACTACGCTCAGTGGTTCCCTTGTACACAATAGGAGCGGCCATCAGATCTGATCCGAACATGATATGAGTTTCAGAAACCTAGTCATTGTAGCAGACACTATCTTTAGGATAATTAAAGAAAAGAGGTCTCAGGATAGTTCCCTCACCTTGATTTTGAATAAAAAGAGAATAGTAGTATTTAAGTATCGAATAACGCAGTTTGAGGTTATTGAAAGCCGCCTTGAAGACAACTGGACCAAGGGCATACGGTTCCTGACTGATAGATTAGTTATCGTTATGATTTCTAGAAAAAGGATAAAGCGATCCCAGCTGGAACCATCTGGCGCATAGCTCCTCAGTAGTGTTATCTCTGAATCCACATATTTCAGACCCGATATATTGAAATCCGAACATCTGATTACTGAAATGATCAATAATAGATGTCCTTAGATACTCCCATTTAGCTACATTATCACCCGTCCAGTGAAAAGCATACTTGCTTGAGCCGAAAGTCGAACTTCTTGTTAAGATGAATGGCAGCTAAGATTTGGTCTTGAGGAACTTATTGGCAGAATAGACCTGAAGAAGAGAGTGGTAGGGATGCACATTAGCTTACTATATTCCTCCATAGTGACTGGCATTCAAAGATACAGTCATGGTCTATATTGGATCGCTTCCTGGTTGGTAAGGCAAATCGTTGGTGTAATCAAATATTGCTTCTCCTTTCGGTGGAGTGCATGGTCCGTTGCAAAAACTGTCGATTTAGTTCATGTCAAGCCAGACACCCGAAAATTAAATTTTAGCGTAGAGACCAGCAAGCATGTCTACTAAGAATTGTGTTGAATTCGGATGGAAATAGTCAACAAAAGTAGTGCTACCGGGAAAAACTTAGCCTACAAAATTTTAAACCCCTCTTGCATCCTTTAAAAACACATTTCTTCTGAGTCCTTATTAATAAGCTGGTCCGCTCATTTTGAATCCGGCATCAATGATAAGCACATAATGGAAACCTTAGATGAGCTTTTTCACGCGATCGAGTGGGAATTTCGATTAGTCATAGGTAAAAATTTAAAAATCTTTAAGGTAGTCGATGTCGCTCCAAATCACATCCAAGGGAAGTCCAGCTTACTTATAAGAGGCTACCATGTTCTCGAGGTACGATATATTTTTATACCCCCATCTGCATTGATGGAATCCCAGACTCCAGAATGGAGGTAAGGTTGATCTACCAGTAATCTAATGAAGATTTCTTATGGCCATTTAAGGATCTTTTTCAACCAAGATAAATCTAAAATCAATGACTCCTCCGATTATCTTCCAAGTGATAAATTTCTTTTATTTTTGTGTGAATTTGATAACGTCCATAGCATTCGAGCTTCTAAAATAGTTGATGTGAAAGTAATTGCTTTCTTCCCTGAGCAAGTAAAAAGGATAATAGCCATAAGTTTGAAAACCAGTTCCTTTGTCAATTGCTCGATAATGATCTCTATTGAAAATAGTCCATTTTCCATCTTTTTTCCTAAAAGTTTATTGGAATCTTTATCCGATGCCGTATACATAATCACTTGCAATCTCAGTTCCAATTTATAAGTAGTAATCGCTGTAGATTATATTCTGTTCATAAGTCGAAAAAAGGATGGTTCCATCGCTCCTGCGAGTTATCTTGAAATCAAACGGTTGCGGAGTGTAGCTAAATTCTATCATGGAGGCGGAAATCGGGAAAGAAAAGTTCATCTTGGGATCGATAGGAAAAGCTCCTTTTTGCGGAACCTCGAATCTCTGGTTATCCCTATCGATGATTTTAAAAAAGTAATCAGAGTAAGACTGTACTTGAAGAACAAAGCGAAGATTTTTGACTATGGGACTTTTAGGATTACCATAGTAGGTCTAAGTGCCAGTGTAGCTCAGGTCCAAAGTGATTCGACTTGAGATCACATTCTATTTTATTACCTGATATTAAGATTTAGCTTCAGACAGTTGTAGGCTGGCTGAGAGCAACAGAACTATCAAGATATTTGATAGATTCATCATGAAATATATGGAGGATTAATTATTAAATTAATTAATACCATAATCTGATCAATCATTTTACTTAAATTCAAGTATGAGTAAATAAAATTTTTATGTTAAAAGATTATTATAATTTTTAAACTTGATGAGAGCTATATAATATGCTAAAAATATTCTTATAATCAAAAATTTTAAACTATAAATATCAAAAAATCAATATTTTCTTAAAAATCAATAGCTTCTAATTTTTTTAGTAACTTAATTTTCGTTTAAAAATTAAATTATATAGAATATCGAATGTCCGATATCCGTTTGACAAACCGAAAGGCCTTTTAAACAGAAAGGGACATAGGCTAGCAAGTAGATAAACAATTCATTGAGCTTGGACTCAAACACGAAAGAAAAAATCATCAAGATTACATATAGATTAAAAAGCTACTTAATCATTATCTTAGTTACCCCAGCTCTGAGATGGCATAGCTGCATCGCGTTTCTAACAAGCTCGGAGGCACAGATCACAAAAATATATAAAATCTTTAAGAAAACAGTAGAGGCCTAACCTAAAGTAAAATAAGGGCTTAACGTAAGGTATATATATAGTTATAAAGGTCTGTAAATGCTGTGGATTTATGATACAGAAAAGTTAGCTAAGCCCATGTTCAGATAGCTTAAGTGACCTTAATAACATTGGGACATATTAAGTATTTTTCAAAACGATAATTCAGATAATATTTATGCTGCTAATGATGGTAATCGTTTATTCTATTTTCGCCTTAGTGACAGACATAATCATTTTTAAATAACATGGTTAACTTTAAAACAATTCTATAGCCTTAACTCTAGGTGCTAAGTATAAAAATAGTTTGGAAGATAATAAGGGGCCAGCTTTCTTCCTTATTTCTTCTTGGTTAGGTCTTACTATGATAGCAATATGGGGAGTCATTTTTTATATAGTAAAAAAGAAGATTAGCAGAATCTAGGGTAGTCAAAAAAATGCTCCTAGTTGTGCTGATTTTAGTGTAGTAATATAGAAAATGCCAACAGATTTAACAAAATAAAATGTGCAGTAGCAAATCAATAAGTATTTTCAAGAAAAATTATCTGAAAACGATCTAAACATCACTTAATTAAAAATCTAGAAATACAATGAAGCAAAGCCATTTTACTTCAATTAAGAATAATTCAAAGATAAATAATTAGAATATATTCAAAAAAATACCTAGTTTTTCAAGAATGAATTTATTTAATGGATTTTAGACAGACAACAGTATCATAGTTTTTTATCGACTCGCCGTTACAGAGAGCAGTTCTACAAGGCGCATAGACAAAATTAGCATTATGCACGCAAAAAATATGTTTAGATTTACAATAAAATTAAATAAAAAATGAAGCAAAACAATCTACAAACAAAAACTCATGTTTTTATTTCTTTTGAAACTATAGATCAGAGAAACTTTTTTCTAAAAATGAATCCGAATCATATGTTGCATAAGCTAAAAAGTTTTTTTTGTTGGCCTAATCAATCAAGATTTAGTGTTTAAAAAGATGGAGAAACTTATACAAGTATAATTGTATAGCCTGCCCCTCAGCCTGAAGATATTAGATGGGGTAATATTGGTATGGGAAAATGCGAATCATTTTGGCGAAGATTCATGACAGCTATCGTAACTGTAGTTTTACTTGCTATTTCATTT
>Ga0169931_10014867_pt1 | contig 10476 bp, 12 predicted proteins | sample Kivu_15m_20L_FD_129675 | JGI IMG/M metagenome (GOLD analysis project Ga0169931, IMG submission 129675) | Freshwater microbial communities from Lake Kivu, Western Province, Rwanda to study Microbial Dark Matter (Phase II) - Kivu_15m_20L... | ecosystem: Environmental > Aquatic > Freshwater > Lake... | reverse complement strand
CGTTCCCGCACCACCGGCGGTACCGGGGTTGCCGTTCACACCGTTCGTCCCGGGCGTACCCGTGTACTGGCCATCGCCGCCGGTACCGCCGCCGTACCCGCCGGTACCTGCGCCACCGCCCGACACCGCCCGACACCGCCCCGAGGGTCGGACCGGTCGCCTCTCCGACGACGGTGAGCCCGCCCGACACGCCGTTCCCGCCGTTGAGACCGGGCATGCCGGTCTGGCCGCTCAGCGGGCCACCCCCGTCGGTGCAGGCGAGCCGGCGGTGCCGTTCGTCCCAGCCGATCCGTCGGTGCCGACTACACCGACCGTGAAGTCCAGGGTGAGCGTCGCGTTCGACGTGTTGGTGTACGTGGTCGTCCCCGCAGCGAACGCGCCGCCGGCACCGCCCGCACCACCCGCGCCGCCGAGACCACCGGCCACGGTTACCTGACCCGTCCAACCGGCGCCGCCGCTCCCGCCTGCGCCGCCGTTCCCGCCTGCGCCACCCCGGCCCGAGACGATGGTGATGACGACCGTTTCGCCCGGAAGCAGGGTGCAGGTGCCGGTCGAGAGGAACACGTTGGTCGGCAGGCCGTTCAGGCAGGTACCGGTCGTGGCCTGTGCCGACACCGCCGGCATGAAGACCCCGGCGGCGCCGAGCGCGAGAGCTCCGGCGAGTGCGAGTCGACCTGTTCGGGACTTCTGTGCCATGTGGACCATGCTCCGGGCGTCAGGGGATCAACGAACGCCGGAGTTTTATTCGCCCGGGCGGACGGTGGCGGCTGCGGTGTGCGCTGCGGCGAGTAGGGCGATGCGGGCGCCGACCAGATCGCGGAGCAGCGCCGCATCGACCGTCCAGTCGAGCGGGATCCGGATCATCTTCTTCGTCGTCGACAGCCCGGCGAGCCGCTCACCGAGCACCGCAACCGCGTCGACGTCGACCACAGCAATCGAGAGATGCTGCGTCGACGCCGACAGACCGAACACGTAGTCCTTGCCGAGCCGGAACATCGGCTGGTTCCAGGCGATGACAAGCTCGAGATCCGGGAACGCCGCGACAATCGTCGCGATGATCCGCCGCGCTAGGTCCTCGCGAGCGCCGACGATCGAGCGGAAGAACGCCTCCGGGTCGGCGAACCGACGACTCGACCTCGAACCACGGGCGGTCATCACGACCGCGTTCGCATGCGCCCGACTGAAACCGTGCCGTTCCTGCAGGAACGCAAGCTGGACCGCGTACGTCGCGTCACCGAGCGCAGCGAGCTCGTCGAACCACTCGCCAATCGGTCGACCGTACTTGCGCTCGATCGCCGGGAAGTGGACGGAACGATCTCCGGAGGGCGACGGCACACCCCCGAAGCTACCGGCAGCGCAGCGTCGCCGACCGGGTCTCCGAGACCGGTGCGTACCCGCCACCGTCGTAGTACACGGTCGCGAGTGCGTAGTGCGCCTGCCCCGACACACCCGGAGCGGTCACCGTCACCGACCCGCCGAACAGATCACCGGAGGTGGCCTGGCCGACCTGCCCGCCGCCAACCGGGTACAGGTTCACGCTCGCGTAGCTGAACGTGGCCGGGTCGACGTTCTTCCACCGGAACGTCGCCGTCACCGTGCACGCCTCGCCGCTCGTCGAGATCGACGCCCGCTGCTGCGGCGGCGCTGCTGCACCCGCCGAACCGGCTGCCGCCACCGTCGCTGCAGCGAGGCCGATCGCCGCAGCGACCGCCGTTGCCCCTCGAGTCGTTCCTCGCATGTCGCACCTCCGCTCGTCGTGGTGGACGAGGAAGGTGCCCGAACCGGTGCGGGCGCAAACGCCGGAGCCGACTGCGGAAGCGAGATGAAGCCGTCCTGACCGTCAACCGAGCGCGACGCCGACCGCGAACATCACCGCGAATCCGGCGAGCAGACCCGTCGTGGCCAGCGACTCGTTGCCGTTGCGGTGCGCCTGCGGGACGATCTCGTGGATCACGACATAAAGCATCGCCCCGGCAGCAAGCGCAAGGAGCCCGGGGACGAGGGAACCGATCTCCGCGAGACCGAGGCCCACCGCCCCACCGGCGAACTCGATGACCGCGGTCAGCGTGCTCAACGCCACAGCGGTGCGACGTCGACAGCCGAGCGCGAACAGCGCAACGGCGACGGCGAACCCCTCCGGCAGATTCTGTGCGGCCAGGCCGATCGCGAGGGCGAGCCCGCTTCCCGCAGCGTCGGCCCCGACCCCGATCCCGAGCGCGACGCCCTCCGGCACGTTGTGGATCGCCATGGCGCTCACCAGGAGCGTCGACCGCCGCAGAGCGTCGACGTCGACGTCGGCACCCGACGGTCCGCGGGCGATCAGGTCATGGGGGATGAGCCGGTCGACGAACCGGACGGCGAACGCGCCGACGAGGACCGCTGCGCCGAGACCGAACGGACCGAGCCGGCCGGGGTCCGCCATGGCCGGGACGAGGAGCGACACCACCGTCGCCGACAGCATGAGCCCTGCAGCGGCGCCGAGCAGAAGATCGAGCACCCGCCGACTCGGGCGAGGCGCCAGGTACAGGAACAGTGCGCCGAGCACCGTTGCCGCCTCCACCACGGTCACCAGCACGATCGGCGGCCATGTGCTCGGCATGGGGTGAGCTTACCAGTACCCCGGAATGTCACCGGGCCCGGGCACACTGCACCCATGGCCTTCAACGGACCCGCCGGACCGCCCGCAACCGCCCGTCGGGTGGCCCGACTACTCGAACTGCTCGCCGCCGCCGGACACGACGGGTTCCGCGACGCCCGCGGCCCGCTCGGCCTGACGCAACGCCAGGCCGGAGGGAAGTTCTCGCGCGACGAGGCGGACGCTCTCATCAGCCGGCTCGAGGCCGAACTCGAGGGCGCGCCACCCCCGCCGCCGACGGTCGCAGCCGACCGTCGCCTGCAGTCGATCCCCGACGAGGCGCTCGCTGCCGAGCTCCAGCGTCGGGGCTGGGTGGTCGTGCAGCCCTGAGGCGTCAGCCCGTGTACGACGGCGCGACGAAGCAGACGCCGCCGTTTCAGGCTCGGGGGTGGCCGGGCCGACCATCGACCGTTCCGGTTCGGCCGACGGATCTAGGATCGGAGTCTGCCGATGGGCACCCCGCCCGTCGCGACGGAGGGGACCGCATGGAATTCGAGGAGCTCGTCCGCGACCGACGCAGCATCCGGGGCTTCCGGCCCGACCCGGTGCCGAAGGAGCTCATCCTCGAGATCATCGAGGTCGCGACGTTCGCACCCTCGTCCATGAACACCCAGCCCTGGCACTTCAACGTGATCACCGGCGACGCGCTCGACCGGATCCGTCAGGGCAACACCGAACGCACCCTCGCGGGCGTGAAACCCAGCCGCGAGATCCCGGTCGAGGGGGCGTACGAGGGAGTCCACCGGGAACGCCAGGTCGAGATCGCCTACCAGCTCTTCGACGCCATGGGTATCCGCGAGGACAAGGCGGGCCGCACCGACTGGATGCTGCGCGGGTTCCGCCAGTTCGACGCCCCCGTCTCCGTCGTGGTCACCTACGACCGCAGCATGGGCCTCGAGACGATCGGGCACTTCGACCTCGGTGCGGTCACCTACGGCCTCTGCCTCGCCGCATGGGACCGTGGGCTCGGAACGGTCATCAACGGGCAGGGCATCATGCAGTCCCCCGTGGTCCGCGAGTTCGGCAACATCCCCGAGGACCAGGTGATCATGACCTGCGTCGCCATGGGATGGCCCGACCGGGACTTCGCCGCGAACGACGTGCGGGCGCCGCGCGTCCCTGCGGCCAGCGTCACCCAGTTCGTGGGGTTCGACGCCTGAGCGCCACCGGCGGCCCGCCCTCAGGCGGCCCGCTCGCCGATCGCCCGGATCGGGCGCAGACGCTCCCCGATGCGGAAGCGGTCGACCGCGTGCGCCCGCACGTGCGCGACCACCGCGTCGACCTCGTCGGTCACGAGCAGCTGGGCGAGTTCCTCCTCGCCGATCAGCCCGTCGGAGAGCATGCGACGGAGCTGGCCGAGCAACGGCTCCCAGAACTCGGTGCCCATCAACACGACCGGGAAGTCGTGGATCTTCCCGGTCTGGATGAGGGTCAACGCCTCGAACAGTTCGTCCGCCGTGCCGAACCCGCCGGGCATCACCACGAACGCGTACGAGTACTTCACGAGCATCACCTTGCGGACGAAGAAGTAGTCGAAATCGACGCTCACGTCGAGGTAGGGGTTCGGCTCCTGCTCGTGCTCGAGCTCGATGTTGCAGCCGATGCTCACCCCGCCCGCCTCACGGGCCCCACGGTTCGCGGCCTCCATGATCCCCGGACCGCCGCCCGTCATCACCCCGAACCCCTCGCGGGCGAGCGCTGCAGCCGTCGCCCGGGTCAGCTCGTAGGCGGGCTCGCCCGGCGCGATCCGAGCGGAACCGAACACGGTCACGCACGGCCCGACGAAGTGCAGCGCCCGGAAGCCGCGGAGAAGTTCACCGAACACCCTCGCCAAGGTCCGCAGCTCACGGCGACGCAGCCGGGGGCCCGACAGGAAGATCTGCTCACGCCGGGACGCCGGCACCACACGGTCACGCGGAGACGTCATGCCCGCATGCTGCCATGCAGGCGGGGCGCGGATGGCGTGCGACGTGGCCCGGGTGCGACCATGGAGGTCCTGTGACGGACACCCCCCCGGTCACCCCGCTCTGGCGGGTGCTCTCCCCCGTCGTCGCCGGCATCACCGGCGGAGCGTTCGCATTCCTGCGGCGACACTGGTACGTCGCAGCCGCCCAGTTCGTCACCCTTGCGGCGCTCACCGTCGAAGCCGCACAACTCGCCGGCCAGGGTGGGTGGGCCGACCTTCTCGTCTCGCCGCGACGGCTCCTCGCCACCTGCGCGCTCGTCGTCGCGGCCGGTGTCGCCGCCGCCGTCGGCGCGTACACCCAGTGGCGGGACCTCCCACGGCGACCTCGCCCGCCCGCCGGCACGGCGATCGCCGCCACGGTGGCCGCGGTCCTCGCCCTCGGGGGGCCGGTCACCGGCGCCCTGTGGGTGCTCGTCCCTCAGGTCGACATCGCGAGCCGCACTTTCGTCGACGCACCGATCGCACTCCCGAGCGCCCTCACCGGCGAGACCACCACGACCACCACCGACCTCCCGCCGGGATCGCTGCCACGGATGAACATCCTCCTCGTCGGCGCAGACGCCGGCCCCGACCGGTTCGGGATCCGAACCGACTCGATGAACGTGATCTCCCTCGACCCTGGAACCGGCGACGTCGCCATCGTCGGTGTCCCCCGCAACCTCGAGGCCGCACCCCTTCCACCGGGCATCCTGCGCCAGGAGTTCCCGGGCGGCTACGACGCCTTCCTCAGCGACCTCTACCAGTGGGGTGACGAGAACGCAGCCACCGTCCGCAAGGCCCTCGGACCGACCGAGGCCCCCGGCGCGTCGCTGCTCGCCGCGTCGATGTCGGAACTCCTCGGCCAACCGATCCACGCCTGGGTCGTGATCGACCTCGCCGGGTTCGTCGACGTGATCGACGCCGTCGGTGGCGTCGACATCTACGTGCCGATCGGCGTGCCCGGCGGCGACACGATCCCGAACGAGAAGCACCCGGTGCCGGAGTGGTTCGACGAGGGATGGCACCGCATGGACGGCACCGACGCCCTCGCCTACGCCCGAACCCGATGGGCCGACTCCGACTTCGAACGCATGGGACGGCAGCGCTGCGTGCTCGCGAGCCTCGCCGCACAGACCGACAACCGCACCGTCGCCACCCGCTGGCCGTCGGTGAGCAAGGTCATCGCCGAGCGGGTACGCACCAACCTCCGCGCCGAGACGATGCGCAGCCTGCTCCGCCTCGCCGGCACCGATATCTCCGCAGGCCGGACCCTTGCGCTCGTCCCGCCGATCGTCGAAGGTGCCGACTGGGACCCCGCCGAGATCCGCCGCCTGACCCGGGAGGCGATCGAACCGCCCGTCGTCGACCTGCCGACACCGGTCGGACCGGCCTCGACCTCGACCCCGCTGTCGAGCACGAGCACGACCATCTGGGCGGAAGGCGGCGCGAGCACCATCGCTGAGGACTGCGTCACCCGACGCTGAACGCCCGACCGCGCCGCGCGCCACGGCCGGCACCGAGCGGCTCAGAACTGGACGCGCGGGACCTCACGCTGGGTGTCGTCGGCCACCTCGAAGTACTCACGGGCGGCGAAACGCGGCTTCGACCCCGCGACGAGGTTCGTGGGGAACACCTCGCGCTTGGTGTTCAGGTCCTGCACGGCGGTGTTGTACAGCTGTCGCACGGCGGCGATCGTGTTCTCCGTGGCGGCGAGCTCTCGCTGCAGTTCGAGGAAGTTCTGGTTCGCCTTCAGGTCCGGATAGGCCTCGGACAGGGCGAACAACTGCCGAAGTGCGCCCGCGAGCACGCCGTCGGCGGCCGCCGCAGCACGCGGCCCCGACGCGGTGACCGCCGAGTTGCGGGCCGCCACGACGGCGTCGAGCGTCTCCCGCTCGTGCGCCGCATACCCCTTCGTCGTCTCGACGAGGTTCGGCACGAGATCGTGGCGGCGCTTCAGCTGCGCATCGATGTTCGCCCAAGCGGCGTCGACCCCGTTCGCAAGGGCCACGAGACGGTTGTACTGCGACACGAACCACAGCACGCCGATCAGTACGACCACGACGACGACGATGAGTGCGATCAGCACGACGGACCTCAGATCTGCCAGTAGGTGGCCCGGCGGTCACGGAACCGACCGGAGAACAGTGAACCCGGGAACTGCTGCATCCGGTCGAGGAGCAGAGCGACCGCGTCGTTGTAGACGGTACGCGCCGAAGCGATCCGGTGCTCGACGTCGGCGAGCTGCCGTTGCAGTTCGAGCGCGTTCTCGTTCGAGGTCAACCCCGGGTAGCGCTCCGCCAGCGCGGCGAGCACCGGGCACACCTCGACGGTCGCGGCCTGGGACGCGACCGACCCGTCGAGCTCGGTTCGCTGCCGGCCGTCCCACCGTGACGCTGCGAGCGCCTCCTGCACCGTGCGCTCGTGCGCGAAGGACGCCTCGACCGTCGCCACGAGCTGGGGGACGAGCGTCGCACGGCGGGCGAGCGCCACGTCGACCATCGACCAGCACGCCTCGACCTGGTTCGCGGTGATCACGATCCGGTTGTACCGGTCGAGCAACCAGCGCGCCATTGCCGTCGTGACCAACGGGACGGTGAGCGCGAGCCCGACGACGGGCGGGAACCCGCGCACGGCCGCGACCGCGCCGAGCGCCGCTCCCGCCGGCAACGGTGCCCCGAACACCACCAGCGCACCCCGACGGTTCCGCGCCTCGACCTCGTGCACCGCACCGTGCGCGAGATACAACTCGCCGCGCGAGCCGGCTGCGGGATCGTGCCGGAAGACCGGCATCGCCGGGTTCGCCGGGTCGGGGAGCACCGGTCCGAGCGCCGTCACCGTGGCGCCGACCGGCAACCACTCCTCGAGCACCCGCCACCGGCCGCGCAGCACACCGATCGGACGGTCCAGTTCGAACCCGCGCGCCTCGACTGCGATCTCAGCCGCCTGCATCAGCAGGCCGACCGTCAACTGGTCCTTGTCCCGCGCCTCCGCCGAGAGGCCGTCGACGGTCGCCGACGCCGGATCGACGAGCACCGCACCCCGGTCGTCGAGGAGGAAGAACCGTCGGGTGCTGCACCCCTCGACCCTGGTGCGCCAGTCACCGTCGCCGTCGGAGTCCCGCTCGTACTCCTGCACACGGAACCGGTACCACACGCACGGGCGGCGCCCCACCGTCGACCAACCCTCCGGGACCGCCGTCCGCCCCGAACACTCCGCCCGACCGAAGGGCACTGCGGACGGCGGCACCGTCGGCGTGTCGGCCATGCGGACCGACCGGCGCCACCGTCGCCAACCGACCGCATACGCAACGCCGGCGACGAGGCACACCACCACGGCGAACCCGAACCCCGTGGCGTTCGGTGACAACGACTCCTGGGCGAGCAGGGGACCCATGCCCGCGGAGCATGCCACAGGAACCTCACCGAAGCCGTCGAGAACCTCACCCGAAAGCGTCGAACGCGAGCTTCACCGCCAGACCGAGCCCGGCGAGGCCGATCACCACACGCAGACGGGCCGCCGACACCCGGCGCACGACCGCCGGACCGGCGAGCCCACCGAGCACCGAACCGAGAGCGAGCGGCAACGCAGCCGACCAACGGACCGGACCGAACAGCGCGAAGCCGACCGCCGCCGTCCCGTTCGCCGCCCCGAGCACCACGTTCTTCGCCGCGTTCGCAACCGGGAGCGCCTCACCGCTCGTGTGGAGCAGCAACGCCAGCAGCAGGACACCCGCCCCGGCGCCGAAGTAGCCGCTGTACACCCCGATCGCCGCCACGCCGAACAGGGTGAACCGCCGGACCCGCGGGTCGAGACCCGCCGCAGACCGTTCCACCACACGGCCACGCAACAACATCGCCGTCGACCCGACTGCGACCAGGAACGGGACAGCCACCTCGAACGCTGCCGACGGGGTCCGCAGCAGGAGCACCGCACCCGCCGAACCACCGAGGACCCCCACGGCTGCGAGCGGGACGAGAGTGCGGGCCCTCCCGACGAGCTCCGTGCGCGATCCCCCCACCGACCCGGCCGTCGACCCGACGAGCGCCACCGTGTTCGTCACGTTCGCCACGACCGGCGGCAACCCGAGAGCGAGCAACGCCGGATACGACACCAGCGAGGCGAGCCCGGCGACGCTGCCCGTCAGCCCTGCTCCGACCCCGGCAAGGACGAGGAACAGCGGCTGCAGGACTTCGCCCGCGGCGAAGGCGGTCACCGCGACGAGGGGCACATGGCCATAGTGTCAGGCACCGTGTTCGACGGCCTCACCGACGTGATCACCCGCATCGTCGAAACCCTCGGCGCCGTCGGCGTCGCCCTCCTCGTCGCCGTCGAGAACGTCTTCCCGCCGATCCCCTCCGAGCTCGTGCTGCCCCTCGCCGGGTTCGTCGCCGGACGCGGTGACGCGTCGCTCACGGCGATGCTCATCGGCGCCACGACCGGGTCGGTCGTCGGGGCGTGGATCCTCTACGGGATCGCCGCCTGGATCGGCCACGATCGCCTCCACCGGCTCGTCCGACGCCACGGCCGGTGGTTCGGGGTCCGTATCGCCGACCTCGAACGGGCGGAGGCGTGGTTCGACCGACGCGCCGCGTCGACCGTGCTGGTCGGCCGCTGCGTGCCCCTCATCCGGTCGCTCATCTCCGTGCCCGCCGGTTTCCGCCGCATGCCGCTCGGCCGGTTCACCGTCTACACGGCGATCGGCAGCACGATCTGGAACGGTGCGCTCATCGGCGCCGGTGCGGTACTCGGCGACCAGTGGGAACGCGTCGGCGGCGTCATCGAACGATTCCAGTGGGTCGTCGTCGCGTGCATCGCCCTCGGAGCGGCGGTCTTCGCCTGGAAGCGGATCCTCTCGCCTCGGCTCCGTCGCACCCCCGGCTGCTAGAACACCGCCATGCGCGCAGGGCGGATCACCGGCCGGTACTCCTTCGAGCTCGCCGAGGTCGACGAACCCACGCCCGCTGCCGGGCAGGCCGTCGTCGACGTGCTGCTGTGCGGCGTCTGCGGCAGCGACGTGCACGCCTACACCGAAGGGTGGGCCTACAACCCCGGCGTCTGCGGCCACGAGTGGGTCGGCGTCGTGCGCGAGGTCGCATCCGGCGTGCGGGTCGTCCGGCCCGGCGACCGGGTCACCGCCGGGCTCGCACCCGGATGCGGCACCTGCCCGGAGTGCCGGGCCGCGCTGCCCGAGTACTGCTCGGTCGCGTTCAGCGGGTACACGGGGCGCCTCGCCCCGACGAACGGCGGATTCGCCCGCTCGATCGCGATCGACGCCAACCGGCTCTGCCCGATGCCCGCCGGCATCAGCGACGTCGCCGCAGCGATCGTGGAACCCACCGCCGTCGCCCTGCACGGTGTGCGCCGCAGCCGCATGCGGATCGGCGACGTCGTCGCCGTGGTCGGCTGCGGGCCGATCGGCCTGCTCGCCCTGCAATGCGCCAAGGTCGGCGGTGCCGGCCACGTCATCGCCGTCGAACTGGACGAGACCCGCCGGGCGCGTGCCCTCGCCGTCGGCGCCGACGCGGCCCTCGCACCCGGACCGGAACTCCGCGAGCACCTCAACACCGTCACCGGCGGGTTGCGCGCCGACATCGCCTTCGACTGCGCCGGCGTGCCCGCGACGCTGCAGGCATCGGTCGACCTCGTCCGGCGCGGCGGGTCGGTGTGCATGCTCGGCGTCACCTCCGGCGACGCCACGGTGCAGCCCATCCGCTGGATGAACAAGGAGGTCTCCGTCGACACCTCCTTCGTGTTCACCCTCGAGGAGATGGCGATCGCCGCTGACCTGATCCGCACCGGACGGATCAAGGTCGCCGAACTGCACGACGGGACGATCACCCTCGACGACCTCGGCCGAACCATCGACGATCTCGCCCACCGGCGCATCCAGGCGGTG
>Ga0169931_10014866_pt1 | contig 10476 bp, 8 predicted proteins | sample Kivu_15m_20L_FD_129675 | JGI IMG/M metagenome (GOLD analysis project Ga0169931, IMG submission 129675) | Freshwater microbial communities from Lake Kivu, Western Province, Rwanda to study Microbial Dark Matter (Phase II) - Kivu_15m_20L... | ecosystem: Environmental > Aquatic > Freshwater > Lake ... | reverse complement strand
TAGTCAATCAGATTGATAATCTGGTTTAAATATATTGCATCAAATTCATCAAAACTATTTAATTCATTACTGTCAACATCCAGGACACCGATAACATTTCCATTATTAAGGATTGGTAAAACAATTTCAGACTTTGATGCCGAATTACATGAAATGTGCCCTGGAAAAGCTTCAACATCAGGTACAATTAGGATCTTTTTCTGTTCCCAGGAGGAGCCACAAACTCCCCTGCCTGGTTTTATCCTAGTGCAAGCAACCGGTCCTTGAAACGGACCGAGAACAAGTTCTCCATTTTTCACTAAATAAAAACCAACCCAAAAGAAATTAAATTGTTCTTTTAGCGCAGCACAAACATTGGCCATATTAGCAATTTCATCCTTTTCATCGGCAATTAAAGCGGAAATCTGGGGTAATAGCGACAGATATTGCTCTTTTTTATTACCAGAAACTATTTTTAAATCCTCAGCCATGGTGCAAAATTACTATTCATAAATTATTGTCCGGCATTTTCAAAATAAAAAACAGCCACTTGCAAATTTTAAATTCAAAAGATACTGGAACCGCTCTAATTCTCTAGTTTCCCACAACATGATTTATCTGGTTGTTTTTATATAAAAACCTAATAAGAATACATTTGGAAAAATTACATTTGAGGACTGAAATAGAAACCGTCAAGAGTCAATATGGTAGTCTCGCTAAGTATCGTACGTTACCGAACTTTATTCATACCAATAGCCATTTTATCGATGGCAATTCACCGTATTCCACTATCCATAAACAAATCTTGTTCATTTTGGAAACTTATGGGTTGTGGTAAAAATGGGACCTTTGATCTGCACCCCGACTGGCATCAATGGGCATTATTGGCAGTTTGGAATTCAGAAGAAGATTTTATAAAATTCAGTGAACACTCATTTATTGCCTGGTGGTGGAAAAAGTTTACCAAAGAACAATGGACACTTTTAGGTATTCCTTTGGCAAGTCATGGTCAATGGGATGGTCAAGACCCATTCAAAATGGTTAAATCCGCCGTTGATTGCCAGGGACCTGTAGCAGTTCTGACGAGGGCTACCATACGATTAAACAAATTGAGACAATTCTGGGAAAATGTTGAACCTGTAGCCGAAATCATGTCCAAAGCCCCGGGTTACATCTGTTCTATTGGAATTGGTGAAGCTCCATTTTTCAGACAAGCTACTTTTTCAGTTTGGAAAAATATGGAGAGTATGAAAGCGTTTGCATACGGCTCGAGCGAACATGCTGAAGTCATCAGGAAAACCAGAAAGTTTGACTGGTATAGCGAGGAACTTTTTGCCAGATTTTGTTTACTTTCCAGTAAGGGAACTAACAAAGGAATTAATCCGCTTGAAGAAATTAAATAAATAACGTGAGTTCGGGATAAGGAATTGGAATTTGACAGAGAATTTTTCAATTATAATACATTGATTATCAATAAAGTAAGCATATTTTGTTATATTTAAGTGACAAATTCAAAGACAACATCCTATGCTTACTCCAGATAAAATTACCGAAATTTTCGTTCAAGTAGATGACTTCTGCAAGGAATTTGAAGTTGAGATAGCCAAACACCAGCTGTCCTCAGGAAATGCTAAGTCCAGAAATCGTAAAGCGTCGCTTTCAGACAGCGAGATCATTACTATCCTGATCGCTTTTCATAGCGGACATTTTACCAATCTGAAGCATTTCTATCTGGGTTACATCCGTGCCTTTTATCACGGATATTTCCCTGGTCTGGTAGCTTACAATCGCTTTGTAGAATTACAGCAACGGGTAGCTGTACCGATGATGCTTTTTTTGAAAACAAGGTGTCTGGGTAAATCACAGGGCATTAATTTTATCGATTCCACACACCTTAAAGTTTGTCATAACAGGAGGATACACAACCATAAAGTATTCGCCTCGGTAGCAGAACGAGGCCAGTGCTCTATCGGCTGGTTTTATGGCTTCAAATTACACCTGATCATCAACGATAAAGGTGAAATACTATCTTTTTATCTCACAAAGGGCAATGTCGATGACCGCAACATCAAACTGATGACCTCCATGACCGAACAAATATTCGGTAAATTATTTGGCGACAAAGGATACATTTCAAAAGCATTAGCTGAATTGCTGTGGGGCAACGGTATCCAGATGATCACCAAACCACGTAAAAACATGAAAGACTTTAACATCTCACAGGCCGATAAAATCATGCTCAGAAAGAGGGCGATTATCGAATGCGTAAACGACGAACTTAAAAACATCTGTAAACTACAGCATACCAGACACCGATCCGTTAACAACTTTTTAATGAACACTATGGGCGCACTCTGTGCATATCATTTCTTCCCTAAAAAACCATCCTTAAATATCATTTTCCAAACCGACGACAATCAATTACTTTTAGCTGCTTAACCCGAACTCAAGTTAAATAGGTAAACACAAAACTATGAGAGTACTTGCTGAACTTCCTCACCCCGATTGTAAGATTACCCTATTTTCTATGAATCAAAAATATATCATCAAATTAGAGCGAGGTGCTTTTGAACAGATCTATAAGATATCAGAGCTAGACATCACTGATGGGGTAAATGGAGTCTTTCAACTACTTGATTCGGAATTCATTAATTCAGCTGTCAAACGCTTCAATCAAATGAGGCTTGATTTTGATCAATCTTACAAAAGATATGACAGTAATATAACATAAATTACTGATATACAGTATTTTAATTGTAAAAACCAAATTATATTTTGTAAAAACAATGAATTTTAATCATTAAATTTTATTTTATATTAAATATAAATTGATATATATTAATTTAACTAACTGTTTTATAGTATTTTATAATATTTAACCAAATAAAATTTCATACCCTAAAAGTACCAAATTTATGGGAGGTTTGGCCAAAATTATATATTTCAATACATTTTAAAAGCTAAGATTTTTTTCTATTTTTGAAACATGAAAGACATCATCTCAACCCGATTTATAATACTAACATTAATGGTTATTTCAGCTGCGCTGACCAGGGCACTTCCCTACTTGATTCCGCACATGTGGAACTTTACAGCTATAGGGGCTTTGGCAATATTTAGTGGGGCTCAATTCAGTGATAAACGGATGGCTTTCATCATACCCATAGCCGCGATGGCACTTTCTGATATTTTTATCGGAAACGGATTTAGCGTAGCAGTCTACACCGGATTTGCTGCAATGGTTGGATGCGGATTAATGATCAGAAATAAAATAAATACAACTAATGTAATTTTGGCATCCTTTATCAGTGCGTCAATTTTCTTTTTAATAACCAATTTTGCCTTCTTATACCCTGCTACCATGTATCCAAGAAATATTTCCGGAATTTTAACTTCTTATGCTGCAGGTCTTCCTTTTTTCAGGAATATGTTAATTGGTAATTTAGTATTTTCAACAGTATTGTTCGGTAGTTTCTATCTTTTATCAAAAAGATTCCCTATTCTCATTAAAATTTAGGTCTTGTTTTTAGTGATAATATAGATTAATGTTGAATTTATAATTTTGATTTTAAAACAATTCCCGATTCGTTTATACCAACCATTTACTTTCCTTAGTTTTTTTACAATAGATCTAAATGTATAAATCGAATTTCTTCTAAATCCTCTGAAGGTTTAAGTATCAATGAATTAGGTATTACTTCAGCTATTTCAAAGGAAATAGGCTTTTTGAAAATAGATCCTTCAAAACAGAAGGTATGGTATTCACCATTTTCTCCGAATGCATCAATTCCTTCAGGGATTAGACTAAAGAATTCTTTATTTAGCTTCTTCCCTAGCCAATCTGTACCCAGTTTGTTTTCCTGCACACAACAAATAATGGCTTGAAAAGAACCTTCATAGAATATTTTCACAAGCTTCTCTGAAGTCAAGTCCCAAAGTGGAAAATACGTGCCAAAGCCGGCGCTCTCTGCTAATTTTTCTCGGTATGACCTGATATCTTGCAAAAATATATCACCGAAAACCAAAGTATCGGCTCCCATATGCTTTAATTGTGAACAAATCTCAAGGAAGGCCTCAGCATAGGAATTATGGTCAGGTTGGCCTTTTACCCACATTTTTAGATGGGGAAAACCAAGTTGCTTGGTTTGTCGGTTTAATAGCTTTTCAGAAATTTCATGCATAGAAATCCTATAGGAGTCACTATTTAATGTACTCAGCAGTGCAATAATTTCTACATTAGGATTTTGCTTCAGCAAATAAAGAGCCATTGCCGAATCTTTACCACCGCTCCAGAATAAAACTACTTTCATCTAAAACAACTACCGATAACAAAATTAGCGTTGAACCTGAATCTACCCAAGCGAATCATGTTCTACGATTTAGTGAATATCCAGCCTTAAACCTGCATTAAAGTTGATTCCTTTAGTTTGATAACCCGCAAGTTCCACATAATCCTCATTCAAGATGTTTTTAATATCAGTAAATAAGGTTAGTTTTTTAGATGCTTTATATTGAGCATAAACATCCAGTAAGTTAAAGGAGTCTAAATTGGCTTCCACGCTTTTAAAAGTTTTTCCATCAAAATATCTATCTCTGCGATCACCTGTAAATTTGTAAATTAGGTTTATACTAAAGGAATGATTGAGATCTATTCCTGCATTAAGACCTAATGAGTTTTTTGGTCTTCTAAAGAGGTTAAATGAAGAACCAAGAGGTGTAGTCACTTCCCCATCTACGTAAGCATAAAAAGCATTCAAGTTAAGCAGGGCAATAGGATTATAGCTAAACTCAAATTCGTAACCTTGGTCATTTTGTTTGTTTTGATTTATATAACCAAACCTACCACCGGCTGTAAGTTTGCCAAAGTCAATTACATGCTCAATATCCCTTTTGAAATAGGCCAGCGATAGGTTAAACTTTGAGCTCAAATTGAGATCAAAACCGGCTTCATAGGTACGTGAGGTCTCAGGATTTAGAGCTAAATTTCCAAATTCAGAAAATAATTGATAAAGGGACGGCACTCTGTAGGCAGATGAAAGATTAGCAAAAAACTTATATCGGCCCTTGATTAAGTAGGATGGATTAATTGTATAGGTAAAATTGTTACCATATTCACTGTGATTATTCCATCTTCCACCAATTTCAGCCTGAAAACCTTTATTTGATCTAAGAAAAAAGGAACTAAAGAGGCTTGTGATGTGATTACCCGCAAAGAGTCTGGCGCTAAAAGGGTTTTGTTGATCGGTTCTTAAACTTCTATAGGATACTCCACTTGCCAAATCCAGAAATTTATTAAATGTATAATTCAGATTGCTTTCAACATGGGTTATATTTCCTGAGTTGTTTGTCAGAGAACCTTGGTTATTATATTTATTTCTTATGTTATTTTGACTGAGGTTAAAATTGAGGCCAATTTTGTTCAAATTTAGTATACCTCCAACACCCGCCAGAATTGAAGTTTTACTGTAATCATAATCTTTTGCATCTGCAAATGCCCCATTATCCAGTTGGGCGGCATTATTATTAGCCTGAAAATTAGCTCTGAGGCGAAATTTATTGTTGATTTGCTGCCCCAGGTTAAACATCATTGATTTTTGATGAAATCCATCTTGATCAAAGTTTAATTCTCCATTCGCAGGCTTTGCGGATGAGAAACTATCTGAATCCAGGTTTGTTGCGCTGAATGTCAAGGATGTATTTTCAATTTGGCCATTTAGGCCCAAAACTTGCTTATAGGTACCAAAACTACCTCCTGTAGCCAGCAGATTCGAGGTTAATGTTCCCTGTCCTTTTCTGGTGATGATATTAATTACGCCTGCTACAGCGTCAGAACCATATAATGTTGAGTTTCCTCCTTTTAAAATTTCTATTCGCTCAATATTTTCAATCCCAATGGCAGAAATGTTAAATTCCCCGGAGATTTCTGACGCATCATTTACGGGAATTCCATCCATGAGTATCAAAGTATTTCCTGGACTTGCACCGCGCAGGTAAACCGCTTTTACGTCAGCCGGATTACCGCCATTTCCACCTATAGTTAAGCCGGCTACATTGTTTAATAATTCGGGTAAAGTTCTACCCTGACTTTTGGAAATGGTCTCAGCGGTAATCACTCGAACCACCTTACCAATCTCCGATAATTTTTTTGGCGAACGACTGGCGACTACCACCACTTCATCAAGATTGGTCACAGGTCTTTCCTGTGCCACGATATTGCTGTTTAGCAACATCAACTGGGTAAGTCCTAAACCTACGCCAATAGAAATTTTTTTTGTTTTCATTTTGTTGTGAGTTTTTGTCCCACAGCAAACAGATAATGAAGGAATACTAGAAATTGAGATGTTTTAAAAAACACTCATCTCCAAGCTTCAATCCCCGAAAGCTATGAATTATAATGCAGAGGCAGGTCTTCTGACTTACTCCCGATGATCCAGCCTTCCCATTCGTATTGGACGAAAAGTGACTAATTATGGATACCGTTATGGAGAACACAGCAGCGGGACTGTCCGGGATTCTAACCCGATTCCCTTTTAATTTCGATTTTTATTTCGAAAACCTTAAGCAAAACAAACTTAACATTAGCACTTCATATTCCAAAGAAATCTTATCAACATATCAGGAAAATTAAACAACTATTAGGGGTTGGTAAATATCCTACTAGCGTGGAACTTGCTTGCTTCAATTAGGTGAATAGTGATTTGAATCTGAAATAATCGGCATTCAAGCTTCTGTTTATCTCATCTTTCAATCGTTTTACTCATTAATTATACTTAGGATAAACCGAAAAGTGGATTTTCAAATTAACCTCAGTTCGATATTAGAAATTATCCTTTTTGATCGATCTCATGCTGCTCCGGGCGCCTATGATTTGATTTTAGAAAGCAATACCTGCGTGTTATCGCTTCGTGCAGTCCTTTCCTCCGGAGTATTTCCGGCATGAAATGGTACCTTATCTCAAATTCTCCATCGCCGGAAGATACGTCCTTCGGCAAGGATTAGTTTACCTAAAGCTGTTTTTCATCGTGACGGGCAGGCCGGTAATAGAAGCACAGGCCCGGGTGGTAGCTCTATCTTTTTTGCACTACTGAACATTAGGATAAGGATTCCATTTCCTGCAAAAAAATAGGCCAGAACACGGGGCAGACTGAGAAATATAATCAGGCACAGGCAAGATCTTACATCAATCTCATCTAAATTAGATTGTTTATATCGAATTCAGGTTAAATTAATACTACAATCTCAGCAAGGGTTAATAAAAAGAAAGTCGGCAGGTTTTTTACTAATTAACAACAAGTCATAAACACCCCAGAAAAATTACTCCATATTAAAATTAATAAGGGTTCTATTATATTTGTTTAATCCGGCTTGAATAAGCAGCGAATAAATTTTGGCATGGATTCTGAAATTTTTACAGATTTAGCTGATCTGAATAATTATCTTGATTAAAACATTGTAGTCAAAAACCAATCTGAGATCACTATTATGAAGGAATTACCAATTACCGTAAAACGATCAATAGAATTAATGGGCATTTGTCTGTTAGCATTAATTATGTCTTATGGTCAGCAGATTATCATGCCGGTTATTCTAGCCTTTTTTCTGAGTATAGTCCTTCTCCCAATTTACCGGTTTCTGCGGTCAGTAAGAACACCTGAATTTTTTGCTATCCTTTTACCCATTTTATTTGGTGCCTTTCTAATTTCATTGGTGATATGGTTTTTCACCGCACAAATCAATAGCCTGTTGATAGAGTTTCCGCAAATCAAGAAGAACGTTTCGATGCATTTAGCTGATTTAAGTACTTGGATAAATAAAAAAACAGACTTTTCAACTAGCGAACAGTTAAAATTTATTAACGATCAAAGCATAAAAATTTTAGGAAATGCAGGTGTAATACTTGGAGGTGCGGCTAATTCCATTACTTCTTTACTAATTTATGTTGGACTAGTACCCATTTATATTTATCTGTTTTTATCTTATAAATCTCTGCTTTTGAGATTTGTTTTTGTTTGGTTTGATAAATCCGAACATAAAAAAGTAATGGAGGTAATGAAAGAGAGCGAAGTAATAATCAAAGGTTATTTAATCGGTTTGGTTATTCAAATCACTTATATCATTATTCTTCTTGGTGGATTACTATTTCTTTTTGGTATTAAACATGCCCTTTTAATCGGCGTAATATTTGCAATTTTAAATCTTATACCTTATATCGGAGCATTAATTGGCAACATCATAGGTGTACTACTAACTTTAACCAGTTCTCAAGAAATATTACCTGTATTTATAGTTTTAGGAGTTATTGCTGCTGTTCAGTTTCTTGATAATAACATCCTAATGCCACGAATCGTTGGTTCAAAAGTTAGAATTAATGCTTTTGCTGCAATTATTGGGGTTTTTATTGCAGGAAGTTTGGATGGTCTAACCGGTATGTTCCTGGCACTACCTGTAATCGCTGTATTTAAAGTAATTTTTGATCGTTCCGAAACCTTTAAACCCTGGGGAATTCTACTTGGCGATGAGGTACCTGTAAAAAAAGCAATCAAATTACCTAAGTTGGTAGCCCGGAAAAAGTAGGCTAAAACATTGTTTTAATTGATAATAAAATCATCAATCATATAGGTTCGTTCTGATAATGCTCTTCAATACCTAAGCCAAAAAGAGCGAAATCATATTTTACCGGATCCAGAGGATCAAATTGGCGAAGGTTCTCGGTCAGTTCAGTGGCGGTTTGCCAATCCACCTGCTTTCGTTTGATGAGTTTTAACTTTCTGGCCACACGTTCAACATGGAGATCAGTCGGACAAATCAGATCGGAAGCTTTTATAGTATCCCATAGTCCGAAGTCTACTCCACGACCATCTTTACGAACCATCCATCTCAGAAACATGTTTAATCTTTTGCAGGTAGATTTTTGCGAAGGAGAGCTAATATGCTTTTTAGTGCGGCTGGGATAATTCTCCAATGAGAAAAAATAGGCCCTGAATGAATTTAGTGCATTCTCAATAGTTGCTGATGGTTTGGTAGGGTTCAACCCCAACTGGATATTTGGGGAATAAGAAACCTCATTGTAATCTAATAAAATTACATCGTCAAGGAATTCATTAGGGTATATCTTTGGGTTATAACTATTGAAAGCTGTTTCCAGAGTATCAGATCTTAAATAATGAAGTCTTAAAAACTCAATAAAATATAAGGTATCTGTCTCATTAAAAGTTCTATGTTTAAAATTGGCGAAACGAACTAAATCACTTTCCTGATGATTCAAAATAAAATCATATGGCGCCCCATCCATTAATTTAATAAGCTCTTTGCACTTATTGATAATTGTTTTCCTTTGACCCCAGGCAAGAATGGAGGCCCAAAAACCCATAATTTCAATGTCTTGTTTCTTCGTAAAAAGATGAGGTATACAGATTGGATCATTCTCTATAAAGTTTGTCTGATTATATAAATCAAGCTTCATGTCAAGAAAATCCTTTAACTCCTGAAAAGTATGAAAGGATGAAAGCTTATTGACCATTTTTGATTCAGGAAAGCGCTTGCTTCAAATCATCCAGCAAGTCATCTATATCTTCTACGCCAACGCTTAATAGTAATAAGTTGTCTGTAACTCCAACTTTATCCCGTTCTTCCTTAGGAATGGAACCATGAGTCATTGAAACTGGGTGATTAATTAAAGACTCAACACCTCCAAGAGATTCGGCCAATGAAAATACCTTGAAGGAGGAAGCCACACGATATGTTTCTTTTAAATCAGCATCTTTCAAAGTAATCGAAACCATGCCTCCGAAATCACGCATCTGCTTTTTAGCGATTGAATGATTAGGATGATCACTGAAACCCGGCCAATATATTTTTTCAACTTTCGGATGATTTCTTAAAAATTCTGCGATCATCCTTCCATTTTCACAATGAGCTCTCATACGCAGATGCAGTGTTTTAAGACCTCTTAAAACCAAAAAACTATCCATAGGACCTGGTGTTGCACCACAAGCATTATATATAAACCATAAGCGCTTGTAGAGTTGATCATCATTCAACATCAGGGCACCCATAATGACATCCGAATGACCGGCCAAATATTTGGTAACGGAATGCATCACGATATCAGCCCCCAAATCAATGGGGTTTTGAAGATAAGGGGAGGCAAAGGTATTATCTACTGAAAGTAAAATGTTTTTAGCTTTTGCAATTTTAGAAATTGCCTCAATATCTACAATTTGCATTGTTGGATTGGTAGGTGTTTCAATCCAAATCAATTTTGTATTCGGGTTAATATATTTAGTGACATTCTCAGCATCGGTCATATTGATGAAATGAAACTTGATGCCATAGTTGGAGAAAATCTTTGTAAAGATGCGATATGAACCCCCATAAAGATCGTCTCCGGTAATAACTTCATCTCCCGGACTTAATAGTTTCATTACCGCGTCTGTAGCACCCATCCCGCTGGAAAAGGCGAGTCCGTGTTTAGCATTTTCAAGTGCTGCCAGACAT
>Ga0169931_10014865_pt1 | contig 10476 bp, 8 predicted proteins | sample Kivu_15m_20L_FD_129675 | JGI IMG/M metagenome (GOLD analysis project Ga0169931, IMG submission 129675) | Freshwater microbial communities from Lake Kivu, Western Province, Rwanda to study Microbial Dark Matter (Phase II) - Kivu_15m_20L... | ecosystem: Environmental > Aquatic > Freshwater > Lake ... | reverse complement strand
CCGCAGTCACGGCAAGTGGCTTTCGTAAGAGCGGTGAACGGCGAATACCTTCTTCGCTGACCAGCATGGAGGCGGCTCGCGTATACGAGAGCGCAAGCTCATCGGGTGTGGCCGGTGCATAGGGCGGCGTGTCGCTAGCAAGGCGCGTGCGCCCCGGGCCGTGAACTCGAAAGAACCGGAGCGGATCACCGTGGCAGCCTGCAAACGCACAATCGGAAAGCAGGATGGGATAGATCGTCTTCGAGAACGCCACGGGATCCGGCGTTGGCAACTGCGGCGTTTCGGGAGGTGGCGCGCATGCAGCGACTCCGATGGCCAGGCAGACGATGGCTCGCTTCATGACGGATCGACCTCGGACCAGAAGCCCAGTCGTACGCTGGTTTGCAGCCAGGTTTGTACGTCACTTGCCAGCGTCGTGGCTTGTGTTGCGGATGCCTTGCCTTCAATCGCCGAGAGCGCGGCGACCAAAGGCATTCTCTGCAGGTACTGGTAAAGCGTCGCCTGCAGTGGATGCAGTGGCAGAATGATTGGTCCGCTGTCTCCTGCAACGATGGCCGCATGCGAACGTCCATTGGCGTGTGGCGCAGGCAGAGCGCGTTGTTCGGTCGGGGCCGCAGACAGACTGCGTCTCAAGTCGATGAGAGGCCAGTATTCCTCGATGACAACGAAGCGCCCGGATGGCCGCAATCGACCGGTGACGAGTTGCTCTGGCGTGTGTTGTTGAAACGTTGCGATTGCTTCTGGCGACAGACGCGGCGCCCAGAAGAGGTTGCGAAATCCCTCGTCGATCTCGGCGGCCTGCAGGGCGGCCTGCGGATTAACTGTGGCGGCATCGATGGGGAATCGACGCGCGAATTGCACAAAGCCATCGACGGCGCGTGCGAGATCGGGCGCAGCAGGCGGAGACTCCTGTAAAAATAACGATGCAAGCCGATTGAAGTGCCAGGGTCCGAGCAGCGCACAGGTCAATCGGAATTCGTTTTGCAATACACCGAAGAGCCGAAACCAGTACTGTCGGTTGTAGACCGCGAGTCTTTCCGTTGCCGGGATCTCCGCGCGAGGCAGTGAGAGGTCGACCAGCGCCGAAGGATACCGGTCGACCTCGGCGCGCAGCGTGCCCGTGCTGCGATCCAGCGGGGTACGAAGCATCGCCGAGAAATTGGCCTCGAAACCTTCAAGCCATGACGGCACGGGTGGCTTCATTGGCGGACCTTCCTTGCGCGCTCGAGCTCCTCTTGCAGCACGGGCAGCGGGGGAATCGCGGCATCCCACTCGAGCAGCGTGGGGAAGGGGCCGGCAAGGTGCCAGGCGTCGCGATACAGTGCCCAAACTTCGTCGCGGACATGACGATCATGGGTGTCGACGATCGTGCCATTGGGTTCGACACTGTGACCGGCGATGTGGACCTGTAACACGCGTGAGAAGTCGATCGACTCAAGATAGGTACGCGGATCGAAGCCGTGGTTCACGCTGGAGACGTAGATGTTGTTGATGTCCAGCATGAACCAGCAGTCTGCATCCTTGACGACCCTCGTGTAAAACTCCCACTCCGGCATCGTCGAGGATGCGAACTCGACGTAGGTCGAGAGGTTCTCGAGTCCGAACGGGCGCCCGAGAGTTTGTTGCACTGCCTCGGCCCGGCTTGCGGCGAACGCGACCAGATCGTCCGTGTAGGGTGTCGGGAGCAGATCGTGATGCGAGATCCCGTGCGCGCCGGTCCAGCAAAGGTGATCGCTGACAAAGGGTGCGTTGACGGTATTCGCGAGTGCCTTGATCTGTTGCAGATACGCCTCGTCGAGCGGCGCGTGTCCGAGCAAGTTCAGGCTCACACCGTGCAGCACCACGGGCCTTTGCGCGGCAACGGCGTCGAGCACCCTCCGAGGTGGCCCGTCGGTGCGAAGGAAGTTTTCGCTGATGATCTCGAAGTAGTCGATCGTCAGCGGACCGGAGAAAAGTGCCTTGTAGAACGACGGACGCAGACCGAGCCCGAGCGCCTCGCGAGGCAGTCGATTTGCGGTGGGTTCCAAGGGAAGGAAACGGTAGCGGATCCGATGGCCTCCGGGGTGCGACATGCTGTCGCAGGGTGGTCTCCGTGGTTGCCCTGTCCGGGTGAGGCGTGCAGAGTGTGGGGCGTGTCACCCGTCTCGCGATGCCTGGCTTTTGTCCTCGTGCTCTTGCCGATGGCCGCTTCGGGCTGCGCAAGGGTTGCGCCTCACCAGCGGGAACGGCTGGCGCAGCGGGATATGCGTGCGAACGCGTCATCCGAGCTGAGCTTTGGTGAGGAGCACGGGCGCGCCTACCGTGAAGGTTCGAGCGGCGGTGGACGGGTTCGCAGCGGCGGTTGCGGCTGCAACTGACCTGCGGCATGCTGCGCCCCGTGTCGCGCGCCGCGTCCAACCCGCGTTTGAGAATCCGTCTGCACGGAGCGGTCGCGCTTTTCTGCTTTGTCCTCGGCACGCTGGTCGTGCCCGCCCTGCATCTCGTCGATCACGGGCGCGCGCACGTTCATACGGCGGTCGGCGTGCAGTTTGGCGACGGGCAAGCAGAGCTCGGGCCACGCTCGCTCGACGAGGTTCTGCAGGAGATTCGAAGCGCTGCCTTTGCCCGCAGGGATGCCGCGCACCGCGCGAACGGTCCGCAGCTTGAACGCGCAGGGCATGCGCATGCCCCCCATGGCTCCGGCGCCTTGCTGCACTTCGCCTCGGCCTTTGCGCAAGGCCAACCGACCCTTGCCGTCTATTGCGACGTGCAGTTGCTGCGCGAGCTTTTGCTTGCGCCGCCCACCGTGCGTCCAACGCGCGAGCTTCCCCAATCGCAACACATCCGCGGCCCACCGGCACACGCCTGAGCGTTTCCCCGGTTGTTTGAGTTGGCCGAGATCGTGCTGCGCCCTGCAGGAGCGCGCGTTTGTCCGAGGTTTGTTCATGTTGCAATGGTTGGGCTCTGTTTCACTGGCATGCGCCGTCGCGCAGGCCTCGCCCTATGACGTGACCGTCACCGCGCCGGCGCCGCCCCGGAGCGCGTCGGAGACCGTGCGCGATCGCGAGGCGCTTGCGACCGCACCGCACCGCTCGGCGGATGAGTTGATGATGCTGGTGCCGGGCATGTTCATCACGCAGCACGGGGGAGAGGGCAAGGCCTTTCAGATCTTCTACCGGGGCTTCGACGCGGTTCACGGGCAGGACGTCGAGATCTCGGCCGGTGGCATTCCCGTCAACGATGTCTCGAACATCCACGGTCAGGGTTATGCGGATCTGCATTTTCTGCCGGCCGAGGTGGTTGAGCAGGTGCACGCCCTGCCCGGGCCATTCAACCCCCACCAGGGTGACTTTGCCGTGGCCGGTTCGCTGCAATTGACGCTTGGCCTGGATGAGCCGGGAATCACCTTGAAGTCCGGCCTGGGTTCGTTCGGCGTGCGCAGGCAGTTTCTGGCCTACCGTCCCCCGGATGCCGACCGAGATACCTTCGCGGCTGTCGAACTGTATCACACAGACGGCTTCGGTCCCTCACGGGCTGCCGAGCGGGCCTCGGTGGTCGCGCAGTCGGCCTTGGCGTTGCCGGGCGAGCTGCGCGCGCGCGTACTTCTGTCCTCGCACGCTGGTCGCTTCTCATCGGCGGGCGTGCTGCCGGAGCAGGAGATCGAGCTTGGCCTGGTGGAGAGGTTTGCGACCCTCGATCCACGGCAGGGCGGGGCGTCGTCCCGTTCGCAAGTTTTGGCGGAGCTGACCCGGGACAGCCCGGGCATTCGGGCAGGACTGTCGGCCTACGCGGTGGCGCGCGGCATGCAACTGCGGCAGAACTTCACCGGCTTTCTGACCGATCCCAGCGGCGATCTGCAGCAACAGGGCAACGACGCCGTCACCGTGGGTTCGCACGGATTCTTCAGAAAGCGGATGCTCCTCCTGTCACCGCTCGACACCATCGAGGTTGGTTATTTCTGGCGGGCCGATCGGATCGATCAGTCACAGCTGCGACTGTCCTCGGTGGATGGCTCGGTGACCGCGTCCGAGGTACAGGCCGAGGTGCAGGCCAACAACCTTGCAGGCTACGTGGATACGGCCTTGCATCCATTTTCGCGACTCACCCTCCGCGGCGGTGTTCGCATGGATGCGCTGTCCTACACGACCACAGACAGCGGCGCACAGGCACAGGGTCAGTCTCGTTCCTCGCAGGGCCTGCACCTTGGGCCCAAGGCCACCGCGGATATCCAGCTGTGGTCGCAGGGGCATCTGCTTCTCAGTTACGGCGAAGGCTTCCGCTCACCTCAGGCGCGCAGCCTTTCGGACGGTGAGCGCACGCCCTTTGCGAAGGTGCGATCAGCCGAGGTGGGACTGCGGACCGCTGGCGACTGGGGCGCGGCCTCCGTTTCGGCATTCGCAACACGGCTGTCGGGCGATCTGGTTTTTGATCCAGCGACGGCGCGCAATGAAGCTGTGCCTGGCTCACAACGTGTCGGGGCATCTGTGGATCTGCGCTGGCAGCCGCGTCCAAGCCTTGTTGTCAACGCCGGCGCGACCTACACGCAGGCACGCTTCACGGGCAGCGACACGGTGTATCGCAAGGGCGCGCTCTTGCCCTACGTGCCGCAGATCGTGGGGCGCGCCGATGTTGCGTATCGCCGGACGCTGGGCACCGTCCGGGAGGCGCCTGTGCAGCTTGAGTTCGGAACGGGCTGGTCGTTGCTCGCACGCAGGCCGTTGCCTTATTCGGAGTTTGGCTCCGATATCTTCCTCGTGGACGGCTCGCTGCGCCTTCGGTATCGCGCCGTGGCCACGTCCATACAGGTCTGGAATATCGCCAACACCGACTGGTACGACGGCATGTTTGTTTACGCCGCAAAGTGGAAGCCGACGGCTGCGGCCTCGCTTGTGCCCGAGCGATTCGTGACGGTCGGGAATCCCCGCACAATCATGGTTGATCTGACGGTGTTCCTCTAGTTGTCGAGGTTTCGATGAAGCGCACCTTGAGTCTTTGGTTATTCGGATTGTTTCTCGTCAACGCCTGCGGTGGGGACACCACGGGACAGCGTGTGGCCTTGCATACCCGTGTTGTCATGGCACCGGAATCGGTGGCTGGATTCACGGCGCTGTCGGGCTGGAAAATCAGGCTTGCACGCGCATGGGTTGCGACGGGGCCGCTTTATTATTTCGACGGCGCGCCAAGCGTTGTTTTCGATCGCGGCAAAGAGAATCGACGCTTCCGCATCATGGACTGGGTGCTTCCGTCCGCACACGCGCACCCGGGGCACTATGCACCGGGTGTCACGAATGGGCAGATGTTGGATGAGTTCTCGATCGATCTGCTCGCACCCGAAACGCGTTTGCCGGAAGGCAACGCCGTCACCGGGATGTTGCGGTCGGGCACCTTTTCGTTTTCACCACCCATCGGTGGGCCTTTGGTCGCAGCACTCGGCAACCAATCGGTGATCGTGCAAGGCGTGGCAGAGAAGGAGCTTGTGCAGGTCCACTTCGCCGTGTCGGTGGATTTTGCGGCGATCGCGCGGCGGGCGCGCGACGGGCTGGTTTCAGGCTGCAAGTTCGAGCCCACCACCATCCATGGGCCGGGGACCGTCACGGTGACCGTCAATCCGCGCTCCTGGTTCAACCTGGTGGACTTCGCGGAGGTGGCGCCAGGCAGCGCCGAGTCGCCGACCGTCATTGCCGCAGAAACGACGCCTTATATCGCCTTCACACTCGGTCTTGTACAAATCGGCGCCTATCGCTTCACCTTTACACCGGATACCCCACAATGATCACCAAACGCAATACGTTCCTCGCTGCAACCACCCTGCTTCTGTTCGGATGCTCCGATGCGGGCCAAGGGGACGCGACCTTCACCACCTGGGGCGAGGCGTACATCGAGCAGCAGATTGGCCCCGATCCCAAGGGCGAGTCCGGTTTTATCGATGGGTGGACGGTGAAATTCGAAAAGTTTCTCGTGACCTTTCGCAACCTCAAGGTGGCGAGCAAGGACGGGGAGGTGGGTGCAACCTCCGCAGCGTCGTTCCTGGTGGACAACGTGCTGCCCGGGCGGAAGACACTCATTGCATTCAAGTCTCTGAATGCGCAGGCCTGGAATGCCGTGGGCTTTCAGGTCGCGCCCGCAACGGCCGACACGATGCTTGTGGGAATGACGCCCGTCGCAGAGCGAGACATGATGGTGGCCAATGGGTATTCCATCTACGTGCAGGGACGGGCCTTCAAGACCGACGCCGCAGGGCTCAAGGTTGAAAAGACCTTCCGCTGGGGCTTCAAAACCGCAACACAGTACAGCGCCTGCAAACAGGCGCCCGAGAGCGGACGTGAGATCGAGGGGATCGTCGTCACCAATGGCGGCAATGACATCAGCGAGTTGACCACGCACGGGGATCACTTCTTCTACGATCGCCTGCAGGCCTCTGCCGATCCGGCCGTGATCACCGCCTTGCGCTTTGATGCCATGGCGAAGGCCGATGCGAATGCGGATGGCGAGATCACACTCGAGGAGCTGAGCGCGACACCCATCGATGTGCGCAACTACGATCCTTCTCCCTTCGAGGTCGCGAACCTTGGCGGCTTCGTGACGGCGCTGACGCGCACCCTGGGCCACTTCCGGGGCGAGGGGGAATGTCAGGTCGCGCCGCTTTGAAGGATCGCGCTCGGACTACAGGCGAAAGTGTTTCTGGGGCGCCTTCATCCATTGCTCGGCGATGAACGCATCCCCCGAGCGGCGCGGACCCGCTTGTGCGCGCGGCGAGGCGGGGGTAATAAATATCGATGCTTGAATTCATATTCCGTCGCGCCTCCCTGCTGCGTTGGCTTCCCGCCGTCCTGCTCGCCGCCGCGTGCGCCAGCCCGAGCGCGGCCAGCGCCAAGGCTGGGCCGGCCACCGTCGAGCGCTGGGGCACCTTCGAGATCGAGCTCACTGGACCCAAGGACGGCAACCCCTTCGTGGACGTGAGCCTGGACGCGACCTTCAGCCAAGGCGATCGCAACCTGACCGTGCTTGGGTTTTATGACGGTGGCGGCAAGTACCGGGTGCGCTTCATGCCCGACGCGATCGGCACCTGGACCTACCGGACGCGCAGCAACCATAAATCCTTGGACGGGCGTACCGGGAAGCTGTCGGTGACCGCTCCATCGCCTGGCAACCACGGCCCTGTGCGCGTCGCGGGCAAGCACCATTTCGCCTATGACGACGGCAAGGCCTACCTGCCGGTGGGCACGACCGCGTACGCCTGGATTCATCAGCCAGCGGCGCTGCAGGACCAGACGCTGAAGACGCTGGCGGCGGCGCCCTTCAACAAGATTCGCATGTGCGTGTTCCCGAAGTGGTACGAGTACAATCGGGACGAACCGGCGATCTATCCTTTTGAACGCGACGCCGCTGGTCAGTTCGATTTCTCGCGCCCGAACCTGAATTTTTTCCGCCACCTCGATGGGCGGGTGCGCGATCTCATGAAGCTTGGCATCGAGGCCGACCTCATCATTTTTCATCCGTATGACGAAGGCCACTGGGGCTTCGATCGCATGCCGCCCGACGCCGACGATCGTTATTTGCGTTACCTCATCGCGCGGGTCGGCGCTTACCGCAACGTCTGGTGGTCGCTCGCGAATGAATACGACCTGTTGAAGAAGAAGACGCCGGCCGATTGGGACCGGTACCTCGACATCGTGGCGAAGCAGGATCCTTTCCGGCACCCGACTTCGATCCACAACGGCGAACCCGATCGGATCTACGATCCGCGCCGCGCGCCCATCACGCACCTTTCGGTCCAACATCCCAACACGGGGCTGATTGCCAGCTGGCGCACGCAGTTCGACAAGCCCGTGGTCGACGACGAATGCGAATACGAAGGCAACTTCGAGGTACCCTGGGGCAACATATCGGCCGAGGAGCTGGTCCACCGCTTCTGGGTCGGTTTCATGGGCGGCGGCTACGTCGGGCACGCCGAGACCTATGCCCACCCGAAAGACGAGATCTGGTGGTCACGTGGCGGCGCCCTGCACGGCCAAAGCCCGGCGCGCATCGCGTTTTTGCGCCGGGTGATCGAGGAACACGGGCCGATCGAGCCGCTCACCAACAGCTGGATGTGGACCCGCATGCCGGCAGCCCGCCATGGCGAAACCTTCCTGGTCTACTACGGCCCGCGCCAGCCGATGCGACTTACGTGGATGACCCTGTCCCAGTTCCCCCTTTCCAAGGACGGCAACAAACCGCACCCGCGCTGGCGTTTCCAGCTCATCGACACCTGGAACATGACGGTGACGGATTTGCCGGGCGTTCACGAAGGCAAGATCAGCTTCGATCTGCCGGCCAAGCCTTACCTCGCGTTGCGGGCGATCCCGGTGCGGTAGGCGCGGCATGGACGCGCGCCCAGATTGTCAGGGAAACCCTGGACACGTGGCGCGGTGCATCTGGGCCATCCTCTGGACATGTTCAGTGCAGGCTTTGGGACCGCAGGGCGAATCGTTTCGGGACTTGCCTTGTTCTGCGCATGGATTGCGGCCACGGAGTCGAGGGCTGCGGATCCGGCGCCCTCGGCAGCGGAAAAGCACGGCCCGGCGCAGTTTGAGTTCTTCAAGGAGAAGGTGCGACCGATCCTGCGCGAGGCCTGCGTCGAGTGTCACGGCGCGCGCAAGCAGAAGGGGCATTTGCGCCTGGATTCCTTCGCCGCGTTGTTAAAGGGCGGCGATGCGGGGGCGGCGATCAAGCCCGGCAACGCGGACCTGAGCCTCCTCATTCAGTCGGTGCTTTATCTGCCAGATGCCGAGGAGCAGATGCCGCCCAAGGGCAAGCTCTCGGAGCAGCAGATCGCCGATCTGACCGCGTGGGTAAAGATGGGGGCGCCCTGGCCGCCCGCCGAGCCGACCATCGCTCCGCCGAACGAGGACGCCGTCATCGCCTCCGCCGACATGCGACGGCTCTCGCACCGCGAGTACCTGCGATCGATCGAGCGCCTGACCGGGGTCCGAACCGGAAGGTACGGCGGCCAGCTGCCGATCGACGCGTCCATCAACGGCTTCGACAATCAGGCCTCCGCGCTGCAAGTCTCGTCGGAGACCCTCGAGAGCTATCGTGAGATCACCGCGGATGTGATCGCGCAGGCCTTCAAAGATCCCGGGGCTGCTGCAACGCGATTCTTTCCCAGTTGCCCGACGCTCGCGAAGACCTGTGTGACGGATGCGGTTGCGCGCCTTGGCCGTCGCGTGTTTCGTCGACCGCTCGATGACGAGGAGCTTCGTGGGTTGCGCGCGCTGGTGGTCGATGGCCACGGCCGCGTTCGAAAAGGTGCGGCGCCAGCGCTGCTTGAGACAATGTTGCTCTCCCCCCAGTTTCTCTTTCGCAGCGAACGAGGCGAGCCCGTGCCGGGTCGTCCGGGTGTTCGGCGACTCACGAGCTACGAGGCAGCGTCGGCGTTGTCCTTTGCATTGTGGGGGGAGACTCCGGAGGACAAACTGCTGGATGCCGCAGAGGCTTCGCTAACGCTGGATTCAAGGTGGCTGGCGCAACAGACGGCCGAGATGCTGAAGGACAAGCGGGCGGACTCCTCGATTGAATCGTTCGGGATGCAGTGGCTGCGCGTGCCGTCCATTGATCTTGTGCCGATCGCCGGTACGGTGCAGGGGCTCGACATTAACCTGCGCTGGGCGGCGACCGATCAGTTGCGGCGCATGATTCGCCGGTACTTTACCCGTGATGCGAATGCGACCGGGTTTCTTGATACCGCGGTGACCGACATTAACGATCGGCTCGCCAAGGTCTACGAACTTCCCACCAAGGGAAATGATGGGACTCGAGAGATCACCCTTGCGGAGGATGACGATCGACGCGGCTTCTTCGGAACGCCGGGCTTCTCGTTCATCACCTCACATGTGGATCGCACCTCCGAGATTTTGCAGGGGCTTTATGTTCGCAACAAGCTCCTGTGTGACTCGGTTCCGCCGCCGCCCGCCACTCTCGCGGCCGAGATCTCCAAAGATCCCGACGCGCATTCGTCCGAGGCCCGACTTTCGAAACAGCCCTGCGCCGGTTGCCACCGCTTGCTCGATCCGATCGGTCGCGGACTCGCAGGCTTTACCGTGATTGGTGCGCGCGATCCCAGCGTCGCACGGGGCACCGCGCGAGGGAGCATTGAAGGCTATCCCGACGCCACCTTCAACTCTCCGGCCACCCTGGCGAAGGTGGTGCTGAATACGGGCAGGGTGCCTCAATGCATCGTCGAGCACACCCTCGCCTGGCTCAAGGGCCGCGGCATCACCTCTGCAGAGGGGCCTCTGGTCGAGCAGCTGGTCAAGGGATTTGAGGGTTCCGGCTATCGCTACAAGGAGCTGTTGGCCCTGTACATCGGCAGTGAAGATTTTCTCTATCGAAAGGACGCGCGGTGAAGTGGACACGAAGGCAATGGCTTGAGCGGTTTGGTGCAGGCGCCATCACGATGGCCCTGCCACAGCTTGAGGTGTTCGGTGCGCCTGCGGCGCCGAGGCCCAAGAACCT
>Ga0169931_10014864_pt1 | contig 10476 bp, 7 predicted proteins | sample Kivu_15m_20L_FD_129675 | JGI IMG/M metagenome (GOLD analysis project Ga0169931, IMG submission 129675) | Freshwater microbial communities from Lake Kivu, Western Province, Rwanda to study Microbial Dark Matter (Phase II) - Kivu_15m_20L... | ecosystem: Environmental > Aquatic > Freshwater > Lake ... | reverse complement strand
GCGCACCGGCAGCCCGGCGCGCTCCAGCAGGCGGTGCATGCGGTCGACCGTGGCCGGGGGCACGAGCCCCAGCCGCGCCGAGAGGTCGGTGGCCATGCGCATGCCGCAGCCCACGGCCTCGCCGTGCAGCCAGGCGCCGTAGCCCATCCCGGACTCGATGGCGTGGCCGAAGGTGTGGCCGAAGTTCAGGATGGCGCGCAGCCCACCCTCGCGCTCGTCCTGGCCCACGACCTCGGCCTTGATCTCGCACGAGCGCCGCACGGCGTGCGCCAGCGCCCGGGCGTCGCGCGCGAGCAGGGCCTCGAGCTGGTCCTCGATCCATCCGAGGAAGGCGGCGTCGGCGATCGGCCCGTACTTGATGACCTCGGCCAGGCCGGCCACGAGCTCGCGCTGCGGCAGGGTGTCGAGCGTGGCGAGGTCGCAGAGCACGCGCGCGGGCTGGTAGAACAGCCCGATCATGTTCTTGCCCAGCGCGTGGTTGATGGCGGTCTTGCCGCCGACCGAGGAGTCCACCTGCGCCAGCAGCGTCGTGGGCACCTGCACGAAAGGCACGCCGCGCATGTAGCAGCCGGCGGCGAAGCCGGCCATGTCGCCGACGACGCCGCCGCCGAGAGCGAACAGCACGGTCTTGCGGTCGCAGCCGGCGCGCAGCAGGTGGTCGAAGACCTGGTTCAGCGCCGGCCAGTCCTTGTGCTCCTCGCCGTCGGGCAGCTCCACCGTGGTGACGCGCGCGTAGACCGGCGCCAGGGCGGCTTGCAGACGCGGCGCCCACAGCGGGGCGATGGTCGTGTTGGTCACGATCACGGCCTGCGCGGCGCGCGGCAGGCCGGACCAGCTCGCGGGCTCGTCCAGGAGCCCGCGGCCGATGCGGATGTCGTAGCGCTCGTGCCCGGTGTCGACGACGACGCAGGCCGAGCCGGCGGGCCCGGGCGGGGTGGGGGACTGGGGGGCTGGGCTGGGGTTCATCGGCGCTCGGGGGGAAACTCTCAGGTTCTCAGGCGGGGCGGGGCCAGGCGTCCACCGGCGAGGGCACCTGGTCGGGGGCAACGAGGCCGGTAAGCTCGAGCTGCATCAGGATCATGTTCAGCAGTGCCGGCACCGAGGGGCGCGGCGCCTCGACCGTGAAGTGCGCGGCCTGCCTGTACAGGGGGTCGCGCTCGCGGTAGAGCTCGCGCAGGCGCTTCTGTGGGTCGCCCACCTGCAGCAGCGGGCGGTGGGTGTCGTGGCGCAGGCGCCGGTAGAGCTCCTCGGGGGTGGCGCGCAGGTAGATGACCTGGCAGTGCGTGTGCAGTGCGTCGCGGTTGGCCGCGCGCAGCACGGCGCCGCCGCCGGTGGCGATCACCTGGCGCGCGCCTCGTGCCAGGTCGGCCAGGACCTGCTGCTCGACGTCGCGGAAGGCCGGTTCACCCTGGATCTCGAAGTAGCTGCGGATGGGCATGCCGATGCGCGCCTCGATCTCGGTGTCGGCATCGACGAAGTGCAGGTCGAGGTGGCGCGCGAGCACCCGGCCGACGGTGGACTTGCCGCAGCCGGGCATGCCCACGAGGGCGAGATTCAGCTCGGTCTTCATGCCGGGTTCGCGCGCCGGGTGGGGGCGGGGCGGTGACGGTGACGCAGGGGCACGGTGGGGACGGGGTCTGGACGCGGCGCGGACGCTTCGCGCCAATCGGTCACTGTACGCGAGGTCCGCTGTCGCGGCGGTGGCCGCTCAGCGCGCGGTCGTGCCCTCGCTGACCAGGCGGGGCGTCAGGAAGACCATCAGTTCGGTCTTCTTCACCGAGCGCGTGCGGTTGCGGAACAGGTTGCCCAGGCCCGGCACGTCGCCGAGGCCCGGCACCTTGCTGGTGGACTCGCTCTCGGTCTGCGTGTAGATGCCGCCGATGACGACCGTGCCGCCGTCCTCCACCAGCACCTGGGTCTTGACGTGCTTGGTGTTGATCGAGAAGCCCGCCTTGGTCTCGATGCCGGGGCTGTCCTTGTTGACGTCCACCTCCAGGATGACGCGCCCGTCGGGCGTGATCTGAGGCACCACCTCCAGCCGGAGGCTGGCCTTCTTGAACTGCACGCTGGTGGCGCCGCTGGAGGTGGCCACCTGGAAGGGCAGCTCGTCGCCTTGTTCGATCATCGCCTTGACCTTGTCGGCGGTGATCACCCGCGGCGAGGAGACGATGCGACCGCGGCCCTCGGCCTCCAGCGCCGAGAGCTCGAGGTTGAGGAAGCGGTTCGCGCTCGCGCCGAACAGCGACAGCGCGAAGGTGGCCGCATCGGCGCCTCCGAGCGCGCCGGTCGCGGCCGGCAAGTTGACGAAGGCGGTGTCGTTGAAGGCGGGTGCCGTTCCCCCCTGGCCGCTGAGGCTGCCCGCTGCGCCGTAGGTGTTGCCGATCACGACGCGGCGCCCCCCGCCCAGGCTGAGGCCCGGCGGTGTGCGCTGGTCGTTGACCCCGAGCTTGACCCCCAGCGCCCGGCCGAAGGAATCGTCGGCCTCGACGATGCGGGCTTCGATCAGCACCTGGCGCACCGGCACGTCCACGCGCGTGATCAACGCGCGCACCTGCTCCAGCCGGGAGGGGATGTCGGTGACGAAGAGCTGGTTGGTGCGCGGCTCGGCCAGCAGGCTGCCGCGCGCGCTGAGCAGGCGCCCGGCGGCGCCCTCGCGCGCCGGCGCGCCCAGGGCGGCGGCGAGGGCCGGCCCCGCCGCCGGCGCGGCCGTGGCCGCGCCGCCGCCCTGGCCGCCGTTGATGGCGCGTGCCACGTCCTCGGCCTTGGCGTAGTTCAGCGCGAAGGCCTGGGTGCGCACGGGTTCGAGCTCGGCGAGCTTGCGTTGGGCCTCGAGCTCGGCCTGGTCCTGCGCGTTCAGGTCGGCCAGCGGCGCCACGCGGATGACGTTGCCGCTGCGGCGCTGGCCCAGGCCGCGGCTCTGCAGGATCAGGTCCAGCGCCTGCTCCCAGGGCACGTCGTGCAGGCGCAGCGTGAGCGCGCCGCTGACGTTGTCGCTGACGACGATGTTGATGCGCGTGAAGTCCGCGATCACCTGCAGCAGCGCGCGCACCTCGATGTTCTGGAAGTTCAGCGAGATGCGCTCGCCCGGGGTGGCCGCAGCGGTGCTGGCCGGCGCCGGTGCTGCCGCGACGGCCGGGCCGGTGACGGCGCTGGCGGGCGCGGGGGTGGAGGCAGGCGCCGGGCTGGCGCCTGCCGGGCGCGCGGCTCCCCCTGCGGTGGCCCGGGGGGCGGTGGCGCGCGGCGCCGGGGCGGCCGCGACGGTGGCCGGTGAGAGCTGGATCGTGACGCTGCGCCCCTCGACGAGCGCGCGCCAGTCGCTGGGCTGCCGCAGCGTCAGCACGAGCCGGGTCCGGTCCCCGGCCTCGGCGAGCGCCACCCCGAGCAGCGGGCCCTGCTCCAGCGGCAGCCACTCGCGGCCGAGCGCATTGCGCACGCCTGGCAGGTCGATGGCCACGCGCGGCGGCTGGGCCTGGGTGAAGCCCGTCGGCGGGCCGGCGAGCGGGCGGTCGAGCTCCAGGCGCAGGGCCACGGTGCCGGCGCCGGCCGCCCCGACGGACACCGACTGCAGCGCGATCCGCCCCTCGGCTGCGGTGCCGGCTGCAGCGGATGGCGCCTGAGCCCGGGCCGGGCCGGGGGCGAGCACGGCCAGCGCCAGGGCCAGCGCCGAGGCGCAGCGGGCAGCCTGCGCGCGGGGCGCCGGCCGCCCGGACGGTACGTGGCGGCGGACGAGGGGGGTCATGGTGTGTCTCCCTGCATCTGCAGTGTCGCCGGGCGCTCCACCCACGCGCCCGCGGCGGTGCGTACGGTCTCGCGCAGCTCGATCCGCTGCTCCTCGATGCGGACGATGCGCCCGCGGTGCGGGCCCAGCACGTCCCCGGGCGCCACGGCATGCACCTGGCCGTCGATGCGCACCAGCGCCCGCGTGCCCGCGCTGCCGCGCAGGGTGCCCACCATGCGCATGTCCTCGAGCGGGCGGGTCAGCAGCGGGCTGCCTGCGCGCGCGCCGCCGGGGGCCGGCGGTGCCGGCTTTGCCGCCTCGGGCGGGGCGACGCGGCGCGGGTCGAAGGGATCGTCCTGCCGCGCGGCGGCATAGGACAGGGGCTCGAAGCGCGGCGGTTCGGCCAGCGGCGGCAGCGCGGGCTTCAGCGCCAGGCGTTGCTGCTGCGTCCAGGCGTCGAGGTCCTCGCCGGCCGGCGCACAGCCGCCCAGCAGGCCGAGCGCGGCCCAGGCCAGCGGCAGCAGCGCGGCCCGCCGGCGGCGGCGCGGCGGGGCTGCGGGTGCGCCCGCAGCGGTCGGAAGGCAGCCGCGGCCGCTGCGGCTCATGGCTTGGCTCCGGCGGCGCCGCTGCGCCGGGCGCCGGCCTTCTCGGCCTCGCGCCGGCGCTGCTGTTCGGCCAGCTCCGCCGGCTCGAGCGCGCGGTAGGTGAGCGCGGTGGCCTCGAAGGCCAAGACGGGTGAGGGGTCCGCCGGCGGGCCGCTGCGGGCCGCCCCGGCTGCCGGGTTGCGCGCGGTTTCACGCGGCGGTGACGGCGGCGGAGGCGGCGGCGCGGTGAGCTGCAGGTCGTGCAAGGCCACGATGCGGGGCAGCCGGGCCACGTCGGCGGCGAAGGCGCCGATGTCGTGGTAGCGGCCCGACAGGCGCAGCGTGATGGGGAGCTCGGCGTGGTGCTCGCGCAACTGCAGCGCGCCCGGGCGGAAGATCTCGATGCCCAGGTCGCGCCGGCGCGCTGCGTCGGCCAGGTCGGAGAGCAGGGCGTCCATCTCCGAGCGCCGGGGCAACTGGCGCTCGAGCTCCTGCACCTGCTGCTGGACGAGCTGCTTGCGCTGGCGCAGCGGCGCCAGGTTCACGGCCTGCGCGAGCTTGTCGCGGTAGGTCTTCTGCAGCGCGGGCTCGCGCGCGCGTTCGCGCTCCAGTCGCGCGTACTCGTCCGACAGCAATGCCAGCGCGCCGGCCACGAGCACCAGCAGCCCGGCCGCAGCCCAGGCGGCCAGGCGCGGCAGCAGCGGCCACACGCCCGGGTCGCGCGGATCCAGGCCGCGAAACTGCGCAGCCAGCGCCTCCCGGCTCAGGCGCGGCGTCCCGGAGCGGGCGGAGTCGCTCACCGCCCGGCCTTCCAGGGCCTGCCCATGGCAGCGCGGGGACACACGATGCCGAGGCCCATCTCAGCGCCCCGGCGCCGACGGCGCGGCGGCCGCAGGGGGAAGGTCTTCGGCCGACCGCAAGGTCAGGCGAAGGGAGAACTCGAACAGGCGCCGTTCGGCCTCCGGCCCGCCTGGTGCCGTCGGGGCCGGGGCGGCGGCCGCGCCGGCCGGCAGGGCGCGCACCTCGACGATCTCGGCTCGCTCGAAGGGCGAGGCGCTGGCGGTGACGTCGCGCATCAGCACCGCCACGTGCTCGCTGCTCAATGCGAGGCCGCTGACCGCGACCACCAGCCCCGTCTGCTTCACCGACGACAGCTTCAGCCCGGCCGGTGCCTGCTCGGCCAGGGCCGTGAGCACCTTGACCGAGGCGTTGCGCCGGCTCTGCAGGCCCTGCACGATGCGCCCGCGGGCCTCGAGCTCGGCCATCTCGGCGCGCAGGCCGGCGATGTCCCGGATCTGCATGTCCAGGCGGGCGATGCCGGCCTCGAGATAGGCATTGCGCGCCACCTGGCCGGCGACCTGCTGCGACAACAGCGACCACGCCGCCGCGACCGCGACCGCGCCGACCGCGGCGCTCGCCGCCAGGCCGGCGTAGAAGCCGCGGCGCAGCCGGCGCCGGCGCGCCTCGCGGTGCGGCAGCAGGTTGACGGCGATCATGTGCTGTCCCCGCGCATCGCCAGCCCGCAGGCCACGAGGCAGGCGCTGCTCTCGCGCGCCAGGAGCTCGCCCGCCGCGGGTGCCGCGGTCATGCCCTCGAAGGGGTCGACCCTGACGGCGTCGAAGCCCGTGAGGCCGGCCACGCGACCGGCCAGGCCGGGCGTCGAGGCGCCCGGTCCGCTGAGCAGGACGCGGTCGACCGCATGGTGCGGCGCGCTGGCGAAGAACTGCTGCAGTGCCTGCGCGATGCGGCGAGCGGCCTGCGCGTCCGCCATGTCGGCGGTGGCGTCGGTCGGCTCCAAGGCCTGCTCCTGCTCGTGCAGCGTGGCGCTGTCCTGCAGCACCTTCAGACGCAGGCTGCCGGCCTCCAGATCGAACCACGCCAGCAGCGCGCCCGGCGCCGCGAGGGCGCGCCCGGCCAGCCAGTGCCGCAGCGCGCGCTGCGCCGCGTGGGCGTCGATGTCCATCACCGCAGGCACCAGGCCCGCGGCCTCGGCCACGCCCTGGCGGTCCTGGACGCGCTCCTGGCGCGCGGCGGCGACGAAGACCTCCACCTGCCCGCCCGAGCCGTCCATCGGCCCCAGGACGTTGAAGTCCAGGCTGACCTCGTCCAGCGGGAAGGGGATGTGCTGCTCGGCCTCCAGGCGCACGAGTTGTTCGAGCTCGTCCTCGCGCAGGCCGCCGGGCAGGACCAGGCGTCGCGTCATCACCGCCGACGCCGGCAGGGCCAGGGCCACGCGCCGCTGGCGCGTGCCGCTGCGGGCGACGACACGCCGCACGGCCGCGACGACGGCGTCGAAGTCCTCGATTTGGCCCTCGCTGACCCAGCCCCGCTGCAGCGGCTCGGTGCCCAGGCGCTCGAGCGTCCAGCCGCCGCCCGGCGCCGCGCCGAGCTGGGCCAGGCGCACGCCGCTGGCGCCGATGTCCAGCCCCATCAGCGGTGCACCCCGCCGGCCGAGAAGCCGCGCCAGGAACTCCACGTCCGAACCTCCCTGTCTGTGATCGGGTCATGTTAGCGGCAAGCCGCACCGCGCCGGGCCGGGCCCTCCCGCACCCGGCCCGGCCCGGACCCGAGAAAACCCTTATGCTCGCGGCCCATGCCTGCAGACACCGACACCCACGCGCCGACCTGGCGCCGCCTGCTCCTGCGCGCCGCGCTGGCCCTGGCCGGGCTGGCCTGCGCCGGCGTGCTGGCCCTGGTGATGGTGGCGGGCATCGCGCTGGCCGTGGCCTACCCGAACGTGCCGGAGATCGACAGCCTGACCGACTACCGGCCCAAGCTGCCGCTGCGCGTGTTCGCGGCCGACGGCGCGCTGCTCGGAGAGTTCGGCGAGGAGAGGCGCGTGTACGTGCCGATCGCGCAGATCCCGCGGCAGATGAAGGAGGCGGTGCTCGCGATCGAGGACGCCAACTTCTACCGCCACGGCGGGGTGGATTTCAAGGGCGTGGCGCGGGCCGCGCTCGCGCAGCTCTCCGAGGCCAAGAGCCAGGGGGCCTCGACGATCACGATGCAGGTGGCGCGCAACTTCTACCTCAGCAGCGAGAAGACCTTCACGCGCAAGATCTACGAGGTGCTGCTGGCCTTCAAGATCGAGGCCATGCTGAGCAAGGACCAGATCCTCGAGATCTACATGAACCAGATCTTCCTCGGCCAGCGCGCCTACGGCTTCGGGGCCGCGGCCGAGGTCTACTTCGGCAAGCCGCTGGCCCAGGTGACGATCGCCGAGGCGGCGATGCTGGCCGGCCTGCCCAAGGCGCCCTCGGCCTACAACCCCATCGTCAACCCCCGGCGCGCCGTCATCCGACAGCGTTACATCATCGAACGCATGCTCGACAACGGTTTCATCACCGAGCGCGAGTACGACGAGGCGCTGCGCCAGAAGATGGCCTACCGCAAGGGCAGCCAGACCGGCGGGCACGCGGAGTACGTGGCCGAGATGGCGCGCCAGCTCGTCTTCGCGCAGTACGGCGAGGCGACCTATTCGCGCGGCCTGCACGTGCACCTGACCGTGGACTCGATCGCCCAGAAGACGGCTCACGCGGCGCTGCGCAGCGGGCTGATGGACTACGAGCTGCGCCAGGTCTACCGCGGCCCGGAGGCCTATGTCGAGCTGCCCGCCGACACCGCAGCCATCGACACCCGCGTGGCCGAGGCGCTGGCCGACCACCCGGACAACGAGGAACTGAAGGCCGCGGTGGTGCTGCAGGCCAGCGCGCGCCGCGTCACCGCCATGCTGCAGTCGGGCGAGACGATCAACGTCAGCGGTGAAGGTCTGAAGCCGGTGGCCTCGGGGCTGTCCGACAAGGCAGGCCCGAAGGTGCAGATCCGCCGCGGTGCCATCGTGCGCGCCATGAAGGACGCCAAGGGTGCCTGGGTGCTGACGCAGTTGCCCGAGGTCGAGGGCGCCTTCGTCGCGCTCGACCCGCGCACCGGGGGCATCAAGGCCCTGGTGGGCGGCTTCGACCACGGGCGCAACAAGTTCAACCGGGTCACGCAGGCCTGGCGCCAGCCGGGCTCGAGCCTCAAGCCCTTCGTCTACTCCGCCGCGCTGGAGAAGGGCTTCACGCCAGCCACCGTGGTGAACGACGCGCCGCTGTTCTTCGACGCTGCGGCCACCGGCAGCCAGCCCTGGGAGCCCAAGAACTACGATGGCAAGTTCGACGGCCCGATGACGCTGCGCACCGCGCTGGCCAAGTCGAAGAACATGGTGTCGATCCGGGTGCTGCAGGCCACCGGCACGCCGTTCGCGCAGGACTGGCTGACGCGCTTCGGCTTCGAGGCCGAGCGCCACCCGCCCTACCTGACGATGGCGCTGGGCGCGGGCTCGGTGACGCCGCTGCAGATGGCCACCGCCTACGGCGTGTTCGCCAACGGCGGCTACCGGCTCGACCCCATGCTCGTGACCAAGGTGACCGACCACGGCGGGCGCGTGTTGCGCGAGAGTGCGCTGCCGGTGCTGGACGAATCGCTGCGCGTGATCGACGAGCGCAACGCCTTCGTGATGAACTCGCTGCTGCAGGAGATCACGCGCTCGGGAACGGCGGAAAAGGCCCAGGCCCAGCTCCAGCGCAGCGACCTCTTCGGCAAGACCGGCACGACCAACGACTCGATGGACGCCTGGTTCGGCGGCTTCCACCCCGACCTCGTCGCCATGGTCTGGATCGGCTACGACAACCCGCGCAAGCTGGGCAGCAACGAGACCGGCGGTGGCCTGGCGCTGCCGGTGTGGATCGATTTCATGAAGGTCGCACTGCAGGGCGTGCCGGTCAAGCAGTATGCCCAGCCCGACGGCGTGGTCTACATGGGCAACGACTGGGTCTTCGACGAGTTCAGCCGCGGCCGCGGCGTCAGCAGCGTCGGGCTGGAGGACAAGGTGCCCAAGCCGGCCGGCGCCGAGGAGCGCAGCGGCATCCTGGACCTCTTCCGCCGCTGAGCGGCGCCGACCGACTGCCGATGCGTCCGCACGCCTCCACCCTGCCCCCCGTGCCCGACAGCGGGACCCCGGCCACCCCGCGCTCCGACTGGGCGACTCTCAGGCGCCTGCTGCCCTACCTGTGGCGCTACCGCTGGCGCGTGGGCATCGCGCTGGGCTTCCTGCTCGCGGCCAAGCTCGCCAACGTGGGCGTGCCGCTGCTGCTGAAGGAGCTGGTCGACAGCCTGAGCATCCAGCCGGGCTCGGCCGCGGCCCTGCTCGTCGTGCCCGTGGGGCTGCTCGTCGCCTACGGCGCGCTGCGGCTGTCGACCTCGCTGTTCACCGAGCTGCGCGAACTGGTCTTCGCCAAGGCCACCGAGGGCACGACGCGCAGCATCGCGCTCGAGACCTTCCGCCACCTGCACGCGCTGAGCCTGCGCTTCCACCTCGAGCGCCAGACCGGCGGCATGACGCGCGACATCGAGCGCGGCACGCGCGCGGTGCAGTCGCTCATCTCCTACTCGCTCTACAGCATCCTGCCCACGCTGGTGGAGGTGCTGCTGGTGCTGGCGCTGCTGGGCATCAAGTTCGATGCCGCCTTCGCCCTCATCACGCTCACGGCGCTGGCGTTGTACATCGCCTTCACCGTGACCGTGACCGAGTGGCGCACGCAGTTCCGCCGCCGCATGAACGAGCTCGACTCGACCGCGCACACGAAGGCCGTCGATTCGCTGTTGAACTACGAGACGGTGAAGTACTTCGGCAACGAGGACTTCGAGGCCCGGCGCTACGACCAGAGCCTGGAGCAGCTGCGCCGCGCGGCGCTGAAGAGCCAGACCACGCTGAGCATCCTCAACACCGGCCAGCAGCTCGTCATCGCCGTGGCGCTGGTGGCGATGCTGTGGCGCGCCACCGAGGGCGTGGTTGCCGGGCGCATGACGCTGGGCGACCTGGTGATGATCAACGCCTTCATGATCCAGCTCTACATCCCGCTGAACTTCCTGGGCGTGATGTACCGCGAGATCAAGCAGGCGCTGACCGACCTGGACAAGATGTTCGGCCTGCTCGGCCGCCACCGCGAGGTGGACGACGCGCCCGGCGCCGCGCCGCTGCAGGTGCGCGCGGGCACGGTGCGCTTCGAGGCCGTGGACTTCGCCTACGACCCCGACCGGCCCATCCTGCACGGCGTGAGCTTCGAGATCCCGGCCGGGCGCACCGTGGCCGTGGTCGGCGCCTCGGGCGCGGGCAAGTCCACGCTGGCGCGG
>Ga0169931_10014863_pt1 | contig 10477 bp, 5 predicted proteins | sample Kivu_15m_20L_FD_129675 | JGI IMG/M metagenome (GOLD analysis project Ga0169931, IMG submission 129675) | Freshwater microbial communities from Lake Kivu, Western Province, Rwanda to study Microbial Dark Matter (Phase II) - Kivu_15m_20L... | ecosystem: Environmental > Aquatic > Freshwater > Lake ... | reverse complement strand
GGTTGTACATAGTCGGATCGCTTAAGCGGTGTTGAGCATGTGCAAAGCTTGGAAAGTCAACCCTGCCCTGAGACAGACCTAGTCTGCGTTGGCGAATACGATACGATCGTATTGTGAGCCCAATTGGAAAGGAACAAAAACATGTACGAACGATTTACTGACCGCGCTCGAAAAGTAATGCAGCTAGCCAATCAAGAGGCGCAGCGGTTCAACCACGAATACATCGGCACCGAGCACATTTTGTTGGGGCTCGTGAAGGAGGGTAGCGGTGTCGCCGCGAACGTTCTCAAAAACCTAGATGTCGATCTGCGCAAGATCCGCCTCGAAGTTGAAAAGTTGGTGCAGAGCGGACCGGAGATGGTCACCATCGGAAAGCTGCCTCAAACTCCTCGAGCCAAGAAGGTCATCGAGTACTCGATGGAGGAAGCGCGAAATCTAAATCACAACTATGTCGGCACCGAGCACATCCTCCTTGGACTGCTCCGCGAGCAAGAAGGTGTCGCCGCTCAGGTACTGATGAATCTGGGAATGAAGCTCGAAGACGTGCGAGAGGAAGTCTTGAACCTGCTCGGACATGGCATGGAAAGTTCGGACGTTGAGCGAGGGGGACGGGAACCGGCAAGCAGCGGTTCGCAAAGCGAGGGAGGAACTTCGACCAAGGGTGGCAAGAGCAAGACTCCGGCCCTGGACAGCTTTGGCCGCGACCTGACGGAACTAGCCCGTCAAGGTAAACTCGACCCTGTTATCGGTCGCGAACGCGAAATCGAACGAGCAACACAAGTCCTATGTCGCCGAACCAAGAACAACCCCGTTCTTCTCGGTGAAGCAGGCGTAGGAAAGACCGCGATTGTAGAGGGATTCGCACAACGCGTGGTCAACGGTGAAGTCCCCGAAATTCTCGCCGAGAAGCGGATCGTGGTTCTCGACTTGGCGATGATGGTTGCGGGTACGAAATATCGAGGTCAATTCGAAGAGCGTATCAAGGCGGTGATGAACGAGGTTCGACGCGCACGCAACACGATCCTGTTCATCGACGAACTGCATACGTTGGTGGGTGCCGGTGGAGCAGAGGGAGCGATCGACGCTGCCAATGTTCTCAAACCCGCACTCGCCCGCGGAGAAATCCAATGCATCGGTGCGACGACCCTCGATGAATACCGAAAGTACATCGAAAAGGATAATGCACTCGCACGACGATTCCAGGAAATCATTGTCGAGCCAACCTCGAAAAATGAAACGATTCAGATCCTCAAGGGACTCAAGGAACGTTACGAGGAGCATCACCGCGTCCAAATTACCGACGACGCGATTGTCGCAGCCGTTGAGATGAGCGAGCGATATATCACCGCTCGCTGCCTGCCGGATAAGGCTATCGATGTGATCGACGAGTCCGGTGCACGTGTTCGCCTGCGAACGATGGCCAAGCCACCCGATCTCAAGGAAATCGACGAGGATGTCGAACGTTTGAACAAGGAAAAGGAAGAAGCCGTCGCAAACCAAGACTTTGAAAAAGCGGCGGCTCTGCGCGACCAAGCGGATAAGTTGCGCCGCAAGAAGGAACAGATCACCCGCGAATGGCGCGAAAAGAGTCGCGAAGCGGATGGAGTCGTCGACGAAGAAGTGATCGCCGAGGTTGTCTCCAAGATGACCGGCATTCCCCTCACACGACTCTCTACCGAAGACTCGCTGCGTCTGATGAGCATGGAGCAGGAACTCCACAAACGGGTCGTCAGTCAAGATCAAGCCGTATCGGCGGTTGCCAAGGCAGTCCGTAGAAGCCGAAGCGGGCTGAAGGATCCCAAGCGACCCACCGGTTGCTTTGTATTCGCTGGTCCGACCGGTGTAGGTAAGACGTTGCTCGCTAAGGCGCTCGCCGAATCGCTCTTCGGAGACTCCGACGCGTTGATCCATATCGACATGAGCGAGTATATGGAGAAGCACAACGTCAGTCGATTGATCGGTGCCCCTCCGGGCTACGTTGGATACGAAGAAGGAGGTCAATTGACCGAGAAGATTCGTCGCCGCCCCTACGCAGTTGTGCTGCTCGACGAAATCGAGAAAGCCCACCCCGATGTGTTCAACATGCTTTTGCAAGTGATGGAAGAAGGGCGTTTAACCGACAGCTTCGGACGAAACGTCGATTTCCGCAACACCATCTTGATCTTGACCACCAACGCGGGCGCTGAGGCGATCAAGAACGAATCTGCCTTCGGTTTTCAGAAGCCAAACGATGATGCTTCCTATGAGAGCATGAAGCTGCGGGTCATGGATCAGATCGAGCGCGTGTTCCGCCCCGAATTCCTCAACCGATTGGATGATGTGATCATCTTCCGTCACCTCAACAAGGAAGACTTGAAGAAGGTCATCGACTTTGAATTGCACAAAGTTCGCGACCGGCTGCGAGAACGCGGTTATGAGATCGATCTCACTGAGGAAGCCAAGGAATTCATTATCAAGCAAGGATCGAACTTGGATTACGGTGCCCGGCCGTTGCGACGTGCCATCGAGCAGCGAATTGAGGATCCTCTTGCGGAGGAATTGCTCCGAGGTGCTTTCGAAGGAAAGAACACCATCGTGATCGATGCCTTCAAGGATAGCGATGGCAAGGTCGTTCGCTTAGAGTTCCGCGGCGAGAATCGCGAGAACAATCAGGCCACTGAACCGATGGCAGCCAGCGCGTCCTGAAACGAATTCATTCCGTTACCTGACTTATTTTCAGCCTTCGAGTTAGCTCCTCGAGGGCTGGAGTTGGGGTCCAGGTACATTGAATCAACTCGGACAAGTTGATCTGTTCGCCGATTGAGAAAATCGAACAGCGAGTAGGGATTGGGTCCGAGATGGTCGTAGCTCGACAGTTTTTGATTTGCTGGAAGTGGGTTGGCTCCAAGACCGATTCAATTCGGCTTCCAATCATCAGAATGTTTCGCACCGCACCTCCACTCTTCATCAGCTTTGGCAGAGCGCGGCGGAACTCGTCGGTCAGGTTCGAATTGATCGATTGGGAGGCTTCGCTATTTTCCGATCCATCCTCCGTGTTGTCCCCTTCGCTTACCGGCCGGAAGATCGTATTCCAGCCAAAGCGATCCTGAAAGAAATTCATGTCGCCAGCAGTCCCTTTCGCTCTGCTCGGCCCATTCAAGATCGTGGAATTGGAATCGGTCTCATCCGGAGGCTGAGTGCAAGCAACGTGTCGAACCAATCCTCGGATCTCTTTGCACTCGGGAGCAACACGACGTCGGGAATCCGGGGGCAGATTCCAGCAGTCCGAAAGTCTGGAATACGAGGAATCTCGCAGGAACTTGATCGCCTCGCAGTAGAACGGATTGAGAATCAACCCGGTGATTTCTTCTTCATCTTCGAATCCAGTTTGCTGAATTCCCAACTCAGTCATCAGTTGGGCCGTGACCTCCGTCATTTCACTAAGCATTCGGAGCGATTGTCTAAGCCAACGCGAGGCGATTTCGTTTAGATTCGTTTCGAGCTTGCTCTGAAGGTTGGCGGCTAGCACATGAAATCGGATCTCGAGAAGCATGGTATCGAGCGTAAGATCGACATCGGGGATGCGAGCCTGGTCGGAGTAGTAGACGTCCTCCAAGATGGCTTCCCGTTTCTCTTTGATCTGTCGTGCAACTGTCGTGATCCTCTCGATATTGAAATCGAAACGTTGCTCGATTCCCCCCATGATTTTTCCGAAATGCTTCCAGCCCGGAAGTGTACTCAGCACGCTCTGTTCGATCCAAGCCCAAAGCTGAAGCGTGGATGAGGAAAGCAAGTCCAGAATCGATTGCTTGGCTTTCTCGGGGTCGTAATTCAATTGCGAGGCAATGGCTTCGATATCTTCGATTTCATCATCGCTCAGGACCCACTCCATAGCGGGAGGTTCATCCTTGACTCGCGTGGGTGGTGGATCAGGAACGGTCAATAGAGGCTTGGTTTCAAGAGGTGCGAGCGCAGCGATCACTCGACGAATCCACGGAGTGGGTGATAGCTGTTGCCCACGAAACAAGTCGTTTGTCCAAGCGAGATCTGAGGGTGCGTTCTTTACGGATTTGCGATGGTGCTCCAGCGATTGAGTATCGCCGATTTGTTTTTTGATGAGGGTAGTCCAGTTTTTTAGAGCATCTAAGCACCCTCGGTTTGCTAATCCAATACTGTCGCTGTGGGAAGGGAGATTCAATCGCCTAAAGCCAACGGCGCTCAACCAAGAATGATCGTGCTGCTGTTCTTTCTCATTCGCTCCTTCTTTCGCCCCTTCGCGTGCCTTCGAGAGTCGTTTGCCCAGGTCGGTTTGCTCTTGGGAGCGAACGTAATCGACGAGATTTTCGATGGAAGTGAGCCAATCCCTTTTTTGACCAAGGACTCCACCATACAGGAGGGTCAGCTGATCGAATGGAACTTGATTGAACGACTGATAGTGCGGGATGCTATGAAGCGGTTCGTGGAGCCCTCCGACACTGAAGTGTTTTTCGATTTCCTCCAGACAAGCTACGGCGGATGCTACTTCCAAGCCTGCGGGGCCTTTTTCAGGACTCGACGCGCACAGCAGCATGGCTTGGATTTCGATCGGTAGTTCCAGGGACAGAGCAATGTGTCGAAGCAAGTAACCGATTTCGCAAAGGATTGCGCCGCCGGTACCGCCATGCGCCGATGTCATCAAGTAAACCTTGAGCGAGATGTTTTCGTTGTTGTCTTCGAAGAGTCCTTCTATCGACCTAACGAGGGTCTCGTAACACTGGCGGGCATTGTCCAGGAAAGCGAGCAGTCCGAGCGGGCGAACACCTTCGGTCTTTTGGGATCGCGGGATGTTGTAGATCCACCTGCGAGAGATCCGATTCACATCGGGAGATTTGCAATGCCGAAAATACTGCGCCGACTGCAGTCGAATCGCTAGAGTGTCCTCATGCGGTATCGCTTGAAGATTTCTCATGGAGGTCAATTGCTCAATCGATTCCCCATCGGTATCGATGTACAGAGTTCTCGGTTTGCGATTGGCGGGTGCAGTGGGATTGCTCTGTTCGTAGCGCATGCGAAGCAATTGAATCGCTGAACCGCCCGTGCCGCCGAGTCCGATGAACAGAACCTTCTCATCTTTGGTCTTGTCATTGGACGCCAGGGGCGGCAAGGGTGAGAGGAGTCGAAGGGGCTTCGCGTTCTTTGCTCGAATGCCATCGCTTTGTTGAATATTCTCGAGCGATGCAACTTGGATGTCACCTGCGTTTCGTGATTCGCCCGGTGCAAATCGGGATTTCAATTTGGGGCCGGGCGACTTCTTTTCCGTTCGGCAGTCCTCGAGGGCACGTACGAATTCACGGCAGGAACCGAATCGCATGATCGGTTTTTTGGCGAGCGCTTTGGCCAAAACGGGTCGTTCAATGACAGGAATCGAATCGAGGTTAGGAGCTTTGTTTAAATGTTCGTTGGCGAGCTGCGCGCAGGTTCTACCACGGAATGGTAGATTGCCCGAGAGGAGTTCAACGTAGGCAACGGCGAGCGAGTACTGGTCGCTACTCGGGCTTGGGCGACCGTCGAACATTTCCGGTGCCGCATACATAGGAGTCAAGCCATTCTTTGTGGACTGGCTGACCGTTTGTAGATTTTTAATCAGTCCGAAATCAGCGACCTTCACGCGATCGGCGACCAGCAGCAAATTGCCCGGCTTAACATCCAAGTGCTGTAGGCCGTGTTCTTGGCAGAGATAATCCAGGCCATCAGCTGCGTCGGCGAGGTATTGCAGCAGCCGTTCTTGCGGGATCCCGATGTAGCCCTTCTCGCGGTACTCTAGAAATCGGTCGTAGAGAGAGCCCTGCGCTAGTTCGGTTACGATGACCAGTTGTGTGTCTACAACTTCGACACGTTCGATAGAAAGTAGAAAAGGATGGTTCAGCTTGCGCATCCGATTCAGACTGCGCAGTTCGGTTGAACCCCGTTGATCATCGATGCTTCCGAAGACAAACTTGATCGCCTTGGTCAGTCCTCCAGGGGCGTCGGCGGACCATACTTCTCCATATCCTCCCGAGCCGAGCTTGTCCTTGAGCACATAGCCTGGGAAGGGTTGGAATCCTGGTTGAAGTACGAGACACGTCATCGATCGATCTTACGTCGTGGAGGGTCTTCGCGGGGAGTTCGTTTCAGCATCCGTTGGAATCTGCGGGATACTCGAACGTTGGCTGGTGGGCGAGGGTTTCATGCGAATTTCCGGACGGTTGGTTTCCAGCGAGGGGAGTACGATGGTTTTACCGTGCCGCTCGAAGGTCGGTTGCGCGGTTCCTTGCGTGCTTTGGGTCCGATTGCTTGAGTTGCCAACTCCAAACTTTGTACTTTGTCCGCTTGAACCGAAGTAGTTCTGGACCGCTTTGTCCACCAGATCGTTCCGCAATTCCATGGGTTCCCCTCGGTAGGCGCACAAGCACTCGATTTGATGGACTAGGTCTCTCGCATGGCAGCGCCGGAACGGGCGATTTGCCTGTCGATAATGCTTCTCAATCAGACGCTCAATCGCAGCGAGACTCCAGGGTATCTCGGAACTCTCGCAAACTCGCCTAAACAGTTCGATGAACTCCTCTTGGCTCGGGTCCCCAACTTGAATCTTGAAGGGAACGCGTCGCATGAATGCTTCATCCACCAACTGATCCGGTTCGAGGTTGGTCGAGAAGAGAGTGATTTGTTCGAATGGCACGCAGATCTTTTTGCCCGTAGGGAGCATCAAGTAATCTTGACGGCTCTCCAGTGGAACGATCCAGCGATTGAGCAATTCGGCTGGCGCGATCTGTTGCCGGCCGAAGTCGTCGATCTGGAGGCACCCGCAATTGCTTTTCAGTTGAAGCGGGGCCTCGCAAACATTGCTTCGTACATCGTGTCGGATTTCCAGGCTGTCCATCGTCAACTCACCACCTACGATCACCGATGGCCGCCGTACGCGAATCCACCGCTGATCGTGTTCCTGGGTCGCGATGAAGTTGTCGGTTTCGGAACGCATCCCTGTTGGCGTATGATACGTCTGGTCGAAAAACTTGATGATCATGCCGTCATCGATGATTGCGTGGGGGATCCAGATGTCATCGCCACGACACGTGGCAAGGCACCTGGCGATCGTCGATTTGCCATTGCCGGGCGGTCCATACAGGAAGATACCCGAGTTGCTATTGACGGCAGGCCCGAGGAAATCGAGCAGACTGGCATCGAAGGTCACTTTGCTCAGGGCGGCTCGGAGGTGCGATTCTGTAACTGGCGAAAAGTTGCCTGCCTGGGCCTCGACGCTCAAAACATAGTCCATGAGCGGTACCGGCAACGGCCCAGTGTAGGACATTGTCTTTTGACAGTTCAGAGCTCTCTGAAGCCCTTTCTCCGTGATGCTGTAATAGAAGTCGTTCAGTGCTGCAGGGCGTGCATGTACAACGAGTTGACGCATCCGCAACTGCGATAGCTGCTGCTCAATGATCGGGAACGGAAGCTTGATCCGATCTCCCAGGCCGCGGCCCGTCATGGTTCCGACGCTCAGAAATATCTGCAGCACGATGGATTCCACGAAGGACTCGGGAACCCCGCAGTCTTCAATCGTTTTGGGTTCGAATGGCCAAAAGGAATCGTCGTTGAGTACGGCCGGCAAAGCCGGCATACTCAAGCGTTGCGTTTCTTGAGGTTTGAGAAGCGAGTCCATGATATCGGGCAATCCCATGTATAGTCGATGTATTCGATACAACCGGAACAGGTTGAACGAGTTTACAGCGCGTGCGCTGTGGGAATTCATCGGCGAGCGAAGGTGATCTCTAGATGTGTTCCCCGGACTTGCTTCAATAACGGGAATTGATTGCCGGAAAAATCCTAATCTTTTCTCCTCGGCCAAAACATGGCCTAGAATTCGGTTGACTTGGCTTCGGTCAGGGGTCCCTTGAAGTAATCGTCAAAGTCTTTTCATGGGAACACGTCCGTCAATTGTGATAGACAATGAATAGTCAGAATGTTTTGTTCAACTCCAGTCCTAGGGCATCACTGCCTCGCCGCTTCGGTGTCGGGAATTCGCATTCGGTGTGGATTCTCGCTAGCCTCGGGGAACAGCCAACAGAAGAACTCACTGTTATCCATCCATTTCCCTTTTCGATCGGCAGGAAAGTAGGTTGCTGTCTTCAGATACCCTCGAAGACCATCTCCGGACATCATGCTGATTTGATCCTTAAAGAAGGCGAGCTGTTTGTGATCGATCGCGAAAGTACTAACGGAACGTATGTCAATGGTCGTCGCACCACGGAGGAAACCCCAGTTGCGGACGGAGATATGCTGCAGTTCGCGGATTTCGCGTTCCGCTTGAAACAGGACGTTCAAGGTGCGATCCCTATGAATACCCAGTGCGAGGATGTTTGCGATCAAGCGCTCGCACTCGTCCAGTTCGATCGCCTGATGGAGCAGCGACTTGTTACTCCGCACTACCAGCCGATTGTCCAAATTGAAGATCTCAAGACCGTCGGATATGAAGTTCTTGCACGCAGTACCGTGTACGGCCTGGAAACGCCCAAAGCCCTATTCGGTGCGGCAGCCAAACTCAACATGGAAGTCGAATTGAGTCAAATGCTTCGATGGGAGGGTGTTCGCGAAGGAGCGAAGCTCCCCAAGTCCGCCAGTATCTACCTCAATACACACCCACTCGAAATGACCCGCCCAGGACTGATCGAATCCATGCAGCAGTTGCGGGAATTCGCGCCGGAATCGGCAATCACTCTCGAAATCCACGAAAGCGCGATCACCAATCTGCGTGACATGAACCGGCTTCGCGATGTGCTCGATGAACTCAAAGTGCAATTGGCCTACGACGACTTCGGCGCAGGTCAGAACCGGTTGCCGGAACTCTGTTCCGTTCCTCCGGATGTTTTGAAGTTCGACATGAGCCTGATCAAAGGTCTCGATCGCGATTCGCTCGATCGGATTCAGTTCCTGAGCAACCTCGTTCGCATTTGTCGAGACATCGGAATCGTGCCGCTGGCCGAAGGGATCGAAACACAAATCGAAGCCGAGATGTGCGCAGAGATCGGTTTCGTGCTCGGACAAGGCTACTATTATGGACGACCAGCTCCCGTCACGAACTTCAACTCCGCGGAGTGAGAACGCTGCTAATTCGTTAGGTTGCCAGTTCGATCACTTCATCATCTGCACACGCAAAGACCCGGTCTCCTGACGCAGGAGAAATTGGCTTGGTCCCCGTCCATCCTCCAAAAGCTGGGAGGATCAACTGCGACGCGTGGAGCCAAAAGCATCTCAGCAATGTCTTCTCTCTGGTGTTTAGCAAGATGCGCACCGACGGATGGAGATGGCCAGAGATCAACAAAGACGATTTGTTTCTCGCTGAGGCCGGCGCGTGCGTCAATTCCACGCCTTGGTATTCCACAAGCTCATCTGCGATCTGCCAACCGCATTGCTGTAAAGCACTCATTCCTCCGCGATCGTGATTTCCGGGAATCAAAATCCATTCCCGGCAAATTCCTTCTCCTAACAACGCAACGATTTCCTGCTCGAGTGCAGAGGTCAAACCAATCTTTGCGTGAAGGAGATCTCCAAGAACAATGACGCGATCAGGCTTCCATGCTTGGACGAGAGTTCTGAGGACTCTAAGCGTAGCATTTGTAGCTCCACTTGGGATAGCCAAACCAGATTGCTGAAACACCGATTCCTTTCCCAAGTGAAGGTCGGCGAGCAAGAGGCTTCTGGTTTCCCGCCAATACACTGCGCCGCTGGGGTGAAAACAGAAGGCGTTCCCTTGAAGATCAACCTCCATCGGACGCAACTCCAAGACTCGATTCGGTCCCCATCTCCTTCATCGCTGCTCGTTCGAGGGGAGCTTGAGCCTTGCGGACTCGATCGGCTAAAGACTCGGAACTGATGCGATCGCGGATCCGTTCAACGTACAAAGGAAATGAGAAGGGTGTCCAGCGAGTCAGGTGCCGCACGACCCAGACGCTCTCTTGCATGCGATGCAATGCACCGCGCATCCGTTGTAATTCCATCTGATCGCGAGCCACCTCGTCGCTCGCTTGTAGCAAGAGGCGATTTTCTGGATCATATTGCTGCAGCGCATCAAACACCATACTCGATGATGCCTGCAAATGGCGCGAACTCTTGGCCTGACCCGGCGCACCCTGATGTATCAACCCAGAGACGCGTGCAATATCACGAAATACGCGGCGACGCATCTCACTCGCGTTGAGGCTCTCATGAAGATCCTCCTCGAGCCTCGCCGTCGAAAACCAATCGCGGATGTTCTCCCAATCGATCCTCGGTGCGCGGTCGCTGTGAATCATGAATCCATAATCGTTCACAGCGATGGAAAACGAAATCCCTTCGTTTCTCGAAACTCGATGCGCAAACAACGCAGCCAAACCCTCGCTCACTGATCGACCCTCAAATGGATAGACCATACAGGAATGCCCATCCCGATTCGTGCAGGTTTCCACCAGCACCTCGCCCATGCTGGGAATGTGACTCCAACGCT
>Ga0169931_10014861_pt1 | contig 10480 bp, 9 predicted proteins | sample Kivu_15m_20L_FD_129675 | JGI IMG/M metagenome (GOLD analysis project Ga0169931, IMG submission 129675) | Freshwater microbial communities from Lake Kivu, Western Province, Rwanda to study Microbial Dark Matter (Phase II) - Kivu_15m_20L... | ecosystem: Environmental > Aquatic > Freshwater > Lake ... | reverse complement strand
GCCGTAGGCCGGTGCGCGAATGGCTCCCTATTGACTAATAGGGGGCCTTGAGCGCGGATGAAAAGGCTGGGATGCCAGCGCAGCCAAAAACCGATTCTTGAGTCACGTTCGGTATAAGCGCTTTCAGTATAACTTGAATTAAAACTGGCTGGGAACTTAATATATCCGCCTAAAAAATTGAGGCGGATGTGTTTATTAAAAGAGTGATTTTAGCTTCAGGCGAAGGCGTGTCGTTATCCGCCCAGCTGGACAAACCGACCCCGAAAGGACTTTTCAAGGGAGATCTCCGCTTTGCGAGAGAGTGTTACTCTGCCGGTTCTGGTTCCCCTTACTATGCCCAAGACGCGTTACACCTATTGACGGCTGCCGCGCTTTCGGCTTGCGCGCTTCCCGCATTATTGGTTTCTTTGATCCGCGATTGCCGCCTCGAAGGGGATTCTCTCGCTTTTAAAAACAGCTCTATGCTTCGTCTGAGAGCCGCTGGAAAATTTGCGTTATTCGGGACTGCCCTAGGCACGGCTAAACTCGCGGCCGCTTGCTTTGCCGATGGGGTCAAGTGTCTGAAAGCTTTTGGAAGAGGCGTGTACATGAAGGTTCACCCGGAATGCCGGAGGCAAGCGGTCCTTTTAATCGATTTTCAGGGGGATTTTTTTGAAGGAGGGCCTCTCGCAGTGCCGGGAGCCTCCAAAGCGTTTTCCGTGGCATGCCGACTCCTGCAAGCAAAAGGGAAAGATACCTGCGTCATTGCGTCGCAAGACTGGCACCCAGGCAAGCGGGATTTGCCAGAGGATCCGGAAAAACACGGGTCGTTCGCCTCTCAGCATAATGTCGCCCCTTTTACGATGGTTAAACTCAACGGCGCCGACCAGATGGCTTGGCCTGAACATTGCGTGCAAGGGACGAGTGGCGCCGAAGTGAAAAAGCTTCCCGTCCGCCTCAATGCGGTGATCCGGAAGGGGAGCGATCCGCGCATTGATAGCTACAGCGCCTTTTACGACAATCACCATGCGCGGCAGACGAAAATGATCGCCCATCTGCAAAACCTTCGGATCCGCGATCTGGTGCTGACAGGCTTAGCAACCGATTATTGCGTCCGGTTTACCGCGGAAGACGCACTGAAGGAGGGATACAATGTAACCCTCATTACCGACGCGATTGCCGCGATCGATGCGGAAAATGGATATGCGGAGACAAGAAAACGTCTTGAAGAAGTCTCAAAAGAAACGAAGTCAACCATTCGCTTTATGACAGCTGACGAATGGATTGCAGAAGAGGCGGCGCGTCCAAAAATGCCTTCCTGGCTTTAGAGCCAGTTGCAAAACTCCCTGCGCCAGAAAAATCGATGTTTTTGCGGCCATTTGCGAGTGGCAGCCTTGCTGCCACGGTCCTCGCGACGAGACCAACCCCCGGTGGGTTGGTTGAGGAACGAGGACGCAAATGGCCGCAAAAGGGCGATTTTGCTGGGTCGGGGAGTTTTGCAATTGGCTCTTCATCTTTTTCTCTTTAGGACATTTCATTTTTCATTGTCAAAAAATGAAGCGCGGCTGCTAACCTTTTGAAAATTTTGGTGTGCGTATGAACACAATCTTTCGCTGGATTCTCTTGTTTTCCTCTCCTTTATTTCTCCTTGGGCAAATCAACGACGGCTGCGCTTACATCTTCGACGCCTATCCCCCGCTCTATTATCCCGCTTCCGCCCACTGCTTGATCGGGGTATCTGCGCTCGGCGATTCGGTCGAATTGGAAGACGGATCGGTCTGGAAGATTTGCCGCGCAGATGGATTGAAGGCGTTGAATTGGCGCTCGAACGATCCGCTGACTATCACCCAAAACCACCGCTGGTTTTCCAATTACGAATACCGGATCGTCAACCAAAATACAGGCGCCTGCCTGGAGGCGAATCTCTTCCTCGGGCCTCTCGAACATGGAGAAAGCACCCTCTATATCACAGGCATAGACCGGATGCTGGGAGATCTTGTCGTCACAAACGGGACCGGAGAATCGTTCCGCTGGGAAATTTCGGCCTCCGACATCGGCGCGTTCCAACATTGGGCCTTGCACGACGCCGTGATCGTCGGTCAAAATAGCGGCTGGGACTCGGGCTGCGAGGCGCTGCTCATCAACGTCAACATGAACAACTCGGCGCGGGCAAAGCAAATCTGACGTGGAGACTCTCTGCTGGAAATGTTCGAGGCCATTGAGCGATCTGCCCGTGAAAATCGGGTTCCGGGCGGCATGCCCCCATTGCAGCTCGGATCAACACGTCTGTAAAAATTGCCGCTATTACAGCCCGGGCAAGCCGAATGACTGCCTCGTTCCCGGAACGGAGCCGATCCGCGACCGGGAAGCATCGAACCTTTGCGAAGAATTCAAGCCGCTCATCCCCGCCAAAGCCCCTCCTGTAAGCGATGCGGCGAAAAAACTCTTCGGCGTTCCGGAAAAGAAGAGAGATTTCAATTCCCTTTTCAAGGAAGATCCGGAGTCATGAAACGCCGGCGCGCCCTATTTTTTGCCCTGCTTCTCCTTCTCCCGATTTTCTCTTATGCCAGAGGAGGAAAAGTCTTTTACAGACAGATCAATCCGGAAATCGAACCTCCCTGGCTGACAGGACCTCTCATCGCTCCGGCGGCACGCGTCGTCCCCGTAGGGCATTATAACGTCCAGCCCTACATCTATGTCACGGATTATTCCGGGCAATATAACGCCGATTGGGATGCGATCGATTTTAATCATTCGTTTTGGAACGCCCAGCTTCAAATCCCTCTTCAAATCGGCTGCACCGAATGGATGACTTTCGTACTCAACCCGATCCTGAATTGGAATTATTGCAATCACAAAGGCGCCTGGAGGCTTGGGGATCTCCCTTTTGGTTTCGACTTTCAACTCTATTACTCCCCGCAAGATAGCGCAGTCCCAAACGTCAAACTCTCGCTTAGGGAAAATATCCCCACCGGAAAATACCGCAATCTCAACCCGAATCCCTTTCCCAAGTATCTCGCCGATGGGGGCGGCGTTGGGACTTGGGCGACGAATGTCGGCTTGGTTTTCGGCAACCTCTACCATATTGCGAGCGTTTACTACTTCGATTACCGGCTCCTTTTGAACTACACCTACTCGGCTCCCGTCCACATCAAGGGCTTTAATTACTATGGAGGCGGCTTCGGCACGAACGGCCGCTACTTCTCGGGGCCGTCGTTTCAAGCCGATTTAGGCTTGGAGTTCACCCTATCCCAGACTTGGGCTGTCGCCCTTGATGCAATCTGGACATGGTCCGGAAAATCGAGTTTTACCGGAACGCCCGGAACCACTTTCGAACAGAGGGCTCCGGCGATTGCAGGACCCTCGGGCGTGCAGTATTCCTTAGCCCCTGCCATCGAATACAACCCGAACGCAAATTTTGGGATCGTTGCTGGCGCCTGGTTCACCCCCGCCGGCAAAAATTCCCTAGAATTTGTCAGCAGCATCATCGCTTTTAACTATTATAAATAGCCATGTCCGATTCCTTGAGAATATTGAGGCATTATTGCCAAAGTCGCAAATCGCAAAAATCCGCTCAAAAGAACCCGAAAATCGACAGAACCTCACTTTGTAGACACCCTCTCATTTGACAAACTATCTATTCGCATGTATAAATTGATAATTGATGCGGACATTAAAGATCACATTAACGGCGGTCGTTATTTCCTCCCTTTTCGGAGAAAAACTTCTCAATATGGAAACGGGAACGATCGTCGTCGAATTCAAAGAGGGAAAAGCCTGTTTCAATGACCGGTTCCTCGAACTGGAAATGAAGGAGACCGGCATTTACATCCCCGAATCGAAATCCGGCGCGTTCGGCGAAAAAGAGATCGTCTATCTCGGCGATCCGCAATTCGAAAAAGCGTTCACCGACGTCTACTATCCCCTTTACATTGCAAATTCCCTCTACGAATGGCAAGATTGAGGCATGGGATTGACGCTCTTCAAGCCGGAAACGAAAAAACGGTGTCCGCTGCCTCTTTTCGCCGCGAAAGTGAAAGCCGGTTTCCCTTCGCCCGCGGATGATTTTGTCGAAGAGCGGCTCGACCTGAATGACTATTTGATCGAGCGCCCGGCAGCCACTTTTTTCGTCCGAGTCGACGGCGACTCGATGACGGGCGCCGGCATCCATCCCGGAGACATCCTAATCGTGGACCGCTCCTTGGAGCCGCTCAGCGGACGGATCGTCATCGCCGTCATCGACGGCGCGTTCACCGTTAAGCGAATCCGGATCGCTTCGAATGAAGAAATTCTCCTTGAGCCGGAAAACCCCGCCTTCGAACCGATCCGGGTCGGGCCGGGATCCGATTTCCAAATCTGGGGCGTCGTCACCTATGTCATCCACAAAGCGGTTCGCTCTAGTTGACTGCAATAACTTCTACGCGTCGTGCGAGCAGGTGTTCAACCCCAAGCTCGAAGCGAAGCCCCTATTGATTTTGTCGAATAACGACGGCTGCGTCATCGCTCGTTCCGCGAAAGCGAAGGCGATCGGCGTGAAGATGGGAGATCCGGCTTATCTTTACCGCGAAAAAGCCGCCCGGGGCGAAATCGAGATGCTCTCGTCGAACTTCGCCCTCTACGCCGATATGTCGCAGCGAGTGATGCAGACGCTCGAGGCGTTTTCCCCCGATATGGAAATCTACTCGATCGACGAGGCGTTTTTCCTCCTTGAGGACTCCCCCCGCCTACCGGCCCTTGCAGCCTCGATGCGCGCCAAAGTCAAGCAATGGACCGGCATCCCCGTTTCGATCGGGATCGGACCGACGAAAACGCTCGCGAAACTAGCAAACGAAGCGGCGAAACGGGAAAAGGAGAGGCAAGGCGTCATGATCTTAACCGATCCGGAAGAGATCCAAAAGCGGCTTGAGGCAGCGCCTTTGGAAGATATCTGGGGCATCGGAAGCGGGCTTGCCGGCAAGCTGAAAAAACAGGGGATCTACACGGCGGCAGCCCTTGCGGAAGCCGACGAAGAGCGGGTTCGAAAGTGGCTGGGCGCCGCAGGCTGCCGAACGGCGCTGGAGCTTCGCGGCGTTTCCTGCATCGAGTTATGTGAGGAGGAGGAGAAGCGGAAAACGATCGTCTGCTCCCGCTCTTTTCCGCAGCCGGTTTTAGATCGCGTCGCTCTGGAAGAAGCGGTGTCGGCATTTGCGACGCGCGCAGCGGAAAAACTTCGCCGGCAAAACAGCCTTGCAGGGTTTCTTTCCGTAACAATTGCGACAAGTCCGTTCCGCGAGCCGTATACTGCAAGATCCTGCCATATCCAGCTCCCCAATCCCACCTCTTACACCCCGCGCCTGATAGCGCTTGCCAAGGAAGGAGCCGCAAAACTCTTCGAAAAGGGGCGCGAATACAAGAAGGCGGGCGTTCTCCTCGGAGATTTTTGCGAGGATGCCGCCCGGCAAGCCGATCTCTTTTCGCAAGAAGAGATAATTGAAAAAAAAGAAGAGGCGATGCGGGCTGTCGACCGGATCAACCGCCGCTACGACAAGGCGGCGATCCGCTTTGCAGCCGAGGGGATGGTTCAGAAATGGAAGGCCAGGCCGTCCCGCGTCTCGCCGAAATTTACGACGAGCTGGCACGATTTGCCGATTGCAAAATAGAAAAATCCGTTGCGTTTTGTCTTTCGTTCAGATAGATCGGCGGTAGAGAATCCGTTGGGAGAAGAACAGAATATGATGAGCCGCCTTTGGGACTTATTTGTCGAAACGCTCATGGTCATGTTCTTGCCTGCCGTATGCACTTACCACCTGATCACGGCGGACCTTTTCCTGAATGTCGCCGCTTCGAATGCCGAAGGGCTAGAAAAAGCGGGCAACGCCCTTCTCGCTCCCTTCCAATACCTTTTTGCCGGAAGGACTGCTTATCCTCAATCGGACGGCTCATGGAAGTTCGTCCAAACTTTCGACTACTACGACGCCTTTTGGATGAAAACAAGCGCCAGCATTTTTGCGGCCGCTCCAAGCCTCTTTGTCGGAGGGACTGTCAAAGCGCTTGGCTACCTATCGAAAAGCGCACGCGAGCGGCACGCCTCTCTCCATGCCGCGAAATATACTACGCCACCCTCGCCGAATGTAGAGCAGTACCGGAAATGGGGGATCGAACTTGTCGATTTCAAAACGGCGGAGCGTTTTTCATCCCAGGGCCACAAACGGCGCCCGGGCGATGAACATCTTTTAAAATCGTCGAAAGAGGCGCTCCGGGTCATCGGCAAAATCCTAAACGATGCGAAAATCCCTTGGTGGGCCGACTGCGGCACTTGCCTCGGAACCTACCGTTACGGAGGCATCATCCCGTGGGACGATGATATCGACATCGCGATTCTCGTAAACGATTTCGAAAACGCAAGGCGCGCGCTAAACCGGCTCAACCCGGATCGGTTCCACGTCCAGGATTGGTCCAGCCGCAGCTTTCCCGACACGTTTTTTAAAATCTATCTGAAAGACAGCGGCGAAATTTTCGACATCTTCTGCTTCAAAATCGATCCGGACAAAAAGGAAATCGCAAGCATCTTCTCGCTCGACGAGGCGATCTTTTTCCCAGAATGGTTCAAAATCCGCGAAAGGCGTTTTTGCTCCCCGGCGTCCTTCGACACGGTCTTTCCCCTTAAAGTCGCCGATTTCGACGGAGTTCCGGTTTTCGTCCCCAATAAACCGAAAGAATACCTCCAGAGGTACTACGGAGAAAACCTCGATCCGGCTAAAGTCTACGATCCAACGACGGGGCGATTCGAAAAAGACCTCTCCCACCCCTACTGGCAACGGCCCTATGTCCATTAATCAGGCCGTCCTGCTAGAATTGCAAAAAAAGGTTATGTAAAAACATGTCCAATAAGACTTTGCACCGAAAGCTCAGCGCGCGCCACATCGCCATGATCGCAATCGGCGGCTCGATCGGCTCCGGGATCTTCATTGCGAGCGGAACGGCGATCCACATGGCAGGACCCGGAGGGGCGCTCCTCGCCTTTTCGCTCATTGGCCTGATGGTTTACTTCCTCATGACAAGCCTCGGCGAAATGTCGACGCTGATCCCATGCACCGGGAGCTTTTGCGATTACGCGACCCGGTTCGTCGACCCCGCTTTCGGATTTGCCATGTCGTATAATTACTGGCTCAATTGGGCCGTTACGACAGCGGTCGATCTTTCCGCCGCCGCCTTGATCATGCACACCTGGGTTCCCGAGTATTCCTTTTCCTTTTGGGCCGCCCTCTTTTTCCTCGTGATCCTCGGCTTAAATCTCCTTTCCGTCAATCTATACGGGGAAATTCAATATTGGTTTTCAGGCATCAAGGTCGTGGCCGTGATCCTTTTCATTTTGATCGGGATCGCCCTCATTTTCGGCGCGGCCGGCCGGCCGACTCTGGACTGGACGAATTGGACGCTCGACGACGCCCCCTTCCATGCCGGCTGGGTGGGTTTTATCAGCGTACTCATGGTGGCGGGCTTTTCGTTTCAGGGAACCGAAATTTTCGGCATGACGGCGGGAGAAACCAAAGACCCTGCAATGAGCATCCCGCGCGCGGTGCGGAACGTCTTTTGGCGGATCCTCCTTTTCTACGTTTTGTCGATGATTGTCATCAGCTTCCTGATCCCCTACAACGACCCGATGCTCATCACATCCAGCACGACGAATATCGGGGCCAGCCCGTTCACTCTCGTTTTCCAAATGGCCGGAATGCGCTTTGCCGAAACGACGATGACCCTCGTCGTCTTGCTTGCGATCCTCTCCGCAGCGAATTCGAGCATGTATACCGCCACACGGACGCTATGGCACATTGCGCAAGAAGGAAACGCCCCCCATTACTTCTCAAACGTAACTCATAAACACGGCATCCCGGTTTTGGCGCTCCTTGCCAGCGCCGTAATCAGCGCCGCCGTCTTCTTCTCCTCTGTCATTGGCGAGGGGAAGATTTTTGTTTGGCTCTTGAATATCTCGAGCCTAACCGGGTTCATCGCCTGGTTCGGGATCGCCCTTTGCCACTACCGTTTCCGGCGCGCCTATTTGATCCAGGGGCATGCGCTTTCAAAGCTCCCCTTCTACGCCAAAGCATTCCCCTTCGGCCCGCTTTTTGCCATCGTCCTCACCTGCTTAGTCGTGGCCGGGCAGCAATTCGACGCATTTACGAGCGGAAATATCAACCTCGACACCTTGATCGGAACCTACATTGGCTTGCCGATTTTCCTGGCTTGCTACGTTGGCTTTAAAATCGTCCGGAAAACGAAACTCATCCCCTTGAAAAACTGCAAATTCACGATACCTCGCGTATGAGTTCTTGGGACGCCGCAGAAAAATGGTATAGCGGGTGCGTAGGCGAAAAGGGGCACTACTACCACCAAACGGTCGTGCTTCCGAATACGCTCCGCATGCTGAAAGTGCCGGAAAACGGATCGCTCCTCGATTTAGGCTGCGGGCAAGGGGTTTTGGCCCGGAGCCTTCCCGCATCGGTCGAATACACAGGCATCGACTTGTCGAAACAGCTCATCGAAGAAGCGAAGCGGATGACAAAGCAGAAAAACTGCCGCTTCATCGCGGCAGATGCGACAAAGAAACTCCCGCTCGAAAAACGGGATTTCGACCGAGCGTGCTGCATCCTCTCGCTCCAAAACATGGAGCATGGCGAAGGGGCGATTCAATCAGCCGCGCGCCATTTGCGCGTTGAAGGCCGGCTCCTCCTTATTTTAAACCATCCCTGCTTCCGTATCCCGAGGCAAAGCGGCTGGGGCGTCGATGAAAAAGCGAAGCTCCAATACCGGCGGATGAACGGATACATGTCCCCGATGGAGATCCCGCTCCAAATCAATCCCGGCAAGGGAGAAAAATCGGAAATCTTCCACTCCTACCACAATCCCCTTTCGGTCTACATGAAGTGGCTTTCGAAAGCGGGGTTTTATATCGACGCTCTCGAAGAATGGATCTCGGATAAAAAAAGCGAAGGCGCGAAAGCGCGCATGGAAGACAGGGCCCGGCGGGAAATCCCTCTTTTTCTGGCACTTGGAGCGGTTCTTTTCAAGAAAGACAAACCGCATTAATCTTAAACGCATGTGCGGTGTGTTTGGATACATTGGAGAGCGCGACGCTGTCCAAGTCTGTTTGAGCGGGTTGCAGATGCTCGAATACCGGGGTTACGATTCGACCGGGATCGCGGGCGTGTCTTCGGGACGCATCGAATTTTGTAAACGGGCCGGCAAACTCTCCGAGCTAAAAAGGACGCTGCCTCCCCTCCCGACACTCAAACTCGCGATCGCCCATACGCGCTGGGCGACCCATGGCAAAGTGAACGACCAAAACGCGCATCCCCATTTCGATCCGTCCCAAACGATCGCCGTCATCCATAACGGCATCATCGAAAATTACGATGAGCTCCGGGCCGAACTGAAAGCGGAAGGGGCGCTTTTCGCATCCGACACAGACAGCGAAGTCGCGGCCCACTTGATCGCCAAACACTACCGGGGCGATCTGGCCCAAGCCCTGAATGCGGCCGTCTCAAAGCTCAAAGGGATTTTCGCCCTTGTCGCGATCCACAAAGACCATCCCGACGAAATGGCGGCGGCGGCCCGAGACTGCCCCCTTGCCGTTGCGGTCGATGGACTGAAAAAAGAAACGATCGTCTCTTCCGATCCGAATACGCTGATCGGCGGCGAATACGACGTCATTTTCTTGCGCGACGGAGAAACGGCCCGCGTGCGAAAAGGTGATGTTTCCGTTTTCTCCGAGGCGCTAAAACAGGTCGAAAAAAAGCCGGCCCGGATCGCGGGAGCGCCAGCAGGCCCATCGAAAGAAGGGTTCGAACATTTCATGCTAAAGGAGATCTACGAACAACCTGCGACCGCCCAAAAAGCAATACTCGGCCGCTTCGACGGGGAGATTGCTTTCGACGAGCTTCGCCTGCCGTTGGAAATCTTCCGAAATGTCTCCAAGGTTTGGTTCATTGGCTGCGGCACTTCTTCACATGCAGGCGCCATCGGCTCCCTCTTTCTCGAAGATCTCGTCAACCTGCCGGCATCGGAATGCATCGCCTCGGAAGCGCGCTACCGCAAATCGCTGATGTCGAAAGACACGCTCGTCGTCGCAATCAGCCAATCGGGGGAGACGGCGGACACGCTCTCGGCCCTCCGGGCAGTGAAAGAGCGGGGATGCCCGACCCTTGCGATCTGCAACGTGAAAAACTCGACCCTTGCAAGGGAAGCCGACGGGACGCTCTTTTTGCAGGCAGGGCCGGAGATGAGCGTCTGTTCGACGAAAGCATTTACGAGCCAAATCGCGACGCTGGCCCTCTTCTCGCTCTTCATGGGCCAGGCAAAGGGAGCGGTGGCGAAAGCCCAAGCGGCCGCCTTCTATGAAGCCCTGAAAGAGGTTCCCTCCCTTATCCAAAAAGTGCTGGACCGGGCCCCTGCAATCGAAAAATTGGCGAAAAAATATGCTCGCTACGACGATTTTTTCTTCATGGGCCGCCGCTACATGCTC
>Ga0169931_10014860_pt1 | contig 10480 bp, 12 predicted proteins | sample Kivu_15m_20L_FD_129675 | JGI IMG/M metagenome (GOLD analysis project Ga0169931, IMG submission 129675) | Freshwater microbial communities from Lake Kivu, Western Province, Rwanda to study Microbial Dark Matter (Phase II) - Kivu_15m_20L... | ecosystem: Environmental > Aquatic > Freshwater > Lake... | reverse complement strand
TGTTGATCGGGGGGAATTCCTTCTTTGTCTTGGATTTTAGCCTTGACATTTTCGATAGTGTCAGAAGGTTCAACATCAAGAGTGATGGTTTTTCCGGTAAGAGTTTTAACGAAGATTTGCATTTATTACTTGATTAATTTTAATTTTATTATCCCTTATAAAACTATCAGGAGAATCTATTAAATTCGGATCTCCTAATCTAGAATATTCTTAATAACTAACTAAATTATATAATTATTAAAATATATTAAAAAAATTTCACTTGGAACAAAAATTAAAATTTTTTCATACTTATTTAAATTCTAAAATACCTAAATTTTACAAAAATTCATGTCTCAATTTCCAAATAAAATAGGGTTACATTACTCAAATAATATGGATGAAATCTCCGAAGTAGTTTATGATTCATTAAAAATAAAGCTATCACACATTTCTTCTGAAAGTTCAAAAATTGTTCTTGAACGATTGCAACCACTAATTTCTTCTAACAGCGCCGAATTAAATTGCATAGGCGAGCAATTATCTAAATTAAAAAACACTTACAATTTTGTAGAAAAAGAAATGAGGCCTTCAAATTTTAAGAACAAATCAAATGAACTTACACAAGGTATAAAAAAAATAAAAAGAAAAATAATTCAGGATAATGAACTAATACAATCCCCCCAAGAGATATCCTTAATTGATCAAAATGTCACTAATAATTTTAACCAGTGTTTGAATAATTTAAACAGCGTATCACAAATAAATGCGGGCAAGTACAGATCTAACAGCGTCTCTGAATTCTCACATAAACTTTCTGAATTGTGTAATTATTTTATTTCACAGATGAATTCTCTTGAGTCGACAGTCTCATCAAATTTCGACAATGGACTATCCCAGAAAGAAGAACTTAAAGAAAAATTAAAAAGGACTTTACTTAAGTTGGAAGAGATTAAACTTCATTTCGATCAAAAAGAAATTTTTGAAAATGAGAATTTTATTATAGAGAAGGAATATTTTAACTTTTTAAATCTTAATCAAATTGACCATCAGACTAAAACCCCCCATAGAAATCAAGTTAGTTATTTCAATAATAATGCTCTTAATCTTAATCCAAATCCTAATTCATTACCAAAGGTGAATTCTTCTAAGATAGATTTTTTCAAATTTTCTTCTGAGGATATCGCATTTTTGTGAAAAAGTTTCTCATTATTTTAATTAATATTATTAATACTATTGAATAAAAACTTAATTTATATTTTATACATTCCTTTTTTCATTTAAAAGTTTCATCTTCATAAATTTAACTTTTATCTCTTCTTCGATGCAGATTAATCTTTTATGTTTTTTATAATATCCTAATATTTCATCATTTTTCAAATGTGCTAAAAAATTGTTTCGTAATAAATATAGGGTCATGAAATATACAATGACACTCATCATTCTGGTGTGATAGAAAAAATACGCAAAATATCCCCTCCTCCATAAAATGGATTTGATAAAATTATAAGAAAAGAAAGATATAGTAGCTATCATTGTATTCCGTCTGTGTATATTTTCATACATCATTACCAAATTTTGTTTTTTCTCATCTTCCTTAGAATAAAAGTATTTGAAATAAGGAGAATTTTCACCTGAAAGATAAATTCCCTCTATTATACCACCTTTATTTTTATTGTAACTTTTCACAACAGAGAAAAAGCTTGAATTATTTGAATTTTCCATTGATAATAAATCAAATAAATAATTATTTTTTAAAAAAAGAATAAAATTTCCGAAATTAAAAGAATATAAAATATTTAAAATCACTTATAAACTATTAAAATATTTATCCTAAGAACTTTTTATTTTTTCTCATTCAATTTGAAATCAGCAAAAATATCTGCATTTTTCAATTTAACATCATCTTTGAATTCTTTTAATGTTTCAGTTTTGATTCTTTCAACTGGTTCATTTTTGCCATCTTGTTCGGATTGATGGATTTTTAATCTGTCATTAACCAAAGTTTTTAATAAAGAGAATGTTCTCTTAGAGAAATCAGTATTTTGTAAAGGAATTCCTGATTGAATTAAAGTAGTGTCATATGCCTGTTTGATTGCAAGTGATGCAACTTTAGGATCTTCTTTTCTCAAATTGTTGAGATTGACAATCAATTCATGGGAAGGATTGATTTCAACATGATAATCTTTAGAAGTCATTTGACTACCAGAATTCATCATAGTCATAATCATTTTCATCTGAGAAGACATTTGTGAAGTAACAAGAATAGGAGAATCTTTCAATCTCTTACTGATTGAAACTTTGGAAACAAAAGGCTCTAATTCATTTTTGATCCATAGTGTGAATGGAGTGATGTCTTCTTCAGGAATTTTGTTAATACTTGAGCTTGATTCTTGTCTGAATTGATTCAAAAAGTCGTCTGATTCATTTTCTAAATTGAGGAATTTCATGTTTTTGTATTGACCGACTTGCTTAAAAATCATTTCATCCAATGGAGATGAACAGATTAAAATAGGTAAGTCACTTTCTTTGAAATTTTCTAAAAACACATTATCTTCTATTTCTTTGTCATTTCCTACTATGTTCAAGTAGTAAATCTTTTCTTGTCCTGGTTTTATTTTTTTAAGATAAGATTCAAGAGAGCTTTTTTCTCTTTCTTTTCCAATACTTAATTTGAATCTTAACAAACGTAGAAGAGGTTCGGAATTGTCTGAGTCAGAAAGAACTCCCTCTCTCAAATATTGAGAATACTCTTCATACCATTTATCATAATTTTCAGGGTCTAATTTCATTTCGTCTTCTAGTTTTTTGATTATTCTCTTAGTTATCAAAACTCTCAATTTAAATATCAGGGATGAGTCTTGATAACTTTCTCTAGATATAGACAAGGGAATATCTGCACAATCTACAACACCTTTTACAAACCTGAAATAGTTTGGAACTAATTCAGTGCATTTAGCTTTAATCAAAATCTTTTTTGAGTAAAGAGATAATCCAGTGTTTTCTTCAGTAATTCCATATTTTTCCATGGATTGTGAAGGGAAAAACAAAACAGCTTTAATATCCAAAGGAACATCAGAGCTAAAGTGTAATAAATATTTGTAAGGCATTTTGTTATTTGATACATGCTCATAGAATTTTTGATATTCTTCAGATGAAACATCTTTCTTTTCTCTATACCAGATAGCCTGTACAGAGTTTACTACTTCACCGTTTAATTTTATTGTATATGAAATAAAGTTGGAATATTTTTTGATGATCTTTTGTAATTCTGATGCTTTGCAGAAATCTCTGCATTCTGATTTAAGGTGTATTGTAACTTTAGTTCCTCTTTTGAAATCTACATTCTCAACATCAGAAACTTGGAATTCTCCATTTCCATCAGAAATCCAGTGATGTCCCTTAGTAGAATTTTGTGTTTTAGAAATGACTTCAACAACATCTCCGACGATGAAACTTGAGTAAAATCCAACTCCAAATTGTCCGATAAGAGAATCGCCTGAATTATCTTCTTTTTTTTCTTTTACATTCTTCACAAAATTTTGTGTTCCAGACTTTGCAATTGTACCCAAATTATCGATTAATTCTTCTCTTGTCATTCCAACACCAGAATCGAAAATTGTTACAGTTTTATTCTTTTCATTAGTAGAAATAGAAATATAAAGAGGCTCCCCAATCATTGTTAGTTGGCCGGTGACTTCATAAAATCTTTGTTTTTCTAAAGCGTCAGAACAATTACTTAACAATTCTCTTAAGAAAATTTCCTTATCTGTATACAAAGAATGTGTGACTATATCTAACAATTTCTTAGTTTCAGCTTTGAATCCGAGGCTTTCCTTATTTGTTTCGATAATTTCAGGTGTCTCATTCACGTCGATTGTTTTTTCTTCGGAAAAATTTCTTCTTGAGAATTTCAATCCTGGAAGTGATGAATTTACTGCTACCCCTGATAAATTTTTATTTAATGTAAAAAAGTTCTTTAAGCCAAGTTTGTTCTTCATCCCTCCTATTTGTTTATTCAAAATATTGAAAGATTTGTTGACATTTTTCGATAACATAGTATCTAGATAATAAAAATTAATCAAACACCTTAAATATTTGCAAATTTATTTATTATTAATTTTTTATATTAAGAATTTATGTTAATTTTATTATATCTAAATGGACAAGAGACAAGAGAGAACATTCGTTATGGTAAAACCCGATGGAGTTCAAAGAGGACTAGTTGGAACCATCATCAACAGATTTGAAAACAGAGGATATAAATTGATCGGATTGAAAATGCTTTCACCTTCTCAAGAATTACTTGAAAACCATTATGCTGATTTGAAATCAAGAGGTTTCTTCCCCAGCTTGATCTCTTACATGCTCATGGGACCCGTTGTTGCCATGGTCTGGCAAGGAACCGCAGCTGTTTCCACTGGAAGATCAATCGTTGGTGCCACTAATCCCTTAAACTCTGCCCCCGGAACCATCAGAGGAGACTTCTGCATTGAAACTGGAAGAAACATTATTCATGCTTCTGACTCAGTAGACAATGCCGAAAAAGAAATCCAATTATGGTTCACTGAAACCGAAGTTCAAAGTTGGACTAAAGCTGAAGAAAAATGGGTTTATGAATTATAAACTGAACAAGCTCTTTAGATTGATAAATAATAATTTAACGTTATCTTCTAAGAAAATTATTTAAATTTATTTTGCTTTTAATAATTAAATGAATAAATATAAAAATCACACACATAGAATATATATATTTAATTAAAGACATAATTATTATACTATTTCTAGTACCTGTTATATACAACTTTTGTAATAAAATAATTTAATTTTTTTCGCAAGAATTCTAAATAATACGCTTATTATAAAATGAAAAAATTTAGAAATTTTCAATACTTTTGTTATCTATTTGATTAAAAAATTTCGAACTATATTAATATTATCTTGATTTTATATATATTAGTTTTATGAATTCAATCCTTTAGAGAGAATACTCCTTGCAGAAGAAAATAACTAATAAGAAAAATTGATAAAATAATTAATAATATTACGCTTTTGAAGTAACCTCCTCCGCTTGCAGGATTTGAGTCACTAAATGCCTTCACTTCTCTCATATAAACTCTATTTTCAATACTTTCACTATCAGTGTTGATAATAATTCCCTCATCAACCATCTCATCGATCATCAATGCTAACTGTTGATAATTTTCCATCACAGACTTTTTTGTTAAATTGTTCTTAGTGATATTTTCCAAGCATTCTTCTAAAATTTCTAAAACATTTGATAAAATGCATTCGTTGTCATCTTGATCAGCCCCAATAAAAACAGCAACGTCTTTATTTATTTTACACACTATGATGAATTCGTTTAAGTTGAAGATGTCAACTACAACATTATATTATAATATCATATACCTTCATTGTTTTTATTTACGTTAAAGTTTAGGACTGCTTGCCCGACTTTCTTTTCGAAATCTTTTTGTAATGCTGGATCTGAAATGCTTAAATTATCTTTTTCGAAGTATTTGGAATATATTCTCTTTCCGTTGTTGTCTAAGAAAATCACAAAATGTATGAGCCCTACAATATTTTTTAGTTTTTCCATTAAATAATAAAAATTATAAAATTAATGTTATTTTCGTTTGCCAACGATTGTTTTGCCATGATGCAGGGAGTAGATAGCGAATAAACAATAAAATATGTAACCAAGGCATAAGTTTTGGACGATATTAAATGGGATTAGCAAATTTTTGAAAAAGCTAAAGCCCTTTTAGACGAGAAGTTAAAAAAACTTTAAGATCAAAATATTCAGAACCATTTGTTTAACTTATAATTTTCAAATAAGACTTGTAATAGAAATAGCAAAAGATATTTTTAAATGTGCTCTTCAAAAGAGCATATATAAAGAATCAAAGACTGTTGCAGAATTTAAACTTCTAAAATTCTCTTTTCTACAAGAAATTAGAAAAATCAATTTACAAAAAAAAAATTTAAATAATTTTATAAACATAATAAAGAAATGAGATTAACATCCATCCTTAATCAATTTTATAAAAAAAATTTTCTTTAATAAATGAATTGTAGAATCATTAAAATAAAATTCTTATCGAATTTATTTTAATATATTTCTTATATTTATGATCTATATCCTTTTATTCTTTCATTCATCATTTTCTTCTAGTAACCTCGTAATTTCTTCTTTCTTAATTGGATCAATAAATGAGGGGAATTTTATATCGAATTTGATATACATATCTCCCTTTCTCTCTTTAAATAAGAGATTTTCTAAAGGCTTTTCTCTATCAAATACTGGCATTCCTTCTCCCTTGACTAATTTCACTGTTTGAGGAGAAATAATCTCATCCATTGTTATAGTCAATTTTCTGTTGTCCAAAGTAATTACAGACACAGGCACAGAATTTAAAGCTTCAATTAAATTAATTTTATGAGTATATATTAAATCTTTTGTATTAGCTCTTTTAAATTTCGGATGTTTTTTTTCTTTAATCTTTACGATTAAATCAGCTATGTTAATAATATCTTTAGAATGAAATAATTTTACGAGTTTTTCTTCCCGGTACTTCATGTCCATAACCAGGATATCTTAGCACTGTGGTTTTATCATATCCTTTAAATATTTCTATATCCCTTTCTTCGTTCTTTACTGAAGTAATCCTTCCATCAGAATTCAAGACTCTTCTCTCATATGAAAGTTTCTTAATGCAACCATTGTACAATTCTTCGAGAGTACATTCTAATTCTACTACTAAGTTTTCTTCTTGAGCTTCTTCTTTTGCGTATAATCCCCCAAAAGAGGAAGAAAACATGCTTCCATTTTGATTTTCCATAATCTCTCCATATTTTATTAGCTCGTAATGGTTCATAGTGCCGAAAAACTTTTCAAATATCTTTTCGCCGTTACCTCCATATTTGTAACCCCCTACTAAATTTTTATCCTTGTCAATAATCCCTCCTCTAAGAGCATCGATTCCATATATATCATAAAGGGATCTCTTTGACGCTATGAATTATATATTTAAATACGGTCAGATAAAACTTCATAGGCCTCTGTAATTCTGTTGAAAAAATATTTTCTGTTTGCATAATCTTTTGACTTGTCATCAGTTCCTGGATGATTTTTGATTGAAAGACGTCTGAAGGCGCTAGCTATGTCCTCTTGACTGCAGTCTTTTGTTAATTCTAAGATTTCATAAAAATTGTTTGACATTAATTTAAGTTATGTTTTATAAAATTATTTAAATAATCTTTATTTAGAGATGAATTGATTATGATAGGTATATAATTCTATTTTTAATAAATTTGACTATTTATGTATATATAAATTTACTTAATTTTTGTTCATTTATTTTTATTATTTTTTGACAGCTTCTTGTTATCCTTTTTCTTCGCTGTGACTGGGCTTGACACAAATTCAATAGTTGCTCCAGAAATTTCATTGTTACTATTTTTCTTTGAGATTCTATTTAAGGTATTTATGTGAATATTCAAATCTTTTATCTGATTTTTCAATTCACCTATTTCATTTTCTATATTGACTAAATTTTCAAAATGGTCCTTTTGTTTTATATTTTTCTTTTCCTCAATTTTTTCTTTTAATTCAACTAAATTTTTATATTCTCTTTCTGTTTCAAGTAGTTCAGTTTCAAAAAATTTTAATTCATTTTCTTTTCTTTTAACAGCTTCCATGGCTTGAGATTTTTTTTGACTCCACAAGTTACACTCATATGATATTTCTTCTAGTTCCTTTTCCATTTTAGAGAATTCCCCATCTATTAAAAATTCTTCATCTTTGTATCTATCGTCAATTTTTCTCATATAGTTCAAGTAATAGATTCTTTGGTTTTCCAATTGTGATGAAATTATCGAATTATATTCACTCACAATAAACTGAACTTTTTCTTTAGGGTCCTTGAAATATAGGGAATCAGAGGGTATAAGATTTGATTCAATAATTTCATCGTATAATAAATTAGTTCCATTTCTTCTGCTAACATTACTATCCAGTGCTCGAAAGGAATTTTGGAATAAAATATTCAAGGGTGCATTTTTAGTAAAATCGAAAGTAACATGATGAGTGTCTCCCAAACCTTTTGCATATATATGTCCAGAATTCGAATAGTGTTCTTGTCTGTGATTGTTCGAATTACCTTCGACTCCACAATTGATACTACCACAAATAAGGCACATCCATAAATCATTTTCACATGAACATAGACTGCAGGAGGAAACATTTGCTGGGGATATATTATATCTACACATGGGACATTTATCATCATCAAGTTTTAACGAGCATTCAATATGAAATATGTGGCCGCATAAAACATGAATAATTCCATTTGCTAAAGTCAATGAATTAATAGAAAAACAATTTATTTCAATTTGATCCAAACAAATAGGGCATAAATTAATTTCTGCTTTTGAAGACAATCGAGAGATATTATTTGTACTTGAATTATTGACTGATAAATTTAGATTCTCTTTGTCATTCTTTACTGATTCTGCATCTTTTTTATTTTGGTCATCTTGAAAATTTTCTATTGATTTGAATATTATGTTATTTCCGTTATTACTAGATTTGTTAGAGGGGCTAACTAAAACTTTTATACCGTAAAGTCTTTTGCTGTTTTTGTAAGAGAGTTCTATTTTTAATTAATTAAAATTTTCACCTTACCATTATAAAAGAATTCTTCGAATTTCAGTTCTCTCACCTCAACAAAAATGAAATATTCTTTTTCTATTGGGTTGACTTTTGAATAATTGAAAGTATTGTAAAGAATATTAGCGTATTCTATATTCTTAAGTTGCATATATACAAAATAGACATTCGGAATCGGGGATTTGAAAACCCTAACTATATTGATATAAGAAAGATAAATTGAAATTGTATTTAAAAATTCATTAATAGAAATTTTGTTGGGGACATTTAAACAGAGAAGCTCAGCTGTATTAATTAAATCATTTTTCATGTTAATCTCCCAAATATATTGTTTAATCGATTCTAACTCATTTTCGTTGTATTCGTATTCATAATTTTTATTAAGTAAAAAGTTTAATCGGTTGTATGTTACACTTCCCTCTATTAATTCTACCTGAGGATTCCCTAAATATAAATAAATAAATTTTAATACCTACCATACCAAATTTTAGATGTTTGTGATTTTTTCTTTGTTTGAATTTTATTTTGCGTAATCATATTTACCGATATTTATATTTAAAAAATGAAATAAAATTAATATCATTAAATGGAGAATAACAAGTATTCGAGTGAAAAATGAGATATTAGAATTTTAGAATTAATCGTAGGATTGAATAAGTAATATAATTAACTATTCTAAAAATTATATTTATATTTTTATGTTATAAAACATATGTTAAATTATTTTACAATTACAATTTCTAAAATTTGATTAATTTAGACCCCTCATTTTAAATATATTAAAATAAAATAAATAAAATACAAATAAAATTATTATTTTCATATAGATACAATGACTGAGTCAGTGGTAAAACAACAATTTTATGAAATATAGATCGCCACAGTAGAAATCAACAGAGCCAGAAAAGGATGGAATGTTTTGGATGCACCATCAAACGCTTTCATTAAAAAATTAGGAGAATTTTTGAAAGAAAAAAATATCATAAAACTCCCAAAAGTAAATCATAAAAATTGAATTTTTTTAATTAAAGTGGTCATACTTAGTAAAATGCAGTCATGCAAATGAATTGAGCCCTTTAGATCCTGATTGGCTTTTTTATAAAGCAGCTGCAATAGCCAGACAAATTTATGTTTCCAAAAGTATCAATGTAGGAGTTGGAACTTTAAAAGCATTTTTCGGAAAGAAAAAAAGAAACGGTGTGAGACCACCCAAATTTTCAAAATCCGCAGGAAAAATTATTAGAGAAATTGTGTCTCAATTGAAGAGTAATGGATATGTTGAAAACTATGCTAACCAAGAAGGAAGCACCTTCGGATTAGTTCTCACTAAATCAGGAAGAGCAGAATTAGATAAAATTGCATCTAAATTATTGAAAGAAAGACCTTTGGGACAGTAAATAGGCAGTTAAACCATTCTGAAATAATAAAATAACTAAAATTCAAAGTTTAAATTCATATATTTCGATATTGAAATAATTATTTATATGTATGATGGATGAATTGATGGTCTATTATTTTTAAAATACCTTCATATTATATTTTGTACTTATTAAATTATAATGTAATTTTTAATTATTAAATGAATATAAGTTTTTTTAAAATTGTGATAGCAATATTTTTTGATTTCTTCTTAGGAGGGGATTGGGGATTGGGGATTGGGGATTGGCCAATCCCCAATCCCCAATCCCCAATCCCCAATCCCCGAAAATTAAAATTTTTAAATTAAAGTTTAATGTGTCATTCAAATTATAATTTTATTAATAAAAATTTAAAACAAAAAGATTAAACTATCAAGATATTATTAAAATAAGCAATTTAAATATTTTT
>Ga0169931_10014859_pt1 | contig 10480 bp, 8 predicted proteins | sample Kivu_15m_20L_FD_129675 | JGI IMG/M metagenome (GOLD analysis project Ga0169931, IMG submission 129675) | Freshwater microbial communities from Lake Kivu, Western Province, Rwanda to study Microbial Dark Matter (Phase II) - Kivu_15m_20L... | ecosystem: Environmental > Aquatic > Freshwater > Lake ... | reverse complement strand
TGATCTTCACCAAGCCCTTCCGCGTGGGCGAGTACTTGTCGCTGCTCGGCGAGGAGGGCGAGGTGCTGCAGATCACGCTGTTCAACACCACGCTGGGCCACCCGGACCGCTCGCGCGTGGTGATCCCCAACCGCAAGGTGGTTGGCGAGATCCTGCACAACTACGGCCGCGTGCGGCAGATCGAGGTGACGGTGGGCGTGGCCTACGACACCGACCTGAACCGCGCCGTGGCCGAGATCGACGAGATCCTGCGCGCCAACCCGCGCGTGCTGCAGGACCCTCGACCGCTGATCGCCGTGAGCCTGCTGGGCGAATCGTCGATCGACATCGCCGTCAAGCCCTGGGTGCGCGTGCCGGACTACGAGGTCGCCCATGGCGAGGTCAACAAGGCCATCGTCGAGCGCTTCCGCGCCGGCGGCATCGTGATCCCCTTCCCGCAGCGCGAGGTGCGGATGCTGGCTGCGGCCTCTGGGGCTCGGAGAGCGTCAGAACCCTTCGAGGGGCACTGAAAAAACGAAGAGCCCAGGCAAATCGAAGACTTGCCTGGGCTTGTGTCTGGTAGGCGCGATTGGACTCGAACCAACGACCCCCACCATGTCAAGGTGGTGCTCTAACCAGCTGAGCTACGCGCCTGCAGCCTCGCAGTATAGCGTGCCGCCAGGCCCGGCGGTTCGCTCACGCAGGTGGTGCCGGCTCAACGCCGCCGGGCGCTGCGCACGCCGGCGACCTGCGCCACCTGGCGCAGCACCGGGGCCAGGCGGCGCGCGTCGTCGACCTCGACGGTGAAGCCCATGAAGGCGGTGCTGCCGGTGGTGTCGCGCACCGAGCGCGTCTGCACGCCCGTGACGTTGACGCGCTCGCGCGCGAAGACCTCGGAGATGTCGCGCAGCAGGCCCTGGCGGTCGGCCGCTTCGATCGCCACGTCCACGGGGTACAGGCTCGCCGCTGCAGCCCCGGCCCGCCCGCCCCGACCCGCGGCCGAGCCGGCGGTCGCACCCCAGGCCACGGGGATCACGCGATCGGGGTGGCGCGCCGCGATGTGGCGGAAGTCGCTGCAGTCCGCGCGGTGCACCACCACCCCCTTGCCCCGGGTGACGAAGCCGCCGATGGCGTCCGGCGGCGCAGGGCGGCAGCAGCGCGCGAGCGCGGTCATCAGCGACTCCACCCCCACCACGAGCACGCCGCTGTCGCCCGCCCGTGAGCGGCGCAAGGGCACCTCTTCCACCGGCGCGGCCGGGGCCTCCGGGGCCGGACGCAGCAGGGCCTCGATCTGGCGCAGCGAGACCTCGTCCTTGCCGACCACCTCGAACAGCGCGTCCGCATGGCGGAAGCCCAGGCGCTCAGCCAGGTCGTCCAGCTTGACGGCGGTACGCCCCTCGCGCTGCAGCAGCTTCTCGACCAGTTCGCGCCCGCGTGCCACCGTCTGCTGCTGCGCCTGGGCGTTGAACCAGGCCCGCACCTTGGCCCGGGCGCGCGGGCTGCGCAGGTAGCCGAGCTCGGGGTTGAGCCAGTCCAGCGATGGCCCGCCCTCGCGCGCGCTGACGATGTCCACCGTCTGCCCGTTGGTCAGCGGCGTGTTCAGCGGCACCAGGGCGCCGTCGACGCGCGCGCCGCGGCAGCGGTGGCCGAGCTCGGTGTGGACGGCATAGGCGAAGTCCACCGGCGTGGCGCCGACACCCAACTCGACGACAGTGGCCTGCGGCGTCAGCACGTAGATGCGCTCGTCCGCGGCTGCGGCTGGCGCCTGCGCATCGCCCGGAGGTGGCGCAAACCCGCCGGGGGCAAGCGCCGCGCCCGCCTCGGCGGGACCGGAGAGCTCGCGCTCCCAGGCCAGCAACTGGCGCATCACCGCGCGCCGCGCCTCGGCCACGCGCTCGGCCACCTGAGACTCGGCGCTGGCCCCGGCATAGCCGCGCGTGCCCGCTTCCTTGTAGGCCCAGTGCGCAGCCACGCCGTGCTCGGCGTGTTCGTGCATCGCGCGCGTGCGGATCTGCACCTCGAGCGTGCGTCCGTCGTCGCCCTGCACCACCGTGTGCAGCGACTGGTAGCCGTTGGCCTTGGGGCGCGCGATGTAGTCGTCGTACTCCTCAGGCACGGCGCGGTAGCGGCCGTGCACGGCCGACAGCGCGGCGTAGCAGGCGGGCACGTCGTCGACGATGACCCGCAGCGCGCGCAGGTCGAACACGCGCTCGAAGGCGAGCGACTTGCCCTGCATCTTCTTCCAGATGCTGTAGAGGTGCTTCGGCCGGCCCTGCACCTGGGCCTCGATGCCGGCCTGTCGCAGCACGCCGCCGAGCTGGTGGCGCACGAACTCCATGTCGAGCTCGCGCGCGCTGCGGGTCTCGTGCAGCAGGCGGGCGATGCGGTGGTAGTCCTGCGGCTGCAGAAGGCGGAAGGCCAGGTCCTCGAGTTCCCACTTGATCTGCCAGATGCCCAGGCGGCTGGCCAGCGGGGCGAAGACCTGCTGTGTCTCGAGCGCCAGGGCCGGCGGGCAGGGGGCGCGGCTCGCTGCGTGCCAGCGCAGCGTCTGCAGCCGCGAGGCCAGGCGCAGCAGCACCACCCGCAGGTCGCGCGAGAACGCGAGCAGCATCTTGCGCACGCGCTCGGTCTGCAGGGCGCGGCCCTGATCGCCCACGGGGGCGTCGCGCGCGGCGCGCTGCACCGCGACGAGCTTGCGCGTCAGGTCCACCAGGCCGGCGTAGGACGCGCCGAAGCCCTTGGCCACGGTCTCGGCCGGCTGCTGCAGGAAGTCGCTGGCATAGACCAGATAGGCCGCCGCCTGCAAGCCCGGAGCCGCACCGATGGCCCGCAGTACGTCCACGACGCCGCCCGCGTGCCCCCAGGCGTCCTCGCCGGAGTCGAGCCGGCGCCCGGCCAGCAGCGGCTCGGCGAAGGCGCGCGCCTTTTCCAGCGCCTGGGCTCCGTCGTCGTCGGCCGCCTGCGTCGTGGCGGCGACGATGGCGGCCGGCGCCAGGGGCTCGGCGGCAGCGCGGGTCTTCACGGCCGGTCGGGGTCGGGTGGGGGCGCGGCCTGGGGCTCGGACTGCAGGAACTCACGCACCACGGCGCGCTGGTCCGCCTGCACGAGCATGGGCGCGTGGCCCACGCCGGGGAACTCGTGGACGCGGGCACGCGGCCCCCGGTTTGCCATCTGCGCCGCGGTCTCCGGGCTCAGCAGGTCGGACTCGGCCCCGCGCAGCAGCAGCGTCGGGCAGCGCAGGCTGTCGTAGGCTGCCCACAGGCCGGCCTCGCCGGCGGCGGCGAACTCCGGCGTGATCGCCCGGAAGGGCACGGCGATCGCCGGGTCGTAGTGCGGGACGAAGCCGCCCCGGCCGTCGGGCTTGATCTGCGGCGCCGTCAGCGCCAGCCACTGCTCGCGCGTGTGCGGGCCGAAGCCCTGCGACACCTGCCACAGCAGGTCGGCCGCCTGCTCCAGGCTCTCGAAGCGCACCGGCATGCCGAGGTAGGTGCCGATGCGCGCCAGTGCCGAGGCTTCGATGCGCGGGCCCACGTCGTTCAGCACCAGGCGGCGCACCGGGGAGCCGGGCAGCGCCGCCACGCCCAGGCCGATCAGCCCGCCCATCGAGGTGCCGACCCAGTCCACCGACTCGGTGTCGAGCCGCGCCAGCAGCGTCACCATGTCGGCCACGTAGGCCGGAATGGTGTAGCCCATCGGGTCAGCCAGCCAGTCCGAGCGCCCGCGTCCCACCACGTCGGGGCAGACGACGCGGCAATCGCGTGCGAGGTCGCGCGCGAGGGTGTCGAAGTCCCGGCCCTGGCGGCTCAGCCCGTGGGCGCAGACAACCACCCGCGGGTTGCGGGGGTCGCCCCATTCCCAGTAGGCCATGCGGTGCAGGCCGCGGCCGCCCAGGCAGGCGACGCTGCGCAGGCGGGGCTCGAGGGGCGTGGGGGTGGCGGTGCTGGCGTGGTTCACGGTGAAAGCCCAAGGTCAAGCGCAGTCAGGATAATCCCCATGGTAGCTGCACCGAGCCGGCCCCAGATGCCGGCCGGCAGCATCCCTTCCACTGTCTTCCCACCCAGACTCCCGAGGAGAAGCATTCATGCTGACCGGCAAGACCGCGCTCGTCACCGGCTCGACCAGCGGCATCGGCCTGGGCATCGCCCGCACCCTGGCCCTGCACGGCGCCAACGTCATCCTCAACGGCTTCGGCGACGTCGAAGCCGCCAAGGCGCAGGTGGCCGAACTCGACGCGCAGGTGGGCTACCACCCGGCCGACATGAGCAAGCCCGAGGAGATCGCCGCCCTGATCAAGTACTGCGAGACAAAGATGGGCGGCGTGGACATCCTCGTCAACAACGCCGGCATCCAGCACGTGGCCCCGATCGACGAGTTCCCGGTCGAGCGCTGGGACGCGGTGATCGCCATCAACCTGAACTCGGCCTTCCACACCACGCGTCTGGTGCTGCCGGCGATGAAGGCCCGGCGCTGGGGCCGCATCATCAACATCGCCTCGGCGCACGGCCTCGTGGCCTCGGCCAACAAGTCGGCCTACGTGGCCGCCAAGCACGGCCTGGTGGGCATGACCAAGGCCGTGGCGCTGGAAACCGCCACCACCGGCATCACGGTCAACGCCATCTGCCCTGGCTGGGTGCTGACCCCGTTGGTGCAGCGCCAGGTAGACGCGCGCGCTCAGCAGGACCAGGTCTCGAACGAGGAGGCCAAGCGCCGCCTGCTGGCCGAGAAGCAGCCCTCGCTGCAGTTCACCACCCCCGAGCAGCTCGGCGAGCTGGCGGTCTTCCTGTGCTCGCCTGCGGGCGACAACATCCGCGGCGCCGCGATCAACGTCGACGGCGGCTGGCTGGCGCAGTGATCACCCGGGGCCCGGCGCAGACCCGGGCCGCGCCCGGGTCGCCGCGCCTCAGCGCCTCAGCGCGTCAGCTGCACGCTGCCGCTGACGGTGGCGCTGACGCTGGTGCGGCCCGCTTCCACTGGCAGCGGCTCATCGCCGGGTGCCGCCATCGCGACGGCGCGCAACATCGGCGCGCGCGCCTGCACGAAGCCTGTCGGCTCCTCCATGCCCACCTGCACCTCGCGCAGCCGGTAGCCCGAGAAGCCGAACTGCCCGGCGTAGGACTGCGCCCGCGCGCGAAAGCGTGCGATCGCCTGCGTCGTGGCCTCGGCCTCGGCGCGTTCCCGTGCCTCGCGCGAGAGCGAGAAGCCCACCCGGGCGACCGTCAGCCCCTGCAGCCGCCCGGCGAGCTGGGCCACGGCCTGCAGGTCCCGGCCCTGGAGCACGATCTCGGCCCGGCCCTGCCAGCCGACGATGCCCGGCGGCACCGACGTGGGGCGCGCGGGCGGCGGCGCGTAGCGCGGGTTGAGCGAGAACATGCCGGTCTGCACCTCCAGCTGCCCGGGCCGGGCCTCGCGCCGGGCCTCGGCCAGCGCCGCGTCCACGGCCTGCTTGAGCTGGGACTGCACCGTGCCCGCGTCGACACCCTCGCGCACCGCCGCCAGCGTCACCGACAGCACGTCCATCGTCAGCTCGACCGTGGCGGTGGCCGACAGCGACATCTGGTCCTGCGGCCCGCCATGGCCTGCCGCGGGGTGGTGGTGGCCTTCCCGTGGCGCGGCCGCCTGGGCGGCCGCCACGCTGCTGGCCAATGCGATCCAGAGGGCCCAGGCCCAGGCGCGTTGTGGTCTCATCAGTGTGTACTCCTGCTCGATGGGGGGGCCGGGCGATGGCGCGGACTTGCGAAGTGCAACAGATGTAACACAAGGTCAGCGTCGGGCCGCCGGCTGCAGGGGCGATTGCACAATCTCAACATGTCTGACAGCGAACCCACCGCTCTGGCACCGCCCGCGGCGCGTGCAGCCCCCCGCCCCCATCGCCTGCTGGTCGTCGATGACGACGTGCGCATGCGCGACCTGCTGCGCCGCTACCTCGGTCAGGAGGGCTTCGACGTCCTGGTGGCCGAGGACGGCCGCGCGCTCGACCGCCTGCTGCAACGCGAGCTCTTCGACCTGATCGTGCTGGACCTCATGCTCCCCGGCGAGGACGGCCTGTCGATCTGCCGCCGCCTGCGCGCCCGCAACGACACCACGCCGGTGCTCATGCTCACGGCCAAGGGCGACGACGTGGACCGCATCGTGGGCCTGGAGATCGGCGCCGACGACTATCTGACCAAGCCCTTCAACCCGCGCGAGTTGCTGGCCCGCATCCACGCCGTGCTCAGACGCCGGCCCGGCACCGAGCTGCCCGGCGCGCCAGCCCAGGCGGCGGAGAAGATCGTCTTCGGGCCCTTCGAGTTCGACGTCGCGCTGCGGCGCCTGACGCGCGATGGCGAAGACGTGGACCTGACCACGGGCGAGTTCTCCATGCTCAAGGCCCTGGCACGCCACCCGCGCCAGCCCTTGTCGCGCGACAAGCTCGCGCGCCTGGCGCGCGGGCGCAATTTCGAGCCCTTCGACCGCAGCCTGGACGTGCAGGTTTCGCGCCTGCGCAAGCTGCTCGAGGCCGACCCCGCCCATCCGCGCTACATCCAGACGGTCTGGGGACTCGGTTACGTCTTCGTGCCCGACGACGGGCACTGATACAGCTGGTCGCGCCGGCCCGTGCCGGCCTTGCGGCATGATCGGCGCATGGCCGTGCCCCCTCTCGACCCCAGCCCGTTCCGCCGCGCCTGCGCCTGGCTGGCGCTGCTGACGGCCGCGGTGGCGGCGCTCTTCGCCTGGGCCGGCCACCGCGCTGCCGCTGCCGGCGCGGTGGACACCCTCGCGCTGGCCTGCCTGGCCACGGCGGCGGCCGTGGTTGCCGTGGCATGGCGCATCCAGCCTTCGGCCCTTCGGCCCCCTCTGCGATGGCCCCCGTCCGAGGACGGGGCGGACTCACCGGCCCAGGTCTCGCGCCTGGCCGGCGAGATCCGGGACATCAACGCCGGCTTCCACCGCATCGCGCGCGAGATCGCCCGCGCCGAGAGCGAGCGCGCGCTCATGCTGGCCGGCATCAGCCACGACCTGCGCACCCCGCTGGCGCGGCTGCGGCTGGAGGCCGAGATGAGTGTGCACGGCGCCCAGGCGCGCCGCCACATCGCCGAGGACATCGAGCAGCTCGACCGCCTGATCGACCAGTTCATCGCCTATGCGCGGCGGGTCGAGCCGGCGCTGGCGGTCGTGGCGCTGCGCGCCGCGGCCGAACGTGCTGTCGCGCCCTTCGTCGAGGGCGGCGACCTCGAGGTCGAACTGCAGGTGCCTCCCGCGCTGAGCGTGGACGCCGACCCGGTGGAACTGGGGCGCGTGCTGCAGAACCTGCTGCAGAACGCCCAGCGCTACGCCCGGCCGGCCGACGGCGGGCCGGCGAGGGTACGGATCGCGGCCCGGGCCGAGGGCGACCGCGTGGTCCTGGAGGTGCGCGACCACGGGCCGGGCGTGCCGGAGGAGCAGCTCGACCGCCTGGCCACTCCCTTCTTCCGCGGCGAGCGCGCGCGCACGGCGGCCAACGGCGCCGGGCTGGGTCTGGCCATCGTGCAGCGCACGGTCAAGCTCATGGGCGGTTCGATGCGCCTGCGCAATGCCGCAGGCGGGGGGCTGGGCGTCGAGCTCAGGCTGCAGGCTGCGCCGCAGGCGCGCTGAACAGCAGGCACACGGCGCGCGTCTCGATCGCCCGCCCTTCGCCCACCGGGCCCATCTTCTCGGCCGTCTTGGCCTTGACGTTCACCTGGGCCGGGTCGATGCCGAGCACGCCCGCGATGCGCGTGCGCATGGCCTCGATGTGCGGTGCCATGCGCGGGGCCTGGGCCACGATGGTCGCGTCCAGGTTGCCCACCTCCCAGCCCGCCGCGCGCACGCGCCGCGCCGCCTCGGCCAGCAGCAGCGCCGAATCGGCGCCGCGGAAGGCCGGGTCGGTGTCGGGAAAGTGGCGGCCGATGTCGCCGAGCGCCGCCGCGCCCAGCAGCGCGTCGGTGATCGCGTGCAGCAGCGCGTCGGCGTCGGAGTGGCCGAGCAGACCGTGCGTGTGCGGCACGACCACGCCCCCCAAGACCAGCGGCCGACCCGCCACCAGGGCGTGCGTGTCCCAGCCCTCGCCGATGCGCAGGCCCGGCCGCGTCATGGCGCCGACCCCGCAGCCGCGGCGACCCGCCCGCGCAGCAGGCGAGCGGCCAGTTCGAAGTCTTCCGGATAGGTCACCTTGAAGTTCTCCAGCGTCGCGGCCACGAGCAGCGGCCGCAGTCCCATCGCCTCCACCGCCCCGGCCTCGTCGGTGACGGCATCGCCGGCCGCCGCGAGCGCCTGCTCGAGCAGCCCCAGGCGGAACATCTGCGGCGTCTGCGCGGCCCAGCGGCCCTGGCGCGGCACCGTGACCGCCACGCGCCCCTGCGCCTCTTCCTTCAGCGTGTCGGCCACGGGCAGCGCCAGCAGGCCGCCGACGGCATCGCCGAGGCAGGCGTCGATGAGCCGGTCCACCCAGGCCGGCTGCAGCAGGCAACGTGCCGCGTCGTGCACCAGGACCCAGTCGCTGCCGACGGCGCCGCGTGCGCGCAGGGCCAGCAGTCCGGCGGCCACCGTGGCGGCGCGCGTCGTGCCGCCGCAGCGGGCCACCCAGGCGCGCTCGCCCGTGAAATCCGGCGCACAGGCCTCGAAGTCCTGGTCCCCGGGTGCCAGCACGACGAGAGTAGCGCGCAAGCGGGGCACGGCCGCCAGCGCGCGCAGGGTGTGGGCCACCATCGGCGCGCTGGCGATCTCCACGTATTGCTTCGGGCGCCCGGCGCCCGAGCGCGCGCCCACGCCGGCGCAGGGCACCAGGGCGTAGAGACGGGGCGCGGACTCGTCCGGCGCGGGGGTCGGTGGGGTCACGGGGCAAGCACCGGGGCGGCGAGGCGGGCGTTCGATGGGGCCGGGCCCGTCTTGCAGCCGGCACGCCGGGATCGTATCAGTGTGGCGCGCTCAGGGGCCGCATGCGACACCGTGGGTGCCTTTCGTCGCCTGCCTACAATCTGCCGACACCCGCGCCAGCCATGTCCGACGCGGGTGTCTTCATTTCCCGGCTGCCGCGCCGCATGCAACTGCCCGTCATCGCCCCCGGCAAGCGCTACACGCTGCCCCGCCCCGTCGGCTCCGCCGACGCGTTGTTGCTCGGCCGCTGGGTGCGGGCGCAGGCCGCCGAGGGGCGCTTGTGCGCCATCGTCACGGCCGATCCGGCGGACGCGCAGCGCCTGGCCGACGAGATGCCCTTCTTCACCCCGGGGCTGCGGCTGGCGGTCTTCCCTGACTGGGAAACCCTGCCCTGGGACACCTTCAGCCCGCACCAGGACCTGATCTCCGAGCGCCTGGCCACGCTGTGGCGGGTGCTGCAGCGCGACCTGGACGCCGTGCTGCTGCCGGCGACGACCGCCCTCACCCGCCTGGCGCCGCCGTCCTTCCTGGCCGGCACCACCTTCCACTTCAAGCACAAGAGCCGGCTGGACGAGGCCGCGCTGAAGGCGCAGCTCACGCTGGCGGGCTACCAGCACGTGAGCCAGGTGGTCTCGCCCGGCGAGTACGCGGTGCGCGGCGGCCTGATCGACCTGTTTCCCATGGGCTCGCCCGTGCCCTACCGGGTGGACCTGTTCGGCGACGAGGTCGACTCCATCCGCACCTTCGACCCCGACACCCAGCGCAGCCTCTACCCGGTGCCGGAGGTGCGGCTGCTGCCCGGGCGTGAGTTCCCGATGGACGAGGCCGCGCGCAGCGCCTTCCGCGCGCGCTGGCGCGAGCGCATCGAGGGCGACCCCACGCGCGCCCGGCCCTACAAGGACATGGGCCAGGGCCTGGCCACGGCCGGCATCGAGTACTACCTGCCGCTGTTCTTCGACCAGACCGCGACGGTCTTCGACTATCTGGCCGGCACCGCCCATGCGGCCGGCGCAGCGCCGGGGGCACCGGCGCGCGTGCCGGCCGCCGTGGTGCTGCACGGCGAGGTCGATGCCGCGCTCGAGCGCTTCTGGACCGACACGCGCGACCGCCACCGCCTGCTGCAGCACGACCCGGAGCGCCCCATCCTGCCGCCCGAGGCGCTGTTCCTGCGCGCGGAGGATTTCTTCACCCTGGCCCAGCCCTGGCCGACGCTGGCGCTGCGCGGCAGCGGGCCGCTGGAGTGGGCCCGGCCCCTGCCCGACGTCAGTGTCTCCCGCGGCGCCACCGAGCCGCTGCAGGCCCTGGAGTCGCACCTGCGCTCGACTTCGGCGCGGGTGCTGCTCGTGGCCGAGAGCGAAGGCCGGCGCGAGAGCCTGCTCGAGCTGCTGCGCGACCACCGCATCCAGGTCCCGAGCGTGGGCTCGCTGGCCGAGTTCGGCACCAGCGGCGAGAAGATCGCCATCGCAGCCGCCCCGCTGGCGGCCGGCTTCCACTGGCTCGACGCCGACGAAGCCGGGCCGCAGGGCCTGCAACTGCTGACCGAGACCGAGCTCTTCGCCTCCACGCCGCAGGCGCGGCGCCGGCGCAAGCAGGAGCAGACGAGCAGCGTCGACGCCCTCGTCAAGGACCT
>Ga0169931_10014858_pt1 | contig 10481 bp, 10 predicted proteins | sample Kivu_15m_20L_FD_129675 | JGI IMG/M metagenome (GOLD analysis project Ga0169931, IMG submission 129675) | Freshwater microbial communities from Lake Kivu, Western Province, Rwanda to study Microbial Dark Matter (Phase II) - Kivu_15m_20L... | ecosystem: Environmental > Aquatic > Freshwater > Lake... | reverse complement strand
TGCTTACTAGATAAGTGCTTACTAGATAAGTGCTTACTAGATAAGTGCTTACTAGATAAGTGCTTACTAGATAAGTGCTTACTAGATAAGTGCTTACTAGATAAGTTCTTACTAGATAAGTGCTTACTAGATAAGTTCTTACTAGATAAGTGCTTACTAGATAAGTTCTTACAAGATAATATTTTTTATATAATAAATTATACCATATAATAATATGTTTCCTAAATACTTATTATATGGCGGCGGGGGTAAGCAGTGGGATGTTATGATACATAACGGACCAATGTTCGCACCTTTATATGAACCTCATAATATCCCAATAACTATTAATGGGACTAAGCATCAGTTGGGTGGATTGGCGGAAGAATATATAACAATGTATGCTCGATATATAGATACAGATTATGTTAAGAAACCACGATTTAATAAAAATTTCTTACGCGACTGGAAAAAGATTTTACCCAACAACATAGTAGTCAATAGTATGGAAGAAGTTGATGCAAGTGATATTAAAAAACATTTAGATAAAATTAAAGAAAAAAGAAATAATATGACAAAAGGAGAAAAGGACCGCATTAAAGAAGAAAATAAGAAAATTGAGGAACCTTATATGTACTGTGTGGTTAATGGTGGGAGAATGAAAGTAGGTAATTACAAGATTGAACCACCTGGTATATTTCTTGGACGTGGAGACCATCCTAAACTAGGGATGATTAAAAAGCGTGTTAATCCTGAAGATGTTATTATTAATCTTAGTAAAGATGCGCCTGTACCCAAACCAAATGTGAGTGGAAAATGGAAGCAAGTTATCCATAATAATGAAGTTGTTTGGCTTGCGACCTGGAATGATAATATAAGTGGTAAAAATAAATATGTATTTACATCGATGGAATCTATATTTAAATCTAAGAGTGATATGGATAAATTTGATTTAGCAAGAAAGCTCAAACGAAAAGCACAAAGTATCCGAGCAACTTATTACGAAGATATGAAAAAATCTGATATGGTGCCAAGACAGCACGCAGTTGCATTGTACTTGATTGATAATTTAGCACTTCGTGTAGGTGGTGCAAAAGATACAAAAGAGACAGCAGATACGGTCGGTGTTACTTCATTACGTGTAGAACATATAATGATTCTTGATAATGATACCATTAAACTGGATTTTCTTGGGAAGGATAGCGTTAGATATTGCCGTAAAGTTAAATTAGATAATCTTGTATATAATTGTATTAAAGATTTTACAACAAATAAAAATAAAAAAGCGGATTTATTTGATAAAATATCATCAAGTAGTTTAAATAATTATCTCAATAGTATGCTAGAGGGACTTACTGCCAAAGTATGGAGAACTTATAACGCATCTAGTTTATTTCAAAAAGAATTAGAACGTGTAAATACGAATATATTAGAGAAAATGCCTGAAACTGAAAAAATTAATTATTTAATTTCCATTTTTAATCAAGCCAATACCGCGGTTGCATTGTTATGTAATCATCAAAAAAATGTTTCATCTGATATCGATAAAGCACTTGATAAGATAAATGAAAGTATTAAAAAATACAAAGATAGAAAAAAGAAAAGTAAGGATAAAGAAAAGATTAAATTATACGATGCTAAAATTTTAACATTAAAATTAAAGAGAGATACAAAGGAGAAAATGAAAAACGTATCTTTAGGAACATCAAAAACAAATTATATAGACCCTCGTATTATATTTGCCTTTATTAAACGTTATAACATCCCGGAGGAAAAACTGTTTAATAAAGCCCTATTAACAAGATTTGAATGGGCTAGGAATGTAGATGAGAATTATAAATTTTAAAAAAATATATAGTTTTTTCTAACATAATATATATGGAAGTTAATCCACTTGTCCTTGCAGTTGTTGCTCTTTTAGCCGGTTTAGCTGGCATTACCACAAACGCCATTGGTATTAATGATATTGAAGCTACTAAACACCCAAAGGCTCACATATATTTAGTTATTAATTTGGCTATATCTGTTCTCGTAGCAGTTGGTTCTATCGGTTACATTGGTTTACATATTAAATCCGGTGGCGCGCCTTCTCTCCATTTATAAAATTACAACATTCGCAAACGTTTATTCCCTATCTATATTGCAGTTATTGCAAAGCAATTATAATCGATGATAAGACCCCAAATATAAATAAAAATGTGTCCGCGGACACATTTTTATTTAATTTTAAGGCTCTCAATAAGTGGAACCGTGAATAATAAAATAAATATATAAACATTAATTATTTATATATTTATTAATGAATTGGTCTGATGACGAAACAAATATTATGAATCAACCATCACGTGATATGCCTGAAAGCGAAAATGATAGTGAAGAAGATGAATACATGCATCATATAATAATGAAACAATCGCAACATAATATAATTGAAGTGAGTGATAATAAAAAACAAATAAACAAAAAAGAAAAAAAGCAAAATAAAAATATATTGATAGATATGTTTAAAAAACAAGAAAATAATGTACGAAAATTTAATCCACGGTTACCACCACCAGATAAGTATAAAAAATAAATATCTAATATATTTATATTATGTTTGAAAAAATGGTAAATATTTTTCCATATATGGATAATACTGATGAAAAAATCTCAGGTTTAGTTGGTTCATCACTTGGTGGCACAATATTAGATAAACCATATAAACGTCCTGATATAATGAACCCAGAAGGTGTTTTTGATAGTAAATATATGCAGCAAAATGCAAATAATGTTGCTATAACTGATTTGAAAGATAAAACGGAACCTGAATCGCAATTACAACCTGATATTATAATACCAAATGATAGTGCAGTTGCAAAAATGCTAGACCAAAATAATATTACCGATGTTATTAAGGTATCCCCCCGCGGATTAGTACCCGAAGTATTATTTCCACCTAACGCACAACCCTTACCTACTGCACAAGAAAATAATGTTAAAAATATAGAAAAAGAACAATTTGTAAATGTAAAAGAAATGTTTACAGGATTTAATTTAACAGGTACAATTCTTTTAATATTTATTGTTATTGCGATAATATTAATTATTAAATATTGTAAATAAAAATTGATTGGGCGATAAAATTTCTTTAAGAAATTTTATATTCCCCAATTAAAGTTTATTTATGTGAGGTTTGAAAACCTCACATAAATAAAAATTGATAGTGGCTTATGATTGTGTTTACATAATCATAAGAATTCCTATTAACCTTTATGAAACTGAACTTAAGTTCAGTTTCATAAAAATTGATAATTGATATTTAAAATCTTAATTCTAAATATCTTTTAATATAAATGTTCAACGTTATACTAGCAACTGATAGTAATAATGGTTTGGGTGCTCATAATTCGATTCCGTGGAATGTTCCCGAAGACGTAGAATTATTTAAATCATTAACCGGATGTAATGACGGACTTGTGAAAGTTGTTATTATGGGACATAATACAATGAAATCATTAAAAAATGGTTATTTAAAGAATCGTATTAATATTGTTGTAACATCAAAAGTAATCCAAAATGAAAATGTTACTTTTGTTTCAAATTTACAAGAAGCACTTGAATGTGCTTATAGTATGGTAGGAAGAGACCCAAACAGAGTGTGGATAATTGGTGGCGCAATGTTATATCGTGAAGCAGTTCTTCACAAAGATATAAATATGATTTATCATAGTATTATTCCCGGTGATTATAATTGCGATGTTAATTTTACTCTCCCGCCTCATAATATTATTTCAAGTAATACTATGAAAACATTTAAATTAAATATTGTTAAATTAAAAGAAAATGCAGAAACCAAATATTTACATCTTCTACACGAAACTCTTTATAATGGTCATATGAGAATGACACGAAATGGGAATACTATTTCCTTGTTCGGTAAAGAACTTTCATTTGATGTGTCTGAATCATTCCCACTATTAACGACAAAGAAAATGTTCCTAAAAGGGATTATCGAGGAATTACTATTTTTTATTCGCGGAGAAACTGATACACGAAAATTAATGGAAAAAGGAATTAATATTTGGAAGGGTAATACAACTCGTGAATTTCTTGATAAGATGAATCTTCCATATGAAGAGGGTATGATGGGACCAATGTATGGATATCAATGGCGATTTTTTAATAAGAATTATAATGAAGAAACTGGTGGGATTGACCAATTTAAAAATCTTATTGATACGCTAAAGAAAGACCCACACAGTAGACGTTTACTAATGACTGATTTTAATCCTGCAATGGTGGACCAAGGTGTATTATATCCTTGTCATTCTCTAGTATTACAATTTTATGTTGATGGCAATAAATTATCTGTTAAAATGTATCAGCGTAGTGCAGACTTATTTTTAGGATTGCCGTTTAATATTGCATCAACTACATTATTATTATATATTGTTGCAAAATTGGTATCACTTGAGCCCAGTATGGTTATTATTACATTAGGTGATTGCCATATTTATGAACAACATATTGATATGGTAAAAGAACAACTTGGACGTACACCGTATAATCTCCCACAATTGGAACTACCTGAATTTACCACATTAAATGAAGTTGAAGAAACTGATTATACAATGTATACACTAAAAGAATATAATTGTCATCCAGCTATCAAGGCAGAAATGATAGCATAAATTTATGCATTTATGCATAGCATTTATTAAATTAAACACGTGCTCCCATTCTTTGGAACAAATGGATTTGCACTATAGTGTTTGCACATAATATCTACCAGTTTCATATTCATCTTATTGTTCCCTTCAAGTGTATATGATGAACCACAAGCAGAACAATATACCTCTAGCTCCATTCTTTTACCCTTCCCCTTAACTGTAGGGGCTAGCTCTGGAATGGTGCATTTTTTACACATTGTGGCAAAAACAATAAAATCATAAATAATTGATTGAATTTTGTCATCGGGAAAATGTCCTTTAATACTATTTTCATTTGTACTTGCACCAAGACACCATCCAATATACCCAATCAATAGTGATGATTCGGTGTTGAGTTGATGAGATATAGTGTCAATATTATTTATAATTGTATGGCAATTCTTCCCGCTACCTGTTTGCGTGGTATCGATTGGGTCCATCTTATAACGATAATTATCGTCCTTAATATGGGGGTTAATACTGAGCGACATTAATATTATCAATATAATAAATATACTATTTTATTATCAATTTTTATAAAGATTAATAAAATAACAAAATATTTATTAATTTATTTCTTAACAAAAAAATTGAAAAATAACAAAAAAATTGAAAACACTAAAATATTATTAATTTATTTCTTATTAAATATCTGCGATATTTAATAACAAAAAAATTGAAAATATTTAAACCTAACTAGTACTTATATAGATTATAATGTCTCACCACAAGGGAAAGACCATTAATTGCCACTACTGCAATGGAAATCATTCCTGCAGAAACTGTCCTGTGGAGTCGCTTGTCGCCCCACATATGAAGAAAATCGTTGGAAAGCATATGGAGTCGTTTGTCGCCAATGAATTGGAGTGTCCACGCTGTCATAATATGACGCTCCAACTTCTTGGCAACCACTCTCCGTCCCTCGATATTGTTTGCAATCATTGCGAAACAAACTTTGAGGTCAAGTCCAAGTGCATTAGTGCAAACGTTATTCCAAATGATTTGATTTTAAATCACGGGAACTACTTTGACTATATTAGTCGCCAAGAGAGTGGTCTCGATTTTATTGTCATTATCTATGGTGTCGACAGGAAGACCAAGGTAATCACAATTCGCAAGGTCTTCCATGTGCCGAATGAAATGATTCTCGAGAAGAAGCATTTCAAGGTTGTCAAGAAGACCAACTCCACGCTATCGGATATCATTATTCCGAACAACACCGTTCTCCCAAACATCACGCCAAAGATGCAGTATAGTTATGATTTTTCTGATAGTATTCTTGATATTATCAATACTAACAAGCAGATGAGCGTTTCAGTTTAATTTATTAACAAAATTGAAAACACTTATTTCTTATTAAATATCTATAATTTAGAACTTTGTTCAAATAATAAAAAAATTGAAAACACTTATGTATTATTAATTTATTTCTTATTAAATATCTATAATTTAGAACTTTGTTCAAATAATAAAAAAATTGAAAAAAAAATAATATATAAACCCGTTTAATATATAATAGTAATGGACCCATTCAATCAGGTATCCGATAATTTTATCCTTGATGACGAGCAAATCGTTATCTTTGGCATCAAGAAGGGCAAGACCAACACCTACATTGTAGGACTACAACTTGACAGCCCCACGCTGACCAAGACTCTCGAGAAGCTGAAGAAGAGTGTTGGTTGCGGAGGGTGAATCAAGGAGGTAGAGTATGATGGCAAGATGATGCAGTCTCTTCACCTCCAGGGTGACAAGGTCGTAAAGGCGACTGAGTTCATTGAGAGTCTGGGGGTAGGGAAGGTGATTTCCAAGCCGATTGTTTAATTTTTGTCTTTTCGCAAAAGAAAAATGTTTTTTGATTTAATCTTTGATTTAATCTTTGATTTAATCTTACTGATGATTTATAAGCCTCAAATGAATTTAAATGTTTTTTAATATTTATTAAAAAATTATGAGAATTATTTAATTCAACCCCAATTACTGCGTGCGTCATCGTTAATTCTATATTTTTACAATTCTCAAATATTATTTTATTTATCTTAGAATTGATTATTATTTTTAGATTACAGCAGTTTTTCCATATTATAGTGTCTTTTTTAGTCAATAATCGCTTAAAGTTATATTTAATGATATCTTCTGGTTGAATATCATTTATTATAACCGTATTAGTATTCATTAATATTAAATAGGTTTTAAAAAATTGTTTTTTTATTATATTATGATGAATAATAATGATATTGTTAATATCAAAACAGACCGATTTTCTTTTTCCTATACAAGAAAACCAGAACGTGAGCTTGATATTAACTTGGAGCTATTTAGAGGAGAATTATATTGTGATTTATTAAAGCAATTCACTAAATCGTGTCTTAAGAACCTTAATGATGAAGTATTCTCTCATAAGAAAAATTATCACAGAACTATTACCAATTTACTTGCTAGTTGGTTTTTCACAATGTATATAAAATACGATTTTACCATGGATGCATTCTTTCCTAGTAATTACTTGGCTCACGATGAGATTATAATTAGAACATTAAAAGATTATACATCGCTTCATAATATCCCTAATGTTGATACTAAAATAAATAACATTATCAATGACCTTCATATGAATTATAGTAATCTTATCACAAAGTTATTAAATTATAAAAAAATAAATCACGAAATTACAATCAGCAAAATTAGCAAAAATTACACGCGAGATAATGTCCCAGTTAGTTTTTACATATTTTCGCTCAATTCTACCCATATTCTTTGTAATAAATTACACAATATCATTAATAATATTATGTTGCCCGTTAGTCAATATAATGAGATGAAATCGCGATATATTGGGGCAGATGAATTATTAGATCAATATATATGGACGGTATTATATAGATATCAACTTTTGAGTTCAAATAATCATCAACTAGCGGTTATCCCAAAGATTTATAATGCAATGAAGAATGATTTTAATCTGTCGGTTGAGTGTTTTGCATCTGCTATTAATTCATCATCAGATAATTTTTGTTCATTATATTACGATGTAGAGAAATTCTTTGGGTCAATTGGTAATTTCTTTCAGTTGACTTGTATTGAAGGTGTTTATAGTTTCAATCCACCCTATCAACACGATGTGATGACACTGGGTTTTACTAGAATGCTAGACCACTTGGATAAAAGTAATGAAAAATTAACATTTATTATTACTATTCCAATCTGGGATAATATGGGGAAGGAGATAATGAAAGAAATGAATATGGAAAACAATAATAATAAGATTGATTATGAAGATTTTGAGATTATGAATACTATTCGTAATAGTAAACATTTTCGGGGATTAAGAATGATATCGAAGAATGATTTTACTTATATGGACCATAACTTTTATTTATTCAAAAATAAAACCATTCAAAATACGTATGTTATTGTTATGAGTAATAGAGAATGTAATTATATTGAGACTATTAATAAGTATAATTTCTTTCAATAACTTAAAGATATAATTATATAATAAATAATGGCGTTAGTTTTACCTGTTCTCTATTTGGGTTCAATGTATGGTTTATATAAATATGTGAAAAATAAAATTCGTGAATATGAAACAACTCAAGAAATAGATGTAGATATTAATATTGACAAAACTGAAGATGTTTATACTGCAATTAGTAATAGTAATATGTGCGACCCGCCATTCAGAAACGGTCTTACCGTTTCTGAATGTTCGGGCGCTCTTTTGGTCCGTGGAAATTCGAAAACCGTTTTCGAATCACCCGAGACACATATTTCTGGTAATATTATTGTTTGCTGTACTGGTGATATGCAATCGATGGCATTGTTATATGGAGTAATGAATGTTTATGATAGTGAGAATATAAATGTTTTATTTATTAATAATGAACGATATAATAAGATGGGTGAGTTTGTTGAGAATATTTGTGAAAAGCATAATATTAATTTTATTCAGAAAACAATAAATACAAATGATATTATGCACATTAACGTGGAACGTAATATTGAAAATGCACGGAGAAATACTATAAGTGAATTATGTTCTCAACTCGGAACAAAGAATGTTTTCGAGGCACATACTATTGAAAATCAATGTAATAATATTTTAGATAATATTATGCGAGGGGTTACATATGGGCAACTTAATACTATTAAACCATTTATTAATATGGATATGGATATGATTAGACGTTTTGTGGAGAAATATGATATACCATATGATACGGTTACGATGGACCATAATCTTACATCGGCAATGAATATATTTAATGAATTTGAAACTGTATTAAATTCACATTATCCAAATTGGCGTGAAAATATTATTAATTATGCAGTGAATATTAACGATAGACTTGCTCAGTTTGAAACTAATATTGATAATATAATGAATAATTGTACCGGAACGGATAAATATGGTTCATATTATCGTTATAATATTGATACGACATCTTATGATTTATTCAGTAATATTGTAAATAAGATTGCTGATAATAATAATACTGAACGCCCGTCTCGCTATGTTAAAACACAATGGTATGAAGGAAAACAATCTAAACAACCTAATTGGTTTTGTGATGGGCACTATGTTGTTTATCTTAATAATGATATGATGACCCATCTTGATAATCTTCGTACGTATCTTGATACGGTAAATGCACTGGATTATATTGATGATAATAATAAAATATTTAATGTAATAATAAATGATGAAGAATATAGGATTATTTTATCAAAAGATAATATTATCGATTATATTGGTGATATGATTAAGGGGATTATTCATCTAGAGGCAAAAGATGAACGGTTTAATATTATAGAATTGTTTCATTAGGAATAAAAATTGATTTATTTATTTAATATTAATAAACCATTATATTAAATGCTTATTATTCCCGGTTCCACTTATTAAGAGCCTTAAAATTAAATAAAAATAATTAGTTCTAATTATTTTTATTTATAGTTGGGCTCTTATTATCTGACATAGGGAATAATAGTAAAGTTATTGAAATTATTTTTGCTATATTTATTTTAGCTAATAATTTTTATACCACTTATAATATTATTTACACGGAATGTAAAAGTGTTATTTATAATGTTGCCATATTATCGATTGTTAATAATATGATAACATTTTCATTAGTATTGCTTTTTATCGCTCGTGATATTGAAAATCGATATTATAATATTCTTTTTGCCATCTTTATGATGCTATCGTGTGGTGGCTCTGGATTGCTTGTAATGATATGTGTTAGTAATACCATTAATGAATGTGACCGAACATTTTTCTACATTGTTATGGCTAATGTAATATCATCTATTATTCCTGTTGTGTTGTTTATTTTCTATTTCCTTGGATTGGTATTTTGTTATATGTGTCACGGGTGATTCGAAAACGGTTTTCGAATCATTGCGGACCAAAAGAGCGCCCGAACATTCAGAAACGGTCTTACCGTTTCTGAATGGCGGGTCGCACATATTCCATTTGATGTAATTAGGAGACAATGCAATAAGAAGAATAAAGAGCGATATGTCCAAACGGACCCTGAAATGATTAACTTGATGGATAATCAATCCGGGAAAACATTTGTGTTCCCTCCTGATGAATTTGATGCGGTTGAGATTTAATCATAAAAATTAATAAAAATTGATCTACCTAAACGATTAATTTTTATGTAAGAAAGTTTAACGTTCCCATATAAAAATTGATTTATAAACATATTGGAGACAATATGTTTATAAATTTAATGCAAATCTTCGTTAAAACACTTACGGGTAAGACTATTACCCTCGAGGTCGAACAATCTGATAGTATTG
>Ga0169931_10014857_pt1 | contig 10483 bp, 10 predicted proteins | sample Kivu_15m_20L_FD_129675 | JGI IMG/M metagenome (GOLD analysis project Ga0169931, IMG submission 129675) | Freshwater microbial communities from Lake Kivu, Western Province, Rwanda to study Microbial Dark Matter (Phase II) - Kivu_15m_20L... | ecosystem: Environmental > Aquatic > Freshwater > Lake... | reverse complement strand
TGCTCCCTGAGTTGGGCTCGAACCAACGACCTAGCGGTTAACAGCCGCTCGCTCTAACCAGCTGAGCTATCAAGGAGTCTACCTTCTTCTTGAAACAGCGCGTGTTTCTGGAATCGGAGTGCAAAAATAATGGGTTAAAGGTTTTTTTTCAAGCAGTTTTGTGGTTTTTTTGCAAAAAAATATTTCATGAGCCTTCTTATCATCGGTTCCGTGGCATTCGATGCCATCGACACCCCCTTCGGCAGTACCGGAAAAATCGTAGGCGGTGCCGCCTCCTTCATCAGCTTGTCTTCTTCACTCCTTTATAACAACGTGGGCCTGGTGGCCGTGGTGGGCGATGATTTCGATTTCAATTTTATCGATACCCTCAAAAGCCGCGGTGTCAATACCGATGGGCTGCAGGTGAAACATGGCGAAAAATCTTTCTTCTGGCATGGTAAGTACCACATGGATATGAACAGCCGCGATACGCTCGTTACCGAACTGAACGTGCTGGGAACCTTTGATCCCATTATCCCCGAGGCCTGGCAACAACCCGATTATGTGATGCTGGGCAACCTTACACCCCAGGTGCAGCTCACCACCCTGAGCCGCCTCACCCGCCGCCCCAAACTGGTGGTGATGGATACCATGAATTTCTGGATGGATATTGCCATGGATGATCTGCGCCAGGTACTCCAAAAAGTGGATGTGCTGGCCATCAATGATGAAGAAGCTCGACAGCTCAGCGGTGAACATAGTTTGGTAAAGGCCGCCAAAAAGATTCAGGCCATGGGACCATCCACCCTCATCATCAAAAAAGGTGAACACGGTGCCCTGCTGTTTGGCGAAGGACAAATATTTTTCTGTCCCGCCCTGCCTTTGGAAGACGTATTCGATCCCACCGGGGCCGGAGATACCTTCGCCGGCGGATTTATTGGCTATATGGCCCGCACCGGCATCAACCGTTTCGAGGATATGAAAAAAGCCCTGCTGTATGCCAGCTGCATGGCCAGCTTCTGTGTGGAAAAATTCGGCACCGAGCGCCTGCAGGAAATCAGCATGGATGATGTAAATGCCCGCCTGGAAGACTTTAACCGCCTGATACGGATAGATTAACGAACTCCGCAGCGAAATAGCTGCATATCGCCTAAAAAGCCTTTTAATTCGTCGCCTGCGGCCACGGGACCTACTCCCTCGGGCGTGCCCGTGAAAATCAAATCGCCGGTTTTGAGCATGAAGTACTGCGAAACATGCGCAATCACTTCATCCACTGTGTGCATCATCATTTGGGTGTTGCCTTTCTGTGCGGTCTCACCGTTTTTGGTAAGGTGAAAGTCCAGGTTTTTCATGTCCAGCGCGGTTTTGGGGATGAATTTGCCAATCACGGCAGAGTGGTCAAAACCCTTGGCTTTTTCCCAGGGCAGCCCTTTTTCTTTGAGCTTGCTTTGTAAATCGCGGGCGGTAAAGTCAATGCCCACGGTGATTTCGTCGTAATAATCGGCTGCAAACTGCACAGGAATGGCTTTTCCGTTTTTATTGATTTTTACCACCACCTCAATTTCGTGGTGCACATCCCGGGTGAATTCGGGAATAAAAAACGGGGCATTGTTGCGCAGCACCGCCGTATCCGGCTTGATGAAAATGACCGGCTCATCGGGCATGGCATTGTTCAGCTCCCGCACATGGGCAGCGTAATTGCGGCCTATGCAAACGATTTTCATTTGTTGCGAACGATGGTTTTGTCTCTTTCGGGTCCGAGGGAAATAACGCGGATGGGCGTATTCAGGTTCTCTTCGATGAAGGTGATGTAATCCTTAAAGGAATCCGGCAAGGCATCAAAACCACCGCTGTGGTCCAGGTGTGCGCCAAAGCCGGCAAAAGTGCGGTAGTTGGGCAGTACATCCGTGCTGCAAAGATTGGCGGGCACCTGATTGGTTTCCTCATCATGAATGGTGTAGGAGGTGGCAGCTTTTACCTCGGGTATATCGCACATCACATCCGATTTCATCATGATGAGTTCATCCACACCATTCAGCATGCAGGTATATTTCAGGGCCACCATGTCCAGCCAGCCGGTGCGGCGGGGTCTTCCGGTGGTAGCGCCAAATTCGTGTCCTTTTTTGCGCAGCAGTTCGCCCATATCATCATTGAGTTCCGTGGGGAAGGGGCCGCCACCCACGCGGGTGCAATAGGCCTTGAAAATGCCATATACCTTGCGAATGTGCTTGGGCGCCACGCCAAGTCCGCTGCATACACCGCCGGCCAGTGTGGTGCTTGAGGTTACAAACGGATACGATCCAAATTCCACGTCCAGCATTGAGCCTTGGGCGCCTTCGGCCAAAATCTTTTTGCCCTGCTGAATGGCTTCGTTGATGAGGTATTCGGAGTTTACAAGCTGCAGCTTTTTTAGGGCTTCCAGCGCGGCAAAAAATGAGGTTTCTTCTTCCTGTAGGTTGAACTGTGTGTAACCCAGCGATGCAATCTGTGTGAGGTGCATTTCCACGGTTTGCTTGTAGCGATCCATGAAATCGGCTTCCAGTGCATCGCCGATGCGCAGGCCGCTGCGGCCGGTTTTATCGCGGTAGGTGGGGCCAATGCCGCGCAGGGTGCTGCCAATTTTGGCATCGCCTTTGGCGGCTTCAGACGCAGCATCCAGAATGCGGTGGGTAGGCAGAATCAGGTGGGCTTTTTTGGAAACAAGCAGGCGCTCAGCATAATCGGGGCACTCATCTTTAATGCGGTCTATTTCGGCCAGCAGGCGGATGGGATCTACCACCACACCATTTCCTATGATATTCAGGATTCCCTTGCGGAAAATTCCCGAAGGGATGGTGTTCAAAACAAATTTTTTGCCTTCAAACTCCAGGCTGTGTCCGGCGTTGGGGCCGCCCTGAAATCGGGCAACAATATCGTATTGCGGGGTTAAAAAATCGGCGATTTTGCCTTTGCCTTCGTCGCCCCATTGAAGGCCTAAAATTACATCAACCATTCGGGTTTAAATTATCGGTATTGGAGAGGTTTTTGCCACAGTGCAGGCAATCGCCGTTTTCAATTTGTGGCTGTGCATACAGGTGCAGGGAGTGGTGGGTAACGTCAAACTTGAGTAGGTTACCCATGGTGGTATTGATTTGCTGAACGCGGGGATCACAGAATTCAACCACTTTTTTGCAGGTGATGCAGATAAGGTGATCGTGTTGCTTGAATCCGTATGCCTGTTCAAAATGTGAGGTATTTTCGCCGAACTGGTGTTTTTTTACCAAACCTGAATCTACCAGCAAATCCAGGGTGTTGTAAACCGTAGCGCGGCTTACGTGGTAATTGCGGTCTTTCATTTTAAGGTAAAGTGCATCCACATCAAAATGTTGCTTGTGGGTGTAGATTTCATCCAGAATGGCATAGCGCTCCGGGGTTTTGCGCTGTCTTTTCTTTTCAAGGTATGCCGTGAAAATTTCGCGCACTTCCTCCTTTATTTTCAGGGTTTTGCTATCGAGTTTACCGGGCATATATTTTCAGCGAAACCGCAAATTTATTGAACACAGCGAATTAAACCACACTTATTTTGCTTGCCTGCGAATAATGTCGGAAATACGTGTTGCACCGCTGAATTTCCGGCGAATTTCCACCAGGGCAGCATCGGCATCATCAGATAAAGTAAACTGGCCCACATAGACCTTAAAATTGGGTTCGTCGTAAATAACGGTAACCCCGTATTTGCCGCCAAAAGGCTCGTTGGCTTGTTCTTTCAGGGCCTCGGCTTCGGCTCTGGAAGAGAAAAATCCGATGAGAATGCGGTAGCCACGTACCTTGTCGGAATTGGCTTTTCTGCGGGCGGTGCGGGTTTCTTCCATCACTTTTACCGAGGGTTCAACTTCCACCTCTACACGCCCCTGGGCTTTGGCTTCCTGTGTGTATCCTGCCACTAAAAATAACACTGCCAAAATCCAGGTTTTACGCATGTTTGAAAACAATGCAAAAAGTGTGCTAAACCGCTTGGGCTTCATTGATGATACAAACCTACTATGATTGCTCCGTAAATGAAAGAAAAGTTATCCCTTCCCCGAAGGGATGATGTAACTTTGCAACATGTCGGAAAAAGCAGCACTCGTTATTCTGGATGGCTGGGGCATAGGCAGACACGACCGCAGCGATGCTGTTTGGAACGCCAAAACGCCTTTTACGGATATGCTTTGGGATACCTTTCCCCATTCACAGCTCAGAACCGACGGGGAGTATGTGGGTTTGCCCGAAGGGCAGATGGGAAACAGCGAGGTAGGTCATATGAATATTGGTGCAGGCCGCGTGGTGTGGCAAATGTTGGTGCGCATCAACAAAGCATTTGCCGATGGCAGTATTTCTGAAAATGAAATGCTGAAAAAAGTATTTGCCTGTAAAGGCGACCTTCATCTGATTGGGCTGGTGAGTGATGGTGGCGTGCATTCGCATATTGACCATGCCATTGCACTAGGCAAACTGGCTTCCGCCGCAGGCGTAAAAAATGTCTATATCCATGCTTTTCTGGATGGGCGGGATACTGATCCGAAAAGCGGAGAAAATTATATTAAAAAGCTCCAGAGCGAGCTTCAAGGTACGGGGGTAAAACTTAGTACAATCGTGGGTAGATATTTCGCCATGGACCGCGACAAGCGCTGGGAGCGGGTAAAAAAAGCGTATGACCTTATGGTAAATGGGGTGGGTGAATTCGTGGAATCTGCTGAAAAAGGAATTGCTGCAAAATATGCAGCCGGCGTCACCGATGAATTTATGGAACCCATGCGCTGTTTGTCTGGCAACGAAGGATTGATTAAAAACGGTGATACGGTTTTGTGTTTGAATTTTCGTACAGATCGTGGCCGACAAATAACCCGTGCGCTCACACAGGAAGATTTTCCGGAGCATGGCATGCATGCCCTGAAACTGGATTATTACACCCTTACCGAATACGACGAAACGTTTAAAATTTCAGGGATTATTTTTGAGAATCAAAACCTGAACGATACGCTGGGTGAGGTGTTGAGCGTTGCCGGCAAAACACAGTTGCGTGCCGCCGAAACCGAGAAGTATCCGCATGTGACGTTTTTCTTTTCGGGTGGACGGGAAGAGCCCTTTACCGGTGAACAGCGCATTATGGCAGCCTCACCCAAAGTGGCTACCTACGATTTGCAACCCGAAATGAGTGCGCCCGAACTGGCTCAAAAAGCCATTGCATTTTTGGAGCAAAACCAACCCGGTTTTATTTGCCTGAACTTTGCCAATCCCGATATGGTGGGGCATACTGGTATTTTTGAAGCCATTGTTAAAGCCTGCGAAACCGTGGATGATTGCCTGAGGCAATTGGTAGAAGCGGGTTTGAAACACAATTACCATTTTCTCATTATTGCTGATCATGGAAACGCAGATATGGCCGTGAATGAAGACGGTACGCCAAATACCGCACACAGTACCAATCCGGTGCCTTGCTGGCTGGTAAGTCAATCCCTGAATCCCCATTTGCAAAATGGTATTCTGGCCGATGTGGCGCCCACAATTCTTAAAATGATGCAACTTCCACAACCTGCGGCTATGACCGGGAGGGCACTGTTTTGAAATACCTGATTTTACCCATCATTTGCCTGCTTGCAGCCTGCAGCAACAAGTCTGACAAGGTGGTATTGCAGTCCGGTATGCCCGATTTGAAAACCTTTTTTGAGGGGCAGATCAAAACGCTTACGGTTGAACAGCCCGGTTTGGATAAAACCATCGGGATGGGTGATGACGTCGCTTCATTTTCAGCCGATACAGTGGACTGGGCCGTCGAACTGCGCCCGTTTACCTCACTGGATATGACATCGGCGGCTTACCAAAATGCGTTTGATGTGAATACTGACAGCAACGAAAGGCTCAGCATTACCCGCTTTAGCGCCAAAGATACCACCCTGGAAATTCAGGAAATCAGCATTACCCGCCGCAATAAAAACGTTGAGATGATGGAGATTAAAACTCGCAAACGCAGTGTTTGGGTAGTCCGCGATCAGGTGCTGAGTTATTTGCCTGGAAAAGGTTACAACGTAAGTATAACGGAAGATTACATCTGGTCTTCACCCCGAAGAACCGAAATAATGGGCACTTTAAAACGACAGCAATACAGACCATGATCAGTATCAACCACTTTATAAATGGCGATTACACCGAGCCTTCCGGGGGAGAATACCTGGATGGCTATAATCCTGCTAGAGGTACGGTTTTTTCGCAAATTGCGAATGGCAATGCCGCCGATGTGCAAATAGCCGTGGATGCCGCCAAAGCTGCTTTTCCGGCGTGGAAAGCCATGCCTGCCGAAGAGCGTTTTCGTATTTTGAACGCCATAGCCGAAGGCATAGAAGCCAATATCGACGAGCTGGCAGCGGCAGAAAGCAGCGATCAGGGTAAGCCACTTTGGTTGTCTAAAACAGAGATGCAGCGTGCTTCGCAGAACTTCCGCTTTTTTGCCACCGCGGCAGTACAGTTTGCCTCCGAAAGCCACCAAACCGATACCCGTGCCATCAATTATACGCTCAGGCAACCCGTAGGCATTGTGGGTTGTATCAGTCCGTGGAATCTGCCATTATATCTTTTCACCTGGAAAATAGCACCGGCAATGGCTGCGGGAAACTGCGTGATAGCCAAGCCCAGCGAGTTTACCCCGCTTACGGCTCACATGCTATGCGAAATTGCCAACAAGGCCGGCTTACCACCCGGTGTGCTCAATGTGGTGCATGGTTTGGGAAGTAGCTGCGGTCAGGCAATAGTGGAACACCCTGAAATTAAAGCGGTGTCATTTACGGGCGGAACCGCTACCGGCAAACACATTGCTTTGGTGGCAGCACCCATGTTTAAGAAACTGAGCCTGGAACTGGGAGGGAAAAATCCCAACATCATTTTTGATGATGCCGATTTGAACGAAGCAGTGAAAACCAGTGTGCGTTCATCCTTCCTAAACCAGGGAGAAATATGTCTTTGTGGCTCCAGGGTGTTCGTACATACCCGTGTGTATGATGCTTTCAAAACCTCGCTGCTGCAGGAAGTTGCCAAAATGCAGGTTGGCGACCCGTTTGATGACAAAACACGGGTAGGTGCCATCGTTTCCAAGCCCCATTTTGAGAAAGTTTTGTCCTACATTGAACTCGCGAAGCAGGAAGGTGGTGCTATTATATGCGGCGGACATGCTGTAAAACCTGCCGGATTTGAGAATGGTTGGTACATTGCGCCCACCATCATTGAAGGCCTGGATGCCAATTGCAGAACCAACACCGAAGAGATTTTTGGCCCGGTAATCACCCTCATTCCTTTTGAAACCGAAGAAGAAGTGCTGAATATGGCCAACGGAACGACATACGGACTGGCTGCAACTTTGTGGACCAGCGACCTGAAACGCGCCCATCGCATGGCTGAGGCCCTGCAATCCGGAATTGTTTGGGTAAACTGCTGGCTGCTGCGCGATTTGAGAACGCCGTTTGGTGGCGTGAAACAAAGCGGGGTAGGCCGCGAAGGTGGCTGGGAAGCCATGCGTTTCTTCACCGAACCCAAAAATGTGTGTATAGCTTATTAAAATTATGTTTGAAAACAAAGAAAGAACCGAATTGAGCGACTTGGGTGAGTTTGGACTCATCAACCACCTGGCTTCGTTTTTTGAAAATAAAAACGCCTCCACCGTTATGGGGATTGGCGATGATGCTGCTGTGATTGAAAATGGTGGCTCCGAGTATGGACTGCTAACCGTGGATGCCATGTTTGAAGGAATCCATTTTGACCTGTCTTTCCATCCATTGAAACACCTGGGATACAAAGCGGTGGCCACCGCCGTGAGCGACATATGTGCCATGAACGGCACACCCACACAAATTTTGGTTTCACTGGGTTTGAGCAATCGTTTTTCGCTGGAAGCAGTGGAAGAGTTGTATGCAGGCATCCGGCTCGCATGTGAAAAATACAGTGTGGATCTGGCCGGTGGTGACACAACCGCTTCGCCGCGCGGACTTTCGCTTACCGTCACGGTTTACGGACATGTAGCCAAAGACAAAATCTGCAAGCGTTCCGGTGCACAGGAGCATGATTTACTGGTAGTTTCCGGCGATTTGGGCTCAGCCTACATGGGACTGCAGATTTTGGAGCGCGAGAAAAAGGTGTTCATGGAACATCCCAATATGCAGCCCGATTTGTCTGGCCACGAATACATTGTAGGCAGGCAGCTGCGCCCCGATGCCCGCATGGATGTGGTGCAAACCCTTGCAGATCTGGGTATAGTTCCTTCCAGTATGATTGACATCAGCGATGGGCTCGCCAGCGAAATTCACCACCTTGGAATGCACTCAGGTTGTGGGTTTGATGTATATGACGAAAAACTCCCCATCGATCCGCAGGCTGTAACACAGGCTTTGGGCTTCGATTTAAATCCGTCGGTGGTGGCTTTGAATGGCGGTGAAGATTATGAATTGCTGTTTACCGTAGCCCAGGAGCATTACGACAAAATCAAAAGCCACCCCGATTTTACCATTATCGGGCATGCCACTGCAAACAAAGGTGCTTACAGGCTCATCGGCAAATCCGGTGCAAGCTTTGAGATCAAGGCCCAGGGCTGGGAACATTTTAAAGGCTGATTTTTCGCCTGAACCAGACATAAAACCTTCGCGCATTAAGGGCTTTTCGCGTAATTTCGCAGCATGTACCGTTCGCACACTTGTGGAGAATTAAGAATTGCCGATGCAGGTAAGGAAGTGACCCTTGCCGGCTGGGCCGCACGCATCCGAACCATGGGAGGCATGGCGTTTATTGATATCCGCGACCGGTATGGAATTACACAGCTGGCTTTCAATGAAGGTTACGATGCCAAAGTGCTCCAGCAGGCTTCTGAAATTGGGCGTGAATTTGTGATTCAGGCCACAGGGAAAGTAGCCGAGCGGGAAAGCAAAAACCCACAAATGCCCACGGGCGATGTGGAGGTAATTGTTACCGAACTGAAAGTGCTGAATGCCGCCAAAACCCCGCCTTTCCTGATTGAAAACGAAACCGACGGAGGCGATGACCTTCGCATGCAATATCGCTACCTGGATTTGCGCCGTGAAACGGTCCGTGCCAATATGGTGCTGCGACACAACATGGCCCAGGAAGTGCGCCGTTATTTAAGCGACTCGGGCTTTATTGAAGTTGAAACCCCTGTGCTGATTAAAAGTACGCCCGAAGGCGCCCGCGATTTTGTGGTGCCCAGCCGTCTCAATGCCGGACAGTTTTATGCGTTGCCCCAAAGCCCGCAAACTTTCAAGCAATTGCTGATGGTGAGCGGTTTTGATCGCTATTTTCAAATTGTAAAGTGCTTTCGCGATGAAGACCTTCGTGCCGACCGTCAGCCTGAGTTTACCCAGATAGATTGCGAAATGAGCTTTGTGGAGCGCGAAGACATTCTAAACGTTTTTGAAGGTCTTACCCGCCATTTGTTTAGTAAGGTAAAAGGAGTAGATCTTACCCCCGTGCCAAGGATGACCTACGCCGATGCCATGCAATACTATGGTTGCGACAAGCCCGATTTGCGCTTTGCCATGCGCTTCGTAGATTTAGGAAACGTTGCCAGGGGCAAAGGATTTGGCGTATTCGACAACAGTGAAGCGGTGTTGGCCATTTGCGCTCCCGGTGCTGCAGCCTACACCCGCAAGCAAATAGACGAACTGACTGATTTTGTGAAACGCCCGCAGATTGGGGCCACCGGACTGATTTACTGCCGCGTGGAGCAGGATGGAACCTTGAAATCCTCCGTTGATAAATTCTTTGACCAGCCCGCCTTAGCTGCATGGGCCGAGGCCTGTCAAGCCAAGCCCGGGGATTTGATACTGGTGCTGGCAGGCGCCTTGAATAAAGTAAGAAAGCAACTCAACGAACTGCGCCTGGAAATGGGTACCCGCCTGGGATTGCGCGATCCATTTAATTACAAGCCTTTGTGGGTAGTTGATTTTCCTTTGCTGGAACAGGATGAGGAAAGCGGCCGCTGGCATGCCATGCACCATCCTTTCACCAGTCCGCTGCCTGAAGATGTTCATCTAATGCAAACCGATCCCGGTGCCGTGCGCGCCAATGCTTACGATTTGGTAATTAATGGCGTGGAAGTAGGTGGTGGAAGCATTCGTATTCATGACCGAAGTTTGCAGGAGCGCATGTTTGCCTTGCTGGGCTTCACCCCCGAACAGGCCCGTGCCCAGTTTGGCTTCCTCATGGATGCCTTTGAATATGGAGCCCCTCCACACGGTGGCATCGCCTTTGGCTTCGACCGTTTGTGCAGTTTGTTTGGCGGCAGCGAAACCATCCGCGATTATATTGCTTTTCCTAAAAACAATGCCGGCCGTGATGTGATGATTGATGCGCCTTCTGCTCTGGATCAGGCACAGCTGGATGAACTGTCGGTATCAGTTAAAAAGAGCTGATATTCTTACGTAGAATATCCAGAAACCCGCAATTAGGCTGCAAATAGAGGCAAGTAAAACTGCTCCGCCAGCAATAT
>Ga0169931_10014856_pt1 | contig 10483 bp, 12 predicted proteins | sample Kivu_15m_20L_FD_129675 | JGI IMG/M metagenome (GOLD analysis project Ga0169931, IMG submission 129675) | Freshwater microbial communities from Lake Kivu, Western Province, Rwanda to study Microbial Dark Matter (Phase II) - Kivu_15m_20L... | ecosystem: Environmental > Aquatic > Freshwater > Lake... | reverse complement strand
ATGGGACGCCACATGGCGCGCAACCTCGCGCGCGCGGGGCACGAGGTGGCCGTCCACGACGTGCGGCCGGAGGCGCTCGGGGGCATGGCCGGGCCGGGGCTGCGGGTCGCCGCGAGCGTCGCCGACGCGGTGCGCGACGCCGACGTCGCGATCACGATGCTGCCGGACACGCCGCAGGCGCAGGACGTGCTGCTGGGGCCCGGAGGCGTGCTCGAGGCTGGCACGCGCGGCGGCCTGGTCATCGAGATGAGCACGATCTCCGCGAGCGCGACGCGCGACATGGCCGCGCGCCTCGCCGGGCGCGGCATCGCGATGCTGGACGCGCCGGTCAGCGGCGGGCCTGCCGGCGCCGAGGGCGCGTCGCTGTCGATCATGGTCGGCGGCGAGGCCGAGCCCTTCGCGCGCGCCCTGCCGGTCCTGCAGGCGATGGGCCGGACAATCGTGCATGTCGGCGCGAGCGGCGCCGGGCAGACTGTGAAGATGTGTAACCAGCTGGTCTGCGCGATCAACCTCATGGGCGTGTGCGAGGCCCTCGCGCTCGGCCGCGAGGCGGGGCTGGACCTCGGCAAGCTGCGCGAGGTGCTCATGGGCGGCGCCGCCGGCTCGTGGATGATGCAGAACCTCGCGCCCCGCATGGTCGCGCGCGATCCCGCGGCCGGCTTCCGCATCGACCTCAAGCTCAAGGACCTGCGGCTGGTCAACGAGGCGGCCTTCGAGATGGGCGTGCCGCTGCCCGCGACCGCGCTCGCGACGCAGCTCTACCTCGAGGCGCGCGCGCATGGCGAGGGATCGAACGGCAACCAGGCGCTCTATCGCGTCTACGACAGGCTCTCGAACCAGGAGGGATGATGCCATGGCTTACCCGAAGCCCGTGCTCGGCTTCCTTGGCATCGGCCTGATGGGCGAGCCGATGGTCCTGCGGCTGCTGTCGCTCGGCCATCGCGTCCATGCCTGGAACTTCGTCGCCGGGCGGACGTCGCGCATTGAGGAGGCCGGCGCGACGATCCATGCCGACGCCGCGTCGGTGGCGCGGGCGGCCGACATCGTCCTCATGTGCGTCCTCGACACCGACGCCGTGGAGAACTCGGTCTTCGGGCCCGGCGGCGTCGCCGAAGCCGGCGCGCCGAGCAAGGTCCTCGTCGACATGTCGACGACGCAGCCTGACCGCTCGCGCGAGATGGCGCTGCGGCTGCGCGCGGGCACGGGCATGGGGTGGGTCGACGCGCCGGTCTCCGGCGGTCCGCCCGCCGCCGCCGCGGGAAGGCTGGCGATCATGGCTGGCGGCACCGATGCCGACGTCGCGCATGTGCGCCCGGTGATGGACCAACTCGGCCAGAGCTTCACGCACATGGGCGGCGAGGGCGCGGGTCAGCTGACGAAGCTGGTCAACCAGGTCATCGTCTGCACGAACTTCGCCGTGCTCGCGGAGGCGCTGTCCTTCGCCGAGCGCGCGGGCATCGACGCGGCGCGCGTGCCGGAGGCTCTCGCGGGGGGCTACGCGGACACGCCGATGCTCCGGCATTTCTACCCGCGCATGCTCCGCCGCGACTTCGCGCCCGCGGGCTATGCGCGGCAGGTCCTCAAGGACCTCGACATGGTCCAGTCGGTGGCGAAGGAGCTGAAGGCGCCGATGCCGATGACGTCGCAGGCGGCGACGCTCTACCGCTTCGCGGTCGCGCGCGGCCTCGCGGAGATGGACGCCGTCTCGGTCTTCAGCCTGTTCGAGAAGGAGTGACTAGGGGCGACGGCCGAGCAGGCCGGGGAGGCCTCCGGCGAGCGCCCCGATGCCGAAGCCGATGAAGAGCAGCCCCGCGCAGCGCGTCACGAGGCGCTCGCGCCGCAGGTAGAAGCCGCGCACCGCCGGCAGGCCAGCGAAGCCGACGAGCAGCAGCGCCGCGATGGCGCCACCCGCCATGCTCGCGCCGACGAGCGTCGGCGCCAGCGCGAAGTCGAGCTCCGCCGCGCGCGGCCCGAGCAGCGCGGCGAACATGCCGACGGCGACCGGATAGCCCTTGGGATTGGTGAGGCCGAAGACCATGCCGCGGCGCAGCGGCCGGTCGAAGAGCGCGAGGCCGGCCTCGGCGGCGCTGCGCGCCTTCAGCGCCTGCCAGCCGAGGAAGACGAGGTAGAGCCCGCAGGCGACGCCGAGCAGGTCGAACACCGCCGGGTGGATCGCCTGCGCGCCGACGAGCGCCAGGAGCGCGAGGCTCGTCCAGAGCAGGTCGCCCGCCATGTGGCCGAGCACGAAGCGCAGGCCCGCGGCGCGGCCGCGCGCGGCGCAGAGCCCGAGCAGCGCCACGAAGGCGGGGCCCGGCGTGACGATGTAGAGCGCGCCGGCCGCCGCCGCGAGCAGGGGCAGGCCCTGCGCCACGTCGCTCAGAGCACCCCGTAGCGCGCGAAGACCGTGGCGAGCTTCTCGCCCTTCTTGAGCGCCGCGAGAGTCTTGTGCTCGCCCAGCACCTTCTCGAGCGCGGCCGTCAGCACCTCGGCCTCGACCGCCTTCGGGATCACCACCACGCCGTCGGCGTCGCCGAAGACGAGGTCGCCCGGCGCGACCCGCACGCCGCCGAGCTCCACCGGCACGTCGATCTCCGCGACGATGCCGCGGCCCTTGGAGTCCAGCGGTCCGATGCCGCCCGCGAAGACCGGGAACTTCATCCTGCGGATCGCCTTGATGTCGCGCACCAGCCCGTCGGTGACGCAGGCCGCGGCGCCGCGCGCCTTCGAGGCGGTGGAGAGCAGCTCGCCCCAGGGCGCGATGCGCGGGTTGCCCGAGCAGGCCAGCACCGCGACCTCGCCCTTGCGCAGGTCGTCGATCAGCTTGATCTCGAGCTCGTACGGGTTGCCCGGCTGGACGTGGAACATCTCGCGGTACATCCCCGTGCGCGCGCGCCCGAGGAAGGTCAGCGCGTCGTCGAGCGGGCGGATCGCGGGCGCGAGCGCCTGGCCCGTGAGGCCCATGTTGTCGAGCGTGTCGGAGACGACGGCGACGAAGAGGTGCTTGCGCGCCCTGGCGAGCAGTGCGGGTGCGGCGGCGGTCATGGCTGCTGGCTCCAGGAAATGTCGGTCAGTAGGTCGCGCGGCCGCCGGAGATGTCGAACACGGCGCCGGTTGAGAAGCTCATCTCCTCCGAGGCGAGCCAGCAGATCATTCCGGCGACCTCCTCGATCTTGCCGAAGCGGCCGATCGGGATCTTGGAGAGCATGAACTGGATATGGGCCTCGGTCATCTGCTTGAAGATGTCCGTCTCGACGGCGGCAGGCGTCAGGCAGTTCACGCGGATCCCGGTCTTCGCGAGCTCCTTGCCGAGCGACTTGGTCAGCGCGACCAGCCCCGCCTTGGCCGCCGAGTAGGCCGAGGCGTTCGGATTGCCTTCCTTGCCCGCGACGGAGGCGACGTTGACGATGCGGCCGTAGTTCTTCTCGATCATCATCGGGACGAGGGCGCGCGCGCAGAGGAACGGACCGGTGAGGTCCACCTCGAGGACCTTGCGCCATTCCTCCGGCGGGTACTCCCACACCGTCGTGTTCGGGCCGGTGATGCCGGCGTTGTTGACGAGGATGTCGACGCGCCCCATCTGCCCGATGGCCTGCTGCGCCGCGGCCGTGACCGAGGCCACCGAGGCGACGTCGACCACCGCCGAATGGACGCTGCCCTTGCCCGCGAGGCGCTTCGCCGCGGCGTCGAGCGCCGCCGGGTCCATGTCCCAGAGGCAGACCTCGGCCCCGGACTGCAGCATCCGCTCCGCCGTCGCGAGGCCGATGCCGCGCGCGCCGCCGGTGACGACGGCCTTGCGGCCTTCGAGGTCGATCCTGTTCATCCGAGGCTCCGTTGCGTGTGTCGTGACGAGGCGGGGATAATCCGGCCTCGCGCGCCCGCGGGCAAGGGCAGGCTCCGCCTGCTTCAGCGCAGGCGCAGCGCCTCGCGCCAGCTTCCCTCCGCGAGCGCGCGCGTCGCGAGCGCGCCGCCCGCGAAGATGCCGGCGAGCGTGAGCAGCGAGCCCAGCGAGAGCGTCGAGATCCCCGCGACGCCCTGGCCGATCGTGCAGCCGAGGGCAAGGACGCCGCCGACGCCCATCGCGGCGGCGCCCAGCACGTGGCGCGCGAGGTCGGCGCGGTCGGCGAAGCCCTCCCACCGGAAGCGCCCGCCGGCGAGCGCGGAGGCGGCCGCGCCCGCGACCATGCCGATGCAGGTCGCGACCGGGAAGGTGAAGTTGCTGCCGGTCGAGAACATCGCGTAGAGCATCGTCTCCGCCGTCGGCGCCACGAAGGTGAGCGACGCCAGCGGCGCGGGCTCGAAGTCGTCATGGCCGAGGATGCCCGTCGCCGCCCACGCGACGACCGCGAGCGCGCCGGCGGCGCAGGCGCCCGCCATGAGCGCGGCGCGCGCGCGCAGCCGCGCGTCGGAGAACGCCCAGGCCGCGAGCGCGATGGCTGCGATGCATGCGATGGCTGCGCGCAAGGCCGGCGCGCCGGGCGCGAGCAGGTCCGGCATCGACTGCGCGCGTGGCAGGGCGACGGCGCTGGCGTCGACGACGGCGATGCGCAGCGGCGCAAGCAGCCCGCGCATCGTCGCCATCGCGGCGACGGCGAGCACGAGCAGCACGACCAGCGACTTCAGGTTCCCGGCGCCGAGCCGCGCCAGCGCGCGGCTCGCGCAGCCGCCGGCATAGGTCATGCCGACGCCGAACAGCGCGCCGCCGGCGAGGTGGCCGAGCCAGAGCAGGCGCTTGCCGGCATAGAGCGAGCGCGAGAGGTCGATCGCGCCGGCGAGGTGCAGCGCCTGCGCACCCGCGATCGCGATCGCCGCCGCGAGTGCCCAGGCGCGCAGGCGCGTCGCGTCGCCGAGCCCGGCCCAGTCGCTCACCGCACCCATGGTGCAGAAGCCGCTGCGTTCCGTGGCTGCGCCGAAGGCCGCGCCGATCGCGAGGCCGGCGAGGGGCAGCAAGGCGGCCTGGAACTCCATCCGATCCCTCCGGTCGCGGCGGCCGGGTTCGCGGCGCCGTCGCTTTGCGTTATAGGTCCAGCCGGGGCGTGGCGCCAATCCGTGGCGCCGCCTCGCGCGACGGGAGGGCGGGGGATGGCCGAGGAACTCGACGTGAAGGGGCTGACCTGCCCGCTTCCGGTGCTGCGCGCGAAGAAGCGCATGCGCGACCTCGCCGCGGGCTCGGAACTGCGCGTGCTCGCGACGGATCCCGGCGCGCCGCGCGACATCGAGGCGTTCTGCTCGGCCGCGGGGCATGCATTCCTCGGCGCGCGCGAGGAGGGCGGGGTCTTCGTGATCGACATCCGCCGCGGCGCTTGAGCGCCGCAGCGCGGGTCGAGGCGCCGCCGCGCAGCGGCTTCGTGCTGCTGGCGCTGCTGACGGTCTTCTGGGGCGTCAACTGGCCGATGATCAAGTGGGGCGTGACGGAGTTCCGGCCCTGGAGCTTCCGCGCAGCCTGCATCGTCATCGGCGTCGCCGGGCTATTCGCCTGCGCGCGGCTGGCGGGCCAGTCGCTCGCGATACCGCGGCGGGACCTCGGCCCGCTCCTCGTCGCGTCCTTCTTCAACATGACCGTCTGGCATCTCTGCTCGGCCTACGGGCTGTCCTACATGGCGTCGGGCCGCGCCGCGATCATCGCCTTCACGATGCCGCTCTGGGCGACGCTGCTCGCGGTGCCAGTGCTCGGCGAGGGGATCACGCGCGCGAAGGCGGCGGGGCTCGCGCTCGGCCTCGCGGGACTCGCCTGCCTGCTCGCGGGCGAGGTCGCGGAACTCCGCCGTGCGCCGCTGGGCGGGCTGCTGATGCTCGGTGCGGCGATGTCCTGGGCGGCCGGCTCGCTCGCCGTGAAGCGGCATCGCTGGGAAATGCAGTCCTTCCCGCTGACCGGATGGCAGCTGCTGCTCGGCGGCCTCCCGATCCTGGCCGGCTGGGCCCTGATCGAGGGCGGCGACGTGCTCCGGCAGGGCCTGGAGGCCCCGAGCTGGCGCGGCATAGCGGGCACGCTCTACTCCGCGACGATTCCGATGATCTTCTGCCAGTGGGGCTGGGTGCGCGTGCTGCAGGTCTTCCCGGCCTCGGTCGCCGCCATCGGCACGCTGCTCATCCCGGTCGTCGGGGTGCTCAGCTCGGCGCTCCTCGTGGGGGAGGAGATCGGCCTCACCGAGGTGGCTGCGCTCGGCCTGATCCTCGCGTCGCTCGCGATCGTGCTCGGGCCACGCCTTCCGATGCCCGGGCGCCGCTGATCAGGAAGCGTCGGCGCCCGGTCGCGCGATCGCGGCGGGTGCCACGGGCGCCGAGGCTGCCTTGCTCTGGCGGCGCCTGCGCGCGAGCCAGCTCCCGAGGAAGACGAGGGAGAACATCGTCAGCATCGTGATGCCGAAGGCGAGTACGATGTTGCCGATCATCTTTTCGAGCGCCTTGCCGAAGACGTAGCCGAAGCCCGCGAAGCTCAGCGCCCACACGGCCGCGGCGACGAAGTTCAGGAGCGCAAAGCGCAGCGGCGCCACGCCGCTCGTGCCCATCGCGAAGGACGCGACGTTGCGCACGCCGTAGATGAAGCGGAACGACAGGATGAACCAGGTGTCGTAGCGGCGCAGCAGGTCGAGCGCGGTCTCGACCCCGCCCTGCCATTTCGGGTAGCGGGCGAGCAGCTGGTTGCCCCACTTGCGCCCGATCCAGAACCAGCACTGGTCGCCGCAGAACGAGCCGATCCACGCGCAGAGGAAGACCCAGGTCCAGGACAGGATGCCGTGATGGGCCGCCATGCCCATGAAGATCACGAAGGTCTCGCCTTCCAAGAAGGTCCATATGAAGATGCCGGCGTAGATGAGCGCGCCGTAGTCGGTGACGAGGCCTTGAATTGTCTCGAGGTCCACTGGCGCTTCCCGGCTTGTTTGGAGACCGTGTATAGCACGGTCCCCATGTGGGCGACGAAGTGATCGGACGGGACGCGGGGCCCCGGCGCGCGCAACCACGCCTTAACTCCAGATAGGATAGGAAGGTCCCATGCCAAGGCTCGACGCGAAGGGCGCCCGGCGCCTCCTGTTCACCCTCCTCCTGCTCGTCGGGGCCATTCCGGGCCCGGCGATCGCGCAGACGACGGACTCGCAGGGGCGCACCCTCGACTCCACGCATCCCGCGGCCAAGCGCATCAACCAGGCCAATCCGCGCGTGATCCATGCCGGGCCGGGCGCGCCAGCGGCCGGATCCATCCACGTGTCGCCCGCGCAGGCCAAGAAGGACAAGAAGGACAACGAGAAGAAGGACTGAGCTGCGCGGGGCCGGGCGCGCCGGTGCCGGCTGTCGGAATCGAACCGACGACCTACCGCTTACAAGGCGGTTGCTCTACCCCTGAGCTAAGCCGGCGCCGCGACGACGAAAGCGCTACAATTTTCCCGGACGCGACACAACCTCGGTCGGGCCGGACGCTTGGCGTCGGGCCGGCAAGCATGGAAAAGTCATCGCGATGACACGCCCGGCCGATGGCCAAATGCCGCCCAGCCTCTGGGCGGCGACCGCGCCGCAGCGCGCGCCGCATCGAGCGCTCGAGGGCACGCGCGAGGTCGACCTTGCCGTCGTCGGTGGCGGCTTCACCGGCCTCGCCACGGCGTTCTTCGCGCGCCGCCTCGGCCTCTCGGTCGCGGTGCTCGAGGCGGTGGAGGTCGGCTTCGGCGCCTCGGGGCGCAACAACGGCCAGGTCATCCCGACACTCTCGCGACGCGATCCCGCCGACATCGTCGCGCGCTTCGGCGCCGAGCGCGGCGAACGGATGGTCGCTTTGGTACGCGACAGCGCCAGCCTCCTCTTCGACCTGGTGCGCGAGCAGGGCATCGCCTGCGAGGCGGAGCAGGCGGGCTGGATCCAGCCGGCGCATTCGCCGGGGCGCGTCGCCATCTCGCGGCGCCGGCACGATGCCTGGGGCAGCCGCGGCGCGCCGGTCGAGTTCTACGACCGCGACAGGCTCGCGGCGCTGCTCGGTTCGGGTTCGTGGCATGGCGGCTGGGGCAATCGCTCGGGCGGGCACGTGAACCCGCTCGCCCTCGCGCGCGGCCTGGCCGCGGCCGTGGCTGCGGCTGGGGGCGACGTGCACGAGAACTCGCCCGCGACATCGCTCGCGCATGATCGCGGCAACTGGACGGTGGCGACCCCGCGCGGCGTGCTGCGCGCGTCCCGCCTCGTGCTCGCGACCGCGGCCTATGGCGCGGATCTCTGGCCCGGCCTCTCTCGCACCATCGTGCCCGTGAATTCCTGGCAGCTTGCGACCGCGCGGCTTGGCGAGAACGTCCGCGCGACCATCGTCCCGGGGCGGCAGGCCGTGTCCGACACGCGGGGCGAGCTCGGCTTCTTCCGCCACGACGCATCCGGCCGGTTCGTCACCGGCGGCGCGTCCATGCTGTCTCTCGCCGGCATCGAGGGTTCGCTGCGCGCGCGCGTCGGCGGCAGGCTCGGTGCGTGGTTCCCGCAGCTCGCCGGGATCGGCTTCGACCATGTCTGGAGCGGCCGGCTCGGCGTCACGACCGATTTCTTCCCGCACATCCACCGCCTCGGCGAGAGCGGCTTCGCCTGGATCGGCTGCAACGGACGCGGCGTCGCGCTCGCCGTGTCGATGGGCCGCGAGCTTGCGCGCCTCGCGGCGGGCGAGCGCGAGGAGCAGGTAGCACTGCCCTTCACGCCGATCCAGCCGATCCCCTGGCACGGCTTCGCGCGGCGCATGGGCCCGCCGCTCGCCCTCTGGGGCTACAGGCGCGCCGATGGCCGCGAGGTCGGCTGAGCGCGCTCAGACGCGGCGGCGGGCGATCTCGTAGAGCGCCACCGCGGCGGCGTTGGAGACGTTGAGGCTCTCCACCGCCTCGCGCGCCATCGGGATGCGCACGAGCATGTCGCAGCGCTCGCGGGTCAGGCGGCGCAGGCCCTCGCCCTCGCTGCCGAGGACGAGGGCGATGCGTCCGGTCAGGTCGGCCTGGCCGAGCGCCTGCGGCGCGTCGCCGGCGAGGCCGACGCACCAGACATTCGCCGCCTTCAGCTGGTCGAGGGCGCGCGCGAGGTTGACCACGCGCACCAGCGGCACGCGCTCCATCGCGCCCGAGGCCGCCTTGGCCATCACGGCGCTGGCGGCCGGCGCATGGCGCTCCGGCAGGATGACGGCGGCGACGCCGAAGGCGGCGGCGCTGCGCAGGATGGCGCCGACATTGTGCGGGTCGGTCACCTGGTCGAGCGCGACGATGCATGCCGATGGCGCGCCATCGACCAGCCGGAGCAGGTCGTCGATGTCGATCCCCTCCAAGTCCGAGGCCTGCACCGCCAGCCCCTGGTGGACGGAGCCGCGGGGCAGGGCGCGCTCGAGGTCCTCGCGGGCGACGTGCTCGGCGGGCGGGAAGTCGCCGCCGCGGGCGGCGATCGCGGCGGCAAGCGCGGCTGAGAGCGCCTCCGCCTGGTCCCGCCCGACCAGCACGCGGCGGATCCGGCGCGCGGGGTTGGCGAGCGCGGCCAGCGCGGCGTGCGTGCCGTAGATCCAGGGCGGGCCGCCGCCCTGCATGGACCGGGACGGCTCCCGGCCATCTTCGCGCGGCTTCGGCGGTTCGTCGCGGCCACTGCGCCGCGTCGCCGGGCCCTCCGGCGCGCCGCGCACCGGGTCGCGGCGTTCGGCGCCATGCCGGCCGGAGCCCTGCCGCTGGGGGGAATGCCGGTCTACGCCTTCCTCGCCGCGTTCGGGGCGCGGTGGTCGGAAGCGGCCGCGCGTGTCCTTGCCGTCGCCCCCTTCTGGCCTGGAGGACGTGCGGCTTGGGGAGCTGAACGGGCGGGCTTCGCGCCGTTCGCCCCCTCCGGACCTGTCGGGCCGGCGAGGATGCTTGCGGTTCATGGGGCGAGCCCGTACTATCCCCGCGACATCAACTCTGCAAGCCGCTCCTCCGCCGGGTTTAGCGCCGGCGGCAGGGGCGGCTTGCTTTGCATCGTATATTGGTCGTTGACAGGAACTGGAGGTTTCAAATACCTCGCGCGCCTCGCCGTCGTGGGTAGTTCGCTGGTTGTTTGGACGGAGGGGTGGCCGAGCGGTCAATGGCAGCAGACTGTAAATCTGCCCTCTTCGGAGTTCGAAGGTTCGAATCCTTCCCCCTCCACCACAACCCGGCGCGCGGCCCCTCGTGGCGGCCCTCCGGGGCCGGACGGATGGCGGCGGAAGGCCTGCCTGCGAGGAGATGGGCGGCAGCGAGACGGGCGGGTTCGGCTCAAGCGGGTGTAGCTCAATGGTAGAGCTCCAGCCTTCCAAGCTGGCTACGTGGGTTCGATTCCCATCACCCGCTCCAGCATGCAGTTGCCGCGCCCCGAGGGGCCGGCTGGCTAACCGAGGCAGCAAGGAAATCGAGGCAGGAAAGACAAGGCCATGAGCAAGACGAAATTCGAGCGGAACAAGCCGCACTGCAACATCGGGACGATCGGCCACGTGGACCACGGGAAGACGTCGCTGACGGCAGCGATCACGAAGGTGCTCGCGGAGGCT
>Ga0169931_10014855_pt1 | contig 10484 bp, 9 predicted proteins | sample Kivu_15m_20L_FD_129675 | JGI IMG/M metagenome (GOLD analysis project Ga0169931, IMG submission 129675) | Freshwater microbial communities from Lake Kivu, Western Province, Rwanda to study Microbial Dark Matter (Phase II) - Kivu_15m_20L... | ecosystem: Environmental > Aquatic > Freshwater > Lake ... | reverse complement strand
GGTCCCCATGATGTTGAATTGATAAACATACCTTATTCGATGCTGAAATTTATGGGAGGAAATTCTCTAAAATGACCATTGCTTCTAATTTTGATTCGGGTTTCCTCAAAGGACTGAATTTTTGGAAGAATACTTCGAATGTGTTCTTGGATATACAGCAATCTCAGATATTCCGACTTTATCTCTAATAAATTTTGCTTTTGAGCCAGATCAAATCCGACATAATGGGCAAACTCATATGAAACGGTTGGAATTTTAATATTGTGAATATTTGTCTCTTCCTTTGCAAATTCGAGAAGCTGTAAAAACAAAGGTTCTAAATCCATCATTAGTTGATCAATTTCGCCATACCCATCATCTCGAATCTGGTCATGGAAATAGCTGACATTTCCCTGAAGAAATGAACGTGTTGTCGAATAACTGTGAATCAAAAACCGATCGTTACCATTTCCAATGATATCCAACCGACCATCCTCGTAATGATTCACTACTTCTTGAATCTCGTAAATACATCCTACGGTAGATATTCGCTTGTTCATGACGCTTACAATTCCAAATGAATGTCCATCTCGAAGACATTCCTGAACCATCTCCTTATATCGAGGTTCAAATATATGAAGAGGAAGTTTTTCTCCGGGAAAGAGTACTATCTCTAGGGGAAATAGGGGCAGTGGATTAACGTCCGTCATAGCAGAATCTAAATACGCTGCAGTAAGGACTCCAGAAATATCTTTACTTCACGAAGATCACGACTTACATCAAGTGGGAGAGGCTCTTTTTTTAAAGGCTGAGATGATTTATCACGTGTATTTAGGGCCTTTTTTGCACCTGCTGTACTATATTTTTCATCCTTGATCAGAACCTTAAGTTCCATAATAACCTTGATGTCAGCCTCAGTATACATACGTTTGCCAGCACGATTTTTAGTAGGCTTGAGAGTATCGAAAATAGTCTCCCAATACCGCAAAACATGTGCTTCTATATCACAAATTTGACTTACTTCACCAATACTATAGTAGAGCTTCTTGATTTTAGACATGAGGCTTGAAATAGATTTACGTATTTTATCTAAAGTATGCTAAAGTAAGCTAAATGGATGGATAATACCAAGTTTGTAATCCTGTTTGAATCTCTAAGAACCTAGCAATGACGCACACCCTAGTATCAATTGTGATTCCTCTTTTAAATGAAGATGAAAGCCTTGAAGAGCTATACTCTCGGATTGTAGCGAACATCCCATCAAACTATACCTATGAGATTCTTTTCATTGATGATGGTTCTACGGATCAATCATGGGCTCGGATAAGCCAACTTTCAGAAAAGGATGACAAGGTACATGGTGTACGCTTTCGCCGTAATTATGGAAAAAGCGCAGCACTTCAAAAAGGATTTGAGCTTGCCCAAGGGGATTATATCATCACTATGGATGCCGATCTCCAAGATGATCCAGCTGAAATACCCATACTACTTTCACGCCTCGAAGATGGTCTTGATCTGGTGAGTGGCTGGAAGAAAGTTCGTTATGATCCGATTACCAAAACGCTACCATCTCGTTTCTTTAATGCGGTAACACGCTGGGTATCTGGGATACAATTACATGATTTCAACTGTGGTTTAAAGGGTTATCGACGCGAGGTTGTTAAAGATGTTTACGTGTATGGAGAGATGCATCGGTATGTTCCATTACTTGCCTTTTGGCAGGGCTACAGGAATATTGGTGAACAAGTCGTTACCCATCACCCAAGAAAACACGGTAAGACCAAGTTTGGATTATCCAGATTTATCAATGGATTTCTAGATCTGGTGAGCATTGTTTTTATTCATAAATATCTGCAGCGCCCCATGCACTTTTTTGGGGGATTAGGAACCCTTTTGATTCTAATTGGGTCCACGATAACAACCTATTTGATTATTGCCAGATTGTTTTTTAATGAGTATCTATCAGGAAGACCCCTATTTTTCCTGGCTATCTTCCTGGTGGTATTGGGAGTTCAGCTCTTTAGTACAGGATTACTGGCAGAGATGATCACTCGCAATAAAATAAAAGACAGAGGACTCAATACCAGGGAAGAGCTCTGAGCCAAGAATTGGCTTACCGAAATCTTAGTCTTTTATCCTTTAGCCACGAATGACTGAATACCGGTAATATCACGCCCCAGAATCAAACCGTGGATGTCATAGGTACCTTCATAGGTATTTACTGACTCCAGATTTACGACGTGGTGGATCACTCTATACTCACCTGTGATACCATTTCCACCATGCATATCACGTGAAACACGTGCAATATCAAGAGCTTTCCCCGAATTATGACGCTTGGCTAGTGATATCATACTTGGATGAATCTTTCCTTGGTCAAATAACTGGCCAAGTCTCCAAGCAAGCATCTGCATTGAGGTGATATCAGTGAGCATGTTGGCCAATTTTGTTTGAATAAGCTGATTGGCTGAAAGGGGTAATCCAAACTGTTTTCGCTCGCCTACATAGCGACGTGCTCGGTGATAGCAGTTCTCTGCAGCTCCAATCACACCCCAAGCAATACCATATCGGGCGTTATTCAGACACTCGAAGGGTCCCTTAAGACCTTTTATATCTGGGAAAGCATTTTCGTCGGGTACAAAGACATCCTCAAAAATCAGCTCACCTGTACTTGAAGCTCTCAATGACATCTTATTCAGGGTTTTGGGTGCGCTGAACCCTTTCATACCTTTTTCAAGGAGAAATCCGCGGATGGTGCCATCTTCTTCGGTGGTCGATTTCTTCGTTTTAGCCCATACTACTGCTACATCGGCTATCGGTGAGTTGGTGATCCAGGCTTTTGCACCGTTTACAATCCAGCCACCATCTACTTTTGTGGCAGTTGTGACCATTGAACCTGGATCAGAACCATGATCGGGTTCGGTCAAACCAAAGCATCCGATGATTTCGCCCGTAGCTAAACGAGGTAAAAATCGTTTCTTTTGCTCTTCCGTACCAAATTTAGAGATCGGGTGCATTACCAGTGAGCTTTGTACCGACATAAAAGAGCGATAACCGGAATCAACACGTTCCACCTCGCGTGCAATCAATCCATAGGCCGTTTTCGATACTCCTGCACCTCCATATTGTGGATCGATGGTCGCGCCGAGTAAGCCAAGTTCACCCATCTCATGGGCTATATTCATGTCAAAAATCTCTTCCTGATTCCCATCTAATGCCCGTGGCTCTAAATTTGCTTGGGCATAATCACGAGCCGTCTCCATGATCATTCGATCATCCTCGCTCAATAGTGACTCAAACAAATAGGCATCGTCGATATTAAAGGAGTTTTTTGACATAATCGGTAGCTTTAATAGGTATGGTTACATCTTTATAAGATACGCAGGATGATCGTAATTTATGAAATAAGATGCTCTTTGAGGTGTTTGTGAAGTGATTCTTTTATCATATCAATGAAGGTATCCACCTGTTCTTTGTGGGATCGAAATGATAGGATGGCTGCTCGCAAGTAGAATTTACCATCAATGGTTGTAGATGATGTAAATGTTCTGCCATCTTGCTGAATATCATTAAGAATTTTATGATTGAGTTCATCGACTTGATCAACGCCTTTTGTATAACGGAAGATCATCACCGTCAAGTCGGGATATGGACCCATTTCGAAACCCAATTCACGAATATGATCCCATAAGTAGCGGGTGAGGAGTAGTTTTTCGTCCAAACTATCCCTAAAAGGATCAACACCATGTATTTTGAGCGGTATCCACATTCGCAGACCCCGAAAGTGCTTGCTTAGCTCTGCAGACAAATCTGTGGGCGAGTCCTCATGTTCTCTGTCTCGAATATCCTGTAAATAGGACGCGTTGTACTGAAAAGTGTCCAGCAGGTGCTGTTTGTTTTTCACCAAGACAATACCCGTTCCATACGGTAAAAACATTCCCTTATGAGGATCTAAAATCACTGAATCAGCCAGTTCAATTCCTTTGAGTATTTGTTGTCCCCATTTTGTGAGCATGAAGAAGCCACCATACGCAGCATCCACATGTAGCCATAAATCATACTTCTTGGATACCTTTGATACTCCTATAAGTGGATCTACTGCCCCTAAATCGGTACTTCCAGCATTGATGATGCACAGAAAAGGTTTGAGTCCGGCAGCAAGATCCGCCTCAATCTGGGCTTCCAGTTTGCTCACATCCATGCGATAGTTGGCGTCCAAATCGATGTGACGCATCACGCATTCATGTAATCCACTCACTTTTAGAGCTTTATATACGCTGTGATGGGTCCGTCTAGTGGTGTAGATCACTGTCGAATCAGAATCTCTATTCTTGATATTCTTCGCATGACGCGCTGTGGCTATAGCAGTTAAATTCGCCATGCTGCCACCGGAGCTTAGATTCCCACCAAAATCTCCGTTGTAGCCGATCACTTCGCCGGCCCAACGCACCATGGCATTCTCCAAACGCACAGCACCTGGTGAGGCATAAAAAACGCCCGCATAACGGTTCGTAACCGCTGCAAGATAATCGCCAAGTGCTGCTTCATAGAGTCCGCCACCGGGTATAAAACCAAAATGTCCCCCTGAACTAAGATTAATTCCGGGAGTATCGACTCTTTTGGCCAAGTAGGATAATAGATCCTGCATGGTTGACTTTTCCCCTGGTCTTAATATCTCATCAAGAGGGGATGGGTCATAGCCTTGGGCTGTGTAGGCTTTTTGATCAGGCAGTGTGTCTAGAAAATCGTTCGTATAACGGCTGACGGCATCAAACAATTCGTGACGGTGGGTAGCATCTAGTTCTAAAGCCTTACTTTTTGCCTCTAATGAGGCGATATCTTCCGCCAGCGGGTGTTCACCCTTTTTCATGTAGTATAATTCGATTACCGGATAACGTGTTTTGCTATAACCATGCGTTGCACCTCGGATGTGCCTTCGCCAATTTCCAGTAATTTAGCATCTCTCAGAAATCTTTCCACATGATATTCTTTAGTATAGCCATAGCCACCATGAATTTGGATCGCCTCCAAGCTGGCTCTGGTAGCAAGTTCGCTGGCATATAATTTAGCCATTGAAGCTTCTTTTGAAAAAGGGCGGCCATGATCTCTTAGCCATGCGGCTTTTAAGGTTAACAAGCGAGCTGCCTCCACCTGTGTTGCCATGTCGGCAATTTTGAAACTGATGGCCTGGAATTGTGCTATAGCTTTTCCAAATTGTTTACGTTCTTGTGAGTATGAGATCGATTCTTCTAGAGCTCCACGAGCGATACCAACACACAAAGCGGCTATCCCAATCCTTCCAGAATCGAGAACTTTCATAGTATCTATGAATCCATGATGAAGCTCACCAAGAAGCTGATCGGCAGGGATTCGACAATCTTCAAAATAGACCTCAGCCGTATCGGAGCTATTCATACCTAGTTTGTGCAGTTTAGGTCCAATTTTCAAGCCAGGATTATTACGTTCAATGATGAACGCGCTGATTCCTTTTGTGCCCAGCGATTTATCCGTTACAGCCAAAACGACATAGATTCCACCGACACTAGCTTGAGTGATAAAGATTTTTGATCCATTAATCACCCATTGATCCCCGTCTCGAACGGCGGTTGTCTTCATACCCGAGGCATCACTGCCGGAGCCTGGTTCCGTAAGGCACCACGCACCGAGCAGTTGACCCGATGCCAAGGGTGTAAGAAATTTCTTTTTTTGCTCATGGGTACCTGCCAGAGCGATATGGCCGGAACATAATGATGTGTGAGACGATACCGTCAAAGAAAGACTGGCATCCCAGCGTGCGAGCTCTTCTAAAGTCAAGGCGAAACTGACATAATCTGCATCAGCACCTCCGTACTGCTCTGGATGTACCATCCCCATCAAACCTAGTTCAGACAACTCTTGAACCAAATCGACCGGAAACGTACAACTATGATCCCTGTCCATTACCGTCGGTGCCACCCGTCGCTCTGTAAATTCGCGAACAGCATCTTGGATCATCTGTTGATCTTCAGTGAGGTCAAAAGACAAGGTAGTATGCATTAGGTGTTCTTGGGACATAGAAATTGATCTAGAAAAGCGGTTACAATATGACACTTTGAATGTAACGAAAAGCTATTCTAAAGTAAATTAACTTAATTAACTAACTAGTATTTAATCATGAAGGTAAGTACTAACTCTAGTAATGTAATGAACCATGATTAAAGCTATTGTTATCTAAATCGCAGCTTCTTTGTGCTCATCAAAAGGAATAGTGTTCCTGCAACGGCAAGGGCACTTGCTATAAGTGCGGCACTCATATTTCCGTAGATCCAGTAACCGGTTGCAAACAATGCCGCATAAACGGTAGTGCATCCTACAAGCATGAGTAAGATTTCAAAAGGAAGTTGCCCCTTTTCTTCTTTCATATCTGGATTTCTTTGTAGAACAGGTTTCCAACCTAGGCTTGCAGGTCCTACAAGCTCATAAAATCGCTTTAATACTCTATCACTTTCAGGTTGGGTGAGGTAGGTAACTAGTAACCAAGCTGCTGTCGTAATTCCAATTCCAATAAGAAGGCGCCAGTGACCCTCGGGCATCGCATATCCCATCAAGGGGCCAACAACTTCAAACCAAAGGGCAACCAGGAAAGAGACGATCATTCCGGTGATTTCGGTGTAGGCGTTGATTCTCCACCAAAACCATCTTAAGATAAAAATGAGTCCCGTTCCTGCTCCGATTTGCAAAAGGATATTAAAGGCCTGAAGAGCATTTGTCAGCATTAAGGCGAATACCGCAGAAATTACCATCATTATAACGGTCGAAATACGTCCAATAGCCACTTGTTGACGATCGGATGCCGATGGATTAATGAATCGTACATAAAAATCGTTGACCACATAAGAAGATCCCCAGTTCAGGTGAGTGGAAATCGTCGACATGTAAGCCGCAATCAGAGAGGCAATAACCAAGCCTAACAATCCAGCAGGCAGATAGGTGAGCATAGCAGGATATGCCAAGTCATCGTTTACTGTACCTGCCGGAACATTCGGGAAAGCGGCCGATATAGAGGCTAAATCTGGAAATACCACAATCGATGATAGCGCAACGATAATCCATGGCCATGGACGTAGAGCATAGTGAGCTACATTAAAGAGTAGTGTAGCGCCTAGGGCATTTTTTTCGTCTTTGGCCGATAGCATTCGCTGTGCTATATATCCACCACCACCAGGTTCGGAGCCTGGGTACCATACGCTCCACCATTGTACAGCAATGGGAATAATGAGCAGTGGAATCAGTGTACTACTATCGTTGAAATCAGGAAAGAAATTCAGCTTTTCGTTCACTCTTGGATGATTGAGTAGCTGTTCGAGGCCTCCAACCTCAGGTAAATTAAGCACAATATATGCTGCTCCGACTGACCCAACCATAGCCAGCATGAACTGAAAAAAATCAGTGATAATCACGCCCCGTAATCCCCCCAGAGAGCTGTAGATAACCGTAACTACTGATGCGATCAAAATGGTATTCACAGGACTCAGGCCAAGCATCACAGATCCTATTTTGATCATTGCCAGCGACACGGATGCCATGATCACGATATTGAAGAATACCCCCAGATATAATGCTCTAAATCCCCTTAAAAAGGCTGCTGGTTTTCCTCCATAGCGAATTTCATAGAATTCAATATCCGTTTGTACACCAGATCTGCGCCATAGCCGTGCATAGACAAAAACGGTGAGCATACCTGTGAGCAAAAAAGCCCACCAAGCCCAATTGCCTGCAATTCCATTTTTTCGGACGATATCCGTAACAAGATTTGGAGTATCAGCTGAAAATGTGGTTGCAACCATTGAAACCCCAAGTAACCACCAGGGCATATTTCTACCTGACAAGAAAAAATCAGCCGAGCTTCTTCCGGCTTTTCTGGAGGTCCAAAGACCAATGAATAGAGAAAAGATAAAGACAGCTGCAATAATCGACCAATCAATAAAGCCTAAAACCATGTATATTTTCCCCTATTCCAAAGAATGAGCATCAAAAGTTCGTCAAGTATACCTAATCCATTTGAAAATCAAAACATGGCACATCAGGCTCCAACTTTACTCGTATTAGCAGCAGGTATGGGATCTCGCTACGGCGGTATCAAACAAATCGAAGGCTTTGGTCCATCGGGTGAAACGATCCTTGAATATTCGATTTATGATGCTATTCGCGCCGGATTCGAAAAGATTGTATTCATAGTACGTGAGGACATTAAAGACGCCGTTGATGACATTGTAGCTCCAGGTTTACAAGGTCGTATTCCTTATGAATTCGCCATTCAAAATGGATTTCGTTTTGTGCCGGAAGAATATCAAAACACGGATCGGGTAAAACCCTGGGGCACCGGACACGCCGTTTTATGTGCTTCTGATATCATTCAAGAACCTTTTGCTGTAATTAATGCCGATGATTTTTATGGTCCCGAAGCGTTTAAAGTGATGGCTGATTTTCTAAGAAGTGATACCCATCCTCAACATCACGCGATGGTCGGATATGAACTGGGTAATGTTCTGTCAGATTTTGGAACTGTTTCTCGCGGGGTCTGTACTATGAACGAAAATCGTCATCTCACAGGAATAAATGAGCGAACCAAAGTGGGTAAAAAAGACGGTCGAATCGTATATCAGGATGGTGAACGCGAATTTGAACTATCACCCAAAGACATCGTATCGATGAATTTTTGGGGTTTTAAACCCTCCTACTTTGAGCTTAGCTTGGGTTTATTTCATGAATTTTTGTCGACCAACTCTAAAAGTGCGAGCGCTGAATTTTTTATCCCAATTGGGGTTCAACATATCATTGATCATAACGAAGGATCGATTTCTGTCTTACTGGGGGGCGACACTTGGTTTGGTGTGACTTACCCTGAAGACAAACCACATGTTCAGCAATCCCTAAATGAATTATTGCAAAAAGGTATCTACCCTAAAAAACTTTGGGATTAAGCCTTGAACCTAACCAATTGGATTGGTGCTTGATCGCAAAAGCGCTTCCAAATCAACGGTCGTTTTTCGTATCTTTAGAACATGATAATGCAGACTGTTGTTTGCATTTTTAAAGATGCTCTTTGTCCCTATTTTCCGGGAAATTTTTAAATAGTATTCATCATTATGCCTAATATCTGTGTATGTATTAAACAAGTGCCTGATGTAACGGCACCCGTGCACATTAGAGATGGTGTGCTCTCACAAGATGCAGAACGACTCGTATTGGATGCCTATAGCGCATCTGCTGTTGAAGAGGCGCTCGTAATAACAGAAACCCACGGCGGTCAAGTTGATGTAGTGTTGGTGGGTCCAGAGAAGGCGAAAGAAACGATTCGAAAAGCCCTTGCTATGGGAGCTGAACAAGGTTTTCATTTACTTACTGCGGATGAATCTTGGGATTCTGCCAAGTATGCCGCCGTTTTGGCTCAATTTTTATCTGATAAGAACTACGACATAATCTCTGTTGGAAAACAGTCGCAAGATAGTGACTCAGGACTGACCGGTTCGATGATAGCTGAGCTCTTGGATTTGCCTTACACCACTAACGCCGTTGCAATGCAATGGGATCCTTCTTCTAAGGCCGTTCACGTAACGCGTCAGGGCGATACTGGTCAGGAAATCATACATATCCCCAGTCCAGGATTGGTGACCTGCTCAAATGATATGAATGACCCTCGTATACCCAGCCTAAAAGGTATCATGGCTTCTAAGAAGAAAAACATAGAGTCCATCGACGTCAGCGCACCATCAATGCGTGCGCAATCGACTCAGGTTGATGGATATCAGCCTGTTCCACCTCGTAAGGCCGGAAGAAAATTCGAAGGAGAAGCTGAAGAGCTCGCAAGCCAGCTGTTTGATTTGCTACGTAACGAAGCTAAAGTTATTTAAGGAGACGCAAATGGGACTCATTCTAAGTTACATCGCCGTCCAAGATGGCAAAATTAAGCGCTCATCCCTTGAAGTACTGAGCCATTGTCGCACGCAGGCTAGCCAAAACGGGCACCAACTCAAGGCAGTGATTGCTCATCCTAATGCATCAGATTTTATCAGTGCCATCGCTGAGTATGGACCCGATGCCATCATCACTCTTTCTCATGCTGTTTTTGATAAGCATCGTAACGAGCCACTTCGAGCTGCTCTAGCAAAGGTGATCGATACTGAAAAGCCTTCAGTCGTTGCCTTTGCTTCTACGGAAGCCATTAAAGATATTTTAGGTGCACTCGCTGTTAAGACTGGAGCTGCAGCTTTACCGGATGTGTCATCCTTTGAATTGACTCCAAACGGAGTAAAAGCGTTACGTCCTGTAATGGCATCCAAAGTTTTAGCATCAGTCAGTTCGAATAATTCGATATCATTAGTGAGCGTGAGATCGGGTTCCTACGATGCAATGGTGCGTCCATCAAGCTCTGCCGTTGAATCTATCGATTTCAGCTGGGACGAGAGTGCCTCGAAATCACAACTTGTCGAAGTGAAAACAGCTTCCGGTGGTACGGTTGATCT
>Ga0169931_10014853_pt1 | contig 10484 bp, 5 predicted proteins | sample Kivu_15m_20L_FD_129675 | JGI IMG/M metagenome (GOLD analysis project Ga0169931, IMG submission 129675) | Freshwater microbial communities from Lake Kivu, Western Province, Rwanda to study Microbial Dark Matter (Phase II) - Kivu_15m_20L... | ecosystem: Environmental > Aquatic > Freshwater > Lake ... | reverse complement strand
TGCTCTCATGAGCGCGAACACCTACATGGGAACTACAACCCTGTCAGGCGGCGCCCACATGGATATCCTGAGCGCCGGCATGACAAGTTCATTCATATTCGGCTCAGGCGGAGGGAGCCTTGTTTTCGGGGCCAACCTAACCCCGACCCAAACCTTTGTGCTGAATGACACCGGGACGATCGGCATCGGAAACTATACGGCGACCCTAAACGGCGCGAACATCTCCGGGAACAACACTTTCATAAAAAATGGACCGGGAACGATCACGATTACCAATGCGCTGGCCAATTCAGGGGATGTCCATATCTGGGGCGGGATTCTCCACTTTGCCACCTCTTTGGGGAACGCCCAAGGATTTTTTTGGGATTCCGGCGCGCAAAATACAACAGGGACGCTCCGTTTCGGATTTTCACCGGGCGCGCCAATCGCTCACCCTTTCGCGTTTCAAGCGCTCAATGTCCCGGCGATTATCGACACCAATGGAAATACGGTTGAAATCAGCGGTCCGATTACGACGAATAGATCTTATCTCTTGAAAACTGGGACTGGAACCTTGACCCTTAGCGGGATCGGAAACATCGTCAACTCGAAAATCAAGATTGCCAACGGGACGTTGAAAGCCCAAAATTACGCCAGCTACAATACAGTCACGCAAACAGTCTTTTCAGGCTCCGGCTCCGGCATTTTGCAGATCGGCGATAACTTTCTCAGCTCCAGCTCCACCCCGTTCAACAAGCCGATCGTGTTCCTAGCGAGCGGCACGATCGATACGAACGGTTTCAACATGGACGCGACTGGGATCATCGCCGGACAACCGTCCTACACGTTCAATAAAACGGGGATGGGAACGCTCACTCTCTACGGCGCGAACATTTACCAAGGCCCGACGCACGTCGCCGCGGGCACCTTGAAAGCCGGGATCGCGACAGGCAACAGCGGGGCGTTCGGGGTCGATTCGGCGGTCACGGTCGATTCGGGCGCAACGCTCGATTTCAGCACGTTCGCCAATTCGGTCGGCTCGATCAATAACAGCGGAACGGTTTCGTCGCAAGCAACAATCACGGCCACCTCTACAGGGACGGGCTTTACCCAAGCGGGGACCGGCACGCTCATCCTCGATTTTCCAACCTCTTCCGCAACGCCCTATGGAAATATTACGACAGCCGGATCGATCACCCTGAACGGTACGCTGACTGTAACCGATACCGGCAACTACATGCCCAGTTCCGGCACAGAAATCACACTGCTCCAATCCACCGGCTCAGGGAAAAAACTCTCGGGGACTTTTTCGACTGTCAATCTCCCTGTGCAATTCGCTTCCCTCGGCACGCTGCACTACGACTATGGCGAAAACAAAGTCTTCATCGGTCTTTCGACCTGCACCGGCACTTGGCAAACTGCAGGGGCCGGAAACTGGGCAGCCACAGCCAACTGGGTCGGCGGGTGCGCTCCCGGCATAGGAACGATCACGGATAGCAACGACTCGGCGACCTTCCCGAACGTCGCCGCAGGCGCCGTGACCGTCACTTTAGCCAACACCGCCGGCACTGCGGCCCAAAGCGTTACGCTGCATAACCTGTCCCTCCCCTCCACTATGACTACTTACACGATCCAGCAGTTCAGCAGCGCAAGCCAGATCATTTTAGACAATCCCGGCGGCGATGATTCGAAACCGAGAATCAACATGTCGGGAACCGCCGCGACCATCAACGCTCCGATCGTCCTCAACACCGACTCGAGGATTTACCTCACGAGCGGCACGCTAACACTCGGCGCCTCGACGGCAGTCACCGGTTCGGCTAGCACCCTCTATATCAGCGAAGGGGCGACTGCCGGAACCCTCGTCAACAACGGCTCCATGACGCCCTTGGCTGTGAACATTGAGGGAGGAACCATCCAAAACGCCGGGACAATCTCCCCCTCGGGCTCGCTAACTGTCGCAGGACTTCAGGGGATCGTCAGCCCGCTCGCCTTGACCAACACCTCGACAATGACTTCCGGGACGACTTTCACGATCGGGGGCACAGGAGGACCGACAACGATTACCAATACCGGGTCGATGCTCTCCACCGGCGCTTTCACGATGAGCTCCGGCACCCTGGCCAATAACAGCGGCGGCCAAGTGCGCGCGGCAGCCGGGCAGACGATGACTCTTGCCGGAGGGACCCTGACGAACGCCAACGGAGCCTCCCTCGGCCTCGGCACCGCCGATTTGACCCTAAGCGGCGGCACGCTCAACACCTCAGCCCAAGTCCTGGCCAATGACTATACTCAGGGAAGCACGTCTACTTTGGGACTGAATTTCCCCACTGCGATGGCGACCCCCTACGGGAACATCGCGGCGACCGGGGCTCTCAACCTCAATGGAACGCTGAACGTGACGAATACCGGCGGATTCGCAGCTCCTGCGACCGGCGAAATCGTCCTCCTCTCTTCTTCCGGGACCGGCAAGCAGCTTCACGGGACTTTTTCCACCGTAACGCTCCCGGGGAGCTTTGCCCAGGGGGCTGTTACCTACGACAACAGCACAAATCAGGTCCTTTTGACCTTTGCCACTTGCACCGGCGTGTGGCAAACCGCAGGCTCCGGGAACTGGGGCAATACGGCCAATTGGGTAGGGGGCTGCGCCCCCGGCGTCGGCCACACCGCAGCGGATCATGACCTTGCCCAATTCAATAACGTTGCCGCTGGAGCAGTCACCGTAACGCTCGCCACATCCGGCGGCGGCGCGCCCCAGTCGGTCACTTTGCATGACATCGTCTTCAATGCACCGGCCACGCAGTACACAATCCAGCGATTCAGCGTCATGAGCCAGATCATCCTCGACACGACCATGGGAACCTCGAAGCCAAAGATCAGCGCGCTCGCCGGCTCCGCCACGATCAACGCCCCGATCGTCCTCAATGCCGATTCGAACATCTATCTCGGCGGAGGAAGCCTCGCTTTCGGCGCGAATACGATGATCAGCTCCGCCTCCTCAACCCTCTACATCAGCGAAGGCGGTTCGGCCTCGACTTTAACGAATAACGGTTCGATCCTTCCCGCGAACGTCATCATCGAAGGCGGGATCATTACGAATAACAACGCCATTGCGCCGGCCGGCTCCATCACAATTGCCGGACTGAGCGGAATCTCTTCTCCCCTTTCTGTTACGAATAACGGCTCGATGATCGCAGGCGCCGCCTTGACGATCGGCGGGACGGCCGGCGGGGCGACGGTGATCAATAATGCGACCATGCAGGCCACCACCAATTTCCTGATCCAATCCGATACGGTAATCAATAATGGGAATTTGGGCATCTCGACTTCCAATCTGACTTTAAGCGGCGGCTCTCTCGTAACTTCGGGAATCGTCCAGGCGAATCATTACACGCAAAGCGGCGGTGTGTTGCAGTTCAACATCGCATACTCTCAAGACCCTGTCACCGCTATATCGCAACTGAACGCAGCCGGCAGTGCGAATTTAGGAGGCGGGATCATCGTAAACGCCCTCACCGGCTTTCCGACCTCTAATACCCAAATCACGCTTCTGAACGCAAATGGCGGAGTGGTCAATACGTTTGCAACCCAAGCATTTACCAATTTCCCCGCAAATGTGATCCCGAGCCTCGTCTATACAAGCAATTCGGTCATTTTAGATGTGCAAGGAGCAGCCCCACCAACCCATATAGCGACTGTAGCTGTCTCGCAAACCGTCTTCAACGCGATCTCGCAGCATAATTCCTTCATTGCCAGGAAAACATCTCAAATGAGAAATCGGATACCGGGCCTTTCTTCTCCCACCGCTACCGGAGCCGCGCTTGCGGCCACACGTGATGAGCTTTGGGCGCAAAACGAAGACCTTTCACGGGATCCGGACGTCCTTCTTGGACAACAGCCGGCGATCCGCAAACAGCAGCAGCTCTCGGCGCGGGCAGTCAAAAAAAAGCCCGAGGCGTGGAACGTATACGCCGGCCCTGTCGCATCCTTCGGGAAAGTGGATACGGTTCAAGAAGACCTTGGCTTCCGCTATACGTCGGCCGGAGGGCTTGCCGGGTTCGATGTCGTACTCCCTGCATCTGAAAACGATCTTTGCAGCAAAGGGATTGGCTCGGTTGTCCAATTTCGGCACGAGTGGGGAAAAAGCGACGAACATTCCGGAAGCCTCGCTTCCGACAAGCTCCACTTCAGCGTCTACGGCACGCTCATCCCCAAATCAGTGCCGAGGTTTTCGCTCGATGGGATCGTCGGTTTTGCTTATACATGGGACAGCCTGAGCCGAAACGTCGGCCCGGGAAATGCGCTGCAAACAAAGGGTTCGACAAACGAAGAGATCGCCATGGGATTTCTCGGCGGAGAATACACGATCCCTTGCACAAACGCCTTTTCGATCGTTCCGCTCTTCCACTGGCAATATGCTTACGACCACGTGGATGCTTTCACGGAAGACGGAGCCGGCATCTACGACCTTCGCGTCAAAGCGCAAAATATCCATTCGATGACCACGACGGCCGGCGCAAGGCTTGTCCTGGCCAAAAAATCTTTGAACTACTCTTGTATTGTGGAAGTCGATGCCGAGTGGGTCCGGGAATACCTGAACTCGAGCCGCTCCGTCTTCTTCACGCCGTTTGAAATTACGAGCGCTCCGTCCATCATCACAACGGGCAAGGCTCCGAGAAACAGCGGGTTTGTCGCTCTCGATTTCCTAACGACCTTCCCCGGCAACTGGCAGGTTGAAGCAAACGGATCGTATTTCTTCAACAAAGCCGGCTACGACGCCTTCTTCTTCCTGACTCTCGGAAAGCTCTTTTAGAGGGCGTCCAATCCCTTTTTATTGCAATCGAATACCTCTTCTATTTATTTAAATAATTCATGGGCAAGAAAGTAGCTCTCCCTTTGATTGCGGCATTCGGATTGCTCTTTGCTATTTTTGTTGTGATTTACGGCTCAAGGAAAAGTCCGGTTCCCAAAATCGCGTTGCCGCCTCCGACTCCGCCATATAGGACGTTCATCGCCGCATCGGGCGTGATTGAAGCGGCAAGCGAAAACATCTACATCGGCACTCCGTTTGCAGAAATCGCTATCGATGTTTTTGCAAAAGCGGGGGAATTCAAAACGGAAGGAGATCCGCTGATCCAGCTGGATATCCGCACGTTCCAGGCGCAGATGAACCAAGCTCAAACTGACAGGGAGCGGGCAATCGTCGAATATGAGAATTATAAGACTCAGCTCGATCTTTACAACAGCCTCGATGACCGTCGAGCGGTCAGCGAAAATGAATATAACCAAGCCTATTATGCAGCCGAAAGCGCACGGGTGGCGATCGCGCAAGCCGAGGCGAAAATCGAGGTGGCCCAATCCTACATCGAACGTTCGACGATCCGGGCCCCAATGGATGGGCAGGTGCTTCAAGTCAATATCCGGAAAGGGGAAATCGCCAACCTAAACCCGTTCACCCAGCTGCCTTTGATCGTATTCGGCCCCGTTTGCCCGCTTCATGTAAGGGTCAGCATCGACGAAGACGACGCATGGCGCTTCCACAAAGGAGCTCCGGCGATGGCTTACGTGAGAGGGAACAGCTCTCTTTCGTTTCCGATGAAATACGTTCGGACAGAACCTCTTGTGATCCCGAAGCAAGCTTTGACCGGAGCCACCTCCGAGCGAGTCGACACCCGAGTATTACAGGCGGTCTACGAATTTGATAAAGACCGCCTTCCGGTCTACGTGGGTCAAATCCTTGACGTATATATCGAGTCGATTCCCGCGGATACGAGGTCGAATGCGCCGAATCGTTGGAATTAGCCTGGCTTTTCTCTCTGCGTGCATGGTAGGGCCCCGCTATGAAACGCCGCAAACTTCTTTCGCCCCCTCCTTTTCTGAATCGGCAGGCTATGGAGAAGCCGAGATCGATCTCAAAACTTGGTGGACTCAATTCGGAGACCCCGTTCTCGATGCGATGATCCAAGAAGCGGTTGAAAGAAATTACGACTTGAAGATCGCTATGGAGAGAATCGCCGAAGCGAGAGCCCGTTACCAATACGAGGGGGCCAACCTTTGGCCGGAGATTGATGTGACCGGGGGTGTTGAAAGGGAAAGAATCAGTCAAAACCTTTCCGATTCCCCCTTTCTCGGCCCCGCCGTCCAAAATTTTTTCACGCTCGGCTTCGACGCCTCTTGGGAAATCGATCTTTTCGGAAGGCTTAGAAGCCTTAAGGAAGCTGCGCTCGACGAATTTCAAGCGACGCAGGAAAACTACCGGGACGTCTATATCACCCTTGTTGCCGAAATCGTTCGCAATTACGCCCTCCTGAGATCCCTTCAAGAAGAGATCCTTCTTACTCAGGAACGGATCGAAGTTTCAAAAGAAGAACTCTTCCTCTCCGCGTCCCGCTACCGCGCCGGTCTCAAATCTCAAATCGAGCCTCTTGATTCCGAAGGGCGGCTCGACGGGTTTAACGCTTCGCTCTTTCCCTTGCAAGCCGAGATGCAAACGACGCTCTACAGCCTTGCGGTCCTTCTCGGACGGCAGCCGGAGGAGATTCCCGAAGAATGGCTCAAAAGAGCGGCGATCCCTAAAGCGGCAGGGAAAATCCCGGTAGGACTTCCTTCCGATCTTCTCCGAAGGCGCCCGGATATCCGAAAAGCAGAAAGAGAGCTTGCAAGCGCAACCGCCCAAATCGGCGCTTACGTCGCCCTCCTGTTTCCTAGTTTTTCGCTGAGCGCCTTTTTCGGCTACCAGTCCTCTGAAGCGAGCGAATGGTTCAAACAGGGAAGCCAAACGTGGTCGGTCGGACCCAACGCCTCGTGGCCTTTCATCGATTTTGGAAGAATCCGCTCTCAAATCAATTTGCAAAACGCCGTCCAAAGAGAGGCTCTCGACAACTACGAGCAAACGGTCTTAAACAGCCTTAAAGACGTGGAGAGCGCCTTAGCCTCCTACTCACGGGAAGAGAAGAGGCTCCAAAGCTTATCTCTGCAAGCGGCCAATCTTCAGGCTGTATCGGATAGAGCCTCCTCTCTCTATCGGGCCGGACTCGCCTCGTTTTCCGATTTTCTTGACGCAAAGCAAAATTGGCTGGCTTCGGAGCAAGAGAGGGTAAAAAGCGAGCAAAGCCTGAGCCTCTATTTAGTCGCCGTCTATAAATCGCTCGGCGGGGAGTGGGAATGCTGCTCTACGCCTTGAAAATGCTCATCGGAGACAAAGCAAAATACATCGGGATCATCTTAGGCCTTAGCTTCGCCTCGTTTATCATTTCGCAGCAAGCGGCGATATTCATCGGAATCATGACAAGAACCTGCGGCTTCATCACAGACACCTCCCAGCCCAATATCTGGGTCGTCGACCCGAAAGTCCAATACATCGATGATATAAAGCCTTTGAAAGACACTCAGGTATATCGAGTCCGAGGAATCCAAGGAGTCGCCTGGGCAGTCCCTCTTTACAAGGGGCTGATCAAGGCTCGCTTGGCGAACGGAAATTTCCAAACTTGCATCGTGATCGGGATCGACGATGCCACGCTAATCGGCCAACCTCCTAAGCTCATCGAAGGGAACATCGAAGATTTACGCGCTCCCGACGCGATCATCGTCAACGACGTTGGGGCGGGCGATAAGCTCGCCCACAAAAAGGGCGATTTGACAGTCCCTCTGCAAGTGGGAGATAGAATCGAACTCAACGACAACCGGACAAAAGTCGTCGGGATCTGCAGCGTCTCCCGCACATTCCAATCCCAGCCGGTCGTCTATATGACCTATAACCGAGCCCTTTCGATCGCCCCCTCTGAAAGAAAACTTCTCTCATTTATTTTAGCCCGCTCGGAACCGGGAGAAGACCCGCAAGCGGTTTGCCGGCGGATCCAAGAGACGACCGGACTTGCCGCCTACACATCGGATCAATTTAAAACCCTGACAGTGGACTATTATCTTCGGTATACCGGGATCCCGATCAATTTCGGGGTCGCTGTGATCCTCGGCTTCATCATCGGCTGCGCGATTGCAGGCCAAACATTTTATAATTTTACAATGGACAACCTTCGTTATTTCGCCACTTTCAAAGCGATGGGAGCCAATACTCGGCTTCTCGTCCGAATGATCCTTTTCCAATCCATTTGGGTAGGGGCGATCGGTTGGGGAATCGGGATCGGAGGAGCGTGCCTATTCGGATTTTTAGCGCGAAAGACCGAACTTTCATTTTGGATGCCGTGGCAGCTTTTTCTTGGAACGGGAATCGCGATGTCGGCGATTTGCAGCATCGCCGCGCTCATCAGCGTTTGGAAAGTGCGCCGGGTCGATCCGGCGATCGTATTTAAGAGTTAACATGCTCGCGGTATCTTGCAAAAACATCAAAAAGAGCTACGGATCCGACACGTCCCGCGTGGATGCGCTCCGCGGCGTCGACTTGGAAGTGGAGCAAGGCGAACTTCTTCTCATCGTCGGCCCCTCAGGTTCCGGGAAAACAACTCTCCTTTCCATCATCGCTGGCATTTTGCAGCAAGACGAAGGGGAATGTTTCGTATTCGGTGAAAATCTAAACGCCCTTCCGAACGGCAAAAAAACGGAGTTCCGCGGCAAAAATATCGGCTTCGTATTCCAGTCCTTCAACTTGATCCCCATGCTCACTTCGAAAGAAAACGCCGCTGTCCCTCTCATTTTGAATGGAGTTCCTCTCCCCGCAGCCCAAGAAAAGGCGGCGCAGATTCTCACTCGGCTCGGCATCCCTGAAAAAGTGGACATCTCTCCCATCGAATTGTCAGGCGGCCAGCAGCAACGAGTTGCGATCGCCCGCGGCTGTATTCATGAACCAAAGCTGATCGTTTGCGATGAGCCGACAGCTTACCTGGATCACGAAACCGGGAGGAACGTGATGGAGATCTTAAAAAAAGAGGTTTTAAAACAAGACCGGGCTTTGATCGTAGTGACGCACGACCCCCGTATTTTCGACTTCGCGGACCGGATCGTCAAAATGGACGACGGAAAAATCTTTTCTTAGCAGCGTTGATGGGGATGCGTTCGTCTCGATAAATTTTAAAGCCCTTTTTCGTGAACAGATCCATTTTTCCGCTCTGGAGCCTTGGCTAAATTCGCCGAGAGATGTACAGTCTTTTTCCAAATATGAGTGGATGCAGATGACTCGAAATGCCATTTCAAAAGCGGTTCTTGCGTCAGGGATTTTATTATTGTTCCCACTGTCCGCTTGCATATCTCCTGAAACGCCTGTGCCGATCGTGATGGGCGGTTCAGTGAGCCAGGGAACAAACGTGGCGGGAAATGGATCGGGTTTCGTTGCTGGCTGGCGAACGAATATGAATCTAGCGGCCACGAGTTTTTCATCCAATCAGGGGCAAACTTGGAGTTCGCCGGCCACCTTTGGCTCGAATGTCATTAGTTTAGTCTCATTGAGCGCGCAAAGTTCAAAATTTTTAGCGGCCTGGATCACGAACGTCCGAAATGTCTCTGCAAGCGTTTCATCAAACGGCCTATCGTGGAGCGCGCCGGTGGTTATCGCCTCGGATGGAGGCGGGGAGACAATCCAGACCTTTGTAACCACAGCCGCAACGAACGCTGGCTTCATGGCGATCTGGACCTCCGACTTGCTGTCGGTCGGTATTTATGTGAAAACGAGCTTTTCAGCCGATGGGGTGAATTGGAATGCTCCAGTGAGCATCCCCACCGCCTTTTTCCCGACGGCGAATAAAATCAGCATCGCCGGAAACGCCAATGGATTTTTAGCAGGATTCACAGATGATACGATAGATCAAGGGTATGTCTCTTTTTCCAGCGATAACGGGATGACCTGGGGTACCCCCGTCCTTGTCGCTCCGACGCTTGGCAACAACTGCACGCTTGGCCTAGGGGCGAACGCCTCAGGATTTATGGCTGCGTGGGTCGATTCGTCAGGTAAGATTGCCACCAGTTTTTCCTCTGATAATGGCGCGACGTGGAGCTCCCCTGTCCAAATTCAGATGTCGATCGCGTTTTCGGGGTCGGTTCCCAGAGTCAGCGCCAATTCCGGTTCGTTCGTTGTCGCTTGGACCCAAGGTTTTTCGCTCGAGGCGCAGGCGAGCTGCACTCAGAACCAAGGGATTACTTGGAGCAATCCATATATTTTCGAATCCATCCTAAATGCTCCGATATTCGATGTCAGCGTCTTCGGATCCCGAGCCATGTTCACCTGGCATGACACCGCCAATAATCCGATCTCAACTTATTCGCCCATCTCCGGAGGGGGAGGCGATGGAGCGGATTCGACCCTTCCATCGGATTTCTTCCGCCAGATCACGCCGAATCGCCCCGGAAAAACAGTCTTTAACTAATGAATCTATACACAAATGCATAGCTTCACAAAAATTACATAACATTTTAAAATTAAGAAAAAAAATGAACTCAATAACTTACAATCCAACCCTTTCACCGATTCGCGAAATCGATTATTTAAGTTTATACCCTTCGTCAATGAAAAGTTTGGATGCGAAAAATTTTGCTTGATGGCATCATGTTCGCATGAT
>Ga0169931_10014852_pt1 | contig 10485 bp, 21 predicted proteins | sample Kivu_15m_20L_FD_129675 | JGI IMG/M metagenome (GOLD analysis project Ga0169931, IMG submission 129675) | Freshwater microbial communities from Lake Kivu, Western Province, Rwanda to study Microbial Dark Matter (Phase II) - Kivu_15m_20L... | ecosystem: Environmental > Aquatic > Freshwater > Lake... | reverse complement strand
CACGCCAACTGCTTGTGGTTCTGCCCACTCAATTCCGTTTGTGGCTGAGGAATTTGCAGTGAGAATATATCCGTTTGTACCCGCTGCGAGGCGAGTTACGGTATCTGCTGCTGAAGCAACTAGCAAATCACCTTTGGCGTCTACTAATGCTTCTGTTAATATGTCGTGGCCGTTTACAGTTGCGGTTGATCCCTCAACTACCAGCCCCGCTTTGACTCTAAAGTCTTTTGTTACGGTTGCCATCTTTTATCTCCTTGGTTAGGCCTTTAATCCCATACGCAAATAGCGTAGAGTTATAGGTGTACTTCCCCCCACGGGGACAACAGTTAAAGAAACTGTGTCTCCAGCCTTTGAAACAGAGATGGTGCCAATATTCCCATCATTTTCAATAGTGCCATATTGACTAACAGATACATCTGATCCGTCATTCAATATTGTTAATTCTGTAACAGCGTACTTATTTGCACCGCCTGCTACATATTTGAGTGAGATCATATATTTCATTGATCTAAACTCACTTGCAGTAAAGTTATCAAACACTGTTGAGTTTTCAATACCATTAATTGTTAACTCGTTATTGCCATCTGAACCAAGATCGGTAGACCTAGCAGAGGTACTATCAATTAAATCTACATAGTTCTCCTGGGTTGGTCTATCTCCAGTTTCAAATAGAGCCTTAACGCTTGCTGTTGATATCTTTGCCATGGGCCTATTATATCATTATATGTTAAAGAATATAGTTATTCACACCAATGATTTGAAGGCCAATTCCAGGAACACCTGCGTTTGCAATATTTAGACCAATGTTTTGAAATCTTACTCTAAAAGGAAGTAACTCTAAAACAACTGCCTCTCTGTTGTCTGGCCTTATCTCTAGTTTGGCATAATCTTTTTGAACTAGATTCTCAACAGAATTTTTTATATCTATAATTGTTGTTACATTACCTATATCGTTTAAAGTTGTTTTGGGATAGTTTTTAGATTTAAATTTTGAAGATGTTAAACTTTTGTCGGTAATTGCAATATAAGCCATTATGACTCTTGACCGTTTGTAATGTCCTCAATGATTGTTAAAGTGCCACGAGCAACTGTCCAAACCCTAGTTGCATCACTTAATTCAATATCAAAAATATCACCTGTATTAAGGCTTCTTGATTGTGCTGATGTTAGGGATACTGTAAACTCTCCATCACCATCTTCTGCTGTGGCTACTGGATATATGGTTAATACACTTGTTGGATTTGCATCATTAAAGTTACCCGCCACAGTTGGTCTTTTAACTTCCATTTCAATTGTCCACTCAGAAATAGTTAGTGGATCTTTGTTATCATCTGTTACGTATACCCTAAATGCAGCGGTATCGCCCTTTACAACTGTCCACGTAACTGTTGGTGGAGCAGAACCTATTGAATATGCACCAGTTGCTTGATCTCTAAATGTAGCCATAACTAAATCATTATACCATTAACTAATAACAATATTATAAATATTTTTTTATTTTGTGCGGGTATTTGACTTTAAAGGTCAAAAGATGGTATAATTAATGTATGCTACCAGTAGGTAGCATTTGTTTCTCTAGGAGGTATTTTACAATGAGAGAGTCAAGTGTTTGGCTAGGGGTATTAACGTTAGTTGTTAGCAGTACCGTTTTTGTTGGTACTGCAAATGCAATAAATAAAAACAGTTTATTGGCTAATGAAACTGAAAATAATTTGTTGATTAAAGAGCCTGAAAAACTTGCCACCCAAAAGGTGGCTTTTTTGGTTTCTAAAGAGAAAAAATTAGCAAACTATGAAAATGCTCATAATTTAACGGATGGGCAACTAGTTGATATGTTGCGTCATGTGGGGTTTAAGGGAGCGGCTTTAAGGTCTGCTTGTGCTATTGCCAAGGCAGAATCTAATGGTCGTCCTCTTGCCTTTAATGGCAATGTAAAGACTGGAGACAACTCTTATGGCGTATTTCAAATTAATATGATTGGCAAACTTGGATCAGATCGTAGAGAAAAGTTTGAGTTAGATTCAAATGCTGAGTTGTTAAATCCAGTAGTTAATGCAAAAATTGCTTTGCATATGACTAAGGGTGGAACAGACTGGTCTTCATGGAGTTCTGTAAATGGAAAACGGTATCAGGAATGGTACAACAAGTATCCATGTAAATAAAATAAAATAAAAAATTCCCTTTAGATTTTTTATCTTTAGGGTATTTTTTATTTATACGTTTTAACTTGTCTAAACATTGTTTTGTAGCGATCAAAAAAAGAAGTATTTAAACGTTGCGCTACCCTTAACTGCTCATAACGCTCTTTTTCTTCTCCAAATTGCATAGCCCAGTTTTCTCTTTTAATTGGAATAACTTGAGCAATAGGTGTGCCTTTGGGAATCAATCCTTCAAACTTAGAATCATTTAAAACAAAAGGAAAATTAACTGGAGCATGATATGTATCAGTATCTACTAATCCTGGCAAAATTTTAAAAACTGATTCACGATGAACTGGTTGTATAAATAATGTTGAATAACCTTTTGGTGTTTTAATTGACCAACTATTAATCCATTTAGGATAACTACTTCCATTTTGATCTGGATGATTTGGCGCTTGTTGAATTGGATGAAAATCAATTACATCTAAGATAGGCCACTGATAATATGGCTCTCCACCTCTTGATGAAACAAAAACATCTGCAGGTGACTTAATTAAATATCCTGCAACTATTAAATCAAATACTGGCATACATCTTTTTATGGTTGATGGATTACTGCCATCAATAGTGGGCATTTTTTTATCACCAATATAAGAATTTAAATCTGAATACCAACTAGGTATATCTTTTGATGCTGGTATTGGTTTTTCTAAATCAGGGTGATTAGAAATGTTTGTAAAAATTATATTTTGATTCATAACCCCTCCAATAAAAATATAAAAACTCTAACGTAACTTTGTTAGGTAATTCTTAATTATACACCACAAACTAATCTTGTATTTTTAAAACTATAATATTTTTATAGTCATATGATTAAGATTTTTATGGTGTTTCGTTTGGAACTGCAGGTTCTGCTGGCTCGGTCTCTTCTAACAGAAGATCTGGATCAACTTCATCTATACGCCAGGCTTTTTTACCTTCTCTTTGATAAAAGTATGTTCCGTCATATAAATACCCAATATCAACAACTAAATCAGTTGGTGATTCTACCAACTCATCATAAGAAAAAGTTTCTTTGACATGTTGGATAAGTTCCAGGTTTGATTCTTCAAAAACCAAAATATTTTCTACAATGTTGTTTTTAATGCATGCGTAATTTATCATTAGACTGACTTCTTTTCATAGATAATAACTCTTCCTGAACCGCCAGCGCCGCCGCCGCCTCCAGGGCCATTGCGCCAGCCGCCACCGCCGCCGCCACCGCCGCCTGCTGCAAGACCGCCAGTAGCGCCACCTGCGCCGCCGCCATTGTTAGAACCGCTTCCGCCAGAACCGCCAAATGGTGACAATCCAGCATTACCGCCACTGGCGTTAAAACCATCTGCTCCGCCGCCACTTCCGCCATTACCACCTCTGCCACCGTAGGTTTGTGTTTGTACTGTAAATAAACCTGATCCAACTGAAACGTTTCCACCTGTACTATTGCCTCCTTGTACGTTTCCAGCAGCCTTGGAAGTTGCATTTCCACCTCCACTACTAGTTAATGCGCTTCCAACTGAGGTAACTCCTCCACCTGATGCTCCGATTGTTATAAGGTGCGTTTGTCCTCCTACTGGAACGTTAGTAACTCCAGAGTAGGCTTGTCCCATTGCGCCACCGCTACCGCCACCGCCAGGACCCCAGTTTCCTGAATATTGTGCTGTCCCGCCAGAATTGCCAGCAAATCCACCGCTAAAGGTCATCATTGCAATCTGCGTTACATTTCCATCAGCAAAATAGTTTTGAGTGGTATTGAATGTTAATGGAGAATTAACTTGCCAAACAGGATCAGATATTGTAGTAACAGTATTAGATGCCGAGGATGCAGGGCTAGTTCCTGAAGAATTAGATGCTGTAATAGTAAATGTATACGCAGTATTTGCTGCTAAATTTTGAAAAACAATAGGAGAACTTGACCCAGATGCTGTTAAGCCACTTGGAGAAGATGTTGCAGTGAAGGACGTTGCTGTTCCACCAGTTGTACGAATTGTAAACGGAACTGATGCCTGGGCCCCACTGTTAACAGCGGTGCCAATTATTGGAGTATCTGGAATGTCAGGAATCTTTGTTGTTCCTGCTGAGGCATCCTTAAATTTAGAACCTGCTAATCCAGAAGCACTTGCTTTTGTAACCGCCATGGTGTTTACTCCTTTTTTTAAGTATTAATTAATTTCTGAACCAAATGCTGAAAAAGACATATTTGCAGAAGATGCATAAACACGAATTAGGTCGCCATCTGCAAGTGTAACCCCCAAAGTCAACATAATTGAATCTGATGCTCCCACTGTTGCTCCATAAACAATCCAGTGCTTTTGTGTTGTTGAAGCGTCTGCTGCTGGACGTACCGCAATACGATATGTCCCAGATGTTCCTGCCTGATTAGCAATTGCAATAGTAGAAACCACTGCAGAGTACCCTGCTGGTACTGTGTAAAGAGTTGTTTCTGTAGTTGCACTTGGGGCTGCTTGTGCTAAAACCTTATAAGTTGATGCCATTTTTTATCCTCCCATTAGTAAGAATACTTCTGGCAGTCCGCTTGCGTCTTGCCATGATGTTATTATACCATCTGTTTGTAATACTTTTCCTGCATTTCCTGCTTGTGCGGGAATAAAGGGAATCCATGATGATCCATTATAAAATTGAAGTTGATGAATTGTGTTTCCGCTACCATCTTGCCTTATTAAACATATTGATCCTGCTGTTGGAGAGGTAATTGATGCATCTCTTGCCGATGGATTAAGATAATTATTTATACCCTTTTTTGCAACCAAAGACTCAAGCATTGTTACAGCAGACAGATAAGTTTGTAGTCCAGCCCATTCAAAAGTTCCAGAGGTGTCTGTTTTACCAGACAATTCATACCAGGTGTCGTCTGCTGCATTATATATAAACCCTGGTTTTCCGTCTGTATTAAATGAAGTTGTCATTAAATCACCTGATCAAAACCACTAGTATCTCCATTGTAAACATATACCTCAATTGGGCTTGTTCCTTTTTTAATCCAAAGAACTCCGTTTGCCAATCCAGTTGTTGGTTCTGTTGCTGTATAAATTGATGTTGCTGACAAGTAACCAACTGGGGCAGGAGCATCTTTGTCTACCCAAATATAACCATCTGGAATTGTATTAGAAAATGCAGTAAAGTCTGCTGCAACTGGTGCAGAATTTTGTGCTGAAGATATATCTCTTGCTGCCAGTTCTAAAGCAACCTGATCATCTATCTGTTCTTGTAGGTCATTAATTGTATATGCAATTGACGGATTTAAAAGGTTTGCTGTATCATTTTCTGCGGTATCAAAATCATAAGATCCATAGTGATATGCCCTTAAGGCGTCTTGAATATTAGCATCATCAACTAATGCTGGAATCTTGGTTGGTACTAAATTTCCTATATTCTCTACAGCCATTGGGTCACCTCTTTAAAGATTATACCATTTTTATATCAAACTATTGATATAAATAAATGTACAGTTTTGCTTCCAGTTAATGCAGACCAACTACCGCCACTATATTCAACTGCATCAAAATTTATTACCAGATTTGATCCAGCCCCTGCTAAAGCGGGGATTTCCATTGATGCTGCAATTGGGTTTGCTCCTTCAATTTTAAACTGAACATTAAAGTTTGAGGCAGTAAGTGGTGAACCGCTAACAGTTACTATGTTTGATATTGGGATCGTTGTAGAGGCAGATCCAGAAGAAAAAGAAAGTGTCTGAACTGCAGAATAAATTGCTGGATTTATCTTTAAAACTTGCACCCAAGTATTTGTGCCTGCCTGAGATATATATTGATACATATATCCATAGTCTGCTCCAGGAGCGGTATTGATATACATATCGTTTAATATTAAAGTAGTTCCAAATAAAACACCACTTGCTGTAAGTGCATTGGGTTCTCCAGAACCAACAATAAATTTGCTACCACGAGTTCCCTGTGGTCCAATATCTACCAAAACATCAACTGAGTCTGGCGGTCCTAAGACAACAACATCTTCAGTATTAAGTAATACATCTACCATTATGATTCATCTGCTCCAGTAATATCATTTGTTACAGTAATTGTTCCAGTAAGAACTGTAAAAATTTCAGATGCACTGGCATCTATTTGAACATCATATACATATGTTCCAGCAGCAAGATCTCTTCCTACGCCAGGAAGAATTGTGCAGGTGATTGTATCTGCTGAGGCATCAACTACTGCCTGTGCCTCATATTGTGTTGCGCCTTCACCTCTTGCTGTAGCAATAAAAAAGTCTGCACTAAAACCTGTTAAATCAAAAGCGTCACCATTTGCTGTTTTTGGACGTACCACAAATTCGGCGGTATCGCCACGGTAGTAATTAAAATTAAAATTTCCTGGAAATGCCATTATTCCTCCTATAACATTATACCATCATGATACTGATATATACACACCTTTTAAAATAAAGGACCCCTCGTTGTCTGTTCTTATTTGAGGAATACCCCCATAGTTCTTTATTTTGTCGCTATTTATAAAAATGGTTTGAGAATAAGATAGATCGTATTGATATTGATACTTTAACAATCCAACATATCCTGCTGGAGATATATCTTCATCTCTTAAAAGAGTTCGTATCCAAACCTCTGTATTATTTGAATATGTCTCTAAAGAAAAGTCATACCTAATTTCTACCTTTGCTCCTACCTTAAGTGTCTTTAAGTTAATATTTTTTGCTACCTGATTCAATAAAGAAACTGACTTGTTTGGAAGATAGGTTTCAACGCTTTGATCCTGATTTACATTTAAGAAAAAAGAAACCCATCCATCTTCTCCTCTTTCTGGACCAACTCTATAGGCAATGGTTTCGCTTCCAGCATAATATGCCCAACCAGGGTACTGTCCAGAGGGGCTATCGTATCCTTCTGCCCCCTTGCCAGGATCACCCTTTTCTCCTTTAGGACCCTGTAGTCCTTGTGCCCCCTTTTCGCCTCTCTCACCTTTTAGCCCTTGTGGTCCTTGTGGTCCTGGTGGACCAAGATCGCCTCTTTCTCCTTGAATTCCAGGAACGGCAATATACTCGGTAGATTTTGTATTTTCTACGGTTTCGTTATATTTTTTCTTTTTACTAGGAAAATCCATATTTGTAGCCATCAGACCCCCCTTACTTTATCTTTGTTTTAAAAACCTTTTTGCCAATTTTTACAATTGGAGGAATACTTGTATTTGGGGTAGAAACCTTTACGACTGGCATTATAAACTTCCTCCAGGAGTAACATTTCCAAGTACACATATTGTTCCAACCACTGGAGTCCAGACTGTGTCTTCTTCTCCACTACCGCCAGGAATTGTAACCTGAAGATCAAAGGGTAATTCTGATACTACACTTCTATACTGAGTTCCCCAGTTTAGCGTAGTTTCTGCTGGAATTGAAACTGTTACATACCCCTCTTCTTCTGTAACAGTAAGTTCGTCAAGAACCTCCCCTGCGGGATCGTAGGATGTAGATAAAAATGTCCAACCATCTGTATCCCAGTAAGTGGTTTCATCGTCTTCAAAAAACTCTATTTTTAACGTTGCGCTATCTCCACGGACTACGGTCCATTGAATATTTGCTGGAGAAGCACCATATTTTTCTATTGTAGGAGTACACATAATAATTGATTATACCATTAAATAAAACTGGACGCCTAGACGCAGTGGGGTGGGGGTAGTATCTAGGCGCCAGCATAAAAATTATATCATTGTATTATTAAATATATACATATTATAACAAAAGGTTACAAATTAGACATTCAAAAATAATCGTTATAGGATTGTTATAATAATTGGTTGATAAACTGTAAAAATCCAGGGCATTAAGGTGTATACTTAAAATATATAAAGAAAAAGAATAACTAGCAAGTAAAGTTTTTAAAGTATCTTATATATTATATATAAAGAAAATTATTTCTTAGAATGATCTTTAAGGTGTTCAATCATCATGTCAAATACTTTGTCCATTTTTGATTCAAGTCTTGTAACTTGATCTTTCATTGATGATCCAGAATTTGGTTTAAGTTCGGACATAATATCCTCAATGTATTTTTTCACAATCCACCTTCCGACGAGTCCGACGACGCCAAGTATGGATAAAACAGTTAATATAAACCCAGCCCAGTCTTGTGCAGTCATAAAATGAATTATATCATTATTTAAGATTAAATTTCGGCGGGAATTAACAAAGCCGAAAATAGAGATACCAAACCACTATAAGACATAATATGACTGCAAGCAGTCTACTAATGTCCCATTGGATGTAATATCTATACTTGCTTAATCTCCCGATATAGGTTATAATGAGATGTGCTAGATACAATTAAGCAAATCCTCATAAATGGTTTGACAGAAAAATTAAAAATACATCACAGTGTTTATCGTCTTCCATGTACAAGCGAATTTTTAGAAGAACTTATCGCTAACGTTCTGACAGAAGCGGGGTATACAAACGACTGGCAGCCCAATAGAAGCCATAGTATCAGTGTAGACATGTCTTTGGACTCAGGAGAAAGTTTGTCCGTTAAATCAGGGGTATATGCAAATAACACACTAACCTTTTCTGGATCCAGGCTAGGCAAACATGATGGTTTGGATAATATGATAGCCAGTGTATTAGATAATAGTGCTGACTATTATGTGTGTCTTGCAAAGAGCGACCAGGATTGGTCTTCTGTACCGTCGCAAAATGAGAAGAAGATTTATTATTTGTTTGTGTTTCCTGCCCAAACCTTGATATATGATAGTGGGGTTTGGAATAAGGTTGAAACCAAATCTGGGGGATATAATTATGTTATGGAATCTATAGGGATGTCAGCACGTATTAATACCTCTATGTCTTCTCAATTATGGACTAGTGTAAATGAGTCGCTTATTGGTTCCCCGACAAAATTGGAGATATTGTGAGCGACAAGGTTCGTCCTTGGGATATGATAAATGGATCACCCAGGGTGTCAGCAGAGTTGGTTGAAGAAAGATTAGGTATCTGTTCTACATGCCCTGCCTTTAGACCACTGACTCAGACTTGTAAAAAATGTGGATGTTTTATGAAAATGAAGACTCAATTAGAAAAGGCTTATTGTCCGTTGGGTAAGTGGTAGGGTGTTTCTGCTAAAATTAATACTAGTATGTCGTCACAGTTATGGACCAGTGTAAATGAAGAACCTATTGGTTCCCTGACAAAATTGGATATATTGTCTTAGAGATTTCATGGTTTTTCATGTATTGTGGTTGATCTGTTGGTTTTTGATAATTTTCAAATGCCTCAATTATATCGTTTGCTAATTTGACGGACAGGCTGTCTTTATGCTTACCCTTTAAATGCTCATAGAGTATATCTGCAATAATTTCGTTTAAGTCCATACCTATAATAGATTATACTACTATATACTCCACCAGCCCCTAATGGTACCGCCGTCAACTGGGCATACGTACTCTTTAGGCTTATCTGATTTATAATATTCTAAAAATAGTCTATGGGACAGATCTAGATTAGGCTCGTGTGTAGGCTGTCCACAAGATGGACATATCTCGCTACCAACATATTCATAGACGTGTTTGCATTGCATTAGTTAAAACTATCTCCGCAGGCGCATCCACCAGCAGCGTTGGGGTTATCTATTGTAAAACCTTGTTTCTCAATAGTGTTTACGAAGTCCATTGAGGATCCATCAAGATACGGCCAAGACATCTTATCTATGCGGATATCAAAATCTTTATATCTTACAAGTTGATCTCCATCTTTATACTCATAGTCAAAATATGTCTGATATCTCAAACCAGAGCATCCTCCAGGTTGAACTGCTAGTCTTAGGAATATGTTTTTGCCAGGAGCAGTTATTCTGCTTTCCTGAATTAGTTCGGCTACTTTATCCCGTGCCTGATCTGTAAGTTTCATATTATCATTATACCTGAAATCTGAATATTTTTTTATTTTAAGAAAATCTGAATATTTTTTTAAGATGTATGATATGTGTATAAAAAAATAAAAAATAAAAAAAATAGTGCGACCACTATTGGAGAGATCGCACTACGGGACTTATTTAGTGCCCTGTAAGTATCCGTCAATACCTAATAAATCGCAAGTAATTTTTACTCTGTGATTTTTCTTTAGAGATTTTTTATACAAGTCTATAAAGTAATAGACATTTTCTTTAGTAGGCAAATCCATTGTGGAAGTGTTGCCACTCATGCTAGTTATCGTTAGTTTCATCTGATACCCTTTCGTTTTCGTAATGTGTTCTGTCATAGTTAGCAAGTGTCCCACCATTGGCTAGGTGGGCTATCCTGCGTAGTTGTTCATCTGAGTAGTT
>Ga0169931_10014850_pt1 | contig 10486 bp, 5 predicted proteins | sample Kivu_15m_20L_FD_129675 | JGI IMG/M metagenome (GOLD analysis project Ga0169931, IMG submission 129675) | Freshwater microbial communities from Lake Kivu, Western Province, Rwanda to study Microbial Dark Matter (Phase II) - Kivu_15m_20L... | ecosystem: Environmental > Aquatic > Freshwater > Lake ... | reverse complement strand
TATTAATCGGTCACTATTCTAACAAATTATAAATCTTCCACACAAGCTCCAAATATTCTTCTTATTTTAATTAATTGTACTATTTATTTATTACATTAAATGCGAGAAATATAAATCCTTTTTAACAATATAAAGGTAAAATTAATATAATAAAATACTTACATTATCAGAAAATATATTCAACTTATTTTATTAAAATTTTATTATAGAAAATTGCAAATAAATAGAATGTCACATTTTGTTCTTGTTTATTAACTAAATTAAGTTAGCATACAACGCAACAAAAGTTTAATTTACTTTATTCTTACTTTGACATTTGACAAAAAGATATCTTGCCAAATAACGCCATAAGAACAATAAGCAAATAAATTGTAAAATATAAACACTCATGGATAATATTTTTATGATAACAAATTATTTATATTATTTAATTTATTAATAAAAAATGGAAAATAATATTTGCCCAAAATCATCAAGGATAATTTTATTTCTTAGCAATATTTTATTTCTATTTACCTACTGCACTCAAACCTTCGAAAAAACAAGTAATAGTCGAATTATTTAATATTAAGCCGATAAGCTATCAGTGATACCTTCGATCGAGATATTTACCAAAATAGGAAATGATTTACACGAAAATTATTTAGATAATGGGCATAAATGGGTAGGATTTAATGAAAATTCATTGACTAATGATCATAAAGAATTGAAAAATATAACAATAAACAATCATACTTATTGGATTAATTCAACGGATAGTAACCCTGAATGCAAACCCGAATGTTATTTAAACTGTCAAGTACATTTCCCAGACCCCACAGAACAAAAATTTTGTGTAATAAATGTGTGTAAATGCGTTTTGAAAGACAACATAAATTTACCTCTTACGTATTCTCTAGTAAATTATTCCATGTTAGCTTTAAACATCGAAAAAGAGACTAGTCAACCTAACATCCCTGTTAATGAAATTTTTATAACCCCTGGTTCTAACCAGAATGTAATAGAGAAAGAAAAAGAAGATCGGCACTTATATAACATTCTTATGATTATACTTCTTATATTTTTAGTACCTGCATTAATCTATTTCACCTACGAAATGTATAAAAATTATGATATTGCAGATCAACAGTTTTATGATATACATAGCATTAATAATGATCAATACAGTTTGATTGAAACTCAATAAAACCACAATAAATTTATTTAATAAAGTTTTAAAATTGTCTATAAGTCGAATTTGATAAATATATATTAATATATAAGAATTTTATCATTCATTTTAATAAATAAGTTTTATTTAATCTTCTAAACTATCCAAAACTGCAACATTCTGAGTTACATGATAATTCAGATTAGCATTTAGATAATAAACTTCTTGATTGTCTTTATTGAAGAAGAGATTGGAGGCATAAATTTGGATAGACATCTTCTTTGGATCGTCGATGAAAATTTCGTCAAACGCTTTTAATATATCAGACTTGGTGATTAAATCAATTTCTTGAAGTAAATATTCTTTTCTTTTGAAATCTAAAGTGTTATTTTCTATTTCCGACCAAACCTTTTTTACTCTCTCTTTAAGGTTAGTGTCTTTCTTCATCAATTCGGTTTTAATGGAATTCAGAATTTCTATGAATTTTTTATCTGGAATGGAAATAATTTTATCTCTTAGTCTCCATAAAACTTGATCGATTTCTAGATTCATTTCAACTGGATTCTTTTTATTACCCTGGACAAGGAAAACGAAATACATGTTATTATCAATTATTTGCTTATTTGCAGAGACATTGTAACCTAACTGCTCTATAGTTCGAAGACGGTAATAGAACATATTTCCCCAAATCATTTCGATTATATTCATTATCAGACTGTGTTTGTAGTCACGTACTCCCACTTGGAAATAATTTACTACCACATCATCTCTCTCATTCTTAAGATCATTAGATATTCTGAAGATAACAGGAACAGGAATTAATTTATGCGCATGAAGATACTCAATTAAAGGAATTATTTTCGTCCCTGAACTGTTTTTGAGATACTTTCTCATTTTTTCAATTTGGATTTTTAATGCGGATGTTGTCATTGACCCATAGAAGAGAGTATTCACAGAAAATGTATTTATTCTACTTTCTAAAATAGAATTGAAATTGAGATAACTCAAATCTTGTAATTCATTTTTGGAGTAAATTTCAATTGGTGTGGTAACGTTAAATTTCAAAATTTTCGTAAAATATCTTTCTGCTTTTTGCCTTGGTTCTTCATCTTTTGTTTGTTTTAATTCATCTAGTGTTATTTTTAATAAATCCTTGAAATTTTTAGCGTTTATTTTAGGATTGAAAATGACCTCAAGTAATTCTGTCATGATCTGATCAACTAAATCTGTAAATACGTAGAGTTGAATAAAATATCCATTTTCTGAAAATTTTATTTCGAGATCGTTTCCAGTCTCTTTTAAGTCAGATGTCAAAGATTCAAGTCTATCTGAAATGTAGTTAAACAAAATGTTGAAAACCAAATAATCTGATGGATTATTTCTAAAAAATGGAGAAATGATGTTTATATTTATTATCACTTTAGGAATCAAAAACGATCTGTCTAACTTATGCCATACTATCAAATTAGTCTGATTATAATACATTGTTGGTTTAATAGAATTGATTTCTTCGTAACATTGTTCATTATTTTCCAAACAAGAAACTATATTATCTTGAGAAGTTATGTAATTATTGGGAGTTCTTTCTATGAAATTCACAAAATTAGATGTTTTAGTCAATTCCTCTAAGATTTTTAAATCTAACTTTGAATCAATATATTTGGTCTTGTACCAAACTTCAGTTTTATTTTTTGAATTTGTAAATAATTGATTTAAAAATTTCATATTATTCGGGTACCTGTTAGAACCTAAGAATAATAAACAATTAGAAGGTGTCAATTTTTTTATAAAAGACTTAATGATAGTCGAATTAAAGTTTGTGTGCATTTCATCGGCGTAGAGGATTTCTTTGTAATTGTAGTCAAACATCGAACTTGACAAAGAAGCCAAATAATCTCCGTAATTCTCTTTTTTCTCAGAAAACTTAAATCGAATTTTGGAAGTTCTGTGAATTTCATCATAAATCTTTTCAGAAACATCTTTGTTTCTAATATTGTTCAGATAGGCGAATGTTGTTGTAATCACTGACATTGGATCTTCAAATCCTTCATCAGTAAGTTCAATAGAAACAGAAAATAAAGAAAAATTTTTAAAAGTAGTAATTAAGCCTGCATCAATTTTTGTTACTAACCTTTTATCGTCCAAAGTTTTAAATAGGGAACCCGGCCCAGTATGCTTTAAAAGATAGGAAATGTAATTAGTTGGTTTAGTTTTATAATGTGAAATAACCTCATCTAAATAAAAAACCAAATCTAAAGCCGCTACAGAGGTAATCTTTTTATACCAGACTATTTTACCCAGATATTCAGAAGTGAACGGAGACTCATTTGTCTTTATCAAGCCATATAGGGGAGGTAAATCATTTTGAAGAGAGTCTAATCTAATATCAGAGAAATATTGCGATACCTCATATTGAATAGTATCAATATCCAAATTAGCTAAAACTACAAATTTCATATTCTTTGGTATATAGAATTTATCGTAAAATCGTCTAAGACGATAATTAAGAGTTTTTTCATCAAAATATTCCAAAGTTTCGTTATTACCCGTATTAAATCTGTAAAAAGGATGAAGTGGATTTGACATTTGTTTAAGAAGCTGATGTTGCCTCCATGGGTCCTGACCAGAATTCTTACAGTTTTCTGAGTTAACAGAATTTATTTCTTTATTCATAAAATTAACATCGAACAAAGGCTCAGCAAACATTCTTGAAAACATGTATAATGCCTTGATGAATCCTTTACATCCAACTTGAAAATAAAAGGTAGTTTTTTCATTTTCGGTATAGGCATTTGTAATTCCGAAATAATTACTCAAGTACTCTTCGAAATCTCCTGGTTTATTAGATTTCGATCCCAAATATATCATATGCTCAGTGAAATGAGCAAGTCCAGGAATGTCGTCATCATCCTGAAAAGATCCAGCCCCAACAGTAAGACTGGCAGCACATACACCTGTATTAGTATCACTTATTAAAAAGGAATCAAGACCATTAGTGAGCCTTATAAATCGATATTTCCTGTCATCAGTCAAGGGCTTAATAATATATTTATCTCTTAATAATATTTCAATGGTGTATCTGCTAAAATGAATGTAGAAGAATAAGAATACTAGAATTAAAAACGATAAAATTGCTAATAAGATATAACAAAATGTCATTCCACAGCATCCGAAAAATAGTCTGAAATTTATATAATTATTTTAATTTACCCATCGGGTTTTTCTATAATTTCGCCTTGATCCAATGCATTTGCCTTGTATATACTTTCACTCAATTTTACTTTATGTTTTCCTTTTCTATATTTTATGTCTATGGATGTTTCAATCGTTCTTTTTATTCTCTTTTTGTCCTTTACTTCATTTTGCTCTTCTTTTAAATCGTAGTGAACAAGTGTTTCCTCTTCTTCGACTTCTTCTTCATATTCTTCTTCTTCAAAAACTTCTTTTTGCACCGGTTTCTTTCTTTTGGACTTTTTCTTTTCTTTTTCCTTCATTTATAGTAGTTAATTAATATAAATCTAACATTTTACATAACTATTGTTTATTTAAAATTCTGTTTTGTTTATTAGCTTAAAACTTGATTTTATAATAATTTAAATTAGTAATAGACAATTTATGGAAGAATCGATAAATAGAGAAATTTTAAACGAGGTCGAGAGATTCCTCGCCTTCAAAAATCCCAACAATTTTGATGAATATTTTATAAGAGTATTGCCTAAATCAAGTAAAATATAATTAATTATTTATCAAATCGATTTAGATATTAATTACACATATGTCACTAAAAACCCGCTGCTTAATTCTAGAAAAACTGAAAAAGAGATACTTAAAAAGAAAATCAACAGAAAGAATCCTAACCCTAAAAGATTGGAGTGGGTAAATTGTAATGAAAAAGAGATTTCTCAGTTCAATCCTTTTGAGGAATTAAAAGAAACCGGACTGCTGCTTAAAAAGCTGAATGAAAATCAACAATACAAGAAAATTTGGAGTTTGAATCAGCCTTTCTTAGATGTCAATAATGAAAATAAGAAATCGAATAATTTACCTCAAAAAAATAAGAAAGTTTATTCTATTCATAACTTCACAAAAAATGAAAATCAGAATCATAATTATAAAATTGGCACTCAATCGGAATCTTCTAAAGTATTTAATAATAATACTCTACAGAAAAAATTACTCTGTCTAAGAAAAAACACAATTGCACCTGCTGAAAGAACGAGCGTTTATAATCAGCCTATTATGACTGATGAAAAATTAATAGAATGTGAAGCCAAAAAATCTCTTAAAGAAATTCATACGAATAATTTTAATCCTCTTAAATCAAGTCATGAAAAATCTGATTCTCATTCACTCAAAATTTATGAAAAGGAAAATTTAGAAAAAAAATTTATTTATGATGAAGATGTCATAATAACTCATTCAGCAATCGATTCTAAAAACAGAGTTGCAAGAAAAGAAGCATTATCAAATTCACTCGAAAAATATGAATTTATAGGCGAAAAAAATCAAATAAAAAATTTCATACCAGCTGTTAAAAAAGAAGAAAAATTCGGCCATTACAAAAATTTTTATGTGTATGAGAAAGATTGTGAAGTCATCGATCTAGAAGATAACGAAGAAACAACAAAAGAATGCATACTATGTAAATGGATATATCCAGATAATATGAGCTCAGAAGAAAAAAATGCGCACATTAACTTTTGCCTTGAAGGACGAGGAGAAGAACATCGAGAGAATTATATGAAAAGTCTGAAAATAGTAACCCTTTCTACGAATAAGGACGTAACAGGCTTAAACTCAAAGCAGGAGTTAATAGAATCCTGTCCATACTGTAATAAAAAATTTAAAACAAAAGGCCAAAAAGTAAAAGATAACCATATGATAGACTGTCTAAGAAAAATACAAGAAGATGATTTATATAAAGACAAAAAAAGAAAGACAACAGTAAGAAAGGATATTATTTAGATAATTAATATTAATAAAAATTTAAATATTAGTCGACTAATATTTAAAATCTCTTATATGAATTTAAATGACAGTATCTCATACATTCATCTGTAGTGTGATTAGATTTACCTAAAATTTTAGAAAATTAAAATCATTTATTTTTACAGTTTAGACAGTACGAGCAAGTACATTTACACTTATGATAAATCTGTAATTTTAATTTTTCTTGTTCACTCAATTTTTCATTTACTTCACAGCTATCATAGCAATTATAAACGGGATGTGGACTTTTGTTAGCGCATTCCTTACATTCACACATGCACAACTTAGATGAAAATTTTTCATATAGATCTTTTGAGGTTATTCCATCTTTGTCATAGTGGAATTCTTCAAGAGTTTCCAATGTGGCTTCCTAAATTTATTCGAAATAAATTACGTGTGGTTGTCCGTATTGTCTGAAACCTCTTTGTAGTATAAAATAGAAGGGAAAAGGGCTAGTTAAGGCTTTCATAAATTTGGAATTAGAGAGACTTGTAGGAGAAAAAACAGGTAGATTAAATTTCATTGCATTAATAAAATCAGTAACTTTTATTAATCTTAAACCTTGAATGGTCGCAGTTTCTGAATTAGGGGTGAAGTTATTGATAAATAGGCATTTTCGATCTTTCTGCGCATATTTTTCATGGCATTCTGCTGAGCATGTAGCTGTACCACAGGCAGAGCATATTGCACTAGTATTTTTTGATAAAAATGGAGTACCGCATGGACATTTTAATTTTGTGATGTCCACCCCAAACGGAACACCCTTGTTGAATTTTTCGTTTTTTTCGTTCCTTGGAGATTCTAAAAAGGTAAATACCTCTAAACCCCATTCAACATTACAATATTTGTCAAAATGTTTATTACCACATGAATAACAAAAAGAAATTTTACAAGAATTGCAATATTCTAATGGACGGAGATGCGGCAATTGTGATTCGAAGTGAACAGCACATGTTGTAGATTTAGGAAGGCTTGCTTTAAATAAATTTTGTAATTTTTTTTTCATTTTAATTTAAATATAAATTTATTTATTATTTAAAAAATTTTAAGCCTATTGATAGGCTTTTTATGAATTCTATCTCGACTTTCAAACCAATCGAAAACTTTGTTTATAAAATTTTCCCATAACCAAGTTAAAAGAATAGAGGCAATTCCGAAACCGATGGTGACGACCTTACTCATCTGAGAAATGGATGTCCCAATATTTACATTTGAAACCTAGGTTTTAAAATTGTTTAATATCCTATATACCATATAAATTAAATCCCAATCTTGAGTGGCTTTATCAAAATTAGTAATTGTCAGCATGTTAATAATGAAAAAAGAAATAAAAGCAGTAAATATCATATATGCTCTGTTAGAGATATTACCTTTTTTATGTTTTGCTAAATCATTAAATACAAATATAATTGATAAATATTGGAATAAAGTAAGTAAGAATATATAAGAACCATAAAAAGATAAAGACTTATCCTTAAGTTCAGGGTCTTTTCTGACATTATCGATATAATTTAGTAGAAAAAATCCATAATAAAAAACCAGAACCCCAACATTTATTGCAATATGTCCAATCACAGATGAAAAGAATCTAAATTTCAAAATATTTTTAGAAGATTTCTCTTTGATAATTTTGTAATTAGTCATAGTTTTAGAAATAAGTAAGCAATTAATTAATATGACCGGACAATCTACAAAAAAATATTGGTTATTTGTTAAATCACTATAAGAATAGTATAAAAGAGTGTAAGTGCAGAGTTGAATTAATGCATATAATGTCATGATTTTGTATATAATCATATTATTTTCCACGCAGGCTCTGCCTAATTTAAAAATTATTTCAATTTTATTTATTGATTCCCCTTTGCATGAGAAATGTGACTGTGAATTCGAGTTTTCTTTACTATTTATAGAAATTCCGACGTCAGAACACATCAATGCTCCACAATCATTTGCCCCATCCCCGCACATACTGACAATGTTCTCGGAGTTTTTTTTAAAGAAATTTACCAAATCAGTTTTGTCTTGAGGACTCATTCTATAAAATATCTTTCCGTGCTTTTCCAGCAATTTGAAAAATTCAATTATGTCCTGGTAGTTCTCTTCTTCCTTTTTGGAAAAATATGTTTTTTTATTCTTTGAATTTCTGAAGAGATTTTCTTTTGAATTTTTTTGATTTAAAAGATAATTAAACGCAGTTCCCGATATGCAAATGACATAATTTTTTCCCTTCATGTCTTTATTACAGAAAGATAAGAAACTTTTTAAATTGTTAATTTCTAAATAATGATTGCTTGAGTAATTTTTGTCCATTCTATCATTGTTATTCTCGACCTTTAGCGTTCCATATAGTAATTTACCACGAGCGCTATCATAAATTTTTGCTTTATTACGGTCACTCATATTATCTAAATCACTCATTACATCTACGATTTGCTCATTTTCGTCGTCAAGTTTATTATCCTCATCAATATTACAGGTATGATTTAGATAAGAAAAATATAAGTGATCACTTTTAGTCCTATCAAAATCTATTAAAAATATTTTCGATTTAGCAGAAAAAAATTCACATTCTCTTCCCACAGATATTGAAGTGTAAGGGTTGTCCCCAGTTGAGATGATTAGTTTACATTTGCTTGATTTCATTTTTGCTATTACATGTTTGGAATCGGATTTGATTTTATTTTTGAATATGATAAATCCTAAAAAGTAAAGATTGTTCTCATATTTTCCACGGTCTGTTTCGTATTGATAGAAATTCTCCTTTCTCTCCAATAGTTTTGTAGCACATGCGATTATTCTTAATCCTTTATTTGTGTGACTAATCAAATGGTCGAAAAAATCTAAAGGAATTGATTCAGGGACACACATTGAATGTATCTTTTCAGGTGCACCCTTGATGTAATACCTGTAAGATTTATCTAACATATTTTCAACAATTACACTCATCGATTGGAATTTCGATGAAAAATCGAATCGTTTTAATATTCTTATTTTAAACTGTCTGTTCCAATCTTCAATATCTTTATTCCAATTTATGAAGGCATGATCTTCTGTTATTTTATATGATTTCTTAGGAAAAGCATAATAGTAAAGATAATGGTCTCTATTTATATAATGTGATTGTTTTGCATTAGTAATGGCGTCTATAAAATTTTCGTCGCTTCTTATAAGATTCCAACCTAAATTTTCAAATATTGTTTTATCAACAATATTTCCAAAATATCCTCCATTTAATTTATCAATTGAATGACATGTACCGAGACATTCATAAAAGTAAATTAAGTTAAATTTCAAATTATCATGGTAATTGTTAACTCCTTCTAAGATAGAAGCTTTCCTTTGAATGTTGTTTTTATAATTAATGGATTCTTTATATACAAAATTTTTGAATTCGACATTTTCTTCGTCATGTAGGTAATTAATTGTAATATTTTCGTTCTTGGTTTTGTAACTTTTCGCTTTTTTGAATAAGAAATCTTTCCAAAATTTTCTAAATAAATGTTTATAAACTTTTGCTGAATTCTCCATTTCATCCATGAACAATCGACCATTTGTTTCTATATCATCAATGATATTTTCATTAGAATCTGTAGGAATACCAATTTTTCGTTTCTTTAGGAATGTAGTTTGAAAGCCATATAACTCAAGTGACTCTTCAGTCAAAGTTCCAGTTTTGTCAAATATTACTATATTGACTCGTCCAGCTGCATTCAGGCGCTTTTCACTGACACAGGAAATTTTATTTAAATTAAGAATAAATTGATAGTAATAAATAGAAAAAGTCATGCAAATAGGGAGCGTCGCAGGAATTACGATTGACAAGGAATCCAGGCATCTTGAAATCATCGTGCCAATTGATTCAATTTGAGATTTGTCTACTCTATTATTGTTAATATAGAAAATAGCGTACACATCTGCTGAGTAAATAATTAACATCATAATAATAAAGGTTGTAATATCTCGGAAATATTTTAAATTAGTTGGTCTAGGAAACATTATACTTTGAATTAAGTTTCCTTTTTGTGTATTAAACCCAGTGTTTATTACAATTGCATATATATTTCCTTTCTTAGAAAATGACTCACATTTATCAATTGATGTTCCAGCATACAGTATGGATTTAAAATTCATTTTGTAATCAAATTTATTGTCATCTAAGGGAATAGAAGTTTTCATCACTAGAGAGGATTCTCCAGTAAGATTTGATTCATTCACAGTACAAAAACCTTCAATCAAAACACAATCACACGGAATTAGATTTCCTTGTGTCAACTCTATCAAATCTCCAGGAACAAGAAACTTAATTTCATGTTTGAAATCTTTGAATTTTCTGTTTTCATTTTTTTC
>Ga0169931_10014849_pt1 | contig 10486 bp, 11 predicted proteins | sample Kivu_15m_20L_FD_129675 | JGI IMG/M metagenome (GOLD analysis project Ga0169931, IMG submission 129675) | Freshwater microbial communities from Lake Kivu, Western Province, Rwanda to study Microbial Dark Matter (Phase II) - Kivu_15m_20L... | ecosystem: Environmental > Aquatic > Freshwater > Lake... | reverse complement strand
TCGGCGACGCTCCCGTCGTCGCGCTGTCCGCTGTGACCGCGTGACACGGCCAACCCTGGCCGCAAAGCGACGGTGAGCAACACCAGCTACACCACGCTAAGGGACATGATCCCCGGGTGGCGAGGGTCTCTGCGACCCGGCGGCGCAGCGCCGCGTCGGCGTCGCGCACGATGTCGAGCGCGACCTGCGTGACGATCCGCCTGTCGTTCTCGCTGCGGAACGCCTGGGGGCGAGAGAGGAGCATTTCGAGCAGGGCGGCGGTGTCCATGGGAGGTCTCCGGTCGGGGACGGGTCAGGCCTGCGGGGCGGCGGCGGGAAGCCTGCTGACGCGGCGCGCGATGTCGGCCTGGCCCCGCGCGCCGGTCTTGCGGAAGACCCGGTGCAGGTGCGTCTTCACCGTCGCCACCGAGACGTCGAGCCTGCGGGCGATCGCCTTCGGCACCATGCCGCCGGCGACCATGCACGCGACCTCGGCCTCGCTGCGGGTCAGGCCGCAGAGGTCGGCGACGAGGCCGGGGTCGAGCCGGTCGGGCCCGGAGGCGTCGATCGCCTGGATGACGACGAGGGCATCCCAGGAGGCCGGGATGGTGGAGGCGACCAGCCAGTAGCGCGCGCCGTCGGCGGCCTCGACCGGCACGCCGACCTTCCGCTGCTGGCCCCGGGCGCGGCGGACGAGGGCCGGGGCATGCTCGCGCATCGCGGCGGCGACCGCGCCGCAGGCATGGGCCGCGGCGGACGCGGCCACTGGCCGCCCCTTGCCGTCGACCACGAGGACGGCCATGCCGAGGCAGTCCATCGCGCAGGCGAGGATGCTCCGCTCGCGGGACTGCCGCGAGGCCGCGGTCGCCGCGGCGGGGAGCGCGGCCGGGGCGTCGGCCTCGGCGTTGGCGCGGATCGAAAGGTTGTCGAGCATTCGTATATCCTCCGGTGGGTGGATGGCCGCAGGCTATGCGGGGTGGTCGCGCGCCCCGTGTGACGTACTTCACGCGCATCGGAGTTTTTTCCGGGCGCGCGGCGACGCCGGCGAGGCGCGCGCGATCGACACGCAGCGGAGGCGCGGGGATGGGCAGGGAGGCAGGATCGGGGGGCGGCGCGACGACGCGCGCCGCTGGAGCAGGCGCCGCCGACGTCGCGGCGCGGCGCGCCATCTTCGCGGGCCATGCGCTGTTCGGCGGCCTGCCCGCGCAGGACATCGACATGCTCGCGGGCCACGCGCGGAGGACGGTCTACCGGAAGGGCGCCGTGATCTTCGCGCGCGGCGACGAGGGGCGCAGCCTGATGGCGATCCGCTCGGGCACCGTGCGCATCTCGACGATGACCGTCGACGGCAAGGAGGCCGTCCTCAACATGCTGCGCGCCGGCCAGGTCTTCGGCGAGATCGCGCTCCTCGACGGCAAGCCGCGCACCGCGGACGCGACGGCGGCGAGCGATTGCGAGCTGATCGTCCTCGACCGGGCGGAGTTCGTGCCGCTGCTGCGCGACAACCCGGACCTCGCGCTGCGCATCATTTCCCTGCTCTGCGCGCGCATGCGCCGGACCAGCGAGCAGATCGAGGACGTCATGTTCCTGCCGCTCGAGGCCAGGCTCGCCAAGGCGCTACTGCGACTCGCGGCGGAGCAGGGCGGGGGCGCCACGGCAAGGGCGCGGCTGGTCTCGGTGACGCAGCGCGACCTCGGCCAGATGATCGGCATGTCGCGGGAGAGCACGAACAAGCAGCTCACGGCATGGCAGCGCGAGGGCTGGGTCAGGCTGGTGAAGGGCGGCGTCGAGATCCTGTCGCCCGGCGCGCTCGAGGATATCGCCTGAAGCAGTCCCGCCGGGGCGTGCCGCGCTGGTGGTCCTTGGCGTCCCCGACGGGATTCGAACCCGTGTTACTGCCGTGAAAGGGCGGTGTCCTGGGCCTCTAGACGACGGGGACGGGCCGAAGGCGAGGCGCAGGACTTAGCGGCGGAGCGGTCGCAAAGCAAGCGGCCGGTTCCGGGCAGGGCGCAACCGGGACGCAGGCTGTTCCTCGCCTTCCACGTGAACGCGAGAAATGCCCATCAAGACCTTGGAATTGGTGGGCGATCAGTCCTGCCGAGGCAGGTCCCCGACGCGCGGGAAGACGAGGACGTCGATCATGGAGGCGCGGCCGCGGATGGCGGTGCTCTCCAGCCTGATGCCATCGCGCCCGAGTCCCGCCGCCTCGGCCGCGCTGTCCGAGACCACCAGCTCGGCCCCGTACGGCTTGCACAGGGCCTCGATCCGGCTGGCCACGTTGACCGTGTCGCCGATCGCCGTGAGGCCCGTCGCGCGGCCATAGCCCATCTCGCCGACGATGGCCGGCCCGGCATGGATGCCGATGCCGATCCGCAGGCGCTGTCCGATCTCGGTCGACAGCGACTCGTTGAGCTCGGCCAGCGCCAGGTCCATGCGCCGGGCCGCGTCGAGCGCCTGGCGCGCGCCGTCCGCGACGTTCCCGCCGACGCCGAAGAGCGCCATCACCCCGTCGCCGATGAATTTGTCGACATGCCCGCCGGCGGCCTCGATCGCACGACCCATGGCCTCGAAGTACCGGTTCAGGACGAAGACGACGTCGTAGGGCAGGCGGTTCTCGGCCAGCAGGCTGAAGCCGCGCAGGTCGGCGAACAGGACGGCGATCTCGCGTTCCTGTCCTTGCGGCGGTCCCGCGCCGCCGAGCCTCCCGCATGGATGGATTCGGTGGAAGAAGCGGCGCCACGGCGAGGTCCGCCGCCGGGCGAAGCTGGCAGGCGAGGCGCGTCCCGGGCGCGGCGCCGATCCTGGCGAGGACGGCGCCTTCCTCGGGGCTGGGGCCCGGCTGCGCCTCGGCCCCGCTCCAGACGCGGATCCTGCAGGTCGAGCAACGCCCCCGGCCGCCGCAGATCGAGGCATGCGGGATGCCGGCGATCTGGCTCGCCTCCAGCACCGTGACGCCCCGCTCGACCTCGACCACGCGTCCCTGCGGATAGGCGACGCGGATGCGGCCCGCGCGGCGCTGGCGCGCGGCACGGACCTGTCGCGCAATCAGGGCGAGGGCGATCCCGCCGGCCCAGCAGGCGAGGACGAGGTCGGTGAGCGAGCCCAGGGTCGCGGCGGCCTCTGAATTCGGCGCGTTGAGCTCGCGCAGCCGCGTGCCGACCCAGCCCTCCGCCTCGGCGCGCAGCGCGGTCTCGCGCAGGCCGCTCGCGAACCCCGCGAGCGAGAAGGCCGGGAGCAGGAGCGCGGCCGCGAAGAGCCAGGGGCGCAGGACCGGCCAGGATGGCTTCAGCCTCAGCCAGAAATGCATGCCGATGCAGCCATGCGTCCATGCGGTCAGCAACGCGACGGCCTGGCGCAGGCCAAGCACGGGCTGGAGCTCGCCCAGTACCAGCAGCACGTATCCATGGGTGTAGAAGACCGAGAAGAGCGCGCCCGCCACCCGCGTGCCGATCACGTGCCCGGCGAGGAGCGGGATGATCGCCAGACCCAGGCAGAGCTGGAGCGCCTCCGCGACCGGCATCGGCCAGAGGCGGCGTCGCCGGTAGATCGCGTGGAGCGCAAGCAGGAAGTGGAGCAGCAGCGCGCCATAGAGCGTTCAGGTGACGGGCGCGAATTGCAGCAGGTGGTACATCCACATCGCGCCGGCTTCCATCGCCGCGATCGAGGCGAGGCCCGCCGCATGGTTCAGCAGGTGGAGCGAGACATAGGCGAAGAGGACAAGCCCGCTGGCGAGGCGCAGTCGCCCGAGCAGGGCCGGCATCCGGTCGGCGGCGCCCGCCCCGGCGGTCATCCGCCGCCCTCGGTGGCGGCAAGGGCTTCGGCAAGCGCGTCGAGGGCGAGCGTCACGCAGCCATGGCGGCTGGGATGCGCGCGCACAGGGGCGAAGGCCTCCCAGTCGCGCCACGGGGGGGGAAGATCGGCGCCCCCGGCAAGATAGGCACGCAGGGCCGCGCGCCCGCCGGCGGCCGCCGCGCGGTCGAGGCCGGGAAGGCAACGCCGCAGCGTCTCCGCCGAGGCCTGGCACAGCGCGCAGCCGCGCGTGCGCTGGCCCGCCTCGGCGATGCACGGGCCATCCATGCGCAGGTCGAGCACGACTCGGTCGCCGCAGAGCGGGTTGTCGACCGTGGCGCGCGCGTCGTGCGGCTCGAGGCGGGTATCCGCGGCGCCCGCCTTCGCGCGCGCGACGATCTCCGCCTGGTAGAGGTCGTCGCCCATCAGCAGAGCCTCCGCGCGACCTCGCCGAGCCCTTCGAGGAGCGCGTCGATGTCGGAGGCGTCGTTGTAGAGCGCGATCGAGGCGCGGGTCGTGCCGGCGAGGTCGAGCCTGTCCATCAGCGGCTGGGCACAGTGATGCCCGCCGCGGCAGCTGACGCCGAGGGTGTCGAGGATCTGGCAGACGTCGTGCGGATGCGCGCCCGCCATCTCGAAGGAGACGACGCCGATGCGCCGCTGCAGCCCCGCCGGGCCGACGACGCGCACGCGGCGATCCGCGGCCAGCCCGTCGAGCAGGCGCTGGGCGAGCGCCATCTCGTGCGCGGCGACCGCGCTCCAGTCCAGCGCCGACAGGAAGCGGATGGCGGCGCCGAGCCCGACCGCCTGCGCGATCGGCGGCGTCCCCGCCTCGAAGCGGCGTGGCGGATCGGCATAGGTCGAGCGCGCGAGCGTCACGCTGCGGATCATCTCGCCGCCGCCGAGGAAGGGCGGCATGGACTCCAGCACCTCGCGCCGCGCCCAGAGCGCGCCGATGCCGCTGGGCCCGTGCATCTTGTGTCCGGTCAGGACGTAGAAGTCGACGCCGAGCGACGGGACGTCGACCGGGCCATGCGGCGCGCGCTGGCTGCCATCGAGCAGGACCCGCGCGCCGACGCCGCGCGCCGCGGCGACGAGCGCCTCGACGTCCGTCACCGCGCCGGTGACGTTCGAGACATGCGTGGCGGCGATGATCCGCGTGCGCGGGCCGACGAGGCGGGGCAGGGCCCCGAGGTCGAGGCGGCCCTCCGGCGTGGCCGGGATGCCGCGGATGACGAGGCCCGCGCGCTCCGCCGCGAGCTGCCACGGCACGATGTTCGAGTGGTGCTCGAGCTCGGTGAGCAGGATCTCGTCGCCCGGAGACAGCAGCCGCGTCCAGGACTGCGCCACGATGTTCAGCGCCGCGGTGGCGCCCGACGCGAAGACGATCTCGTCCGCGCGCACGCCGAGCCACCGCGCGACGTCGGCGCGCGCGGCCTCGTAGGCCTGCGTGGCCTCTTCCGCGAGGGCATGGACGCCGCGATGCACGTTGGCGCGGTGCATGGCGTCGTGCTCGCGCACCGCGTCGAGCACCGCGCGCGGCACCTGCGAGGTGGCCGCGTTGTCGAGGTAGCGCAGCTTCCGGCCGCGCACCTCGCGCGCGAGGATCGGGAACTCCCTGCGGATCGCGGCGGGGTCGAAGCTCATGCGCTGCGCTCGCGCAGGGCCGCCAGCGCCGCCGGCGTGTCGACGTCGAGCAGGACCGCGTCGTCCTGCATCTCCACCTCGCAGACCTGGTCGGCATGCGCGCCGAGGAGGCCGCGCGCGCCCTGGTCGCCCTCCAGCGCCTTCATCTCGGGCACGAAGCGCGCGTCCCAGAGGATCGGGTTGCCGCGCTTGGCGCGATGGGTGGGGATGCAGATCGCGCGGCCCTCGCCGGGGGCGAAGGCGGCGATCAGCCGGTCGAGATGCGCCGAGGTCACGCGCGGCATGTCGCCGAGCAGGACGAGCACCCCGTCGATGTCGGCAGGCAGCGCGGCGAGGCCGGCGCGCAGCGACGCGCTCAGCCCCTGCGCGTAGTCGCTCGCCTCCACGAGCACAGCGTCGCGACCGGCCAGCGCCTGGCGCACGCGCGGTGCCTCGTTGCCGAGCACGACGACGGTCGCGACGGCCTGCGAGCCGAGCGCCGCGTCGACGGCGCGGCGCGCCATAGGCGCGCCATCGACCTCGACGAGGAGCTTGTTGGCCGGTGCCATGCGGCTCGACCGTCCCGCGGCCAGCACGACCGCCGCGATGCGCGGCTGGCGCGGCGGCTGCGGGGCCGGCGAGGCGCTCTGGCGCGGCAGCGGCCTGGACGGGATCTCCGCGAGGAGCCCGCCGGCGCCCATGCGCATGATTTCCGCGCGCCCGACCGTCAGGCCGGCCGCGACGCGCTGCAGCACCCAGTCGAAGCCGTTGAGCTTCGGCGAGCGCGCGCAGCCGGGCAGCCCGATGACGGGGACGCCGCCGAGCGCGCCGAAGAGCAGCAGGTTCCCCGGATCGACGGGCATGCCGAAATGCTCGACCGTGCCTCCGGCCGCGACGATCGCCGCCGGCACGACGTCGCGGCGGTCGACGACCGCGGAGGCGCCGATCACGAGCAGGAGCTCGGCGCCCGCGGAACGCGCGGCGGCGAGGGAGGCGGCGACGGCGCTGGCCTCGTGCGCGACCACGACGTCGCTGGACAGGACGCCGCCGACGCCAGAGACCCGCGCGCGCGTGGTCTCCACCGTGCCCGCGAGCACGCTGGGCTTCGTGCCGGGCAGGCGCGTCTGCACCAGCGCGGCGCGCAGTGGGCGGAAGCGGGCCACGCGCAGGAAGGGCCGCGCGGCGCCGACCCGCGCGAGCACGGCGTCGAGCGCCGCGCGCGGCGCCGCGAAGGGGATGATCTTGACCGTCGCGGCCATCTGGCGCGGGGCGATCGGCGCGTGCGGAGGAAGCAGCGCGATCGTGATCGATTCGTGGATCTCGTTCGCCTCGTCGAGCGCGCGCTGGTCGTAGGCGACCAGTCCCGCGGCAGTGGCGTAGATGTTGGCGCGTCCGGTGAACGCCGCGGAGACGACGAGGTTCTCGCCCGCGATCGCGCGCGCGATCGCCGTGGCCGCCTCGTCCTCGCCGACGTCGCCATCCTCCAGCCGCGCCGCGACGACGCTTGCGATCCCGGCGCGCGCGATCGCGTCGATGTCGGCGCGGTCGAGGACGCGCCCCTTGCGGAAGGCGAAGCCGTCGCCCTTCAGGCCGTGGGCGAGCATCGCCCCCTCGGCCTCGGAAAGCGGCATCTCGCCGAAGATCATCGGCGCGTCCCGCCGCCGCGGCGCACGGCCGTCACCTGGCCCATGATCGACAGCGCGATCTCCGCCGGCGAGAGCGCGCCGATGTCGAGCCCGACGGGGCCGTGGATGCGCGCCAGCGCCGCCTCGCCATGGCCGAGCGCGGAGAGGCGCTGCAGGCGCGCGGCATGCGTCTTCCGGCTGCCGAGCGCGCCGATGTAGAACGCCGGCGACTTCAGCGCGACGTCGAGCGCCGGGTCGTCGAGCTTCGGGTCGTGGGTCAGCGTGACGACCGCGGTGCGCATGTCCGGCCTGAGCTTCTCCATCGCCTCGTCCGGCCAGTCGCCGGAGACCGCGATGCCGTCGAAGCGCTGGCTCGCCGCGAAGGCGCGGCGCGGGTCGACGATCGTGACGCCGTAGCCAGAGAGCGCGCCCATGCGCGCCAGTGGCTCGGCGATGTGCACCGCGCCGACCACGACGAGGCGAGGTGGCGGCGCGAAGACATGCACGAAGACCTTGCCCGCCGGGGTCTCGAACGAGGTGCTCTCGTCGGACTTCAGCGCCTCCTGCGCCGCCGCGACCATGTCGACGTCGAGGCATAGCTCGCCCTCGGATCCGCCAGCGGTGACGAGAAGCTGCGAACCGCTGCGCAGGTTGGTGAGCAGCGCGACGGGCGTGGCGGCGGCGCGCAGCTCGGCGAGCCGCTCGAAGGTCGCGGGCTTCATGCGTCGATTCTCTCGACATAGACCTGCACCTTGCCGCCGCAGGCGAGGCCGACCTCCCAGGCCTGCTCGTTGGTCACGCCGAAGTCGAGCAGCCGTGGCCTGCCCGTCGCGATCGCGTCGACCGCCTCGCGGATGACAGCGCCCTCGATGCAGCCGCCGGAGACCGAGCCGGCGAAGCGGCCGGACTCGTCCACGACGAGCTGGCTGCCGACGGGCCGGGGGCTCGAGCCCCAGGTGGTGACGACGGTCGCGAGCGCGACGCCGCGCCCGGCGGCGCGCCATTCGGCCGCGGTGGCGAGGATGTCGCTGGATTCCGTTGCGTCCATGCTCTGGCTCCCGTCGTGTTCAGGCCGCGGGCGCGGCCTGCGGCCGGCCCTTCCACTGGTAGCGCCGCCGCGTCGCCGGCGCGTCCGCGGACAGCACCTCGGCGATCGCGCCAAGGCTGTCGAGGTTGTGCGCGGGGCGGAAGTCGTCGACGAAAGGCAGCATCGCCCTCGCGCCGGAGGAACGCGGCTCGAAGCCATCGAAGCGCAGGAGGGGGTTGAGCCACACCAGGCGGCGGCAGGACTTCGACAGGCGCTCGACCTCCTCGCGCAGGCCGAGCGCGGCGTCGCGGTCCAGCCCGTCGCTGATCAGCAGCACCGTCGCGTTCTGCCCGAGCACGCGCCGGCTCCAGCGCAGGTTGAACTCGGCCAGCGTATGGCCGATGCGCGTGCCGCCGGCCCAGTCCTCGACGCTCTCGCTGACGCGCTCCATCGCCTTGTCTGGGTCCTTCTGGCGCAGCGCGCGGGTGACGTTGGTGAGCCGCGTGCCGAACAGGAAGACATGCACCCGCGCGCGGTCGTTGGTGAGCGCATGCAGGAAATGCAGGAACATCCGCGTGTAGCGCTCCATCGAGCCGGAGATGTCGCAGAGCACGACCAGCGGCGGCACGCGCATGCGCGGCTCGCGGCGCGCGAACTCGGCGGAGTTCCCGCCGCTGCGCGCCCAGCGCCGCAGCGTGGCGCGGAAGTCGATGCGCGATCCGCGCCGCGACGGCCGGAAGCGGCGCGTCTTCATCTCGTTGAAGGGCAGGGCGAGGCGCTGCAGCGCGAGCTTCGCCTGCGCGAGCTCCGCGGTCGACATCTGCTCGAAGTCCTTCTGCTGCAGCAGCTCGCGGTCGGACCACGTCATCACCGCGTCGACCTGCCGCTCCTCCTCCTTCTCGCGCGGGTCGGGCGGGCGCTGGCGCTCGTGGTCGCGGCCGGCCTGGAAGGCCTCCGCAAGGCGGCGCGACAGCTTCTCGCGCTCCTTCGGGTCCGGCTCCTCGCCGGCGCCTCGGGCCTGCGGCAGCAGGAAGTTCAGCATCCGCTCGAGGAACTTCGGGTCGCGCCAGAACATTCGGAACGCCTGGTCGAAGACCTCGCGCTGGTCGCGGCGGTTCACGAACACGGCGTGCAGCGTCCAGTAGAAGTCGTCGCGCGATGCGACGCCGATGGCCTCCAGCGCGCGCACGGCCTCGATCGCGCGGCCGGGGCCGATCGGCAGGCCCGCGCCGCGCAGCACGCGCGCGAAATGGACGACGTTCGCGACGAGCGTGCCGTCGCGCTCCTGTCCCGGCTTGTCGGTCGGCGGCGTCATGCGCCCGCGGTCGCGAGCTCCGAGCGGACCTGGGCGAGCATCTGCGCCGCGGTCGCGCCGCGGATGCGGGCGATGTCGTCCTGGTACTTGAGGACGGCGCCGAGCGTGTCGTTGATCGTGTCGGGGTCGAGCTCGATGCGGTCGAGCGCCACCAGCGCCTTGGCCCAGTCGATCGTCTCGGCGACGCCCGGGACCTTGAACAGCTCCTCGGAGCGCAGCTTGTGCACGAAGCCTACCACCTCGCGGCTCAGCCGCGCCGGCGCCTCGGGCGCCTTGATGCGCAGGATCTCGAGCTCGCGCGCCATGTCCGGATAGTCGACCCAGTAGTAGTAGCAGCGGCGCTTCAGCGCATCGTGGATCTCGCGGGTGCGGTTCGAGGTGACGATGGTGATCGGCGGCGCCGGCGCCTTGACGGTGCCGAACTCCGGGATCGTCACCTGCCAGTCGGAGAGCGTCTCGAGGAGGAAGGCCTCGAAGGGCTCGTCGGCGCGGTCGAGCTCGTCGATCAGCAGCACCGGCGGACCGGCGACGTCCGGCGTCATCGCCTGGAGGAGGGGGCGGCGGATCAGGAAGCGCTCGGAGAAGATCTCCTCCTCGACGGAGGCGCGGCCGCCGGCGCCGCCGGCCTCTGCCATGCGGATCTCGATCATCTGGCGCGCGTAGTTCCACTCGTAGACCGCTGCCGCGACATCGAGGCCCTCGTAGCACTGCAGGCGGATGAGCCGCCGGCCGAGGGTCTGGGCGAGCACCTTGGCGATCTCGGTCTTGCCGACGCCGGCCTCGCCCTCGAGGAAGAGAGGGCGGTCGAGCCGCAGCGCGAGGGTCACGGCCGTCGCGAGGCTGCGATCCGCCACGTATCCGGCGCCGGAGAGGAGGGCGAGCGTCTCGGAGACGTTGCTGGGGAGGGAGGCTGTCATCTGCATGATCCGCGGGCTGGGGCAGGGCGTGTCGAAGGATGCCCTGAACGATGGTTGTGGAAGATAGTGCAGCGGCCCGGCTGGACGATATGGCGGATTGGCCGCGCGGCCGCGGGGGATGGAGCCTGCTGGCTCCCCTCCCGTCCGCGCGACGGTACGGGTGGACGGACCTGGCTCCCCTCCCGTCCGCGCATCGCGCGGATGGGAGG
>Ga0169931_10014848_pt1 | contig 10486 bp, 9 predicted proteins | sample Kivu_15m_20L_FD_129675 | JGI IMG/M metagenome (GOLD analysis project Ga0169931, IMG submission 129675) | Freshwater microbial communities from Lake Kivu, Western Province, Rwanda to study Microbial Dark Matter (Phase II) - Kivu_15m_20L... | ecosystem: Environmental > Aquatic > Freshwater > Lake ... | reverse complement strand
GGCGCCTGCCGCGCTGCCCACCGGGGCCTCGGTTGCGCCCCTCGGCGCGCTCGCAGGGCGCGAGCTGCCGCCGTGGCTCCCGCTTGGAGAGCGCCAGCTCCTCTATGACATCGTGCGCGACGACGGCTCGCGCGAGCGCGCCCTGCAGCTCGATACGGCGGGGGATTGGCGCTCGGCGCTCGCGGCAGCCGAGTCTGGGGCCATCGCGGCCGGGTGGGCCGTGGCGCACCGCGTCGACGAACCCTGCCGGGAGGCCGTCGCCTTTCTGGGGCCAGCGATGCGCGTCGAGCTCTGCCTCGCGTACATGCAGCAGATCCCTCGAGCGACGAAGGAGCAGCGGCAAGTCCTGACCGTGTTGGTGCGCGGCGGCTGAACCGCCCAGGGTTCACCCGCGCGCGAGCGCCAGGATCCGCTCGGACGCAGCAAGCAGGTCCGCGCACGCTTCGACAGCGCGCCCCGCAGCGTGCGCGCGTCGCTCCTCGGCCGCGCCCTTGCCGGTGCGCACGAGGAGGCCCCGCACGCCCAGCGCGGCGCCCGCATCGAGGTCGCGCAAAGCGTCACCGACCACGAAGGAGCGCGCGAGGTCCACGCCGAAGCGCGCCGCGGCGTCTGCGAGGAGGCCAGGCGCAGGCTTGCGGCAGCGGCACGGACGGACATAGCCCGCGCGGTCGCCGGGGCCGGCTTCGGCGGGCGGCAAGTGGGGGCAGTAGCCGATCGAGTCGAGGGCCACGCCGTCCGCCGCGAGGAGGGCGCTCAAGCGTTCGTGGATCCTGTGCAGGGTCTCTTCGTCGAACCGGCCGCGGGCGATGCCGCTCTGGTTGGTGACGACACAGAGCTTGAAGCCGTCGGACTGCAGCCGCGCGAGGGCCGCCGCGGCCCCGGGCAGCAGCACGAGGGCGTCCGGGTCCGAGAGGTAGTCGACCTCGACGTTGAGGGTGCCGTCGCGGTCGAGGAATACAGCAGGCGGGCCGGGCAAGGGGCGCTCGCGGGTCAGCGGACGCGGTCGGGCGCGCCCTCGCTCGTCGCGGGGCCGCCCTGCGAGCGCTCTCGCACGAGGCGCACGTGGATCCGGTGCGGGGTCTCGCCGTCGCTCTCTTCGATCGGCATCAGCAGGTGCCGCCCGGGCAGGAAGAGGGGGAAGCGCCAGGTCTGGGTGCCGATCGACATCTCGTCCCAGAGCTTCACACGCGACCAGCTCCCTCCGCGCAGAACGCGGCTCTCGGTCCGGTACCCCGCGAGCTCGAGGTCGACGGACTTCACCTCGACACCGCGCAGGTCGAGCACGCAGGGCGTCGCAAAGCCCGAGTCCTGGCCGTTGATCCGGACGGTCGCGCCCGGTGGCTCGGAGTCGACCACTAGGGGGCGCCGCATGGACTGGCAGCCCAGGGCCGCGGTCGCGAGGAGCGCGAAGAGCAGCCGGCCGCAGCGGGGCGTGCGGCGGCCGGGGGCGGTCGGGCGGCGGGAGCTCTCCATAGGGACAGGATCGCAGGTCAGGCGGCGCGCGCGCAACCGGCGGCGCGCCGCGGCGCGATTTCCTTGGACTCGTCGGACGCCGTAGGCCCATCCTTGAGGGCGTATGGCCGGAACGGAGCGGGAGACAGCGGCGGCGGGGGACCCCGGGCGCGGCGCGGCGCCGGCGCCGGGTTTCGACAGGGTCGAGCTCGCGCTGGCGCTGCTCGCCTTCGCGCTCGGCGGGCTCGCCTTCGCTGGGCTCGGCCGCCCGAGCCTCTGGCTCGATGAAGGCCTGACCTGGCAGGACGCAGTCAGTCCCGGCGGCAACTACAACCGGCTGGGTTATGCGCTCGTGCGCTGGACCGTCGAGGCCCTGGGCGGCTTGCCGACCGAGAGCCACCTGCGCTTCACGCCGGCCCTCGCGGGCTGGCTCGCCGTCGTCGCGGTCGCGTGGGCCTTTCGGCCCCTCGTCGGCGGCCGGCGCGCCGCCGCCGCGGCGCTCGTGGTCGCCGTCAGCCCGTGGCACGTGTACTGGGCCCAGAACGCGCGCTTCTACTCGCTCGTCGAGCTGTGCACGGTCTTGGGCGCGGGGCTGGCGCTGCGCGGGCTCGCGCTCACCCAGGCCCGCGGGCTCGCCCTGCTGCGCCTCGGCGGCGCGCTCGCACTCTTTGCGCTGGGCGCGCTCTTCCACTTGCAAGCCCTGCTCGCGCTCGCGTCGCTCGGCTGCGCGCTGCTCGCCGTGCGGCCCGGGTTGCGCGCGGCTGAGACGCCTGACTCGGCTGGCGCGGCTGGCGCGACCGTCCCCGACCCCGCGCGCCGCGAGCGCCAGAACCGCCTGGCGGTGCGCCTCGGTGTCGCCGCGGCCGTGCTGCTCGCCGTCGTCGCGCGGCCCGCGCTCGAGGTCTTCGAGCGCTACGTCTTCGCCAAGGGCGGCGGCGGCGGCCTCTCCGGCGCAGCCCACGCGCTGCGCGCGATCGGCTTCACACTGGGCCCGGGCCTCGGCGCGGCGTTCCTCTGCGGCGCGGCCGTCGCTTGGCGCGCGCCCCGGCGCGCGGGCCGTTGGGCGGCACTGGTGCCCTGCCTCGGCGTCGCGGCCGTCCTCGCGCTCGGTTTCGTGACCACGACGACGGCCCAGTACGCGCTTTGGTGCTTGCCGTGGTTCGCGGCGGTCGCCGTATGGCCGCTCGCCCCCGGCGCCTGGGCCGGCACCGCCGCACGCGCCTGCGGGTACCTGCTCGTGGTCGCCGGACCGCTCGCGGCTTCGACGGGTCTCCAGCTCGGCGTGCGCCACGGCGACCGCCCGCGGTGGCGCGAGGCCCTGGCGCTCGTCGAGGCGCGGCGCGAACCGGGGGACCTCGTCGTGACGCTGCCGGGAACCCTCGGCGAGCACTACGCCGCCCTCGGCACGTTCGCCGCTGGGGCGCCTCCGGAGGTGCGCGAGCGCCTCGCCCCGACCCGTGTCCCGGACCGGGCCGCAGGCGTCGACACCTTCCACCCGCGACCGCACGAGCGCCCCGCCCGCGACGGCCGCACGGTCTGGATCGTCGTCCGTCCCGATTTCCTGCTGTCGTGGCGCAGCGACGCGGAGCGGGCCCGTTTCCAGGCCTTCCTGCGCGACGGCTGCCGCCTCGAAGGCCGCTTCCCGGTCCGCATCGATGCCCGGGACCTCGACCTCGAGGTCTGGCGCACCCTCTGACGCTCCGCCGCGGGTGCGCGGATTTCGCGCAGGGGGGCTAGCGCGCCCGGGTGACTCTGCGGCACGCTGTCCCTCGTATGCCGAGGCACGCCGGACCCGTGGCGCTGCTCCTGGGAGCGCTCGCTGCGTGTGGGCCGCGTGAGGACACGCGGCCCGCCGTCGCCGCGCCGTCGCCGCCGCGCGAGACTCAGGGGTCACCCGCTGCCTCCGTCCAGGCGCCCGCGCGGGGCTTCGACCCCCAGTCCACCGCGGTCGGCGAGGCGTATCACGCCCTCGCCGCGCGCCTCGATCCCGCGACCGACCGGGGCCGCTCGGGCACGGGGCCCGGCGAGGCCTTCGCGCACGACGTCGAGCGCGCCCTCACCGCGGCGTTCGCGGCCCTGCTCGAAGGCGACTCCGGGCCGTGGGCCCAGCTCGCTGGCCCGCGCGTGGTGTTCCTCGACGCCGCCCCGGCCGGGGCGGTTGCCCGCGACGCGCACGGCGTGCGCGTGCTGCGCCGCGAGACTGCGGCGGGGGAGCCGGGTGGCCACGCCGAGCTCGGCCGAGCGCTCGACGCGTGGGCCGCGCCCCTGCGGGGCGGCAGCCGCCGCCGCGTGCGCGTCGAGGTCCTGCACACCGGCCTCGAGTCGCCCGAAGCCGACGGCGCCGCGCGCGTTCGCCCGACCGCGCGCGCGCGTGTGCGCCTCGCGGCGGATGTCGGCCCGAGCGCGGAGCTGGGCGTGGGCCCAGGGCCGGGCGCTGGCGCGCGCCAGCTCGAGCTCACGCTCGCGCTCGCGTGGCGCGCGGGCGACGGGCCCCCGCGGGTCGTGCGCTGTGAGGTCGAAGCGCTCGACGACGTGCACGTCGCAGCGCGCGCGTTCGTCGACGCGACGCGCTCCGCGCTCGCGGGCGCGCCGCGGGCGCTCGCGGCGCTCGACGAGGACGCGCTCGCGCTGCTCGGGCGCGTCGACAACGTCGTCCCGCCCTCGCTCGTCGCGCTCGGCATGCACGGCCTGGCGGTCGGCGACGTCGACGGCGACGGGCTCGAGGACCTCTACGTCTGCCGCGTCGCCGGCGCGCCGAACCTGCTGCTCTTGGCGCAGCCCGGCGGAGGCGCGCGCGAGGCTGCCGCCGAGGCCGGCGTCGACCTCCTCGACGACTGCGCCGGCGCGCTCATCGTGGACCTCGACGGCGACGGCGCGCGCGACCTGGCGCTGGCGCGCGGCACCGATGTGTGGATCGGCTGGAACGACGGCAGCGGCCGCTTCCCGACGGGCACGACATTGCGCGCGGACGGCGGCGCCAGGGTCTATTCGCTCGCTGCGGCGGACGTCGACGGCGACGGCGACCTCGACCTCTACGACACCCGCTACTTCCGCCAGGGCGGGTACGGCGACCAAGCCCCGACGCCCTACCACAACGCCGAGAACGGCGCGGCGAACCACTTCTGGCGCAACTTGTCGGAGTCGGCCCAGCGCGTCTTCCGCGACGACACCGCGGCGATCGGCCTGGACGCCGCCAACGACCGCTTCAGCCTCGCCGCGGCCTTCGAGGACATCGACGGCGACGGCGACCTCGACCTCTACGTCGCCAACGACTTCGGGCGCAACAACCTGTTCGTCTACGACGGCGAGCGCTTCGTCGACCGCGCGCGCGAGCTCGGCCTCGAGGACATGGCCGCGGGCATGGGCGTGTCCTTCGGCGACTTCGACCGCGACGGCCGGAGCGACCTGCTCGTCAGCAACATGTGGGCCCCCGCGGGCCTGCGCGTCGCGCGCGACCCGCGCTTCGTCCCCGGCGCACCCGGCGACGTGCGCACGGAGTTCATGCGCCACGCGCGCGGCAACAGCCTGTTCCGCGCGCGCGCCGATGGGCGCTTCGAGGACGTCACCGACGTCGCGGGCGTCGGCCCCGGCGGCTGGTGCTGGGGCGCGCGGCTCGTCGATGTCGACCGCGACGGCTGGCTCGATGTCGTCGCGCCCAGCGGCTTCCTCACCGGCCGGCGCGGGCCAGACCTCGCGAGCTTCTTCTGGCGCGAGGTCGTCGGCGCTTCGCCGCTCGCGCCGCCGGCGTCACCGGCTTACCTCGCCGCGTGGGCGACGATCAGCCGCCTCTCGCAGGAGGAGCGCTACGACTGGAACGCGCGCGAGCCCATGTACGGGCACCTGAACCTGGGCGCGGGTCGGTTCGTCGATGCGTCTGCCGCGCTGGGGCTCGATGTGCTCGAGGACGGGCGCGCGCTCGTCGTGTGCGACTGGGACGGCGACGGCGCTCTGGACCTCTGGACCCGCAACCGCTCCGCGCCGGCGCTGCGCCTGCACCGCGGCGCGCCCGCGGCGGACACCCACTGGGTCAGCTTCGAGCTCGTCGGGCGGGCCCCGAACACCGACGCCGTCGGCGCGCTCGTCGAGCTCGAAGCGGGCGGCGTCGTGCGGCGCGAGCGCGTGCGCGCAGGCGACGGGTTCCTCAGCGGATCGTCGCTGCGGGCGCACTTCGGCCTCGGCCGCGATATGGCCCTCGGTGCGGTGCGCGTGCGCTGGCCCGATGGCCAGGTGAGCGACGTGCGCGGTGCGCGCGTCGATGCGCATTGGCGCCTCGTCGAGCCCGCGGCGGGCGGCCCAGTCGAAGCGCTCTTCGTCCGGGGCCAAGGGCCGTCCCTCGCGGAGTCCGAGCGCCTCGACGACCGACCGCGGCCGCCGCGGACGCGGGTGCCGTTGCTCGACACGTTCCCGCTCGGTGCGGCGCGGCTCGCGCCGTATCAGGGCGTGCCCGCGCGCATCGACGCGTTGACAGGGGCGCGCGGGCTGGCGGTGCTCGTCTGGCACGCAGGGGTCCCGGAGTCCGCGCGCGCGCTGGAGGCGCTCGCCGCGCGGCGCGCGGCGCTCGAGGCGCGCGGGCTCGCCGTCTTCTGCGTCGCGCTCGACGACCCCGCGGACGGATCCGGGCCGGCCGCGCGCGCGGTGGCCGAACGCGCTGGCCTCGGCGCTCGCGCGGGCCGCGCCGACCGCGCCACGCGGCTCGTGCTCGACATGCTGCTCGGGCGCACCCTCGCGCCGTTCGAGGACATCCCGCTCCCGCTGACGCTCTTGTTCGACCCGGTCGGGGAGCTCGGGTGCATCCAGGTCGGCGCGCTCGACCTCGACGCGCTCGCCGAGGACGCCGCGCGGCTCGCCGACCGACCGACGGACCCCGCGACGGGCGAGCGGACCCGCTGGCCCACCGGGCTGACCGGCGGGCGCTGGGGCGGCGCTCCGCCGCGCCGCACGCTGCCGGTGCTCGCGAAGCGGCTGCGCGAGGTCGGGCTGCCGGAGCTCGCCGACGGCCTCGCGACGGCCCACGATCGGCGCGGCGACTGACCGAGCGCCGCCGGGCTCAGCGCGCGCGCCGCCAGCCCTGCGTCAGGTCCACGTCGCGCAGCGGGCGTGCCTCGCCGGTCCAGCGGCCTTCGTTCGGGTGTTGGAATAGCGCTTGGTCCGATAGGCGGATGACCCAAGCGTCGTCGCCGGTGCGGCCGTGTTCGATCGGCCACGCCGCCAGCGCGGCCTCGCCGCCCGCCAACAGCGCGTCGTCGAGGTAATACCCGTGCATCAGCAGTCGGTCGGCGACCGAGGTCGCCCGGGCGTCCGGGAGGCGGTGGCGCAGCGTGACCTCCTCCGCGAGGAGCGACGCGACGTCGCGGTGCCCGCGGCCCTTGGCGACCTCGCCCACGAGCAGCAGCGCGTTGCCCGCGCCGCGGGTGTTGTCCCGCACGACCTGGTCGCGGAAGCGCGGCATCGAAACCGCGAACACCACCAGCCCGAGGGCCAGCAAGAGGTACGCCGACGGGATCACCGGCCCGGCGGTCGGCTCGGCCTTCCGGTCGGAGCGGCGGGACTTCTTCTGCTGCTGCGGTTTGCGAGTCGTGGCTGCCATGGGCTCGCTGCCGAGTGTGCCAATCGGTGTGGTGCCGATTCAATGCTCGCTTGTACGCTCATGGCATGCGCGCACCGCTCACGTCGGACCTGCCCGAGCCGCTCGCGCGGGCGGCGCGCAGCGTCGCCAGCACGCTCGGCGCCGCGGGGTACCGCGCGTGGGTCGTCGGCGGCGCCGTGCGCGACCTCGTGCTCGGGCGCGCCGTGCACGACGCGGACCTCGTCTCCGCCGCGCACCCCGAGGTCGTGACGCGGCTCTTCCCGCGTACGGTCCAGGTCGGCGCCGCGTTCGGCATCGTCGTCGTCGTGCTCGACGACGGGGTCGAGGTGGAGGTCGCCACGTTCCGCGAGGAGCGCGAGTACGCCGACGGCCGCCGACCCGACGTCGTGCGCTACACCGACGACCTGGCGGCCGACGCCGCGCGCCGGGACTTCACGTGCAACGCGCTGTACCTCGACCCGCTCGACGACACGGTGCTCGATCCGACGGGCGGCCTCGCGGACCTCGCGGCCGGGCGCCTCGCGGCGGTGGGGGATGCGGCGCAGCGGTTCCGCGAGGACGGGCTGCGGCTCCTGCGCATGGCGCGCTTCGAAGCGGCTCTGGGGCTCGCGCCAGCGCCGGGGCTGCACGCGGCGGCCCACGGCGCGCTGCACGCACTGCGCGGCGTCAGCCCCGAGCGGGTCCTCGACGAGCTCTCCAAGATCCTGCGCGGGCCCCGCGCGGGGGTCGCGTGCCGCGCGCTCGACGGCTGCGGCATCGCGGACGCCGCGGTGCCGGGGTACACGACCGAAGACGGCGCGCTGCGCGCCGCGCGCCTCGCGGTCCTCGACGGGCACGGGCGCTGCCCCGGACCGGACGGGGGCGTCGCGCAGGGCCTTGCGGCGCTCCTGGACGGCGGCGGGGCCTCCGAGGAGCCCTTGCGCGGCCACCTGGAGGCGCTCCGCGCCTCGCGCCTCTGCCTGCAAGCGACCCTCGAAACGGCCCGGCTCGCGCGCGGGATGGCGGACTTGGCAGCGGCCTCGGCCAGGCCGAGTGCGAGGCTGCGCGCCCTCCGCTCGCCGTGGTTCGACGCGGCGCTCGACCTTGCCCTGCGGCGGGCCAGCGTGTGGGGCGCGGGTGTCGAGCCGCTGCGCGGGCTGCAAGCCTGGCGCGCGAGCGACGCCGCGCGGGACCCCTGTCCCACGCCGTGGCTGACCTCTGCCGACCTGCGGGCCGCGGGCGTGGTGCCTGGCCCGTGCTTCGGCGCGCTGTTGACCGAAGCCGAGGACTTGCAGCTCGACGGGGCGCTCTGCGACCGCGCGGCGGCCCTCGCTTGGCTGACGCGCCGCGTCAGTGCGGGGTGAGTTCGAACGGTACCAGGTACGACATGGCGAACCAACGCGCGCGGAGCGCGCATCGGTTCGCCATGTCGTACCTGGTACCGTTCGAACCCAGCTCAGCTCTTCTGGCCGCGCCGCCAGACGACCGCGGCCCCAGTCACCAGACCGGCCCCCACGACGGCCGCCGCGCCGAGGGGGAGGTCCAGCCCGAAGGACAGCGCCGCGCCCGCCGCGGCGCCCACCACGCCCAACACCGCCGCCAGCGCGAGGAACCCCGCGAGCGACCGCACCAACACCCGCGCGCCGAGCGGCGGCAGGACCAGCAGCGCGAACACCGGCAGCGGGCCCTGCGACAGCGTCCCGACCACCACCAACGCCGCGGTCACCCCGTAGAGCGCTGCATCGTGGGCGACGACCCGCACCCCTACCACCCGGGCGAACTCACGGTCGTGCGCCACGGCGCCGAGGTCACGCCAGCGCCACAGCACGAGCAGCGCGGTCGTGAGCGCCACGGCGCCCACGAGGGCCGCGTCGAGCGCGCCGCCGCCAGCGTGGTGCCGCCCTGGGCCAGCACGAACAGCGCTGCGAGCCGCGCGGGCTCCGAGCCGGGCCGGCGCGCGAGCGCGGTCAGCGCCGCGAGCCCTGCGAGCACGCCAGCGGCCGCCCAAGCGAGGTGCACCCCGTCCGCTGCGGCGATCGCGTGCGTGTGCGCGTGGCCCAGGCTCGGGGCGACCGCGTACCCCAGCGCGACGCCGAACGCCGCGAGCTGGGGCAACACGAGGCCCTGGAACGCCGCGCCCCGCGCGAACAGGAAGACCCCGACGAGCGGCGCCGTAGCCGCCAGCGCCGCCAGCGCTGCGAGGGACCAGCCGAAGAGGCCGAGCAGCTCGGAGAAGCCCATCCGCTCAGTCCTCCCGCACCGCGCCGTCTGCGACCGTGAAGCGGCGCAGCCCGTGCACCCCTTGGAGCGGCTGGTGCGTCACCCAGAGCACGAGCGCGCCGGCTGCTGCCGCCGTACACGCCGCCGCGACGACCCGGGCTGCGCTCGCGGCGTCCAACGCGCTCGTCGCCTCATCGAACGCGACGACCTCGGGCTGGCCTACGAGCGCCCGCGCGACGAGCGCCCGTTGACGCTGCCCCCCTGACAGCGCGCCGAAGCGCTGCGCGCGCACCTCGCCGAGCCCGAGCCGCTGGAGCAGCGCGGCCGCGCGCGCGCGCACCTCGGCCGTCGGCCCGCCGCTGCGCGTGCGCGCGTGCGGCGCGCCCGACAGCACGAGCTCCAGCACGCTCACGGGCACGAGCTCGTCGAGCCGGTCGTGCTGGGGGACGAGGGCGCGCCGCGGAGCGCTCGTTTCGCAGCCGCCTGCGAGCGGGGGTAACAGCCCGAGCGCGCTCGCAACGAGCGTCGACTTGCCCCCGCCGCTCGGGCCGGAGAACACGATGAACTCGCCGCCTCGCGCCGTGAAAGACACCTCTCGCAGGACCGGCGCTCCCCGCCGGCCCAGCGTCGCGCTGCGGAACGTCAATCGGGCCGGGATGCTCACTTCTCCGCCAGCACGGGCTCCACACCGAGGGCCCGCGCGAGCCGCGTCACGTTGCTGTCGATCAGGCCTAGCCAGCTCGTCGTAGCGCCGCCGCCGACCATCGTCGGCAGCTCCAGCACCACTCCGCCGATCGACTCCGCGACCCGCGCCGCCGTCCGGTCGTTCGACCACGGCGCGGTGAGCAGCACCTTAACCCCGCCTGCCCGTGCGGCCTCGATGACCTGAGCCAGGTGCCCCGGCGTCGGGGGCATCCCCGGCCGCGGCTCGAGCGAGGCGACCGCGCGCACGCCGAGGTCCCGCAGGAGGTAGCTGTACTCGGTGTGCACCACGAGCACCGCCGGTGCGACGGCGCGCAGCCGCTCCGCCGTCGCGCGCCACCGCGCGAGGCTCGCCTCGTACTCCGCGTGCCAGGCCTTGTGGTTCGCGCGCAGGGCCTCGACCTGGCCCGGCAGCAGGCGCTCGAGGCCTGCGAGGATCTCGGCGGCGAGGTGCGCCCCCCCCTCGAAGGACACGTTGATGTGCGGGTTGCCCGCCGGGTGCACGTCGACCGACTGCGACCGGTCCAACACGACGGGGACCTCGAT
>Ga0169931_10014847_pt1 | contig 10487 bp, 15 predicted proteins | sample Kivu_15m_20L_FD_129675 | JGI IMG/M metagenome (GOLD analysis project Ga0169931, IMG submission 129675) | Freshwater microbial communities from Lake Kivu, Western Province, Rwanda to study Microbial Dark Matter (Phase II) - Kivu_15m_20L... | ecosystem: Environmental > Aquatic > Freshwater > Lake... | reverse complement strand
GAATACTTTTAAAAAAGTATCCCAAGTCATTCTTCATTAAAGAAAAACTATATGATTTAAATCATAAAATGCCTATACAAGTATAGGAATGAATCTTTATAGATTCTATGAGTATTCTTAATACTCCTATATATAGTGTTCTATTGAACACCCGCTGAGATACAGCGGTGACAGAAAAGAGCTTAAATAACATCATTTTATCTTAAGCGATTTAAGCGCTTTTCAGTATCAGTTATGCATATAAAGTAAGGGTTTCATTTTTTTGGGAATAAAGATTGTTTAATTCTTTAAATTTACTCAACATTTTGTTACTGAAAATTTCTTCAGGATATTTTCTGCGATTATCAAATAAAAATTTCTGGACTAATGCTCTACTAGGCTCCATATATGATACCAATGAAAAGAAATTGGAAGCGATTTCACTGATTCCCTCTTTTTCCTTTTTATGGTAAGAACACATAAATTCGGCCATTTCTTTAAAACATTCTTCATCGGCTTTATCAAATTCAACAGTTAGGTCGATTCTTCCGGGTCTTTTAAAAACTTCAGTTAATTTATTATAGTTATTTGTTGTCATTATACAAATGATTCTATTTTTTCTGGCGATTCCATCCAGAATATTTAAAACAGTGCTCATAGAAATATTTTTTTTATCATCAAATAAGGCATCAATGTCTTCCATAACTAACATTCCATTTCTGGGAATAGTTGAAACTAATTTTTTAAATACTTCATCGGTAATTGCATTTGAGAATGAAATCATATAAACATGAAAATTATATTTACTGGCAATAGCATTAATAAAACTGGTTTTACCATTTCCAGGAGGTCCATAAAATAGATAATTCCTCTTAAATGGATGTCCAAAAGTTAAATAATCTTTTTCACTTTGCATGAAGTCATCCAGATCATCAATAACATCTTGTCTTTTTTTAATAAAGACGGTATTAATTGCTCTTTTGGGTTGTTTACAAAGTAGGTCCCAGTAGCCTTTACTGGTAGGACTGAATACTTTAATAAAAGTTTTATCAGATTTTTTGATGTAATGATCCATTTCAGAAATAAATTTTTTAATTAATTCTTCTGTTCCTCTGAGATAAATTTTTTTGTATGGAACTAGGTCATGACCAAGAGCGAATATTTTATCGGAGAAAGTGTATTCAACTTCGACAAAACTATCTGCGATTGGTATCTTATATTTACCTTCATCTAAGAGAAAGGCAACTTCATCGGAGTTAATTTTTCTTACTTCATCATTAGAATTTTTAAGAAATTTATCTTCAGTTTCTTCGTCTGCGGATGTGTCAAAAGGTTTAATAGATAATTCTCCATCAATATTTTTTAAAACATAAAGATCATCAAGTCTTCTTTTTTCAGGAAATTGGTTATTACTATATAATTTCCATCCAGAGAAATTAATGATATCATTTTGAAGAAAATGACTTTCAACGAAAACTTCAACTAGTTCCATTTCATGAAAATATAAGTAAATTTATTTTTAAGTTAAGAAAAAAATTTTTTTTACTGGGTCAATTAGTTCAGGCGAAACCAAGGCGTCTTCTTTCACAAGATTTGGTCCAGACAACTGAGTTAAATAATAATCAGATTTATGAGGTAGGTTCAAAAATAAAGAAATATAAGCACAGATTAACAGATACAATGGATAAAATGGATGATTATATGGATAAACATACAAGGAAAGAGAGGGATGCTGTGGAGGAGGCGTTAAAAGTGTTGCAGCACAAAATCAAGAAGGTTCAGAATGATGATTATTATAAGACGTTGGAGAATGATTTTAGGTATATTGAGGAAAAACTGAATATAACGATGGAGAATATATTTCCACAATATGCAAATGCGGTAAAGAGAATATATAATTCATATCAAGATAAGAAAGAACGATCACAGAAATTGTTAGAATTCCATGAAGTTATTGGAGATGCATTTTTAACGAAGGATGAAAAGAAGATATTAACACTTATAAAATCAAAGGTGAAAGAGATACCACATAAGATGGTGGATGTTCCTATGATAGGATTTTAATAATTAGAATTTAAGTCGATAAAATCGTCAGGTTGTTGGATGATATCTTTAAACATAATTTTTTTATTTTGGATGATTGAGTTGATAATTAATTTTTCTTGATTTAATTTTTTTTTTCTTTTATCAATATTTTTCCAGCCATTAAATTTTCCATTTTCAAGAAGATAATCTATGACGATTACTAATTTGTTTAGAAAATCAACAGAAAATTTTTTACCTTTTCTGATGCAATAAATGGAAACTCCAATGATAAATTCTTGGTCAGCTTCAGAGACTTCATGATAATAATAATCAGTCATATCATCCTCAACTCTAGAAAATAATTCTTTCATATTAAATTCTTCAAGGTAATCGAAGACATTATCATTACAATAACTATCATATTCCCAGGTAGGCATTTATGTTCTAATCAATAAGATAAAAAATAATCAATTTTTAATCAATTTCTTCGTTATCGCTAAGAATCATTTCAAATTGGTCGATATCATCATCGGTAGGAAGATGGTCATAGATGGTCCATTTGGAGATGAAATCATTATTTTCAAGATATTTTTCAATGTCATTTCTGGAAAGATTATGATTTTTAAGTTTTGGATATAATTCTATATCTTCGGTAATATTATTATAAAAGAGAGCATAAATAGACATAATAATAATAAGTAAAATAAATTAAAGAATGGAACAATTTTTACAACAGGAATCATTATTATTATTTTGGTCATCAAAATTAATATAGTCTATTGTAATATTTTGGGGTAGGTTTGATTTGATACCTTCTAAATTATAAAACAATTTAGGCTTAATTTTATAGTCAATCATAATATTGTTGATCATTTTCATAAAACAGTGTTCAATTTGGAATTGATGTGATGTTTCAAAATAATCTAGATTATATTGAAAACATTTTTCATGAATCATTTCGTTGGATATTTTTCTAGGTAAATCGTGATGAGTGCCGATGAGAATAATTTTTTTGTATTCAGAGGATAATGAATTTATTTTTTGTATCCAGAAATCGATGCAGTTAAAAGAGTTAACATCATTTAAATTGAAAACAATAATAGCTCCTATGCTGCTTTTAAGATATATTTGAATGATATTTAAGAAATTAAGATTTCCGGAGGTATCCCAGATATGAAGTCTAAATGTTTGAGAATTAAGGATAATATCGGTGGATATGAAGTCAACACCAATAGTGGGAATGACACTATTTAAGTATTTTTTTAATAGAGTGGTTTTACCGGTATTTTGTTCTCCGACGATAAAAAACTTAAATAGAAAGTCATACATACCCTAATGTATTTAAAATAAAAAAAAATCGGGAAAAATAAATGTTATACGTCAATTTTAAAAGTTTTTTTTTTGAATAAGTAATATGAAAGTAGCAGTAGTTCAATTATCACATAAACATACGGAAATATTAGGAACATTTTTAGAATTTTTGATTAAATCTAATATAGAATTTGTGATTTATTATAATATTCAAAGAGATCCATATACGTTTGTGAAATATTATAAGAAATTATTTAAGAGAATATTTGATGTAAGAGCGACAGAAAGATTAAGTGAGGAAAAGGAAGAATATGATAAATTTATTTTTACAACAAGTGATGATGGAGATAAGGCGGATCCTTGGTTTAGAGAACCAGAAAATGCTAAAAAATGTATTTTTGTGCATCATTTGGCGAGTCACTGGGATAACTATATGACAAATAATATAATAGTATCTCCTGTGGTGAATTTAGAGAATTCTTCCTGTATAATACCAATTTATAGGGAATACACAAAATTGCATTCAGAGCCAAGTAAAAATAATTTTGCGATAGTAGGTGCGATAAAGCCACATCAGAGGGATAAAGATTTATCTTTATTAATTGATTTATTGGAACATAGTGAAGGCTTAGATTTTAAGATATTTGTGTTTATGAGGAAGAAGGATTGGAATGTGATAAGTGAGAGGCATCCATTTTTGAAGGATCATCCAAAGATAGAGTTTTATCCGGGTCTATGTACGGATAAGATGATAGAGAAGTTAAAGGAGGTAAAATTTATAATACCATTGGCGAAGAAGAATGGGTGGAATTATCATTTAAGGTTGACGGGGAGTATTCCTTTGGCGGTTAATTTGAATATGCCGATGATAATGGATAAGAAATTGGCGAGAATATATAATTTGGCGGGTGGAAGTGTGTTATATGAGAATAATATAAGTGAGGTGATAGATAAGGTAATGGAGATGAAGAACAATGAGTATTATAAGTTGGTGGAGGGTGTGGTTTTATATAAGAGGGAACAGTATAAGAGGAATAAGGAGATTTTGAGTGAATTTATAAGAAAGTGAAAAATGTTAAAATTAAAAGGTTGGTAATAATAAAAATAAAAATGTGGGAGAATTTTTGGGCGGTAGTGATACAGAATTTTTACAAAAAATTCGTTAAATGTGAGAGAGATAAACAAGAAAAGACAAAGATAAGAATATTAAGAAATCATAAGACAAAAATAATAGAGATTCCATCCCCGATAGATCCATTATATAGAATTCCTTATGATGAGAAATATCATTTTCGATTAGTAGAATGGAACAATAATAAAGCTGCAATATGGCATTTTAATATAAAGTCATTGATAGAATGGTTAAATATAAGTAAAGATTGGATCAATCCGATGACAAATTGTGTTTTCCAGAATAAATCGGTGATTAAAATAATTGATTATGCGAATAAAAATCATTTGCAGAAGAAGTTAAGGTTAAGGGCAAATTTTAATAAAATAGAAAAAAAGGAGAAAAAGTCAGTTCCACAGGTAACAGGGGAGGTTTATTTGGATTTATTGGTAAAAAGTATTGATGAAAATAATGAGTCAGATTGTTTTAATATCTTAAATAATAATTATGATAAGATAGAATCTGATTATTTCAAGATAGATAATAATATAGATAAATCAATAACAATTAATGATGAGTTAATAACTCCAATTGGAGTTATACATTATTCAATAATGAAGAATAATAAGGACATTTTACATCATTTATTATATTATGGATGTAATATAAATAAGACTTGTGGGAAAGGTAAATATACGGCTCTGCATTTGGCTGCGATAATGAATAGAGTGGAGATGGGAAAATTATTAAAGATGTATGGTAGTGATATAATGTTAGAGTGTAATTATAAAGGTAGCGATTCAACAATATTTGATATATGTGATGATTTAGGTAATAAGGAATTTGTGATGATGATATTATCAAGTTAAAAAAAATAATAGATAAGAAGATAATGAATAGGGATGAGTTGATGGATTTTTTAACTGATGATCAGCAAAAATTTTTGGCTGATTATATATTATTGGGTAATTCTTTAAGCAAGAAACCGGTTTTAAGGAAGGGAGATAATGTAAGAATAATGTATAAATACAATTATCAATTGAATAATGGGGGAACTGTGGTGGATGTAATAAAATGGCCGATAATAAAAATTAAAGTTTATGGGGAGAAAAGTTTTTATGAATTGGATGTGAATAGGGTGTATTTGTTTTATAGGAGGGGCAAGACGGTTACAAAGAGAGATTATTATGAGGACTTATTGGAGAATTTAGAAAACCTTAAATTAAAAAAATCTAAATAATTATTAAAAATGACTTCATTAAAAACATATATAATAAATGATAATGGTGAGTATAAGATAAAGGAGCAAAAAGTAAAAGACAAGATTTTGTTAAAGAATACATTAGATGACAGAAGAACAAAGATGAAGATGTCAAAGATGGCAAGGACTGCAAAGGAAAATAATACAGTAATGATTCCAGAGGTAGTTAATGTGTCTGTGATGAAGAAGATAGAACCGGTAATTCCAATTCCCTCTCAGCATTTAATATCTATTCCAAAAATTCAGCAGATACCACAACAACAGCCTTGTTATGAGCCTGTGCAGGAGATGCCGAAGGATATTAATTTATTGACCAAGCCTAAGGAAGAGAAGGTAATACACGAGAAGAAGGTGGAACATAAGGGTTTAAGTAGAGAGGAGGATGAGTTGCAGAAGAAATTATTATTGGAGATATGTAAGATAATTGGAATTCAGGGACATCCACATGGAAAGGTGGTGTCATTTGATGTGTTAAATGATCCTTCTGTGATAAAGAAGTTATTTGGATTACAGGATTTATTGAAAGAGGTATTTCCAAGTAGTAAGTTGACAGCATTACATAGTAATGCGGTGGAGAAGCAGCAATTTCCGGGGGTGAATATAGTAAGACAGATTTTTAAGGAGATGGGTTTTAGGTTGAAGTCGATAAATATTAGTGATGGTTATTTGGGAACGAAGAAGTTATTGAGAAGGGAGTATCAGATATTGAAGTTATGATTTATTTTCAGGATTTTCTGTAATTTCAGGATTTTCTTTTTGAACTTCTTGAGGAATTTCTTTTGAGATTTCACTGTTTTCTTTTTGAACTTCTTGAGGAATTTCTTTTAGTGTTTCTTTTGGTTGTTGTGGTATATTTTTTGATTCTTCATTATTTTTGGGTATGATTATTGGTGTTTCATATTTTTCGTCATTTTCTTGTTTTTCTTTTTGAAATTCTTTTTGTTTGACGACAATGAAAAAGAAACCTCCGACATCTAGAGCGGTTAATAGAATGAGATTTCTGGTAAAATTTGGTATTTCCATTTTGGTGAATTTAACGATAGCAAATAATAAACCGAATATCATAACACCGATAAAAGCTGCGAGAATTTTGCGAAGAAATAAATTTCCAACACCGAATTTTTCTAGTAATTGATAAACAAGATGTGTAATCATAATGGTCAATTATATAAAATTTTTATATAATAAACGATGTTAAATGTCAACAATTTTTCTACTAAATGTTCTTCTTAAATTAACTTTTTGTTCAGTTTCACGATTGTCAAATAGAAATACAGTTAATTCTTCAGCTTTTTTTGGATTATTCATGAAAACAGATAATTTATCAATTAAATATTTTCTGTTAATAGGTTTTTTCACTTGTGTTACAGCATATTTTAATTTTCCACCAGCAGTATTACAATCTTCAATGTTATTTCTGGACATGAAAGCCATAATTGGTTCGGTGAGTGTTTTTTTTGCATCATTAATATCTTTTTCTGCTTTTTTGAGCTGTTTAAGGTCATCATCATATGCTATCCATTGAGTGACTAGTTTTTTAAATTCATCTATTTCAAAATCATTAAGTTGTTCAACCATTAATTATATAGATAATATTTTATTTCAGTGGATTTGCCTTTGGCAAATCCACCTCGGGGATATCGGCCTTTGGCCTCTATATCCCCTCGGCTCGCTTTCGCTCGCATACAGAATTTATCTAAACCATTTCAGGCTTACTTTGCAAGCCTGAAGTCGCTAGAATATTTTTGTCCAATGAGTCGCCTAAAAATTATCTCTAAATTATTCTAAAATGCTCGGCTTTTGGCCGAGCCGAGGGTCCAGAGGACCCGAGCTGAAGGCTTGCCTGCAAGCCTGAAGTATTCAACCCTCGGCTCGCTAAAATATTTTCGTCCAATGAGTCGCCTAAAAAATTATCTCTAAATTATTCAAAAATGCTCGGCTTTTGGCCGAGCCGAGGGTCCAGAGGACCCGAGCTGAAGGTTTTGGTGGGGCCTAAGCCCCACCAAAACCTGAAGTATGTGATGCCCCCCGCCATCTTTTATTTTTTATTTTCTAAATATTGTAAATATCTTCGATGTCCGATTGAATTGTGTTCAACTTCAATTTGATTAATTTTTTCTTTGATAATATCACCATTTTCATCACTATAATATACAGATTTAACTCCATAGAGTTTCATATAATATAGACAACTGTTACATGGTTTGCTATTTAATAATTCTCCATTTTTGTTGACTCTAATGACAACAATTTCTATTTTTTTTCTAAGACAGCGGGGTGACTTATTGCTAGGTTTTTCCATATTTTTCTGATTGGTGTAAAAGATATGACTCTTTTTCCCTACCCTTCAGCGTGAAATCAGAGTCATTCATGAAGTTTCTCAAACTATGTTCATTATTCATACTTAAATATTTTGAAAGAACATGCATTTCAGCATGAAATGATAAAGTTAATTGGTTGTTATTGCAACATCTTTTATGATTATATCCAGATGTGACTGGTTTGCCACTGCAGAGTAACATAGCGGTATGTTTACTATTCATATCAGATTCTTCTGCAAGAGGAATAAGTTGGCTAAGAATGTTTTGAATTTTATCTGAAGAAGTGAATTTTTTCATTTTACTTATATAATTATGATTCTTTTAATTATGCAAAAAATTGAAATTAAAAAAGTCTAGTTACTTAAAACAAAAATGAACAGTCTCATAGAAGAAAAATATGAAAAGTTCAATGACATTGATTGTAAATCTATTAAAATGTCAAAAGGAGAACATTTTCCGCAGATAATATTGTCACTTGTTGAGAGATATAAGGACAAAATATTATTTGGGGGGAGTTCTCTTATACATGATTTATATTTTCCAGAAGAAATATGGGAAAATAGAGATTATGATTTATGGTGTTTGTCAGAAATTTATGATAAAATAAAAAGAAATTTTGATAAGACTCCACAAGCGGTTAAAATTAAGGAAGAAAGTTTCACAAATGAGAGTGATTACTATGGAATTTTTAAGACTGTTGGAATAACAGAATATTTATATAATGAATCGGGAAAAGAAATCAAAATACAGTTAATCAATATTGGTTCAGAAAGATCTAATTTACACAATGTAATGAAAAATATTGATTTATCTTTTAACAGTGTATTTTTTGATGGAGAACGATTAATTTATATTGATACAACTGAGGAACAAATTAAATCAAAATTGGGAAGGTATTTGTCAAAAAAATTTCTATGTGATTGTTCAAATTGTCGAAAGCAACGTGTTTTTACAAATAAGGAGAAACAAAGAATTGAGAAGTATAAGAAGCGTGGTTTTAGGATATTGAATATATGTTCAATATGTAATGAGAATGCAGAGAACACATTAATTCATAGTGCACATTGTTTTAAGAAACATTTGGAAATTCCAAATACAAATTTTTTTAAGATGGGAAAAATATTAACTGAGGATAAAATAAATATCATTAAAGATATTATCCATAATTCAACAAGTAATGGGATAATAATATATGGATTACTTTTAATTTTATCAACAACTAATACAGATTTGTTTAATGTTTTATTTGAGGAATATAAATCAAAGATTGATCCATATTCAATGGAATTAAACGAGTCTATGGAGAAAATGGTTGAAAATGGATTAGTAACTGGTTTTACAAAATTTTATGAATTAATTGAACCCTATATAAATCAAAAGTCTTATATAAGATTGGGAGAATTATTTGAGAAGTGTGTAAATAAGAACTATATTTCAATGGTCAAATATATGTCGAGTAAATCAAATAGATTTCAAGTGACAATATATGAGGATAGTATCATAGAACATAGAATTTTGAGTATATTTGATTTTTATATTGAAACAAGAAATATTTCAATAATAATAAACGAATTTCCAAAAGTAAAAGAGATATCTTCGGTTGAGTTATGTCCAATATGTCAAACGTCAGAAGTGAACATAGAGATAGGATGTAATCATCAATTTTGTTCAAGTTGTTTGATGTCATATTTTTCATTAGAAGAGAAAAAACAAAAGACATTATTATGTCCAATTTGTAGATCTGATTTTTATAATAATTCAAGCAAATAATGTTTCATGCATATGATTGATTTTTTCATCGTTATCAATAAAATCTTCATCGACATTATATACTTTAACAGGAATGGATGATTCATTGAGAAGCCATTTATCATGATACTCGGATAATCTGGTAAGATATTCAAGTGAGATAGTTTCTTCTTCACTTCTAGCCCTTTTTTTAACTCTTTCATAGGCAATTTGGGGATCACATCGAAGATAAATAATTTTTTCGGGTTTGGCATTGAATTTATCGCTAAGCCAATTAAACCAATTTTGATATAATTTCCATTCAATTTGGTTCATTTTACCGTCATCATAAAGCATCTGAGCGAATATGTGATGATCACTGAGAATACTTCTTTCAGTTAAATTGATCATACCATTTTTTTTCTCATTTTCAAATTTTTGAATTCTGGTGATAAAAGCGTTAGACTGAAAAGTATAACCCCATCTAGGAATATCACTATAAAACAGACCTAAAATATTATTATCGACATCAGAGTATTTAAGTTTCCATTCTTCAAGTGGTTCAAGAATAACATTGAATAATTCAGGCCATTTTTCACCGAATATTTTTAGGAAACTGGATTTACCGGCTCCAACATTGGCTTCAACAGAAATCATTTAATATATTAGTTAATAAAAGAAGTGTTTTTAAATTCATTTTTTTTCTTTTCTAACATTTCAGCCATGTGAGGAAAAGTTCTACCTTTAAGTT
>Ga0169931_10014846_pt1 | contig 10487 bp, 7 predicted proteins | sample Kivu_15m_20L_FD_129675 | JGI IMG/M metagenome (GOLD analysis project Ga0169931, IMG submission 129675) | Freshwater microbial communities from Lake Kivu, Western Province, Rwanda to study Microbial Dark Matter (Phase II) - Kivu_15m_20L... | ecosystem: Environmental > Aquatic > Freshwater > Lake ... | reverse complement strand
ATTGTCATACAATAAACAAACAAAGATATGACAGTAATAATCAATTAGAATAGAAATATATTGTCATACAATAAACAAACAAAGATATGACAGTAATAATCAATTAGAATAGAAATATATTGTTATTGACAATAAACAAAGATATGACAGTAATAATCAATTAGAATAGAAATATATTGTCATTTACTATACATCATACATATCAGTTAGTTGCAGTAGTACTTTGAAACGTATTTTTCGCATTATCTTGAATAGTTTATTTGCTTAATGCTTTGATAGCAAAATGACACGCAAACAATAAGGTACCTGCTATAACAATTTTCCTATTTTTAATACTCAACTTAACAATTTCCCCATCTAAATACCCTAGCAATTTATCATGCTGACATCCCATAATAATTTCCGCCTGCACTTTCCTTCCCAACCCTTCTTAGCCCATACTTAACATCTTCCCCACCACACAAACAGGATCATTCACCCCAATAACCCTTTACTAATGCGTATCATTCTATCCATTTTTATGAAGATTAAAAGCCAATATATGCTGATTCTAAGGATTTGGTTATATTGATACTGTTTAATTGGCAGCTGTTGACATAACAAAAGGAGTCGTATAGTGATAGTTCCATAATCTGTTTTACTAACTTGTTTTTGTGATATAACTTTTGAGTAGTATGGGTTGTTTTTTGGGGGATTTGGCAGTACCAAATACGATCACTTGCTTATCTGAGGGCAATTTATTAACCTAACTTATATAGTCAAGATGGTATTTTGGAGTTGCTTGCACTTATGAAAACAATCTAGCGAAGTAGGCTTCTTTGCGACCTTAGTAGTATCCATAGGCGAGTGTGGCTACGCCTCCAGTGATTAGTAGATTGCTGATAATACTAATCATATATATAATGATGTGTGGTTCTAAATTATTTTTATTTAGTAAGTATATATATAAGCACCTATATTCTTTCCATCATTATAATTTCTATAGAACAATCCACCATCCAACCATGCCACAACCTCTATCATCATCTCCCCTCTCCTCCCTCAAAGCCCATCCCATCTCCTCTATCTCGCACTACAACCCCGAAGCCAATCTCCTCACCAACCAAACCAACACTCTCAACTCCTATCCTTATCTCTCAGCCAATAGGCACTCATCCAGCGATATCCCTTTGGAATCGTGTCATGGATATGAAGGGCTGTTGAACTAGGAAAGTGGAGTGCAGAAGGGAGTAGTTACGGATAGGTTCATCCCATCTCGTAAAGCATTTTCTGCTTAATTAATCACAACTGAGGAAGAGTGGACAGGTAGTAATGAAAATGCAGGACCTGTGGGACCAGAACAATGTGGGTATAGTCTTCCAGACATCTTCCAAAAATGCATCATCCATGAACCCAAAAAAACAATCAAAATAGATAACCCTATCTAACACTATCAAAATAAAAACATTTTCAAGTTTGTACAAAACAATCAAGAAGAAACACAGTTCTAAGAAAAAGTCAAATAATTTGATTTCACTTAATAGTTAGTGACATCTATCAAGAGCAAAAGAAAAATTAATAAAACTCCGTTTAAAGTGTTAGATGCTCCGGCGTTGCAGGATGATTTTTATCTTAATTTGATCGATTGGGGCCCTCAGAATTTCTTGGCTGTCGGATTGGCATCGAATGTATACTTGTGGAATGCGGAGAATTCTAAGGTGACTAAATTGTGTGATTTGGGTTTGACTGACACTGTTACTTCTGTAGGTTGGGCAACCAAGGGACAAACTTTTTCATTAGGCACCAACAACGGCTAAGTTCATATCTGGGACATCGCTAAACTCAAGAAAACTAGAGTGATTCATGGTCATTCAAATAGAATCAGCGTGCTTTCTTGGAATTCTACGCTACTCAGTTCGGGATCAAGAGACAAGACTATTCTGCACAGAGATGTTCGATGCAACGGAAATTACGTGGCTAAGTTGACAGGTCATAAACAGTAAGTATGTGGGTTGAAATGGTCACCAGATTAACAGCAGTTGTGTTCGGGTGGTAATGATAACAAACTTATGGTGTGGTCTAGTAGATCCACCTCGCCTGTGCTTAAATTTGCAGATCATACTGCGGCTGTCAAAGCAGTAGCATGGTCTCCTCATCAACATGGACTATTGGCTTCAGGTGGAGGAACTGCTGATAGGCATATCAGGTTCAGAAACTCACTTACAGGGTAGACTACTAAGATACTTGATACTGGTTCTCAAGTATGCAATTTGACTTTTGGTCAGACCATGAACTAAGTCGTTAGCACTCATGGTTACTCATACAACGAGATCAATATATGGAAATACCCGAAGATGGAAAAAGTATCAACTCTCATGGGCCACACTATGCGAGTTTTATACCTGACTATGTCACCTGATGGCAGTACTATTGTTACTGGCGCTGGTGACTAGACTTTAAGATTCTGGAATGTGTTTCCAAGTGCAAATAGCAGACCGAAATTGCCGACTATGTTGAATGCTGGCAGTGTCATGCTCAGATGATATTAATTAAATTTTATCTTCATATTATGATAGTAACAAAATTAATGACCATACTTACATATACTTGTATATGATTAAATACATAGGGTTCTAAAAATGATGTGAGATTAATCAGCTGAAATCTGCGAGTAACTCGTTTATGTCATGGTATCCACTATTGATTGTTGGATTCTAGCTCTTTAATATTCTTCTTTCTATCTATTTCAAAAGATTGTATATCCGCTCTCCCCGTTTCTAGCTACCTTCCTTGGCCAAGACTTTCTTCATTAAATCATCCATTTCCTATTGATACAATCGCAGTTGCTTCAACTCATGAGATTGCTAGTTCCAGCGTTTTCTTTATCTTCTTAGCGTGTCTTGAAGATGAGCAACTGTTCTCAGAGGAGATGCCTACTAGTCTATGCTAGCTATGGAAGGACCTTAGGTGTATTTCTTTTTAGACTTTTGTGAGATTTTAGATTGACCTTAGATGGTTGTGCTGATTCTTCGACTAAATTTGTTTATAGGCGTTTTTTAGGCATATTTTTAAATATTTTAGGTGTGTCTTTTGGCATTAAGAACGTTAAGCGAATGGTTGAAAGTTTTTGATCGTGGCTGCTAGGGTTAACCTTTTCTATGACTGTTTTTCTACAGTTGTATTGAACTATCATTGAAATACGTAAGTGTTTTGTTGTGAGGTTGAATGCGATTGATTTGTTGTGAAAATGTTTGTCTTTGCTCGATCTAACTTTGAGGAAAACTAGTTTAATTCTGCTGTAAATGTTGACTATTCTGTTAGTCTTAAGGGTATTGGTTGAATTGCTAGGTCTGAGAGGGAATCTTTTACCTCAATGCTTTTTTTAGTTTCTTTTTAATATCGATTCCTTATCTAATAAGCAGCTCTTTTTCTTATCTTAGTAAAGAATTTTTCAGCCTGAGATCAGCTATAACTTTTCTAAACTAATCGTTCTCATCTAGTATCTTCTCAGACACTGCAATTACTTCTTTAATCTATTTCTGAATATGCCCATAGTTCATACTCTGTTTTTTATCGTTCTCTCCCAGCCTTTCCATAGCATAGTCTTTTAAAATATTCACCTTGCGTGAGACGACCTCTTCCATTTAAGTATTCCGACTGATTATTGTCTTTTCGACTGATCTGTTGCTTTACTAGAACATTCCCATGATTGACGACTGAATGTCCATTATATTTGCTGGAACTATTGGTTTTTTAGTCTGACAAAAAGGTATCCCCTACTGTATGATCCTTTTATATTCTTCTTAGCGTTGAATGAAGCGTTTATATGCATCTCTAAGTTTTTGCTAAGTCGCTTATCTGTTAGCTATTTCTTCCTGCAACGAAGCAAAAGTCCTCTAAAGAGCATGTCTGAGTGACTCCCCCTGCCCTATAAAAGGTTCTGAATATTATTACACTGAAGGTTGTCCTGATATTTTTCGTTTTTTTAGTTAGTACCTGCCCCTCATGCAGTTATAAACCTATGAATATATGTATTAGATGCATGTATAAAAGAAAGATATATATAGTGATGTAGTTGTTTGTTGAGTCTGGTAAAAACTACACCTTCTTGCTCGAATTGATCGTCGATTACCTCAAATTATCAGAAAGAAACTTCGTGAAACTAGTCTACCTATCTCCCGTACTTGCGTAGAAATATAGTCGGCTATCAAGGCTATTAGTAATGGCGCACTGAAATTGTCATTACCTTCTTTGGTGACCTCACAAGCGACTGTCTAGACTTAGATCTTCCAAATATGCAGAAATTTGTTCGAGATGATGCCTCAATGGAGATCATTTTTCCTAGGGTAGGGTGAATAGGCAAAATAAATCGTAGAAATAAAGACTGTTCTTAAGTAGGGAAAATAGCTTCGTAAGGTATAAATAAGGTTATATAGCACATAAACAAGCACTTGTAGCCTAGGACGTTCTTTGTTGGCAACCATATCTCCTTCGCAGATTTGTACATGTTTACTTAACTCTACGATAATGTAGTTGATATGAGTGACGAGCAGAAGTTGCAGTATAATAACTTGTTCAGATGGTACAAGCATATTCAGAATTTGCCGCAGGTGAGGCAGTACTTGACTGAAAAAAATCGGTTTTTGGTGACTGATCCGGTTGTCAAGGTACCTTTCTTGAATGAGAAGAAAAAGGCTAAAAAGGAAAAGAAACCTGCTTAGGGTAAGCCAGAGGGATAAAAACAGGAGGTAAAGAAAGAGGAGAAGCCAGCTGAGGCTAGCATGCCTAAGTAGGAGGCTAAGACTGAAAGTTGATCTTATACATAAGCAAATTTAGTGTATACTTAAAGCTCAATTGCCAAATATGATTGAAATATGTGACTGCTTATAGTAAAGCGTTATTGATACCTCCATTCATAATATATTAAATACACAATGACACCAACTCCCACCAATCAATAAGACACCCTATTACACGTTCTACGATCAATCGGTCTCCTCCTAGGCGCCATAACTTCCCTTCTATCCCTCATAATAATATCTTTTGTAGGATATCATGTCATCTTCTTCATCTTTTCGCTACTAACTTTGGTATATTTCGTTTATATGGTCATCGATGAAGGAGTATTTCAGTAACTCAAGTTTGTATTCTATACCAGTAAGATGTGGGTTATGTAGGAAATAAATTTAAAACAGTTCATTAGTATTTTGATGGCGCCAATACACATACTCACGAATAACATAGAACAACTCAAAGACCAGTCTCAGCTTATTTTGACTCATAGTCTAAAGGACAGAAAAAAATAGTAAAAAAGCCTTAAAGTTTACGCGTCTCTTTGCTTTAATAATCTAAAGCCAAAAGTACCTTTAAGCGTAGTTTTGACCAATCATCATCTATCAACAACTAAACTTTCGTTTCATTGAGCATGTAATCATAATAGAAAAAATACGTGGAATACAGGCAATAGCACCAGAAATGTCTAAAATAATTCAAAAAGAAGTACAGCATAGGCGACCAATAATACCGCGACTTATTAAATGGAATCAAAGATAGTTTCAATCGCAAAATAGGGTAGTTGTTAAGTATATACGAGCGTAGCATTAAACAAATGGTGGAGATTATATAGAAAAATTATGAGGTAAAAGTGAGAGTCGATTAATAGAAAAAATATTAACCTAATGTGTTGGTAGTTGGAATCGAATAAAGTTTAATGAGGGTAGGGATGTTGAATAGAACTGGATGCTTGCCTTGGCAGAGTTTAAGCAGTGTAGACAATGGTGAGCATCTACGATAGTTGAAACACATCGCTTAGACTATAAAGGAGGTAGATGGGTATATATGTCCAGGGTATAAAGCTACGCATGATGGAAGAAATAGAGTTATTTAGATTTTGAAGAAACATATCGCGCATGCTTCAGCACCATCTTACTAACTAGTCTAGACGGTTATGAAAATATACAATAATAGTCTAGCTAGTTAATAAAATGGATAACAGTTCATGCTTAGATTATATGGAAACGGAGATAAGAAACCCCATATTTAACTAAGATAGACCAACATAGGTTCCAAAATGCACATAGACATGTCTCTAATAAGACCCTAAAAATAAACCATCCTTCGTTGCATGCCAGGCGACTACAATATCTGGAGTGTACTAGTCTACGCAGTGCTGGTATATAGATTGAAACTGTGATATGATGTATATATGATGAAAATCTAAATGTAAGCATATGGCTATAATAGTTGATAGAACTGTATTGATATATAACTGAAGCTAAATAATTTGAATACCTTTGAAAGCTCACTAATGTTGACGCCTATCACTTTTTCTGAAAAAAAATATCCAGCCTGAGCTGAGAGTAGCATTCGCTCTTTCTTCTGCCCCGCTGACGTTATTTTTGAACTGGTCTGGTTTTGCGGGCATCTCGGACTATCTGAAACGTGTCCTATGTGTTGCTTTGCGGCTTAACTTCCTTCTCCGGGTCCTACTACTCTTCGCTATTGCCCAACTATATTTTTTAGTGGATGGGGCTGGCTATTGAATCATAGAATTTGAAATCATCGTCCCAGCGGTTATGTCGTGGTCTTGGTGTAAGTTTCATAGGCGAGATGATGGCACCATTCTTCAAAGGATTGAAAGTATGGCTGCTGATCTAGCTGCAAGGTGTGTGGATATGCTGCCCGAAGGTGTCTTATGAGAAGTATCGTTCTGAATCGTTTTCAAAATTGGCCATTTAATATTTATGTTACCGCCGGATAACTAGATAATTAATAGATAAGTGTTTATAGGGCATTAAAAAGCATACCGCTGACAATAGTCATATCATAGATCATTTTTAAGCATTTTATAAGGTTATACCCAAATATCAGTTATGATAGCATATGACAGTTTATACACATCATCCTCTGGCAGGAAGATATTCTTCGAAAAGCTACACAATACTTTTCTTTTACCAATTTGTCTCACCTACTATTGAATTGATTAGTCTTCCTTAGACGTAGTCGTATTGTTTGCCTATTAGTACTCTAAAGGCACTTTCGTCTTCTCCTTGGAAGGCAGTCATGTTGTTTTGTGTCTGTACTAGGGGTTATTGGTTGACTAAAATATGCTACCATAAGCAATAGCTGCGAGTTACAGCTAGAACTGGGATGTTTAGTTGTTTGGCTACGATTGCCAACAGAAGAGCGCCATTTTTTGATAAGATACCTCCGTTTCTGAGCACGGCATCAGCTGATATTAAAAGTAAATTTGCTCCTCTTAAATGCTGAGGACTGTCCTGAACTCGCAACTAAGTAGGAGCTAGTTATCCCTACTTGAAGACGACTCGTCTGATGTCGTAATCTTTCAGCTACCCCACTATCTTATCATTTGAAAGAAAAGAATCTAAGAACACTATTACAGGTTTAGATTGGTTAGGCGAAGAGACTCTTTTGAGTTTGATCGCTAACATATTCTTGGCACCTTCTTCAGCCTATGCGATATCTTATTTGACTTCTCTGATGCCTTCCAAAAGAACTTTCTTGAGCCATACATTAAGCGTCTAAATGCCTTACTATGATGAACTTTTAGCTATCTCTGGTTGCTAAGTTTGTATATTTTCCATAAAAGACCTGAGTCCTGGTGATTTCTTCTTCAGCTGTATCTTCTAGCATCGCTTGTTGACAACATAACTACATCGGTGATCTTATCATGTAAATCTCTTAATATTCGTTTATTGATGTGTGGTACTTGGGCTAGTAGTGGGAAATCTCGCTGTATGCGTGTGAAAATGGTGTTGATAGTGGCCTATATTTTCTCAGAACTCATGGCAGGAGCACCTTTGAAATACGTCTAGACATCGTCTAAGAGTGCAGCTATGAATTATTGTGCGTCTGGATTATGTGAATCTTACTTTTCTTTTTGTTGAGCTAGCGGACTACTACGTTCATTTCTTTTATATATGAATGTGATGCATGATATGCTTGGATAGTGATAATAGGGCACATGATCAAAGATAGGGATGACTCTTGACTATCTTGCTGTACAACTTGTCGTATTTTTCCTTAATTTCTTATTGTTAACTTCCCAGCATGAGCACGACAGATGTTGGTTTTTTGGTCTACGCAGCTGTCCCTAACTCCATTCTGCTCCTCACAAAAATATACGGAATGCCTGCATCTTCGCACATAACTGGTATATGGCTAACCACATCGACAGGTGAGATATCAGCAGCGATGATGACTATACCTTTACTACCCTTTTTGATGGCTTTGACTACATCCTTGACTCCCCTCTTGAGTGCTTTGCCTCGGTTGAGGTGGCGGGTGAGTTTGAGTATTTTTTGGGTGAGGGTTTAGTTGGCAAGAGGGTTGGCGATTGGTGAGAGGTAGAATTGTTAGGTTTGCTATTGTTACATATTGTTGAAAATGGATATTATTATCAAAAAGATAGGATAATCGAAAATGATAGATTGATATGTTGTATGGAGATTACCTTAGTCATGAACTTAGTATGATTTTTTAATATTTAAGCTTTTTATATATTTTTGCATTCTTTTATATTTTATTTCTCTACACGTTTACATCATAACCATAATATTACTTAATGTAGCCAACTAAGCAACCACTGAGCTAGAGTGACAGCCTCTACATGCGTTACCACGTTACCCTATAAAAAGCCATGAATTTCGTCCGCTAAGTCTACAAGGACCAACTAATTCCCGGCACCCAGGAAACCCGTTTCAACTACGCCATAAAGATCGCAGGGATGACATAGTAACTTAACAACCAAGACTACCTCGACTACCACATGTCATGGCTGGTAGGTCTCCTCAACGGAATCTACGACTCCAACCCTGACATCTACTAACAATAAATAACCAACATCCTAAACTACCTACCGGACTACTAATCCTAGCGAGTATTGAGGTACATATAGCAAGTAAACTACAACCGCAAATTGGCCAAAGGCGAGCAATTCAAACAAATGTTAGATCGAGTTAATGAAATGGACATGGTACCATGCTATATCCGTATCTACATGTTTTATACTTTGTGTCATTTGTGGAGAAATCAAAAAAATAAGCATGCTAAGGAAGATTATGAGGCGTTTATGTCGTATGCCTATTTGTTCTGGTATAGGGCTGTTAGCAAGTTTTTTGTGATTGCGAAGAATATCAAACCGTATATTAAGGATTTTTTCAAGGAGGTGGAAGTGGAGATGGGGGGAGATATGAAGATTATTAGGCAGAAGGCGATTGTCATTTTCAACAGAGTGTGATCTTTGTGATGTCTGCATTCATAATACTCATTCATAATACTCATACGTATCAACTAAATGTATACTTAACCTATATATTACTGTATGGATCGAGTATTCATAATGACAATACGTATCAAACCACCAAGGTATGAGCTGGTGCTTTCCTGACTTCATTCTCATGCGATCCCTACACTTTATTATTTGTAGTATTCAAATCAATTTGCACACTTGTTTTACTTTTTCCTTATATCTTGATACCGAATACTAGTTACATTACATCGAAGTAGTGTTTGACAAAGTGGAAGTTCATTCCTTACCTGATCTCAGCCTATAGCTCTTCCACGTCTTTTCTATTATCTTATGGAAAAATTAAAGTAGTAATACCTTATCTTTTTGCTCCCATGGTCTTCTACTTGACTCCACCTATAGCGCCCACTCTGCCTGATAAGCTTATTTCTCCAGTCATTGCATACTATTTCACCATGGGTTTATTCAAAGCTATCGATACTAGAGCTGAAGTTATAGCAATACCCGCAGAAGGTCCGTCTTTTCCGATCTCTATTTATGGGAAATTGAGATGAAGATCGTTCTGTTAGAGATAGTTTGACTGGAAGAAAGTAGATGTTATGAATTTAGCATAAGTTAGGGCCAGCTGGCAAGATTATTTCATCACATCATGCAGATTGCCTGTTACAAGGAGACTGCCTGAAGATGGTTTTTCTTTCTCTTTTTCTTAGCTAGTAGGTGTAGTAAGAATCACTTATGATTTAGCCTCATTTGATACTTACGATTTAGACTAAGTATTGCTGGATGCTCCTTGATTTGCACACTAGATGTACATGATGGACCCTCCGTAGTTGTTATAGGCCAGTCCGATCATGACTCCAGCTGGTGGAGCACCCTGGAACAATCTTCCCTCATGAAACACCGGCAATCCGATATATTCCTGCAAATGAGAAGGCAACAACTGCTTCTCAAAAGGCAAGTTTTTAACATATTTCAAAGCAATTTTTTGAAAAATTTGATTAGTCTTCCGCACCAAGTTACGCACACCCGCTTCCTTACAATAACCCTATATCAATGCTTTTGCTGTTTACTACTTGAAATCTATTTATTTCCGCATCTATTATGTCAACCCATTATTGTCTTTGGACTGCTCAATGATGTATTTTTTGAATATTTGCATCTTTTATATCGTAGTGTATCCGTTCACTTAGATTCGCTATAATCTGTCTAGTAGGGGTGGGAAAATAGTGTCTAAGGTGTT